>Ga0157369_10004071_pt1 | contig 17318 bp, 22 predicted proteins | sample C25metaG_FD_113461 | JGI IMG/M metagenome (GOLD analysis project Ga0157369, IMG submission 113461) | Corn rhizosphere microbial communities from Kellogg Biological Station, Michigan, USA - C2-5 metaG | ecosystem: Host-associated > Plants > Roots > Rhizosphere > Soil | place: USA: Michigan... | reverse complement strand
AGCCGCACGCACAGGTTCAGCGCCTCCTGCGCACCCTCGGTGATCACGACCTGCGAGCCGTCGCAACGTACCCCACGCGCCATGCGCAGGTGCGCGGCGATGGCGTCGCGCAACGCCGGCTCGCCAGCCGGCGTGCCGTAGCCGAGCGCAAGCGGCAACGCGCGCTCCATGGACCGTTCGAGCGCGCGCCGCCACGCGGTCACCGGAAACCGGTCCAGTGCGGGCGTGCCCGGCGTCAGCGGCAAGGTGTTGTCCGTGTGGGTGAGCGTGGCCGCGAACTGCCCGACGCGCGCCGCGTAGGCCACATCCGGCGCGGCAGGGTGTGTGCGCGGCTCGCCGCGCGCAGAGGGGCTGGAGAGCGGGCTCACGCGCGTGCCTCGCTTGTCGGCGACCACGTAACCGACCGCGGCCAGATGCTCGTACGCGATCACCACGGTGTTGCGCGACACCCCCATTTCCTCCGCGAGCAGACGCGACGCCGGCAGCAGCGATCCCGCCGGCAAGCGCCCCGCGAGAATCGCCTGCTGCAAGCGCTCGATCAGCTGTTTTTGCAGCGGTTCCGGCTTCGCTCCTCTGCCATCACTCGCGGATGCAAGCGGCCCAATGATTTCGATCATCGCTGCTGGACCTATCAAATGAGTTTGTCGTGGATCTTTTGAACATACCACGTTTGCCGTATCGTTCTTCATCAACGACGATCATTCGTAACCGAACAGGAGAAGATCCATGGAACCCAGACGCAATGCGTTCGAGCAGCCGATCGGCGCCCCCGTGCCGGGCTGGAACGGCGCTCAGGCGCCCGGCCGCGAGCCGCTGGTGGGCCGCTATTGCCGGATCGAGCCGGTGGACGTGGAGCGCCACGCCGAGGACTTGTACGAGGCGTACCGCTCGGCGACCGACGGCAGCGACTGGACCTACCTGACGGTGGGTCCGTTCGAGAGTCTTGCGGCTTATCGCGAGCATCTGACGCGCGCCGCCGCATCGGCCGATCCGCTGCACCATGCTGTGATCGATCTGGCGACCGGCAAGGCGGTCGGCACGCTGGCGCTGATGCGGATCGACAGCGCCAATGGCGTGATCGAAGTCGGCCACGTCACGTATTCGCCGCGTCTGAAGCGCACGCGCATCGCCACCGAGGCGATGTTCCTGCTGATGTCGCAGGTGTTCGACAAGCTGGGCTACCGGCGCTTCGAATGGAAGTGCGATTCGCTGAACGGTCCGTCGCGCACGGCGGCGCTGCGCTATGGTTTTACGTTCGAGGGCATCTTCCGCCAGGCGATCGTGTATCGCGAACGCAATCGCGATACCGCGTGGTTTTCAGTTATCGACAGCGAATGGCCCGCGCTGCGCTCCGCCTATGCGCGCTGGCTCGACGCCGGCAACTTCGACGCGCAGGGCCAGCAGGTTGAACGGCTCGCGGATCTGATCGCAAAGCAGCGGGCGGCGGCGGGCAACGACCCGCAATGAAGCGCGTGTCGCGCCGGCCGGCACGCGGCTAGCGCGACACACCCGGCGGCGACGCCCGTCGCGCCCGGTTCAGACTTCGTGTGAGCCGCGACGCAGCACGATGGTCGGTTTGCCTTTGTACGTGGTGCGAAGTTGCTCGCGATAGCCGCACTTGTGAGCAACGCGCAGCGACGGCAGATTCTCCGGTGCGACGATACAGGCCGTTTCGCCGCCGGGCCACTGCTGATCGGCCCACTCCAGAGCGGCAAGCACGGCTTCCGTTGCGTAGCCGTGGCCGTGTACGGCCGGATCCAACGCCCAGCCGACTTCAGGCGTGCCGATCAATGACGGCTCGATCTCACGATGGTAGTCGGCAAAGCCGACTTCGCCGAGAAACCGGCCGCTCTGCCTGTCCCGCACGACCCAATAGCCGTAGCCGAGCATCGCCCAGTGTCCGGCGTAGCGCAGCAGGCGCGCCCAGACCTCTTCGCGCGTGAACGGTTTGCCGCCGATGTAGCGAATCACTTCGGGATCGGACCACATCGCAAAGCTATCGAGAAAATCGTCGCGCGTGTGCGGGCGTAGGGATAGGCGAGAGGTGGTGAGAAGCGTGGGACGGGTAGACATTGCGTAAGAGCGGATCGTGGTTGAAGTGGCTCGGCAGGCAGTGCGCTCGATCATCGCAGATTTTTTCCGCGCGAGGGGCGTGGCCAAAATCCGGACCGAGCGCGCCGCAAGCTATGGCAGGAGAAGAGACTTCGCCATACACTCCCCGATACGTCCGCGCACACGAGTCGACGCAATAAGCACATCGACAACAGCATGCGCTGCATCGCCCCGCTCACCACCGGTCTGTCGATGAAACATCGCCTGCGCTACCTCACCGCGCTGATCGTGAACGTCGCCTTGCCCTGGCTCGCCTACCGGCTCGCCCTCCCGCACTGGGGCCACCTCGGCGCGCTAGCCGCCTCGGCATTGCCGTTGCTCGCGTGGATGAGCCTCGACCTGCTGCGCTATCGCCATTTCGACGCGCTCAGCGCGATCGTGCTGGTCGGCATCGTGCTTTCCATACTGGCCACGGGCGCGGGCCTCGCCAGCAACGCCCGGCAGCGCGCGATCGAAGAACCCATGGTGTCCGGCATGATTGGTGTGTCATTCCTGATATCGCTCGCGCTGCCGCGGCCGTTGGTGTTTTATCTCGGCCGCTCGACCATGTCGCGCGAGGATCATCGCAGCGTCGAGAGCTTCGAGCGGCATTGGCGCGAGCGTCCCACGCTCGTCGCCTATATCCGCTTGATGACGCTCGTGTGGGGCATCGGCATGACGGGCGAGAATCTCCTGCGCAGTCTGATCGTCTGGCAATGGGCAGACGACCCGCGCTCGGCCATCGCCTCCAACGTGCTGAGGTACGGCGTCTACGCCGGCCTGACGGCCTGGACTTTCTGGTGCCGCCGGCTCATCAAACGCGATGCGCTGCGCTATCCGGACGACGCCGTGGACGAGGCAACCCCGCTCGCCAGTCGATAAGCGCCGCGCTCACGCCAGTTCGAGAAAGCGCGCCAGACACGGATTGCGATTGGCCGGCGACCACGCCAACACCTGTTCGATCAGCGGCGCATCGACCAGCGGCCGGAACACCACACCCGCGAGCTGCGCCTTGCGCATCGAAGCCGGCACCAGCGCCACGCCCACCCCTTCGTCGACGAGGCTCAGCACTGTTTGCTGCAACTGCACTTCGAAGCGTATGTCGGGTTCGAAGCCGCCAGAGCGGCAATGCTCGACGATCGTCGCGCGCAAAGTGGGCGCCACGTCCTCGGACGCGAGCACGAACGGCTCGCCCGCCAGTTGCGCGATCTTCAGACGCCGCGCGCGCGCTCGTGGATGACTGCGCGACAGCGCAACGCACAAAGGCTCGCTGAGAATCGTGCGTGTGGCGAGCCCCTTGTCCGGGATAGTCGGGAACATGATGGCCGCGTCGATATGGCCGGCGAGCACCTGCTCGGCGAGGTCGTTCGAGACGACTTCACGCAGGTGCAGCGCGACCTCGGGAAATGCCGCGCCAAAAGCCCGCGCATAGCCGGGCACGACGTTATAGGCCGCGCACATCGTGAAGCCGATAGCGAGCTTGCCCGCATCGCCCTGCGCGGCAGCTTGTGCGTTGCTGACGGCTTGCTCCACGGCGGCGAGGATCGCCTTCGCGTCGGCGTAAAAACGCTCGCCCGCGGCGGTCAAGGTGACGCTGCGCGGACTGCGCTCCACCAGCGTGACGCCGAGGCTCGCCTCCAGCGCCGCCAGTTGCCGGCTCAACGGCGGCTGCGACAGGTTCAGACGCGCCGCCGCCCGGCCAAAATGGCGCGTTTCGGCAAGCGTCACGAAGTAGCGCAGCGGCTTGATATCGATCACGATGCTCTCGCGCGAAATGACAATGCAAAAAAGGTATTGTCGGGCACAAAAAACGGTATTGGATTGTATCAACGCTAGCCACTACGCTGGCGGATCGCCATGTCTTCCCGAGATTTTTTCGCCGATGTTAGCCACCCTCGAAATCCTGCTTCCCGTCTTCGGACTGATTTTCGCGGGTTTTGCATGTCGCCGGCGCAACGTGCTCGGGCCGAACTCGGCCTCGGAACTGAACCGCTTCGTGGTCTGGCTGGCGCTGCCGGCGTTGCTGTTCAACATCATGGCGCACGCCACCTGGCAGCAGCTCTATCAGCCGGCCTTCGTCGCTACTTTTTCGATTGCGTGCGTCAGCGTGTTCGTGCTGATTCTCGCGATACGCTTGCTGAGCGGCCGGCATCTCGCCGATGCAAGCGTCGATGCAATCGCGGCGTCGTATCCGAACACCGGTTACATCGGCTTCCCCTTGGGACTGATCGCGTTCGGCCCGGCCAGCCAGACGCCGACCACGATCGCCACGATCCTCGTCGCCTGTGTGCTGTTCGCACTTGCGATCGTGCTGATCGAGGTGGGGCTGCAGAGCGAGCGCACGCCGCATAAGCTGGCGTTGAAAGTGCTGGGCTCGCTGGCGCGCAATCCGCTGATCGTGTCGCCGATTGTGGGCGTGCTGTTCGCCAGCCTGCATGTCGCGTTGCCGGCAAGCGTCGAGACCTTCCTGAAACTATTGGGCGGCGCTGCGAGCCCGTGCGCGCTGGTGAGCCTCGGCTTGTTCCTCGCGGAAAAGCACCCATCCGAGGCCGGCACACGCGGCATTTCCTGGTTACTGACCGGGATCAAGCTGCTGGTGCAGCCAGCGCTGACGTGGTGGTTCGCGGCGCGCGTGTTCGGACTCTCGCCCACGCTGGTCGAGATGGCCGTCGTGCTGGCCGCGCTGCCCACCGGCACCGGCCCGTTCATGCTCGCCGAGTTCTACGAACGTGAAGCGCACATCACCTCACGGACAATCCTGCTGTCCACCGTTGGCTCCGTCGCGACCCTGTCGTTGCTGTTGATGTTGATGGGCCATCGGACCTAAGCGCAGCTGAACGCGCCGGCCGGCACGCAAACATACGTAGGCCCGCGCCTCGCGTTATGCTTCGAACACGGACCGCCTCGGTCCGCGATCCGCTTGCGCGAAGCCGACCCGAACCGCCCCCGCCGTGCCGAAAGCCCGCCCACCCGAACTGCATGACGACGCCGACGCCCGTTCGCTCGCGCGGCACTATCCGCGCGGGCTGCGCATCGACCCGCACTCGCACACGTGGGCGCAGGTGCTGTACGCGGTATCGGGCGTGATGTGGGTGGAAGTCGGCCGCGAAGCACTGGTCGTGCCGCCGCAACGGGCGGTCTGGCTGCCGGCCGGCACGCTGCATTCCATCCACATGATGAGCGAAGTGGAAATGCGCAACCTCTACCTTCACGAGCGCAACGTCGGTCACCTGAGCCGGCGCAGCGACGTGTTCGAAGTGAACGGCCTGCTGCGCGAACTGATCACCTCGATCGCGGAACACGAGGGCACCGGCGCACGCGATCAAACCTATCTCGACGCCGCGTACCGTCTCGCCATGCTGGAACTCGGACACGCGCCGCGCTCGTCGCTGCGCATCGCGCTGCCCGATGCTTCGGACCGGCGGCTCGAGGCGCTATGCCGCGCGGTGATCGACAACCCGTCGATCGCCATCAGTTTCGAGCAGCATGCGGCTTCGGTCGGAGCGAGCGTGCGGACGCTGGCGCGGCTCTTCACGCGGGAACTGGGTATCGGCTTTGCCGAATGGCGCCGCCAGGTGCAACTGGCGGTGGCCGTCTCCTGGCTCGCCGAAGGGCGGCCGGTCAGCAGCGTCGCGCGCTCTCTCGGTTTCCAGCCGAGCAGCTTCAGCGACATGTTCCGCCGCGAACTCGGCGCGCCGCCCACCGGCTTCGATCCGGGCGGCACATTGAGCGACGCGGCTTCTGCTGTCTCACCCGCACGCGAATCCGAACCCCAACCCGAACCCGAACCGGCGAAGACACGTCCCGGCTGATTACTCGTCGCGCTTGTCTTCTGCGCATGGTGTCCAAGCTGATCCAACGCCTTGTCCGATATTCGAAAGTCTTTGTCTCAACGCCTTTGTGCCGGTCACCTAGACTACGTTCAATCTGCTGCGCGAAATAGCGCGGAATCCAGCAGCACCCCTCTTGCATGGAGCGACGCACGATGAAAGCCGTCCAGTTCAAATCCTTCGGCAGCCCCGAAGTGCTCGAATACGTCGATCTGCCCACGCCGCAAGCCGATGCGGACAACGTCGTCGTGCAGGTCAAGGCGGCCTCGGTGAATCCGAGCGACGTTAAGAACGTCTCCGGACATTTCGGGCACACGGTTTTGCCCCGTACGCCAGGGCGTGACTTCAGCGGCGTGGTGGTGGACGGTCCGCAAAACTGGCTCGGCGCCGAAGTGTGGGGCACCGGCGGCGATATCGGCTTCACGCGCGACGGCACGCATGCCGAATTCATCAAGGTGCCGCTCGCGGCGCTTTCGCGCAAACCCAAAACACTGAGCCACGCCGAAGCGTCCGCCATCGGCGTGAACTTCGTGGTCGCCTGGCTCGGCACGGTCGAGTACGCGCATCTGCAAGGGGGCGAAACCATCGCGGTGATCGGCGCGGGTGGCGGCGTGGGCGGCGCGGTGGTGCAGATCGCGAAAGCACACGGCGCGCGGGTGATCGCCGTGGACCGTCATCCACTCGACGCGGATACGCCGGCGGGCCGCCTGATCGACGACTACGTGCCGCTCGACGAAAACGTCACCGATCGCTTGAGAGCGCTGACCGGCGGCGTGGGCGCGGACGTGGTGTACGACACGGTCGGCGGTGTGGCCTTCGAGACCGCATTGACCCTCGTCAAGCGACGCGGCCGGGTGCTGGAAATCAGCGCGACGGCCAAGCGCCGCGTCGAGTTCGATCTGATCGACTTCTATCACAACGAGACTCAGTTGCTCGGTGTGGATAGCGCGAAGCTCGGCGTCGCCGACTCGGCGCCGTTGATGACAGCGCTGGTCGAGGGTTTCGAAACCGGCAAGCTGACCGGGCCGGTGATTGCGCAGGCCTTCCCGCTCGAGCGCGCACGCGAGGCGTACGAAGCCGTCGCCAGCGGCACGCGCGGCCGCGTCGTCATCACGATGTAGTCGCCGTAGCGGCCGGCGGGCGTGGCGACCCGCTTTTCATGTGGCTTTTTACGTGGCTTTTCGATTGATCTGTCACGCGGCTTCTCACCTGGGTACAACAGTCATGAAAGCGTATTTGATCTCGCTGGCCGCCGGAGCGGTGGTCGGCCTCCTCTACAGCGTAATGGAAGTGAAGTCGCCCGCGCCGCCCACCGTCGCGCTCGTCGGACTGCTCGGCATGCTGGGCGGCGAACATGTGATTCCGTTCGTCCGCACCTGGCTGGCCGCGGGCGTTCACTGACCTGCTTCCAGCCGCCGCGCGTTGCTTGCGCTGAAGTCAGCGCATCGATCGAGTCGAGCCAACTCGGACACTTCTTCAGGCTCTGCAGGCCATCCCCTTTTCCGTCACTGTGCGTCACACGCTAAGATTGAGGCCCGACGGGCCCGTGCGCTGCCCGGATATGACAGGAAAAGCTTCGCCTCGGAGAATCAGATGCCTGAAGAATACGAAGTACATGGTCCGCACGACCATGCCGTGGAACACGCCGGCCATCACGACGCGGACCCGTTCGCAAGCCGCATGGCCGTGATCACGGCCATCCTCGCAACGATTGGTGCGCTGTGCGCCTATCAGAGCGGCAACAGCGAAAACCTCGCGCTGTATTACAAGAACGAAGCCGCGATCAAAAAGACCGAAGCCTCGAACCAGTGGAACTATTACCAGGCGAAGGGCGAGAAGCAGAACCTCGCCGAACTCGGCGCGGCGCTCTCCGCCGCCAATACCGACGCGCATGCGAAATTCCTCGCCGACGTCGATAAATACAAGCAGCAGAAAGAGCCGATCCGCGCGAAGGCCGAAGCCATAGAAAAGGAAGTCGTCGATAACGACTTGAAGAGTGAAACGCTCCTGCACGGCCATCATCGTTGGGCACAGGCCACCACGCTGATCCAGGTGGCGATCGCCCTGTGCGCCATCACGTTGCTGACCCGCAAGAAGTGGCTGCGCAATCTCTCGTTCGTGGTGGCGGGAGCGGGCGTGATCACCGGCGCCCTGGCGTTTTTCTCGGCTTGATGGATCAAGGGCCGCACAGCCGCCGTGGTTGGCGGCGCGGCGCAAATGAAGGGGGTGAAGCGTGATTGATCGGTCCGCCGTTCTAGGCGTTTTTTCGGTGTATGTGGCCGGCGTGGTGATCCCCGGCCCGAACTTCGTCGCGGTCGCGCATAAGGCCGCATCGGCGACGCGAGTCGAAGCGCTCGCGATGGTCGCCGGCATCGTGCTGGTCAATCTGTTCTGGGCAAGCTGCGCGATTCTCGGCGTCGGCATTGTGTTCACGGCTTTTCCGTGGCTCGCGCTGGCAGTCAAGGTGGCCGGCGCCGGCTACCTGATCTGGTTCGGCGGACGTCTGATCGTCAATGCATCGGCGGGCAGGCCGTCTTGCAGCATGCATGCGGCGACCGGCGGTTTCCGTCAGGCATTCGCGCAAGGCTTTGCCACCAACATCGCGAATCCGAAGTCGATGGCGTTCTTCGCCGCGGTGTTCTCCTCCGCCATGCCGGCCCACGTCAGCGTCGGCACGTTTGCCGCGATGCTCGGCATGGTGTGCGTGGTGGCAAGCAGCTGGTACGGGTTCGTTGCGCTCACCTTGTCGCATGCGCGGATTGCCAGCGCCTATCGCCGCTGCAAGGCATGGATCGACCGCGTTTGCGGCGGGCTGATCGTCGCGTTGGGTGTGCGTCAATTGATACGGTAGCTTCAGCAGTCCCTAATCTCGAGACGCGTGTTAAATACTGTTTTGCACGCAGTCTCGCCTCCATCAGCGCGAGCAATAAAGAGATAAGCACGGCGCAGCTTCATGACATAAATTAAGGATGCCGTATTACTGTTCGCGCCCCTGCAGCGAACACCGCATCCGGCACGATCTGTCATGGAGGATTCGCTGTGAGAGAAACTATTGATCCGTCAGACGAGGTGACGACCGCCAACCTCGAAGCAAGCATTTTGCTTCCCCAGCTCGGCTGCCCGGCAGGCAAGATTGGCATAGCGGTCGGCGACATGCTGGAACGCTCGAATCGCGCGGTTATCGAAACGGCATTCGATCTGCTCGATCCGCACGCAAACGAGCGCGTGCTCGAAGTTGGCCTCGGCAACGGCGGGCATATCGCCCACGTGCTCGATCAGGCCGCGAGGCTGCGTTTCACCGGTATCGATCTATCGCCTACCATGATCGCCGTCGCTCGTTGCCGCAACGCGGCTTTCGTGCGCGACGGCCAGGTCAGGCTCGAAACCGCCGACGTCACCGCCATGCCGTTCGCCGCCGCTTCGTTCGACAAAGCAGTCACGATCAACAGTACGTACTTCTGGCCCGACGTGACCGCCGGCCTGGCGGAGATTCGCCGCGTGTTGCAAGTGGACGCCACGCTGGTGATCGCGGCCATCACGCCGGGTGCCGCGATTGAGATGCCCTTTGCCGAGTACGGCTTTACGGTGCATGACGCAACGGCGCTGGAGGCCGCCTGCGTGGCCGCGGGTTTCGATCGGATCGGCATCACCCGCTTCGTCGAACCGCTCAGCGACCCGCCGCAGCAGTATGGCCCGCGGGAGTTCTATCTGCTTAGGGCGTGCGCCGTCTGATACGGCGGCTTGCATCGGCGCTTTACGCGGCAAGACTCAATGTGCAATGCCGCGCGCACGCTCGAGCAACAATTCGCGCTCACGCGCATTGCGCGTCATACCGGCCGCACGTTCGAATTCGGCACGCGCCTCATCCACGCGGCCGAGTTTCGCCAGCAGATCGCCACGCACGCTCGGCAACCAGTGGTAGTTCGCGAGCGCGGCATCGGTGGCCAGCACATCGACGATCTCCAGTCCCGCAGCCGGGCCGAACGCCATGCCGACCGCCACCGCGCGATTCAACTCGACCACCGGCGACGGCGCCACTTGTGACAGCGCGTCATACAACGCGACGATCTGCACCCAGTCGGTATCGTCCGCGCGACGCGCACGCGCATGACACGCTGCAAGCGCCGCCTGCAGCGCGTAAGGGCCGCTCGCGCCGCCCAACGCATGCGCGCTGTCGAGCGCGGCGAGCCCGCGACGGATCAGCAGTGGATCCCAGCGGCTGCGGTCCTGATCGAGCAGCAGCACGGGGCGGCCTCGCGCATCCGTGCGTGCATGCGTGCGCGACGCCTGAATCTCCATCAGCGCGACAAGGCCATGCACTTCGCTCTCATCCGGTACGAGACCGCTCAGCACACGGCCAAGCCGCAGCGCTTCCTCGCATAGCGCAGGACGCATCCAGTCGTCGCCGGCAGTGGCCGAATAGCCTTCGTTGAAGATCAGATAGATGACTTGCAGCACCGAGGCGAGCCGCGGCGCGCGCGCGTCCGCCTGGGGCACTTCGAACGGCACCTTGGCGGCCGAGAGCGTGCGCTTGGCGCGCACGATACGCTGTGCGATGGTCGGCTCCGGCACGAGAAACGCGCGCGCGATTTCGTCCGTGGTGAGGCCGCCGAGCAGCCGCAGGGTGAGCGCGACGCGCGCGTCGGTGGAGAGCACCGGATGGCACGCGGTGAACACCAGCCGCAGCAGGTCGTCGCCGATATCGTCGGCGCGAGCGGCATCGAGGGCATCGACGAAATCGGGCACGAGATGAGCCTCCAGCGCGTCGAGATCGTGCCCCAGCTCCTGATGCTTGCGGGCATGCAGCGCTTCCTGCCGCAAGCGGTCGAGGGCGCGGTTCTTTGCGGTCGCCATCAGCCATGCTCCAGGATTGTCGGGCACGCCCGCGTCGGGCCAATGTTCGAGCGCGGCCACCAGGGCGTCTTGCGCCAGTTCTTCGGCGAGCCCCACGTCACGCACGATTCGCGCGACGTGGGCGATGACCTTGGCGGATTCGATCCGCCAGACTGCCTCGATGGCACGGTGGGTGGCTGCCGTCGTCACGCGTCAGCCCGCCGCCTTGGCGTTCGGGTCCATGTAGATGAGCTCCCAGATGTGGCCGTCGATATCTTCGAAGCCATGCCCGTACATGAAACCATAATCCTGCGGCGCGCGCGGTATCGCGCCGCCCGCGGCGAGCGCTCGCGCGACCAGCGCATCCACCTCTTCCCGGCTTTCACAAGACAGGCCCACCAGCGCCTCCGTGCTCTCCTTCGGGTCGCACAGCGATTTGCGCGTGAACGACTTGAACAGGTCCTTGACCAGCAACATCGCGTAGATGTTTTCGCCGAGGATCAGACAGGCCGCCTGCTCGTTCGTGAATTGCGGCTCGAACCTCAAGCCGATCGCGCTGAAAAAGGCTTTCGACCGTTCGAGGTCATTCACCGCGAGATTGACGTAGATCTGCTTATGCATGATGGAGTCCATTGATGAGGTTGCGGTCGCACGGCTCTCACCACGCACTACGCTCAGTGCGCACGTTGCGCCAGTTGCGCCGCGTCAGCAGCCCTGCGCCGCGTTCAGCGCGTTTCCGTTCCCGCCTCAGCGCTTGCCGGCTTCCAGTTCGCGGAAGCGGTCCAGCTCGGGGCTGGGCTCGAAGTCGTCGAGCTCGAACAACTGACGCACTTCGATTTCGCCGTCGGCTTGCTCGCCGAACGGCGCCGGAAAGCGCCGCGCCCATTCCATGGCTTCTTCACGCGAGCGCACCTGGATCAGCGTGTAGCCGGCAAGCAGTTCCTTGGTTTCCGCAAACGGGCCGTCGACCACCGAACGCTTGCCGCCGCTGTAGCGTATGCGCCAGCCTTTCGAACTCGGTTGCAGACCGGTGGCGTCGAGCAGCACGCCGGCTTTGGCCAACTCTTCGTGGTACGCGCCCATTGCGGCCATGAGGGACGCTTCCGGCATCTCGCCGGCTTCGCTCGCGGCCGTCGCTTTTACAAGGATCATGAATCGCATCGCCGTTACTCCAATTCGTTGTACGAGGGAAAGCCGCACACATTGGCGGGCTTCTTACTCACACGACGAGCAACGCGCGGCCGGATCGACACGCCTGCCGATCCATCAGGGAAAACCCCGAGACAACGCTGTCGATGTGCGAAATCGCCTAGGCGAAACAAGGTCCGAGCTTGCGGACTTCGACAGTGCACCACGTGGCCGCCGGGCAAGCTTGGGCGATAGCCACGGCTTCTTCACGGGTATCGCAGTTGAGGAGGAAGAACCCGCCGATCATCTCTTTGGCCTCGGCGAACGGGCCGTCGAGCAGTTTCGGCTGGCCGTCGCGGACCTGCACGCGGACCGCGTCGCTAGAGGACGTGAGCGACTCGACTGCGACCAGTTTGCCGCGCTCTTTCAGATCGGCGGCGAAACGGACCATCTGGTCGTAGACTTCGCGGCCCGCAGCTTCACCGCGTTCAATGCGTTGGTTCGGGGGTTCGACGATGAGCAGCATATAAGACATGGCGTCTCCGATTGATCGCGTCGCAAACGTGAACGCCCTGGAAGCGTAAGAGGGAGAAATCGCGCTCACGGCCGGTTTGCGAGAGGCAGTCTAACAAGCGCGGATGACTCCAGCAAACCAGTTGCGGCGCTGTCATGGCTGCGCAAAGGCCGCCTTACGGAGACTCGTAATATCCGCACGTCGATGCGAGGTTTGAAAAAAACGCCCCATGGGGGCGTTTCATTTGCGCGAACCAGAAAGGAAAGAGCCTAACCAGGCCACCCTGCTCCTCAGGCAGCAGCTTCTGCAATCGCCTGAACCTGCGCGGACCTCATCAGTCCTTCAATCATTTTCGCTTCCGCGCTCGCAATCTCGCTCAACGATGCCACGGACAGTTGCGCGTCGAGAATCTCCAGCGCCGTGCACAAGCGGGCGTATTCGCCGTCTTCCAAAACCCATGCGCCTTCGCCGAGTTCACGCGCGTCGAGCTGAACCATCGCGGCATGTGCGCTTTCAATGTCGGCCAGCGCGTCCTCGCCGAGACCGAGCCGCGCAAGCTCTTGCGACACCAGTAAATGCCGGCTCAAAGTCATGTGCAGATTCCGCGAGCCGTGGCCGTGGCGGAATGCATCGAGGGCGGTGTAGCACTGCAGAAGCATCGCCGCGGTGACCGGCTCGTGAGCGGTGCGGCTATAGGTCAGCGCACGTAGCAGCGGGGACATGGCCGGCTGGTTGTGCTTGCGGACTCGCGATTTACTGGACATATCGGTTCAACCTCCTTCTCTAACTCTCGGCTTCGCCACCGGATTCTTGCGTTCAACGGTGGCAATCGCCGCCGATACGCCGGCGGCTCGACAGGCCCGAAGCGAGTCTGTGTGGCCATCATGGCAATCAACTATTAAGACAGACTTAAACGACCTCAAGTCCTGTTTAGATGCAGCGTGCCTCACAGCGCGCAGCCGGCCGCTTGTCCGGCGCCGCAGCAAAAAACGCAATGCAACACCGGCATATCGGTTCGAACCCGCCAATTGCAAGCCTTGCCGCGCAACGATACGAAAAAAAACCCTGTTCCCGCGAAGGAACAGGGTCTGACAGGATGGAACAGTCGTACTCGCGCGTGGATGCTTGCCGACCTTTACCCACCACAAACTAACAGAGTTGCTACTTGAACTACATCTGCGAAAAGCTGTTGTTTCTTGAACTACTGCTGCATCACAGCCGGGTCCTTCGCCTTCAACATCACCTACCTGCAACCCCCTGCTGATTCACGCGCTACTTCATGGATCGCGCGCCGTTTGCATTGCTTCTCTTACCTACTGCTTTACTGCCCTGCCGCGTACCACAACCGCGGCAAACTGCCATCAACGGTACGGTTCAAAACAACGCGGGGGAAGACCGCGTCGATGGGCTCGGTGATTTGTCGCGCCATGGAAAACAGTGTATGCCGGCACTTGCGAATGCAATTGCGCGAAGCGAGGGGAATTGGCAGGCCAGTTTGGCGAATCGGCGTAACAGGCCGATTTCCTCAGACATGAGCGACGGCGCCTTCGCCGTCGCTCATTCATTTTCGAGTAGGTGCGATTAACCGACGCGACACCGCGCGGACAACTCTCGCGCTCGCATCGGGCCGGGTCATCAACCCCGAGCGACGAAGTCGCTGATCGTTAGCAGCACTTTTTCGCCCGGCCGCGCCAGCATCTTTCTCTCCGCCACGGCGGTAATGCGTTTGCGCCCGTCCGCGAAAGTCTTCAATACGCGCTCCTCGCCGGCGTCACGTTGCAGCCAGAAATGCTGCTCCAAGGCCTCACGCGTGACGGCGCACTCAAGGTCCCGTCCTCGCGTCGAAAGCTGGAAAATCACCGCGCGTCCGTCTGCCGAGACGCTTGGCTCAAGCTCGATAATCTCCATAGCCCACCTCGCAAAGTTCGTTAAGCCGCTCGCCGAGTTGAACGAACGACACCGAAAGAAACTGAATACACACGCAAAGCCACGCGCTGAGTTTTTCGACTGATCAAATGCACCCTATCGCGCCACGGCCTCGTTCGTTGTGAGCTGAGCCATTGTCGCGTGAACCGGCGCATGCGTCGACAGCGTCAACGGCATATGCGACGGTCGGCGCGTCGAACCGATCAACCAGCGCGGACGTTTCGCGCAGAACTCATGCAGCAGTGCATTCAACCCTTCCGTCATGGCTTGCGTGCTACGGCGCACGCCGCGCGATGCGGACGAAATCGCAAACCAGGAATGCGGCGGCCGAAGCTCGTGGCAAATGCCGCGCGCATCGACAAAGCGCAGGCAACCGGTGTCGGGATAAAAGACGAGCGTCATCGCGTCGCCGTCGACCCCGTGCGTGACCATGTGTGGTTTCGTATTCAGCATTTTCGTTGTTATGCCAGGTTGGCGTATTTTTGTTGACGGTCCGGCTTCGAGGCCGCCCGCGCCAGCAATTCGCGCATGAGGCAAAAGCAAAGCGCATGCCAATGACGGCACAACGCGTCGCGTGAACCGTGGCGACTGCAACGCAACCTGACGACAGCGTGCCTCTGGCGCGCCGCAAATGCCGATCGCGCCTGAGGCGAGCCACGCGACAGCATGCGATTGCGCGGCGGCGCGGACCGCCAACTGGCGGCATTGGCGCGACCGGCGCACGGCAAAGTCGAGAGGCACACACATAACCGCGTGGTAAAAAAGCGCTGCTGGCGCAACAATTCACGACCATTCTTACTAGCCGCCGGCACACCGGCAACGTGACCAACATGCCCGCTCAAGAACCCGGCTTCACCCTGCGCCCGGCGCTGGACTCGGACATACCCTTCCTGTTCGAACTGCGCAAGGCGACCATGACTGAGCACCTCGCGCGCGTTGGCGAACCGTCGGACGATACCGAGCATCGCGCCCGTCTGCTGCATCGTTATGACACGGCGCGCGTCATTTGCATCGACGGCGAACCGGCCGGTTTGCTCAAGGCGCATCGCACCGGCGCCGAATGGGTCGTCGTGCAATTGCAGATCACGCCGGCACTTCAGGGGCGCGGCATCGGCGAACGCGCGCTGCATTGGGTGTTGCGCGCCGCGCAGGCCGACGCATTGCCGGTCACCCTCAAGGTGCTCAAAGGCAATCCCGCGATGCGGCTCTACGAGCGGCTCGGCTTCGAGATCGTCGGCAAAGATGAGAGACAGTTTTACATGAGGCGCGCGCCGCGCGCGTCGGCGGAAATTGAAGCAGAATGAATGTCGGATAAAGACTGATACGTAACGGACATGCCATGACCTTTCGCGACACTTCCACCATCGCTAGCTGGCACGCCCATGTGTATTTCGATGCGAGTACCCGCGACGCCGCGTGGACCTTCCGCGAGCAGATCGAAGCGCACTGGAGCGGCAAGCTGCAAATGGGCCGCTTTCACGAGCGCCCGGTCGGACCGCATCCCATGTGGTCGTATCAGCTTGCATTTACGCAGGACCAGTTCGCCGACCTGGTCGGCTGGCTCACGCTGAATCACGGCTCACTGGATATCTTCCTGCACCCCAACACCGGCGACGCACTGCGCGATCACCGCGACGCGGCCGTATGGATCGGCCATTCGCACGAACTGGTGCTGAGCGCGCTGGGCTAACGGCTTCGAACGCGGCGCGCAGCGAATCGAACCGCGCGCCGCCGCTTGCGGTTCACATATTCGAATACGAACTGCACCAGCCGCGCGCGGCGACCTGTTTGTCGCCGAACAGCGTGCAGCCGCCGTATGCATCGGTGGCTTTACCCTGGAACAGCGAGCAATTGCCGCAATTCTGTCCGGCGGTGTAGCCGGGGAATTTCGCCTTGTCGACCTTGGAGGCGTCCTCCTTATAGCCGACGGCTTGCGCCTTCGGATCGGCTTCGCTGAGCGTATTCGCGGTCTCGGCGAAAGCGGTACGGGCGAGTGCGAGTGCTGAGCCCGCGCTCACGCCCAGCAGCAGAAAATGGCGGCGCGATGTTTTCATATGGGTCCGATGGAAAGTGGGAGGCGTGCCTCGATCGCGATCAAGCGCAATCAAGCGCCGTCAATCGAGAAATCGCGTGAACCGCTCAACCGGTTCACGCTCGGTGCGCAACGTGTTGACCAGCGCGCTTTCGTCAGCAAAGCCGAGGGACATGCCGCACACCAGTTGTTCTTCGGGCGGCAGGCCGAGATGTGCCGCAATCACGCGATGAAACGGCGTAAACGCGGCCTGCGGACAGGTATCGAGACCACGTCCGCGCGCGGCCGTCATGATCGCCTGCAGGAACATGCCGTAGTCGAGCCAGCTGCCGCGCTCCAATACCCGGTCGATGGTGAAGAACAAGCCCACCGGTGCGCCGAAGAAGCGGTAGTTCTGCGCATGCTGCTCATGCATGCGCGCCTTGTCGCCCTTTCCGATGCCGAGCAGGCCATACAGATCCCAGCCGATTTTGCGGCGCCGGTCGATATACGGCGACACCCATTGATGCGGGTAGTACGGATACTCTTCCTGGTACAGCGCGTCGCGCTGCGGGTCATCGTGGGCGGCGAGCAAGGCCCGCGAGAGGCGCGCGAGCGACTCGCCCGTCACCACATAGACTTTCCACGGTTGCGTGTTGGTACCCGAAGGCGCGCGGCTGGCGGCTTCGAGAATGGCTTCGATCTCGCCGCGTGGCACCGGTGTAGGCAGAAAGGCGCGAATGGAACGCCGCGTGATGAGCGCGGTGTCGACGGCGTTATCGGATGTGGTCATCGGCGAATTCCGGCAGTGCCAACGGTTGTGGCGGTCTGCGGGAATTCTAGCGCGAGCGCCGCCTTCTCCGCTGACAGGCCGGCAACTGCCGGCCTGCTTCAACAGGTTTAGCGCGGCGGCCTCAGCCGAGCGGCGTTTTCAGCGCATCGATGAGATCGAGCAGATCGTAGGGCTTGCGCAACAAGATGGCGT
>Ga0157369_10004069_pt1 | contig 17319 bp, 15 predicted proteins | sample C25metaG_FD_113461 | JGI IMG/M metagenome (GOLD analysis project Ga0157369, IMG submission 113461) | Corn rhizosphere microbial communities from Kellogg Biological Station, Michigan, USA - C2-5 metaG | ecosystem: Host-associated > Plants > Roots > Rhizosphere > Soil | place: USA: Michigan... | reverse complement strand
CTGGCCTTGATCTCGCGCATCGCGCCCTGCAACACGGACTTGCCGCGACTCACCAGGCAGATGTTGTCGCAGAGCTTCTCCACCTGGTCCATGCGGTGCGTGGAAAACAGGATGGTTCGGCCTTCCTTCTTGAGATCGAGCAGCACGTCTTTGAGCAACGTCGCATTGACCGGATCGAGACCCGCGAAGGGCTCGTCCATGATGATGAACTCCGGTTCGTGCAGCAGCGCCGTGATGAACTGAATCTTCTGCTGCATGCCCTTCGACAGCTCTTCCGACTTCTTCTCCATCCACTCGGCAATTTGCAGCCGCTCGCACCAGGAAACGGCGCGGCGCCGCGCATCCGCCTTGGAGACCCCGTGCAGTTCGGCCATGAAGATGAGCTGGTCGATGATCTTCATCTTCTTGTAAAGGCCGCGCTCTTCCGGCAGGTACCCGATGCGTCGCAGATGCTCGCGCCGGAAAGGCTCGCCGAACAGCCGCACCTCGCCCGAATCCGGCAGAGTGATGCCGATCATCATGCGGATGGTGGACGTTTTGCCCGCGCCATTGGGGCCGAGCAGGCCGAAAATGCCGCCCTTGACGATGCTGAACGACAGGTTGTCGACGGCGACGAAGTCTCCGTAGCGTTTGTTCACACCTTTAAGTTCGACTGTATGCATGAAGGATTTCCAAGCTGAATACGAAGGGACTGAGCGTTTAGTTTCAGCCTTAGTTTTAGCTGATCTCGAGGTACACGTCGATCCACTGCTTAACCTGCACGCGGCCGGGATCTTCCGGATTGAAGCGCAGGCCAAAGAGGTTGTCGTGCTCGCGCGTCCAGCAGACAACACCGCTCAGCGAAACGGGCCCGCGCGCGCCCAGGTCGAACTGCACCTTCACGCGCGATCCGTTCAGCGGAACCAGGTCGGCGCGAACCGACATGCCGCCGCCGCTGAGCTCCTGCGAAGTTCCCGTCAGCGTGCGGTTGTCGCAGGTCACCGAAACGCGGGTGGCGAACGGAATGCGCACGTAGCAGCGCAATTCGTGCAGGACCAGCAACTGCGTGGAACGCACCACCTTGAGCGCGTCCATCCGGTCCACCGGGCTCTTGAAGAGAGCGTTCACGCCGAAGCGCGAAAAGCGCATCGCGTCGGGCGTGCTGCCGCAAATCCCGTAAATCACCATGCGCCGGTTGGAGCGCGAGTTGCGCGCGGCATGAAGGATGGCTTCCGCGCGGTCGTCGAGCGTAACCACGCAGCCTTCGAATTTTTCCCGGGAAAAGCGCTCGACCGACTCGTAGGGAACCGCGACGCAGTCGATGCCGTACTGCCGGAAGCTGTCACGCAAGGTGACAAAGGCCGCCTCGGAAACGCCAACCACGGCGATCCGCGCTGACACCTTCTTCGCCACTGCAATCGTACTGGCAGCGAGGACTGACATAATCCGCCATTCGTTCAGGGGGATTCTTATTGTGGCCGTGGAACGGCCGGTTGGCAATTGGAGATAGGTAAAAAGTTGAAGAAAAGTTCCTGGTGCACCGGATTTAGTGCGGTCGGCGGGCCCGCCGACGGAGCCTCCGGCTGGCAAGTTCGATGACACCCCACCAGGCGACGCACGTCCAGAAGTCGATCACCAGGCCGAGGTCGAGCCGGAACGCCTGGTGCCGTCCGGCGGCCGGCACGTGCGGAACGATGGCGACAAAATAGATCAGGTTCCCGATCAGGATCGCGAGCAGCGACTTGAGCAGGCGTGCGGCCATTGGGATCAGTGTAGTCGTAGATGGGGTTTGGGCAGGCGGCCGGCGAGGACGCCGGCCCTCCACGTTTTGCTAACATCCGCCTAGTGCTCGCACTCGACGACAGCGTAGCGAAGGTCCGGATGATGCGGAGGCAGTTTCTCGACATCCTTGCCGCCAAGGGCGTCTCCACCGTCGAGGACCTGCTTTACTACCTGCCGTTTCGCTACGAAGACCGGCTCAATCCGCGCTCGATTGCCGAGCTGCGTCCGGGCGAGATGGCGAGCGTGCTCGCGCAAGTGCGCTCGTCGGGACTGTTCAAGACGCGCGGCCCTACCATCTTCCAGCTCACGGTCGGCGACCTCGGCGACGGCCTGATCGTGAAGCCGCCGCCCGACGCCAATGGCCCTGCGTTCTCCGCCGGGCTGATGCGCTCGCGGCGTTCGCTCAAGTGTCTCTGGTTCCACGGCGCGTACCTGCGAGACCGCTTCCAGCCGGGCCAGATCGTCGCGCTCTATGGCAAGGTCGAAGAAGACAAGCGCGGCCGCGGCTTGCAGATCATCCAACCGCAGGTCGAAGTTCTCGGCGAGTCGGAGGAGCAGGCCGGCGAACAGGCGGTGGAGCGTTCGCTCGAAATCGGCCGGATCGTGCCGATCTACGAATCGGCGGGAGATCGCACGATCACCTCGCGCTGGTTCCGCCGCCTGATCCATAACGCGCTGGCCGACCTGCCCCCTGACATCGAAGACGCGATCCCGCGCGTGGTTCGCGAGCGCATGGACCTGATGCCGCGGCGCGAAGCCTTCACCAAGGTCCACTGGCCCGAGCCGGGCACTCCGCTGGCCGACCTGCTCGACTCGCGCGAGCCGGCGCACCGCCGCCTGATCTTCGAGGAACTCTTCTTCCTCGAACTCGGGCTGGAGCTGAAGCGGCGCCGCCTGCGCGCGCAGCCGGGCATCGCCTTCCAGCTCGACGATCGCGCGCGCGAAGCCATCAAGAAGATCCTGCCATTCCATCCGACGCCGGCGCAGAAGCGCGTGCTCGGCGAGATTGCAGCCGACATGGCGCAGCCCTCGCCCATGCGGCGCCTGCTCCAGGGCGACGTCGGCTCGGGCAAAACCATCGTCGCGCTCCAGGCGGCGATCATCGCCATCGAGAACGGCTACCAGGCCGCCCTGATGGCGCCCACGGAAATCCTCGCCACCCAGCACTATCTTTCCGCGCGTCGGATCCTCGAGCCCGCCGGATATCGCGTGGTGTTGCTCACGGGATCGGTCGAGCAGGACCGCAAACGCGACATCCGCCGCCACATCGCGCACGGCAACGCGCAGCTCGTTATCGGCACGCACGCGCTTATCGAAGAGAAAGTGGAGTTCGACAAGCTCGGGCTGGTCATCGTCGACGAGCAGCATCGCTTCGGCGTTCTGCAACGCTTCAAGCTGATGAAGAAGGAAGGCGCGAAAGAAGCCGAGCCCGACGTGCTCGTCATGACCGCCACTCCCATCCCGCGCACGCTCGCGCTCACCATCTACGGCGACCTTGACGTCAGCGTGCTCGACGAGCTGCCTCCCGGCCGGACACCGATCGTGACACGCTGCGTCTCCGACGAGCGCGAGGCCGAGGTCTGGAACTTCGTGCGCAAGCAGGTCAAACTCGGCCACCAGGCGTACGTGGTCTATCCAGTGATCGAGGGGCGGGAAGAAGATCAGCCGGAGATCGACTTCGCGCTCACGCCGCCCGGCACGGAAAAGAAGAAGACCACGTCGAACCTGAAAGCCGCCGAGCAGATGTTCGAGAAGCTGCGCAGCCGAATCCTGCCCGACCTGCACGTCGGGCTGCTGCACGGCCGCCTCACCGCCGAGCAGAAAGACAAGGTCATGCGTGAGTTCCAGAAGGGCGAGATTGACGTGCTGGTCTCGACCACGGTCATCGAAGTCGGCGTGGATGTCCCCAACGCCGCCGTGATGGTCGTCGAACACGCCGAGCGCTTCGGCCTGTCGCAGCTGCATCAGCTTCGCGGACGCATCGGACGCGGCGCGGCGAAGTCTTACTGCGTCCTGATGACCGGCGGCAAAGTCACCGAAGAAGCGCAGGTGCGGCTCGACACCATGACGCGCACGCAGGATGGATTCGAAATCGCCGAGACCGACCTGAAGCTGCGCGGGCCGGGAGAAGTCTTCGGCACGCGGCAGGCAGGCATGCCGAGCTTCCGCGTTGCCAATCCGCTGCGCGACCGCCAATTGCTCGAGCTTGCTCGCCGCGAGGCCGCGGCGCTCGTAGCCGGGGAATCCGACGTCAGTGCCGACGAGAAGAAGCTCGCCATGGTCCATCTGCGGCGCCACTGGCAGAGACGGTATGGGCTGGTGGAAGTGGGATAAAGATGCTTTGGGTGTAGAGACGCGGTATACCGCGTCTCTACTTCGCCGCCGTTCCCGCGAACAGCCTGCAGAACTGCGTCAGCAACGACGCAGCTGCCCACGCGAGCACGTGGACGAAGCGTTCTGCGAATTGTCCTAGTGACGCTTCTAACCGAGTCATAACTTCTCCGCGGCTAGTGCAGGTTCAGGTCCCCGGCTCCAACGTGCGCGTGCAGCCTCAACTGTCCTTTGCGGGTCTGTCGGAGGGATCGAAAAAAGCCGCTTCGCGATGCGCCCTTGCTCGCATCGAACGGCCCGGGGTTTAGGTCACCGACCTTGACCGAGACGTCCACCTGGCCGTAACTATTGGGATCGCCGGCGTCGATGTCGAGATCGCCGGCGTGCGTTTCGATGTCCTTGTTGCCGCTGATGCCCTTGACCCGCATGTCACCTGCGGAAAGCCGGATGTACAGGTGGGTTTCCGGTGGAACTTCGATGACGACATGGAAATTCGAGTGCGGCCCGGCGGTGCGGATCTTGGCGACATCATCGTTCACAATGATGTCGGCTTTCACCTTCTTGCTTTCGTCGTCGGCGCTGGCCGTGACCACGATCTTGTCGCTGGATCCGGCGCGCACTTCGTAATCGCCGCCGCTCAGGTGCATCTGCACCCGGCCACCGTTTTGGAACGACTTTTCCGAATGCACGCTCTCGGCCCGGAGCATGACGGGCGCAAATGTCAGAACCGCTGCCAGGATCGCCGCTCGTTTCATGGGCAAGCCTCCCCTTATGGTTTCTTACGCAACCGGGGTGGCCCAGGTTCCGCAGATTTATGGCCGGAGTGTCATAATCTTCTGCCCATGAAAGCCAAGGCCGCATCCGAGCTGTATCGCAAGCTGCCGTCGGTGGACGAAGTCTTGCGCCTGCCGGCGGTCGCGGCGCAACTGGACCGCGAAGGACACGCGCTCGTCACGGAAGCTGCCCGCAACGTGCTCGCCCGGATGCGCGACGAGATCAAAGCCGGGCGTCTCGACGAGAAGGGCATTGCGCTCGCGATCGACGGCATCGCGGATGCAGTCGGGCGCGAGCTTCGCCGTTCGCTCGAGCCATCGCTCCGCCGCGTGATCAACGCCACCGGCGTGATTCTGCACACCAACCTCGGCCGCGCGCCGCTGTCCAATGCCGCGCTCGATCGCATCCGCGAGATCGCGGGCGAGTATTCGAACCTCGAATACCAGGTCGAGGCCGGCGAGCGCGGCAAGCGCGATGTCCACGTCCAGCGCCTGTTCGCGCGCCTGCTTGGCGAGCACATGAGCGACGTCGCCACCGTCGTCGTCAACAACAATGCCGCTGCCGTGCTGATCGCGCTCAATACCTTCGGCGAGGGCGGCGAAGTCATCGTCTCGCGCGGCGAGCTGGTGGAGATTGGCGGTTCGTTCCGCGTACCCGACGTCATGGCCAAGTCCGGCGCAACGCTGCGCGAGGTTGGCACCACCAACCGCACGCGAATCCAGGACTACGCCGCCGCAATCAACGAGCGCACGCGGCTGCTGCTGCGCGTGCATCGGTCGAACTTCCAGATCGTCGGCTTCACCGAGCAGCCGTCGCTGGCCGAGCTCGTCGAACTCGGCCGCGAGAAGAAGATCCCTGTCATGGAAGACCTGGGCAGCGGCGCGCTCTTCGACCTGCGCTCGGTTGGGATCGAGGACGAGGCCAGCGTTGGCGACAGCCTGCGCGCTGGTGTCGACGTGGTGACCTATAGCGGCGACAAGCTGCTCGGCGGGCCGCAGGCGGGCATGCTCAGCGGCCGCGCCGAAGCCATCGCGCGCATTCGCAAGAACCCGCTCTTCCGCGCGCTGCGTGTCGACAAGCTCACCTACGCGGCGCTCGAAGCTACTCTGTTGGCGTACCTCCGCGGCGACCACGATTCCATTCCCGCGCTGCGCATGATGCGACTGAGCGCCGACGAGATCGGCCGGCGTGCCGAAGCCGTTGCATCGCACCTCCGCAATCGCGCGCCCAAGCTGAAGATCGCCCTCATCGACGGCGAGTCCATCACCGGCGGTGGCGCTGCGCCGGGCAAAGGCCTGCCGACGCGATTGCTGGCTGTCACGTCCGATGACAAGAGCGCCGACCAGTTGGCCGCGCAGCTCCGCCAGAACGACCCGCCGATCGTTGCGAGAGTGGAAGAGGACAAGCTCGTGCTCGATCTCAGGACCGTCTTCCCCGCGCAGGACGATGCCATCACCGCCGCGCTAGAAAGACTCTAATCACCACGAAGAACACAGAGAGCACGGAGATTTTTTGAACTGACTCCGTGTTCTTCGTGCGCTCCGTGGTGAAATGAATTCCTGTGGCGACGATCTACACCATCGGTCATTCGACCCGCACGATCGAGCAGCACATCGAGCTGCTGCTCGCGCACAAGATCGGACTGCTGATCGACATCCGCGCGTTTCCCGCGTCGCGCCGTCTGCCGCACTTCAATCGCGAGGCACTGGAGAAAAGCCTGCCGGCCGCGGGAATCGAATATCGCTGGATGCCGGACCTCGGCGGTCATCGCAAGCGCATCCTGAAAGACTCGCCCCACACCGGCCTGCGCAACGAATCGTTCCGCAACTACGCCGACTACATGCTGACGCCGCCGTTTCAGAACGCCGCCGCCGAAGTCGTGCGCCTGGCCGACGAGTTCGCCGCCGAAGGACGCGGCGGCGTGTGCATCATGTGCGCCGAGGCGGTCTACTTCAGATGTCACCGCATGCTGGTGTCGGACTACCTCGTCGCTCACGGAAACGACGTCCTGCACATCACCGACCCCAACACTCCGCGCCCGCACAAGCTGCTCGCCGAAGCGCAGATGATTGACGGGCAACTGATCTACAAGGGCCTTTTTTAGCCCGCAACACACACCTACCACAGAGGCACAGAGACACAGAGGTTCCAGACCTTCTTGTTCTCTGTGCCTCTGTGGTGGATTTTGCCTTTCCCGGCCGGAACCTTTACAGCTCGCTCGGTGTCGATATATATATCGTTCGATACTGAGTCGAACTCCTATGCCCCGAGATTGTCATCCCGAAGATTTTCTTCCCCTCAAGCCTAACTGGTTCCACGTCCTGCTCTCGCTGGCCGCCGAGGAGCAGCACGGCTACGGCATCATGCAGGAAGTTCTGGCCCGCACCGATGGCAAGGTGCGGCTCTGGCCGGCCACGCTCTACGGCACGCTCAAACGCCTGCTGGACGCGGACTTGATCGAAGAGTCGGGAACGCGTCCGTCGCGTGACGACGATGAGCGCCGCCGATATTACCGGCTGACCGCGTTGGGACGTCGCGTGCTCGCCGCCGAAAGCGCACGCCTGGAAGAGCTGGTGCGCGCGGTGCACGCCAAGCGCGGCCTGGTCCCGCGAAAATCCGACACCTGACACCTCGCCGCGGTGTCTCTACACGGCCCTGTTCTCCAGGAGGACGCGATGGGAACCCTCGAAATCCGCCGGCTCAGCAAGCGCTACAACGGACTGCCCGCGGTCGACGACGTCAGCTTTTCGATCCACGCCGGCGAAATCCTCGGCTACGTTGGCCCGAATGGCGCGGGCAAGAGCACGACCGTCAAAATGATCATCGGGCTGGTCGAGCCGAGCGAAGGCCAGATCTTCTACGACGGACGCAGCATCAGCGACGATCTGCCTGCATTCCAGCGCCAGCTCGGCTACGTTCCCGAAGAACCGAACCTTTATCCGTTCCTCTCCGGACGCGAGTACCTGCAACTCGCGGGACGCTTGCGCGGCATCGAGCGGCGCGCTCTTGAGCCGAAGGTCGACGAGTTCCTCCGTCTGTTTGGACTGTGGGACGACCGCGACTCGCCGGTCTCCGCGTATTCCAAGGGCATGCGGCAGAAAATCCTGCTCTCGGCGGCGCTGCTGCATAACCCGAATGTCATCATCTTTGACGAGCCGCTCTCCGGCCTCGACGTGAACGCCATGATCGCCGTGCGCGAGCTCATGCGCGGGCTCGCTGCTGCGGGCAAGGTCATCCTCTACTGCTCGCACGTGCTCGACCTGATGGAGAAGGACTGCTCGCGCGTGCTCATCCTGCGCAAGGGCAAGGTCGTCGCCGACGACACCATCGAGAATCTCCGCCAGAAGATGGACCAGCCCTCGCTCGAAGGCGTGTTCGAGAGCTTCACCAAGGAAGAAGGACAGCGCCAGCTCGCCAACCGCATTCTCGAGGTGATGCAGTGAGGGAGTGGCTCCAGGAGACGCATGGCGTCAAGTTCGAGCTGACGCGCCACTTCCTGGCGCGCATGTTCGACTCCGAGCTGTTTGCCGCGCGCGGCCAGTGGCAGACGGTGGCAATCAGCCTCATCGCGTTCATCCTGCCGGCTTTCATGCTCTTCGGGGAGTACGGCAAGAAGTACGGCCATCTCGCGCACTTGGCGTCGCCGCTTCCGTTCCGTTCGGCGGAGGTCGCCGACATCCTCAGCCTCTTCACGCTGCTGATGGCCATCAGCGGGCTCGTCGCGCTGATGCAATGGCAGTCACTGTTTCCCAGCAAGCGTGATTTCTTGGCCCTGGCCGGGTTGCCGGTGCGCTCGCGCCAGATCTTCGCGGCGCGGTTCACGGCGGTGCTCATCTTCGTGGCCGCGGTGGTGCTGCTCATCAGTTTCCCGCTGACCCTGGTGATTCCTCCGCAGATGATGGGGCGCTGGGCGAAGAATCCGTCGCTCCTCGCGAGCATTGCCGCGTTCGGCGTGGCATCGTGCCTGGCGTGCTGGTTCGTCTTCCTCGGCGCGATGGCGTTGCAGGGCGCGCTGCTGCACCTGCTGCCGCGCAAGCTCTTCTCCCGCGTTTCCGTTTACGTGCAGGGAATCGGGATGGCGGTCTTCTTCCTGGCGTCGCTGTTCAGTTGGACGATCGGCGACTGGCAGCCCGAGATGATCGCTCGGCTGCCGCAGTTCGGACAATGGCTCCCGCCGGTGTGGTTCGCTGGATTGCACGAGGCGATGCTCGGCGATGGCGACGTCTTCTTCCAGGCGATGAAGTCGCGTGCGTGGCTGGCGGTCGCAACGGCCGCGGCAATCACCGTCGTCACCTACCTGCTGGGCTTCAGCCGCTATCGCAAGCTGCTGGTGGAGACGCACGACGACGCGCACACGCGACATCGCAGCCAGCTCAGCCTGCTGCGCCTCCTCGCGCCCGATCCGCGCGGCGAGGCGGTGTTGCAATTCATGGCGCGGGTGCTGGCGCGCAGCCGCACGCATCGCGTGGTGCTGCTGGCGTACATCGGCGTGGCGCTCGGGCTGGTATTCAACAGCATCCTGCTCACGCATTCGCTGTTGTACCTGAAGCGCTGGTGGTACGAAGCCATCCAGTTCATCGTGCTCTTCTGGCCGCTGATGCTGACGGCCGTGATCCTGCCGGGGTTCCGCCACGCGGCCGCGATGCCGGCGGAACTCTCCGCCAACTGGATCTTCCAGAGCACTGAGAGCCTTGGCCGCGCGCAGTGGATGAAAGCCGTGGAGCGCTTCGTCATCGTCTGTCTGATTGGGCCGATCTATCTCGTGCTCACGCCGTTCTCGTTTTCCGTACTCGGCTGGCAACTGGCACTGCGGATGACCACGCTGCAACTGCTCGTCTCGCTGACGATGTTCGAGATGATGTTCAACAACTGGCAGCAACTTCCGTTCACCTGCTCGTATCGTCCGGGGAAGCGTCCGGTGATGGCGATCTTCGCGCGCGTGCTCGGATTGCTGGGAGTGGCGGTGCCGTTGCTCGCGCTCACCATCCGCGCCGCCAGCAGTTTCTGGCAGACGTGGATCATTTACGGCGCCCTGTTCGCCGGCATCTGGATCTGGACGCGCCGCCGCCGACTCGACGGATGGGGCGAGAACAAGCTGCTCTACATCGACGCGGAAACCGTCCCCGGCCTCGGCATCGGCGATCTGACGTATCGTCCCCAGGAATTGGCGACGATCGCGCCCATTCTGGAACGGCGTTCGAGCTAGGGGGGTGGGGGTGGCGGGATTGATCCCGTCGATCCAAATGCAAAAAGCGAACCACAGAGGACACGAAGTAGCACAGAGGCAACCGCGACATTCGCAACTCGCAAATCACAAATCACAAATAGAAAAGGGCGGCCCGTCGGCCGCCCTTCGTATAAACGACAACTTAAACTGCGGTAACGTTCTCGGCCTGCCAGCCCTTTGGTCCCTTCACCAGGTTGAACTGCACGGGTTGACCCTCCTTCAGGCTCCGGAAGCCCGAAGTCTGAATCGCAGAGTAGTGAACGAACACGTCTTCACCATTCTGGCGGCTGATGAACCCATATCCCTTGGCGTCGTTGAACCATTTCACTGTTCCTTGTTCCATAGCTAACTTTCCTTCTTGTGGATTAGCTGAGATTGGATCGGAGTGCTGCTGGCAGGTAACGCAAACCGGATCCGCTCATGCGCGTATCCGGCGTGAAATACCGCTACATCTTCTTCGATCAACTCGAGCCGGGTAGTGTAACCAGAGATCCTGAAATAAGAAAAGACAATTCCTAACTACTCTCTGCGGATAGACGCGCCCTACGCTCTTCGCTTTACGCTCTACGCCAAGAAGCCGAAAAACAGGCGGCATTTTGGACGGACTCAGAAACCGGGAAATCGGAGCTCGAGCGGCGATTCGCGTTGATCCGCGGAAAGGAAGTCGGTTCGCGATATGGTAGGGTCTTAAGTTATCGGACTTCGCCAGTCTGCCGATAAGAAATCATGATTGTAGGAACGGGAATCGACATCGTCGAAGTGCCGCGCGTGGCGGCGGCCATCGCGCGTTTTGGCACGCGCTTTACGCAGCGCATATTCACCGCCGACGAGATCCGCTACTGCGAGTCGAAGCAGAACGCGAGCGAGCGATTTGCGGCGCGCTTTGCCGCCAAGGAAGCGGCGCTGAAAGCCATCGGAACCGGCTGGCGCCGTGGCGTCACCTGGAAAGACATTGAAGTTCGCCGAGAACCCGGCGGGCGTCCCAGCCTGGCGTTCACCGGCAAAGCCGCGGAATACGCCGAGCGGCTCGGAGCGAAGCGCGCAGCGCTGTCGCTGTCGCATACGAAAGAACACGCGATCGCGCAGGTAATACTCGAGAGCGCATGATTCACCGTCGCGAGAATTCAAAATGCAAAATGCAAAAACTATGATGTAGATCCGTTTCATCCGCGTAAATCCGCGGTGAAGCTTTGTTTTTGCATTTCGCATTTTCAATTTTGCATTTCTTTACTCATGAGCGAACCCGCACTTATAACTGACGCTTCTTCGATCGCAAACGAGCACCGTTGGCCGCGCCGCATGATGGCGGCGATCGCGCTGGTGTCGTTCGCCAGCCTGCTGCTGGAACTGTCGCTTACGCGGCTGTTCTCGGTCGTGCTCTTCTATCACTTCGCCTTCCTGGCGATTTCGCTGGCGCTGCTCGGACTGGGCGCGGGCGGCGTCTTCGCGCACGTCGGGCGGCAACTTCTCTCGCGATTCTCCACGCCATCGCTCGGATCGGCGCTCAGCACACTGAACGCGCTTGTCATCGTCGTCGCGCTCGAGGTCGTGTTGCATGTTCCGGTCAGCCTGCAACTGACGCGCGGGAACTTCTATCGCCTGACGGTGATCTATCTCGTCTGCGCGGTGCCGTTCTTTTTCACCGGGCTGCTGTTCGCGGCGGTGTTCGCGCGCGAAGGCAAGCGTGTGACGCTGCTCTATGGCGCCGATCTGCTCGGCGGCGCAATGGCGTGCCTCGCCGTGGTGCCGGTGCTCAACTTCATCGGCGGACCGAACGCCGTGCTGCTTGCAGCGGCGGCGATGGCGGCGGCAGGAGGCCTCTGGTCTAACGTCGGTGCCGACACATCGGTGGGAGCACCGGGCTTTAGCCCGGTGAATAGAAACGTAGAGGACCGGGCTTTAGCCCCGGCGAGAACGAAGCTGATGTCGAGTGTTTCCTTCGGCGTCGCCGTGCTGCTTCTTATCGCCATCGGCGCGAACTATTCCGGCCGGCTGGTGGACATCATTTATGCCAAGGGTGAGCGCCGCGACAAGCCGTGGGTGCTGTTCGCGCGCTGGAACGCGATCTCGCGGGTCGAGGTCGATCAGCAGGGCGAATCGAAGTACATCGTGATCGACGCCGACGCCTCCACCGCCATCATGAACGTCGATCCCGCGCGCTGGGGCGAGGACAAGAAGACGGCTACGCCGCACGACAACGGTCTGCCGGTCCATCCCACGTACAACTGGAAGACGGACCTGATGGCGGCTGCGCCCGCCGTCGCCAACGTGCTTCGCCCGCACGGTGATTACGCGATCATCGGCCCGGGCGGCGGCGTTGATGTCTTGCGCGCCGCGGCCAACGGCAGCCCCAACGTCACCGGCATCGAAATCAACGGCATCATCGTCAACGACATCATGAAGGGCCGGTACGCGGACTACGCTTACCACCTTTACGAGCAGCCGAACGTCCACATACATGTCGCCGACGGCCGTTCGTTTCTGCGCGCAAGCAAAGACAAGTACGACGTGGTGCAGATGACGCTGGTCGACACCTGGGCCTCGACCGCCGCCGGTGCCTTCGCCCTCAGCGAAAACAATCTCTACACCACCAACGCCTTCCGCGAGTACTTCGACCACCTCAAGCCCGACGGCATCATCGCCATTACGCGCTGGGAGTTCGCCAAGCCGAGGGAAGCGCTGCGGGTGGTGAGCCAGGAGATCGAAGCGCTAAGACAACTAGGCGCGAACGACTCGATGAAGTGGCATTTCATCATCGTTTCCGACGGCAAGCTCGATGAGGACGGCCGTCCCGTTACCGTTCTTGTAAAGAAGTCTGCATTTACGTTGGAAGAGGAACGGGCGGTCCACGATCATTTAAGAAACAACCGAAATCTATACTTGGTGTTTGCGCCGCATCAGGCTCTGCACGCCTTGTACCTGAACAGCCAGCCTAACTGGAATCCCTGGTGGGGTGTACACGACTACGGGGAGGTCGATTACGGAGGGGCGGCAAAGCCTTTCTTCCGCATCATTACACCGAATCTTGAGGATGAGAGGACCTTTCAGAGCTTCGAGCGAAACAAGGTCATCCGCGACTACCCGTACGACATCTCTTCCGTCTCCGACAACGAGCCCTTCTTCTTCTTCACCCTGAAGACGCGTGACGTACTCCGCAACATCCTGGCCGGTACCGGCAAGGGCATGGACTGGCGGATCAACCTCGGCATCGTCGTGCTGGGGCTGGTGCTCATCCTCTCGGTCGCGGCGGTGGTGCTGTTCCTGATCGTGCCGCTGGCGTTAGCGCAACTTGCGAGGCGCCGGACGTCGCATGTAGCGCCGGGCGTCCCCGCCCGGCGGGCCGAGCGAAGCTCGGCAGTCGTCCCGCTTCTCTACTTTGTCGCCATCGGCCTCGGCTACATCCTGGTGGAAGTCGCCTTCATCCAGCGCTTCGTGCTCTTTCTCGGACATCCGGTTTACGCGCTGACGGTGGTTGTGTTCCTGCTGCTGCTTTCCAGCGGCGCCGGCAGCCTCGCCGCGCGGAAGCTTCTTGCCGATCCATCTCGCGTCCGAATCGCGTTGGCGGTCGTCGTTGCCGGATTACTGATTGCACTCGTCGCGCTCCCGCCGATGCTGGCCGCGCTCGTCGGCCTGCCATTCGCCGTCAAGCTGATCCTCACCGCGCTGGTCCTGATCCCGCTCGGATTCTTCATGGGCATGCCATTTCCAACCGGGCTGCGCGCGCTCGCTACCGACGGCGCGGAAGACTCGCTCATTGAATGGGCGTGGGCAATGAACGCCGCCGCCAGCGTGTTGGGCTCGGTCGCCGCCATGGTCGTTGCGATCCATTTTGGGCTGAACCTGACGCTCGCCTGCGGCGCGGCCGGCTACCTGTTCGCGATCGCTTTCAGCCTGCCGCTGTTCAAAACAGTGAGTCAGACGTTCGTGCCGCAGTAACTACGAACCGCGGTACGGACGTTCTGATCTGCCGATGAACTGATGTACCGCCCGACTAAAAACTGATGTACTGACAAAGACCCTTCCTTCCCGTTAGAATGCCCCGTTTCCCGAGGCATTCTGAAAGGAGCGCTTGCCTAGCCAGGAACAGGTGAAGTGGTCCCAGCTGCGCGTGGGGCTGACGGTGATCTTTTCCAGCATCGTGCTGGCGATCCTGATCTTTTTGATCAGCGGTACCTCGGGCTTTTTTACCAAGACCTTCAAGCTGCGCGGCTATTTCGATAACGCCGGCGGGCTGAAGGAAGGCGCGCCTGTCCAGGTCAATGGCGTGGACGTGGGCAATGTGAGCGCCATAACTGTCGATCAGAGCCACAATCCCACCCCGGTGGAAGTCGATCTCAAGATCAACAAGAAGTTCCAGCCGCTCATTCACAAGGATTCGCAGGTCCTGATCGCCACCGCTGGAGTGCTCGGCTCGTCGTTCATCGACATCGACAGCACCCACGCCAAGGGTGGGCAGGTGAACGACAACGACGTGTTGCCCTCCAAGGACACCGTGGACCTGATGGACATGGTGCGCGCCGGCCAATCCACCTTGCAGAACATTCAGTCGCTGGTGCAGCGCGTCGACCGCATCGTGACCACCATCGAAAGCGGCCAGGGATCCATCGGCAAGTTCATCAACGATCCCATGCTTTACAACCGGCTGAACAACACGCTGGGCGAAGTCCAGACCATCGTCAACGAGATCAGCTCCGGCAAGGGATCTATCGGCAAGCTCGTGGCGTCCGACGAGATGTACAACAAGCTCGATGGTTCGGTCGACAAGCTCAACAAGATCATGGACGACATCGACTCCGGCAAGGGCACCGTCGGCAAGTTGATGAAGGATGAGGCGCTCTACAAGAACGCCAACGAGACCATCGCCAAGGCCAATACGCTCATCGGCAACATCAATGCCGGCAAAGGCACGATGGGCAAGCTGATGAGCGACGAGGAGCTGGCCAAGAAGGTCGACACCACCATCGACCGCCTGTCGAAGATCGTCGATCAGCTTGAGGCCGGCCAAGGCACGATGGGCAAGATCCTGAAAGACCCGTCGCTCTACAACAACGTCGACCAGATGACCGTCGAAGCTCGCGAGCTGGTGAAGGCGATCCGCGAGAATCCGAAGAAATACCTCGTCATCCACCTGAAGCTGTTCTAGCCAGCCGACTGAACCTTCTCTGGTCATCCTGAGGCCTGACTCTGGCCGAAGGACCTATGCATTTTTCATTCGCTACGGGGCTGTTCTATTTCGGTCATGAGCAGCTCTCATTACCTCGAATTCCCTCGCACCATTCCGTCTCGCTGGCAATAATTGTGTCTTTGTATGGCTCGAGGAGAACCTCATGAAGAAGCTTCTTTCGCTGCTTGCTCTCATTCTCTGCCTGTCGCTCGCCACATTCGCGCAGGACGCGCCTAAGACGAAGGCCAAAGCCGCCGACGGCCCCAAGGCCGCGCAACTCACCGGCTGTCTCGCCGCGTCCGGCAGCGGCTACACCCTGACCAACGGACGCCACAAGGAAGCGATAACCGTCACCAGCTCCGAAGACCTCAAGCCGCACGTCGGACACCAGGTGCGAATGAAGGGAACCTGGTCGGAGGACAAGAAGTCCTACAAGGCCGAGTCGGTGGCAATGGTCTCCGACACCTGTCCGGCGCCGGCTGCTCCGAAATCGCGCAAGAAAAAAGCCGACGCAGCGCCATAAACACGCTGGCGAACCGGCATCGGAAAGCGGGTTAACGGATTAGATTCGCTTTTTGTTCGCCCTAGGGAAATTCCGGTGTATAATCGACTGGTTTAGCTGTACAAAAATAGATTATTGGCTTGAAACCCGCGCCACAAGCGGGTTTGCGCAGGAGGCAATCATGGCGGACGAACGGGCCAAGGCCCTGGATTTGGCGCTTTCGCAGATCGAGAAGCAATTCGGGAAAGGCTCGATCATGCGTCTCGGCAGCAAGGAGGCCGTGGTTCCCATCGCGGTCATTTCCACCGGCTCCATCTCCTTTGACGCCGCCCTCGGCGTGGGCGGAGTGCCCCGCGGACGCGTGGTCGAGATCTTCGGACCGGAATCCAGCGGCAAGACCACCATCGCCCTCCAGGTGATTGCGCAGGCGCAGGCCGCCGGCGGCATGGCCGCCTTCGTCGACGCCGAGCACGCTCTCGATCCGCAGTACGCCAAGAAGCTTGGGGTGGACGTCGACAACCTCCTCGTCTCCCAGCCCGACTACGGCGAGCAGGCGCTGGAAATTACGGCCGCGCTCGTCCAGTCCGGCGCCATCGACGTGCTGGTCGTCGACTCGGTCGCCGCCCTCGTCCCCAAGGCCGAACTCGACGGCGAAATGGGCGACTCGCACATGGGCCTGCAAGCCCGCCTCATGTCGCAGGCGCTGCGCAAACTCACCGGCACGGTCTCCAAGTCGCGCACCTGCCTCATCTTCATCAACCAGATCCGCGAAAAGATCGGCGTGATGTTCGGCAATCCGGAAACCACCACCGGCGGACGCGCCCTCAAGTTCTACAGTTCGGTGCGCATCGACGTTCGTCGTATTGCGGCAATCAAAGAGGGTGACGTGGTCGTCGGCTCGCGTACCCGCGCCAAGATCGTCAAGAACAAGGTCGCCGCGCCCTTCCGCGAAGCCGAGTTCGACATGATGTACGGCGAAGGCATCTCGCGCGAAGGCGACATGCTCGACCTGGCCGTCAATCACAACATCGTCGAGAAGTCCGGCGCGTGGTTCAGCTTCAAGGGCGAGCGCATCGGACAGGGCCGCGAAAACTCCAAGCAGTTCCTCAAGGACAACCGGGACATCACCGCCAAGATCGAAGCGGAAGTGAAGAAGACGCTCGGCCTGGCAGCCAAGCCCGACGTTGCTCCTCCGCCTCCGCCCGACGAAGTCTCCAAGGACAAGGCCCACGCCGCCGCCGCCTCGAGGCCGAACGGCCCGGCCGCGCGTCGCCCGCAGTAAAGAGTTCTGTCGAATCACAACGACCGCGGATCACTCCGCGGTCGTTGTTTTCTTGGGCAACGGTCGCTCTCACCGCGTTCTTCAGCGAACAAAAAGCGCACACTTACGATAAGGCGATTTATCGACAATCATTACCCTTCAATGGGCATCGCGAAAATGCTCAATCGCTTTGCGAAGAGCCTCCTGCCTAGCAGGCCCTTTCTCCTTTGCCGCCTCCATCACCGTCTCGCCTTTCTTATTGCGGATGTTGAGGTCTGCCCCATGTTCGAGAAATAGCG
>Ga0157369_10004066_pt1 | contig 17322 bp, 17 predicted proteins | sample C25metaG_FD_113461 | JGI IMG/M metagenome (GOLD analysis project Ga0157369, IMG submission 113461) | Corn rhizosphere microbial communities from Kellogg Biological Station, Michigan, USA - C2-5 metaG | ecosystem: Host-associated > Plants > Roots > Rhizosphere > Soil | place: USA: Michigan... | reverse complement strand
GGGACGTTCGGTGCCGAAGGGACACGGCCTCGGCATCGCCGTGCACCGCAGCTTCGTCAGCTATGTCGCGTCCATCGTCGAGGTGGCCATCGATGACAAGGGCAAGCTCACGGTGCCACGGGTTGATACCGCGATCGACTGCGGGACCTACGTCAACCCCGAACGCATCCAATCGCAGATCGAGGGTGCGGCGATCATGGGCCTCAGCCTCGCCAAATATGGCGAGATCACCTTCAAGGACGGCCGGGTGCAGCAGAAGAACTTCGACGACTTCCCGGTCATCCGGATCGACGAATCCCCGTTGATCACCAACGTCCACATCGTACCGCCCGGCCCCGATACGCCGCCGAGCGGCGTCGGTGAACCCGGCGTGCCGCCGTTTGCTCCGGCGCTGACCAACGCCATCTTTGCGGCGACCGGAAAACGCATCCGCGCGCTGCCGATCGGCAAGCAACTGGAGACGTGAGTTCGCGCCACTTGCGGCGTCAGAACCCACAAGAGAATGCGGCGGACATGATGTCCGCCGCATTTTTGTTTTTGGAAGCTGATCTCGGCAGCCGGCTATTTCTTGACGGCAAAGACCCAGACCACGCCGCCTTGCGGCACGTTGCTTTCGATCCCGACATTGTCGCCGGCCAGCGCATCCTGGATACGCTGCGCATCGACGCCCCAGCCGGACTGGATGGCGATGTATTCGGTACCGTCAACCTCATAGGCAATCGGCATGCCCATGATGCCCGAATTGGTCTTCTGCTCCCACAACAGATCGCCGCTCTTGGCGTCGAAGGCGCGGAAGTAACGATCGTTGGTGCCTCCGACAAAGACGAGATCGCCGGCGGTCGCGGTCACCGAGCCGAACAATTGCGACTTGGGGAAATTGTGCGACCAGACCTTCTTATGGGTCTCGGGATCCCACGCCTGCAGCTCGCCGAAATGATCCGCGCCCGGACGCACGGTCAGGCCGATATCTTCGGGCTTGGTGCCGAGCCAAAGCTGACCCGGCTTGAGCGGCACTTTCTCGCCGGTGAATCCGCCGCAGAAATTCTCGTTGGCGGGGACATAGACGAGGCCGGTCTTCTGGCTATAGGCCGCCGACGGCCAATCCTTGCCGCCCCACAGGGACGGGCAGAACTCGACACGCTTGTTGAGCACCGGCTTGTGATCGGGATCGACGACCGGCCTGCCGGTCTCCGGCTCGATACTCTTCCAGACGTTGGTGTAGACGAAGGGCCAGCCCGCCACATAGTTGATGGCGTCGGGCTTGCGTTCCAGGATCCAGAAGATCGCATCGCGCCCTGGATGGACGAGGCCCTTGAACGAGCGGCCATTCTGCTTCAGGTCGATCAGCATCGGCGCGTCGACCTCGTCCCAGTCCCATGAATCATTCTGATGGTACTGGTGATAGGCTTTGATCTTGCCGGTGGCGGGATCGAGCCCCAGTACGGAGCTGGTATAGAGATTGTCGCCGGGATGCATTTCACCCGGCCATGGCGCCGCGTTGCCGACGCCCCAATAAATGGTCTTGGTGTCCTTGTCGTAGGTGCCGGTCATCCAGGCGGAGCCGCCGCCGGACTTCCAGTCGTCGCCTTTCCAGGTGTCATGGCCGGGCTCGCCCTCGCCGGGGATGGTGAAGGTTCGCCACAGCTCCTTGCCGTCTTTGGCATCGAAGGCCGCGATATAACCGCGGACACCGAACTCGCCGCCGGAGCCGCCGACAATGACTTTGCCGTCGACGATCAACGGCATCAGGGTCATGTACTGCCCCTTCTTGTAGTCCTGGACCTTCTGGTCCCAGACCACCTTGCCGGTCTTGGCATCGAGCGCCACGACGTGGTCGTCGGTGGTCGCGAGATAAAGCTTGTCCTCCCACAGGCCGACACCACGGCTGGTCGGATGGAGCTGGAACAGATCGTCGGGGAGTTGCCGCTTGTAGCGCCAATATTCTTCGCCGGTCTTCGCATTCAGTGCGATCACCTGCCCCATCGGCGTTGCGACGAACATCACGCCATTATTGACGATCGGCGGCGCCTCGTGACCTTCCAACACGCCGGTCGAGAAGGTCCAGACCGGCGTCAGGCCCTTGACGTTCGACGTGTTGATCTGATCCAGCGGGCTGTAGCCCTGCCCATCATAGGTCCGGCGATACAGCATCCAGTTGCCGGGCTCGGGATTCTCGAGGCGACTCGAAGTCACCGGACTGTAGTTCTCAATCGGCCCTGCGATTGCCGCGGTTGCGGTCACGCAGGTGAACGCAACAGCACTTGATAGCAGGCATTGCTTGATAGTCATGGACGCTACCTCCCAGTTTGCTTGTTATTGGTCGTGCAGAGCTCCAAATGACGTCGCCGCAGTCATCCCGGTTGCGAGACACCTACCTTTCCAACAAAGGGCGCAGCGACGGTCAGCGTATCGCCCGATACCGCCAGTGGCAGCGCCGCCAGCCGTCGCGGCGCCGGGCCGAACACCACCTGTGCGTCGGCGCGCGGATCGTATTCGGAATTGTGGCACGGGCATTTGAAGACGGTCTTGCCGTTGCCTTCGCCCTTCACCCATTCGGAGACGGGACATCCCGCGTGCGAGCAGATCGCCGAATAGGCCAGGATGCCCTCGGCCGCGTGTGCCCGGGTGTCGTCGTCGAGCTCGGCGGGATCGAGCTTGATCACGATGACCTCGTTCAGCCGCGAGCCGCTGCGGACCACCGACGTCTTGGGATCCTTCGGCCAGGCGTGCACGGGCGGCCCGCCGAGCTTCAGATCCGATGGCTTGATGACTTGTCCGGCCTGCGGTCCCTCGGTGACGACCAATAGGTCGTCCTTCTGCGGGCGCTCGTCGCTGCCGGGCTGGTCTTCGTCGGCGCCAGCTGGCCGGCTGGCCGCGAGGCAGGCGCACCCGGCGAGCGCCGTGACCAGCAGCGCGCGCCGCGTTTGATGCGCGGCTGCATGTTCTGTTTCGTCTGAAGATAACTCAACATCCGGCATGCCGAACCACACCACGCAACTCCGTCAAAATCAGGGCGATCGTGATTTTTGTCCTATCCGTTGCGATCTTTCTTCATCTCGAGACTGCATCGATCACATCACGGCGCGGCGCGAGTCCTAACCTGGGCATCGACATCAGTTCGTTGTTCGCAGTCGCAGCACGTCAGGCGCCGTTCCCATATGGGCGCATCGAACGCTCACGCTGCGGCGCGAGCAGCTACGAGCACGAGCGGCATTCCCCTTCCCCACGTATTTGTACGGGCGCCCAACTTTGATTTGGCATGAAGACTGCATGGTAAAATCAGCCGATTCGTTTCCTATCAATTTCTATTAAATGGAGATTCCATGCTCGTTACTCTCGTCGCGCTGCTGTGCAATGACCAAGTCTGCCTGGAAAAGGTCGTCACCAACAGCGATCTATCCAGCATCACCATGATGGACTGCCAGGTTCATGCACAGGCAGGCATCGCCGAGTGGCTTCAAAGCGGTCCGTACCGGTCCTGGAAGCTGCAAGGCTATAAATGCATCCTCGGCAAATATACTCCGAAAAGTCAGGCCTAATTATTATTTTGCGCGTCGGATTTTCCGCATGGCGCAGGCTGATTAAACAACAGCCGGCGTAAAGCTCAATTTTTCAATAAACACACTCCTTCGGCGGTATCGTCGACATCTCGTTGGAATAGGGCTGCAAATGCACCGGCCGCCAGTCGAGCCGGACGCGCCCATCATTGCCGAGTCATGACAGCGCGCGACTGTGCTTGCCGCAATCGAGGCCCGACGCCGCTATACCGAGCGCGGCCTGCAGACCCGCGCCATCGACGATCACAACGTCATGGCTGTGCTCGACGATTTCATATGCGTCAGACATCGCGCCCTCCGAAAACCTGCCGGCGGCGAACGATCTGGTTCGCCGCCGGGGCCTTCTCCACGAAGATCGCACGCACCTACTGGATCAGCTTCGCATCCAGCGTGATGGTCGCATTGAGAACCTTGGACACCGGACAGTTCTTCTCCGCTTCGGCCGCGAGCCGGGCGAAATCTGCTTCACTCAGGTTCGGCACTTTCGCGCGCAAGGTCAGCGCCGACTTGCTGATGCGGAATCCCGGGCCGTCCTTCTCGATCGTGACCGCGGCTTCGGTCGAAAGCTCCGTCGGGGTAAAGCCCGCGCCCTGCAAGCCGAAGGCCAGCGCCATGGTAAAACAACCCGCGTGGGCGGCCGCGATCAGTTCCTCCGGATTGGTGCCCTTCTCGTTCTCGAAACGGGTCTTGAACGAATAGGGTGTGTTGGCGAGCACGCCGGAGTCGGCGGTGAGGTGGCCTGTCCCGTCTTTCCCGGTGCCCTGCCAAACTGCTTTTGCCTTGCGGATCATATGACGCTCCTTTTCTTGCCAAGCTTATTCATGCTTTGGACACAGCTCCTGTTCCAAAACTCACGCCTGCTTGCAGGCCCAGGCAAGGATGGCGCCGGCACATGTCCTTTTCACGATAGTGTCGGCGGGACGAAACCGCCGAACTCGCGCGCGACGGGTTCGGCAAGAGCGATGGTGTGATCGAGCAGCCCGCAGGCGGAATCCTAGGCGAGCAAAGCGCCGCGGAGAGCCCGCCGATCAACTCCCTTGCTCCGCCGCCTCCTTACCTTACCGCGTTCCGTAGGCGCGGTCACCGGCATCGCCGAGGCCCGGCAGGATGAAACCCTGCTTGTCGAGCCCTTCATCGACGGCGGCGGTCCATATTGGCACATCCTCGTGCAGGCCACGCACGCGCTCGAGGCCTTCGGGTGCGGCGATAAGACATACCAGGCGAATGTCCTTGGCGCCGCGTTCCTTCAGGCGATCGATCGCTGCGACCGCCGTGTTCGCTGTGGCAACCACGGGCGCCACCACGATCGCGAGGCGCTCGCTGAGGTCGGAGGGAGATTTGAAAAAATATTCGACCGCCGAAAAGGTGTGCGGCTCACGGTAAAGGCCGATATGGGCGACGCGCGCCGTCGGCACCAGGTCCATCATGCCGTCGACAAAAGTGACGCCGGCGCGCAGCACCGGCACGAACACCAGCTTCTTGCCGGCGATCTTGGCGGACTGCATCTGCGCCATCGGCGTCTCGATCACGACCTCGGCCAGCGGCAGGTCGCGCGTCACCTCGTAGCAGAGCAGCATCCCGATTTCCTTCAGCAGCTCGCGAAAGGACTTGGTCGAGATCGATTTGTCGCGGATTAAGGTCAGCTTGTGCTGGACCAGCGGATGCTCGACGATGGTGACGCCTTCCATGGCGCGGCACTCCCGATTTTCTAAAAGACAGTTCCGTCACTGATGACCTTGATCGGCGGCGAGCCGTCGGCACGCCGCGCATAGGCGGCTGCGCGGCCCGCGACCCAGCTTCCGCCTTCGAGCAGGCTCGCGAGCGGCAACGAGCTCGCATCGCGCTGCAGCCGCTCGCGGACCTTTTCCGCAAGCTGGTCCAACAAGGCTACCGTCAGCGATCGCCATTCCACCACCAATGTCGAAGCGACTTCATGCGAACGCGCCGCATCGGCCGCGTCGCGCAAGGCAAGCACGCCGAGATCAACGAACAGGCCACCGTTGCGATATTCGGCAAGCCCTGTCAGGCCATCGATATCACCGACCTCGAGCCCCGCACGCTGCAACGGCTCGATCAGCGAATAGGTCAGCCATTGCGACAGCTTGTGCAGGGGAACGAGGCCGCTTGTCGCGTCCTGCATCTTGATCGCAGGGTGCTTCCAGCAATCGCCGAGCGAAACACCGGCCAGCGAAAGCCGCGACGGCCAAATCGGTCCGAGTTGAAGCAGCACCTCGCGAAGGATGGAGGGCGCGGCGATCGCATCGTCCTTTGCTTGCGCGACCAGGTGGTCAAACAATCCACCGGGGCGCGGCGTATCGCGTTGTCCAAAAACGTCCATGCGCGAAACCATGAGTTGGCCGAGCCGGCGCAAGAGATCGGCGCGTCCCTCGAGGCCGACCAGTAGATTATCTGATCTCACCTGGAAGCCGCGCTCCAGTGCGGAAGCTGAAAATTCGGCGAGCCTGTCCGCATCGACGCGGAAGGGGTCGCGCGCGCTGCTTGAAAAGGCGCCGGAGGCAAACATGTCGAGGCTCGCGAGCGCGAGGCCTTCGGAGCGGCCGATGGCCTTGCCGCTTAGGCCATCTTTATAACGCCAGGCGGCACCCGCACCTGCATCCAGCAGCACGCTGACAATGGCGAGATCGAATTCGGCGCGCGCCCGCGCGGCGCGATCGGGCCACGACGCTGCGCTTGCGATCTTCTCCCAGCGGTCGGCGCCGCCGACGACAAAATGTCGCCAGCGCGCGTGAAAGGGGATGTCGAGCGACGGATAGCTTTTGCGGATGGTGGCAAGCACCGCGTCTGCGACGGCATCCATGCGATCGAGATGGACGGTGAAATGCGTCAGCTCACCGCGCAGACCGAGCTCGAGCATGAGCTTCGCGCGGCTGCGAACCGCCTGCGCCGTCAGGAGCGACAGCGCGTCGTGTTCAGTCGCCGCAGCCAACGCAGTCACGCTCTTATCTCTCCCCTGCGGGGAGAGGTCGCGCCGAAGGCGCGGGGTGAGGGGCCGCAGATTCCACGAGAGAGCGCAACCCTCACCCGGATCGCATCTGCCGATGCGATCCGACCTCTCTCATACGGGGAGAGGTGAACCGCCGACGCGGCAGCAAGTCGATCCATCGTCTTCATACTCTCAATACTTCTCCAGGGAGCGGCCGACGGTGCCGGTCAGGTTTTCGGCGGGCTGAGGCTCGATCGAGAAATAGCCGGCAGCCTTTTTCGCCGCGATCTCGACATGAGCATCCGCGGGGATCAGATCGTCGGGGATCGGCACGCGCTCGACGATGTCGATTCCCTGCCCGGTCAGCGCGTCATATTTCATGTCGCTCATCGACAGGAAGCGATCGATGCGGCGCAGGCCCAGCCAGTGGATCACATCCGGCATCAATTGCTGGAAGCGCGCGTCCTGCACGCCGGCGACACATTCGGTGCGCTCGAAATAGGCCGCGGCGGCGTCACCCTCCTCCTGGCGCTTGCGCGCGTTGTAGACGAGAAACTTCGTCACCTCGCCAAGCGCGCGGCCTTCCTTGCGGTTGTAGACGATCAGCCCAAGCCCGCCCTTTTGCGCACCGGCCGCGCATTCCTCGATACCGTGAATGAGATAGGGCCGACAGGTACAGATGTCGGAGCCGAACACATCCGAGCCGTTGCATTCGTCATGCACGCGGCAGGTGATCGTGGTGCGATGATCCGGCAGCTTGGTCACGTCGCCGAACAGATAAACCGTGGTGCCGCCGATCGGCGGCAAAAATACCTGCATGTCCGGCCGCGTCACCAATTCCGGGAACATGCCGGCGGTCTGCTCGAACAGCGTGCGGCGCAGACTCGTCTCGGTCACGCCGAAACGCTCGGCCACGCCAGGCAGATACCAGACAGGATCGATCGCGACCTTCACCACCGAGACGCTGCCGTTCTCGTGCACGACTTCACCATCGGGTTTCAGCCGCTTGGCGAGAATCGCCGAGCGGATTTCCGGCAGATCGAGCCGCGCGCGCGTCACCGCGATGCTCGGGCGGATGTCGACGCCCTCGGCGATCTCTTTCCCAAAATTCTCCGCGGCCAGATGGCCCCAGGGATCGAGCGCGACGATGCGGCCCGGCTCGCTCCATTGCGGGAACGGGCCGATGGTCGCGGCAGGAAAAGTATTGGTGAGATCCGGACGACGGAATGGATCGAGCGCGCCGGCGGAAACCGCGAGCGCGCGATAGACCGCATAGGAGCCGCCATGGCTGCCGATTACATTGCGATCCTGTGGCCGCGACACGGTACCGATGATCGGCCCGCGCGAGCGCGCATCGGCTGCGCTCCAGCTAATCGGAAAAGCATGCTTGCCGCCGGGCTCGGGATGCGAGGTGAGGCGGATATGGTCGGTTCGGTTCGAACGGCTCATGGTATGGTCTCGATGGGTCCTAAAAGCCCAAATCCTAAAAAGCTCAAGCCCCAAAAAGCCAAGGCCCGCCTTTGCCGACGGGCCTGATTTTCAGGTCGAAATGCAGGATAAGCCTGCATGATTTGATTTGCGTTATTCTATAGCAAAATTACCCCTGTTGCCCTGCACAATTTATGTATTTTGCGCGAAATTTCCAGGCGGGCGGCGATCAGACGGGCCACCTGCTCGTTAACCGTCAGTTATCCATTCATTCGCCATGGCTTGAGATTCGGAAAATGAGAATTTTTGAAGAAGAGCGCTAAGGATGCGCGTCAACGCGACACGCCGGAACCCCGTCCTTTAAGCTGCTGACGCCCCCTCGCCTTTGTGGCAGAACGTCTCTCCGCGTCCCATCCAGCCGAGTACATTATGCCCGCACCAAAGCCGCCCGCGTTCGAAACGTTGAGCCTGCATGCAGGCCAGCATCCGGATCCTCTGACCGGCGCCCGCGCGGTGCCGATCTATCAGACGACGTCGTACGTGTTCCAGGATTCGGACCACGCCGCGGCGCTGTTCAATCTGGAACGCGCCGGCCACATCTATACCCGCATCTCCAACCCGACCACGGCGGTGCTGGAGGAGCGGCTCGCCGCGCTGGAGAACGGCGTCGGCGCGATTGCGACCGCAAGCGGCATGGCGGCGATGCATCTGGCCATCGCCACGCTGCTCAATGCCGGCGACCACATCGTCGCCTCGTCCTCGCTCTATGGCGGCACCATCAACCTGCTCGCGCACACGCTGCCGCGCTTCGGCATCACCACGACGTTCGTGAAGCCGCGCGACCACGACGCCTTCCGCGCCGCGATCAAGCCAAACACGCGGCTGGTCATCGCCGAGACCATCGGCAATCCCGGCCTCGAAGTGCTGGATATCCCCGCGGTCGCCGCCATCGCGCATGACGCGAAGCTCCCGCTCCTGATCGACAACACTTTTGCGACACCTTATCTCTCGCGCCCGGCCGACCATGGCGCCGATATCATGATGCATTCGGTGACCAAATGGCTCGGCGGCCACGGCATTGCGATCGGCGGCGCCATCATCGATGCCGGAAATTTCGACTGGCGCGCATCCGGCAAATTCCCGCAGCTCACAGAACCCTATGCCGGCTATCACGGCATCGTCTTCGATGAGCAGTTCGGGCCGGCCGCCTTCATCATGCGCGCCCGCACCGAGGGCCTGCGCGATTTCGGCGCGTGCCTGTCGCCGACCAACGCGTTCCAGCTGCTGCAAGGCATCGAGACCTTGCCGGTGCGGATGGACCGGCACATGCAGAACACGCATGCGACCCTTGACTTCCTGAAGGCCAACAAGGCCGTCGAATGGGTGCTGCACCCTTCGCTGGAAAACCACCCCGATTACGCGCTCGCCAAGCGGCTGCTGCCGCGCGGTGCGGGCTCGATCATCTCATTCGGCATCAAAGGCGGCCGCGCGGCCGGACGCAAGTTCATCGAGTCCTTGAAAATGATCAGCCATCTCGCCAATGTCGGCGATGCCAAGACGCTGGTGATCCACCCGGCCAGCACCACGCATCAGCAGATGGACGCCGAGCAGCTCAAGGTCGCCGGCATCGGCGAGGAGCTGGTGCGGCTCTCGGTCGGCATCGAAGCGGCACAAGACATCACCGACGATCTCGGATCGGCGCTGCGCGCCTCGCAAAGGATGTAAGCCATGAATTTCACCGTCAACGGCAAGGACGTGTTCGCGGCAACCGGTGGCCGCGATTTCGACAAGAGCCTGCCCGCCGTCATGCTGATCCATGGCGCGGGTTTCGATCGCTCCACCTGGGCGCTGCACAGCCGCTGGTTTGCGCATCATGGCTTTGCGGTGCTGGTGCCTGATCTGCCCGGCCACGGCCGCTCGCAAGGTCCGGCGCTGAAAAGCATCGCCGAGATGGCGGACTGGACCGCGGCGCTGCTCGATGCTGCGGCAACTGCAAAGGCCCATCTGATCGGCCATTCCATGGGATCGCTGATCGCGCTGGAGACCGCGGCGCGGCATCCGGCCAAAGTGTCGGCGCTCGGCTTGATCGGCACGGCGGCGAGGATGACGGTCGGCCCTGATCTGTTGAAAGCCGCGGAAGCGAACAACCATGATGCGATCGACATGGTGTCGATCTGGGGCCTCGGCTTCGATGCCGAGATCGGCGGCAGCCTCGCACCGGGGATGTGGATGCATGGCGGCGCGCAGCGCGTGTTGCAGCATTGCGCGCCCGGCGTGCTCTTCTCCGATCTCTCCGCCTGCAATTCGTATCAGGACGCGCTTGCGGCAGCGGCAAAGGTTACGGTGCCGACCACGCTGGTCCTCGGCGAAAGGGACATGATGACACCGGCGAAAGCCGGCAAGGCGCTGGCCTCGGCCATTCCGCATGCGCGCACCGTGCTGCTCAAGGGCGCCGGACACATGATGATGTCGGAGCGGCCGGACGAATTGCTCGCGGCGCTCGCGGGCTAGATCGCCGGGCCCGTAGCCGCGCTACGCGCGCCGCCGCGCGGTGTCCCGGCTCTCGTTCGTGAGCCAATCGCTGAAGGTCTGCATGGCCTGTGAAACGCGCCGCGACTTCAGTGACGTCAGCCAATAGGAGCCGAGGAACACCTGCACATCGAAGGGGCGGACCAGGCGCTTGCGTGACAGATCGTCCGCAAAGAGGATGCCGGGAAGCAGCGCCACGCCGGCCCCTTGCGCCGCGGCGTGCGCCAGTCCCACTGACGAATCGAAGGTCGGTCCGCTGATCCGGGGCGCCTTGCATTTCGCGGCGTCAAACCATTGCGCCCATTCGCCCGGCCGGTAGGACCGCAGCAGCGTCTGGTAATGAAGGTCAATCGGGCTGTTCAAGATTTTCGCCAGCGCCGGCGCGCACATCGGCGTGAAGAAGCCGTCGAACAGCTTGGTCGCATCGGTGCCGTGCCAGGCACCATCACCGAACCGGATGGCGTAGTCCAACCCCTCGCCTGCGAGGTCGACGCGGTTGTTGTTGGCAAAGATCCGCAAATCAATCTGCGGATGGACGGCGCCGAACTTTTGCAGGCGCGGCAACAGCCAGCCTGACGCAAAGGTTCCGACCACGCCGACCGTCACGGCCTCGCGCAACCGGCCGTTCTCAAAGCGCTCCAGCGCCTGGTTGATGCGGCCGAAAGCATCGGAGACCGCAGGAAGCAGCGCTTCGCCTTCCTCCGTCAGCGCCAGCCCCCGCGTCAGGCGCCGAAACAATTGCACACGCAGATTCGATTCGAGAATCTTGACCTGCTGGCTCACCGCGGCCTGCGACACGCGAAGCTCGAGCCCCGCCCTGGTGAAGCTCAGATGCCGCGCGGAAGCCTCGAATGCCCGGAGCGCATTCAGCGGCAATTGCGAAATATCCGGAGAACGTCGCGCCAAATCTGCTTCCTACTCTGACCCTAGTTTTTCTTATGGATGTCATCAAGAACAATGGTTTGTCAAACAGAGCCGCACGCTGCAAACGATCGCTCATCGATTTCTGACGAGGCCAATGATGCTCACGCGACGCCGGTTCAACACGACGCTATCTACCGCAATCGGGTTCCTCCTGGCCGGCCGCAGCACGATGGCCTCGCCCTCGTCGCCGCCCTTTGCGGAGGACATGAAGCAGCTCGAATCCAAGAGCGGCGGACGGCTCGGCGTCGCGGTTCTCGACACCAAGGATGGATCGCTGCTCCAGCATCGCGGCGATGAACGCTTCCCCATGTGCAGCACGTTCAAGCTGCTCGCGGCGGCCGCCGTGCTGAAGGGCTCGGGCGACGATCTTGCCGGCTTGCGGCGCCGCGTTCACTTCGAGAAGACGGACCTCGTCACCTATTCGCCCGAGACCGAAAAGCACGTCGGGGGCGAGGGCATGTCGCTCGCCGAGATCTGCGAAGCCGCCGTCACGCTGAGCGACAATACCGCAGGAAACCTGATGCTGAAGAACATCGGCGGCCCCGAGGGTCTCACCGCCTTTGCGCGAAGCCTGGGCGATCAGATCACGCGGCTGGATCGCATCGAGCCCGACCTGAACGAGGCCGTCCCGGGCGATCCGCGCGATACCACCTCTCCCGCTGCAATGGCCGCGAACGTGAGAAAGCTTCTGCTCGGAGACGCGCTCAATGAAGCGGCCCGGGACCAGCTCACCCGCTGGCTGGTCGCCAACAAGACGGGTGACACCCGGCTGCGCGCCGGCCTGCCGCACGGCTGGCGCGTGGGCGACAAGACCGGCACTGGACGCCTCGGCACAAACAATGATGTTGCCATTATTTGGCCCACGAGCCGGCCGCCCTTGATCGTCGCGTGCTATCTGACGGGATCCACGCTGGAGATGGGTGCTCAGAACGAGATTATCGCCTCGATCGGACGCACCGTCGGCGCCGCATTCGGCTGATGCTCTGCCATCGCGACGTCATTTGACGGCTCATGACGCCACGCTATGATCTCCAAAAAAGGAGATCATGATGGAGGGAGCCACAGCTCGCCGCGCCGCCGAAACGCTGCTCAATGAGCACAAGACGGGCGCGAAGTTCAAAACCCTTGATGGGCTCACGTCGATCCCTGACGCCTACGACATCCAGGATCAATATGTCGCACTGCTGCGGGCCGCGAATGGCGATCCCGTCGGCTACAAGGTCGGCCTCACCTCGAAGACCATGCAGACCTTCTGCGGCATCGATCATCCGATCGGCGGCGTGGTGCTGGCCAAACGCGTGCATCAGTCCGGCGCGACCGTGCGGCGCGGCGATTATGGCAGGCTCGGGCTCGAATTCGAGATCGCGGTTCGCATCAAATCCGATATTCCGGCAGCAGCGCAAACGCCCGCCGCCGTCGCGCCGCATATCGATGGCGTCTGTGCCGCGATCGAGATCGTCGACGATCGCGCGGCAGATTATTCCAAGCTCGACGTGCGCTCGCTGGTGGCGGATAATTCCTGGAATGCGGGCATCGTGGTTTCCGATTTCTCCGCGCATTGGCCCGACCTCGAAGGCATGTTCGGCAAGGCCACCCAGAACGGCGCGCCGGTCGGCGAAGGATCTGGCCGCGACATCCTTGGCCATCCCTTCAACTCGGTCGCCTGGCTCAACGCGCAACTCGCTTCGCGCGGCGGGAGTTTGCGCAAAGGTCAGGTCGTGATGACCGGCAGCGTGATGAAGACGGTGTTTCCAACGGAGCCCGCCGACTTCCGGTTCGAGTTCGCGGGGCTCGGTGCGGTCGAGGTGAAAGTGGTTTGAAGTTGCATGGTCGTCGTGCCCGGGCTTGACCCGGGCATCCATCACCCAAGGATTCTTGCGCAGCGGGATGGATGGCCGGGTCGAGCCCGGCCATGACGAGCTTTGCAAGCGTGCTCACAATGGCGCCCGCCTCGTCCGATATTCCAGCGCCGCCTGCTCCATCGTCGCAAACACCGCGCCGCGCTCGGTCAGCGCCTGGATCAGCCGCTCCAACATCAACATGCGGTGGCCGCGACCGATCACGAAGGGATGGCAGGTGTAGGTGAGGACACCCCACTCCTCCTCGCGCCTCATATATTCGAAATCGTCGATCCAGTTCTGCAGCACGCCGGACGTTGCCATCAGGCCCTGCGTGCGGAGGAATTCGAAATGCGGGAAGTCGTCGAGCGACCAGGAGATCGGCATCTCGATCAGCTCGCTCTCCGCGCCAAACCGCATCGGCTCATCTGATGCGATGACGTCGCCGAGCCGCACCTGATAGGGATGATGGTCGTTGCCCATCATGCTGCTTTCGTAGAGGAAGCCGTAGCGGATCAAGAGCTCGGCGGTCGCCGGGCTTAAGTCCCAGGCCGGCGAGCGATAACCGCGCGGGTCCTTGCCCGAGACGCGGCGGATCGCTTGAGAGCCGCGAACAAGGCCCGCCTCCTCCTCGTCCGGCGACAGTTTCGCCGGCGGCACATGAGTCCAGCCGTGATGGCCGATCTCATGCCCCGCAGCGACGATGGCTTCACAGGCCTGCGGATAGGTGCCGATCACGACGCCGGGAACGAAGAACGTCGCCCTGATTCCAAATCTGGCGAGCAGCGCCAGGATGCGGCGTACACCGATGACGCCGAACTCGCCACGTGAGATCGGGGTCGGCGACGTCATCCCGTTCGCGATCATGCCGCTCATGGCGTCGAAATCGAAGGTCAGGCAGGCAATGTGGCGAGGCATGACGCTCCCTTGATGTTTTTGTGGAAGAGGGCTTGAGTATATGTCGGGGAAAACGACCGAGGTAATCACAAGAAACATGTCAGACCGCTTCTCGGACAACCTTCAATACCGAAAGCCCGCGATCCAAAGCAAAGGCGGCATCGTGGCGGCGCAATCGCGGCGCGCGGCCGAGATCGGCGCCGAGGTGCTGGCCGATGGTGGCGACTGCATCGACGCGGTGGTCGCGACCGCATTTGCGCTCGGCGTGCTGGAACCCTGGATGAACGGGGTCGGCGGCGGCGGCGCGATGGTGCTGTATCGTGCGGGCGAAAACCGCTGCGAGGTGATTGATTACGGCATGCGCGCGCCGCTCAGCCTGCGCGTCGAGGATTATCCGCTCGAGGGTCACGGCAAGGCCTCTGATATTTTCCCATGGCCGCGGGTGAAGGACGATCGCAATCTATCCGGTCCCGGGTCGATTGCCGTACCCGGCGTGGTCGCCGGCCTTGAAGCGGCGCATTCCCGTTACGCCAAAAAGCCGTGGGGCGAGCTGCTTAGCCCGAGCATCGCGCTCGCGGGCGAAGGTCTGCTGGTCGACTGGTGGACGACGCTGCAGATCTCGGCATCGGCCGCCGAGCTCCGCCGTTATCCGACGAGCGCCGCCGCGTATCTGAAGGACGGCCTGCCGCCCACCCCGCAATGGGGCATCCGTTCTGCCATCCGCCTGCCACAGGACCAGCTGAAAGCCACGATCGAGCACCTCGCGAGCAAAGGTCCGCGCGATTTCTACGAGGGCGAATTGGCCGAGAGCATCGCGGCCGATGTGCGCGCGGGCGGCGGCGCGCTTTCGGCGAGTGATCTGGCCGCCTTCCGCGCAGAGCTACGCGAGCCGCTGAAAATCCCCTATCGCGGCGGCACCGTGTTCGCGACGCCCGAGCTCACCGCGGGCCCGACGCTCGCGCATGCGCTGCGCCTGTTGCAGGAATGGAAACCCACCAGCGGCCGGCCGGATGGAGCGGCCTACGTCAATTATAGTGAGGCGATCCGCTCGGCCTATCGCGAACGGCTGAAGGGCATGGGCGATGCCGCCGGCAAGCGCGCGCTGGGCGCCGAATATCTGGCGCCGGCCTGCACCACGCATTTTTCTGTGGTCGATCGCCACGGCAACATGGCCGCTGTGACACAGACGCTGCTGTCGGGCTTCGGCTCGAAATTCGTCACGCCGTCAAGCGGCATCACCATGAACAACGGCATCATGTGGTTCGACCCGACACCGGGCACGACCAACTCGCTGGCGCCGGGCAAGCGCTGCCTCTGCAACTATACGCCGGTCGTGGCCGAGACGAAGAGCGGCACGCGGCTTGCCGTCGGTGCCTCCGGTGGACGCCGCATCATGCCGTCGGTGATGCAGCTGCTGTCCTTTGTCATGGACTATGGCATGGACCTCGACACCGCGATCCACCATCCGCGCATCGATGCGAGCGAAGGCGACATCGTCATCGGCGACGTGCGAATGCCGGACGAAGTCCGCGCCGCGCTACGCTCGCGCTTCGACTATGAAGAAACCCGCGTGCAAGCCGTGCCGAACAAATTCGCCTGCCCCAGCGTCGTGCTGCGCGAGGGCAGCACTAATCACGGGGCGACGGAGACGTTCCAGCCCTGGGCGGATGCCGTGGCGGAAGGTTAACGCGGCTTGCTTTCTTCCTTCTCCCCTTGTGGGAGAAGGTGGCGCAGGCGGTCTTTAGGCCGCCGTTCTTAGCACGACGCCGACGCTTCAACCCTTCTTCGCCCGCCCGTTGGTCTGCCGGTCCGTCCAACCCAGCACGAACGCCAGCGTCGCAAACATTGCGGTCACTGCGATGATGACCATGATCGTATCGAGGGTCATCGTTCTCTCCCTTCGCTGATGGAGAGAAAGCTAGCGCGCGAACGCGCGGGCCGCCTTGCGATGAATCAAAAAATGCGCGGACGGATCACGCGCCGGCCATCTGCTCGATACGCGCCTTGTCGAGCAGCCTGACGCCGTCGGGCACGATCACCAGAGCTTTGTCGCGCGCGAGCTTGGTCATGGTGCGGCTCACCGTCTCGATGGTGAGGCCGAGATAATCGGCGATATCCTGGCGGCTCATCGGCAGCGGCACGGTCACCGACATGGCGCCGATGCGGCCATAACGTGATTGCAGGTTGAGCAGGAAGGCCGCGACCTTCTCCTCTGCGACGCGCCGTCCAAGCAGCAGCATCTGCTCCTGCGCGAGACTCAGCTCATGGCCGGCAAACTCGTGCAGGCGGCGGAGCAAATGCGGCTTGCCATCGACAAAGGCGAGGAACGCCGAGCGGGTGAACCGGCACACCGAGACACTGGTAACGGCCTCGGCCGTTACGCCATAGCGGTCCTGCAGCGCGAGCCCCAGAAAATCACCAGGCAGCGCGAAACCGACGATCTGCCGGCGACCATCCGGCAGCGATTTGTAGAGCCGCACGATACCTTCGGTGACGTTGAAGACGCTGCCGGCGAGCGCCCCTTGCTCGAACAGCGTCGTCTTTGCAGGATAATTCTTGCGCTGGCTGATCCGATCGAGTTCGTCGAGCTCGGAGGAATCGAGCGCGCCGCAGACGCTGAATAGCCGCACCCGGCAATCCTCGCAGCCGTTCGCGCTGCGCCCGTGCTTGCAATCGCGGTTCGCAGAACCGGTGCAGGGTTGCAGCAGGGATTGGGCGGCGGCGGTCATGGGCAGGTCCAACTCTTTTTGCGGACAAGAGAAATATACCCTAACCGCATTTGATCTGGATCAAAAGCTACGGTCATTGACCTGCGTCAACGACGCAGGGGGCAGGTTCATCCAATCTGGGCCAGATTGGGATGTTTTTAGATGAGCGAGCAATTCCAGGCACTTCCGATCGACGATGAGCGCGCCGCGACGGCCTATCCACTGGTCTATCTGCATGACGCCAGTATTACTACGGAGCAATGGCTGAGCTTCGTCCGCCGACATTGCCATGCGGGTGGCGAGAGCGGCCTGATCGCCATTCGCGACTGCCGCGGCATCGTGCACGCGCTGTTCCGCTATCGCGTCGATGACGATTTGCGCGTGCAGAGGCGGCTCTGCATCACCGACCTGATCGTCGCCCATCTGCCGGGCGTGGAGATCGACGCCGCGGTTACCGCCAGCGCCAAGCGGGTCTCGGCCGAGCTCGATTGCGGCGC
>Ga0157369_10004065_pt1 | contig 17329 bp, 12 predicted proteins | sample C25metaG_FD_113461 | JGI IMG/M metagenome (GOLD analysis project Ga0157369, IMG submission 113461) | Corn rhizosphere microbial communities from Kellogg Biological Station, Michigan, USA - C2-5 metaG | ecosystem: Host-associated > Plants > Roots > Rhizosphere > Soil | place: USA: Michigan... | reverse complement strand
GAGCTGCGCCTCGGGAAGGGGGAAGGTGCCGGCGTTCTCGATTGGGTTCTGCGTCGCCAGACACAAGAACGGTGCCGGGAGGGGATGTGTCACGCCCTCCGCGGTGACGTTGCGTTCGGCCATGGCTTCCAGCAGCGCGGACTGCGTCTTCGGTGTCGCCCGGTTGATCTCGTCGACGAGCAGGATGTTGGTGAACACCGGCCCGGGCTTGAAGACGAACTTCATCTGTCCGCGTGCCTGCTCGATCACCGACGACCCGGTGATGTCACCGGGCAGCATGTCGGGCGTGCACTGGATGCGGTTCGTCGTGCAACCCATCGAGACCGCGAGAGCCCGGGCGAGCATCGACTTCCCGACGCCCGGAACGTCCTCGAACAGGACATGTCCGTTGGCGCACGCAGCGACGAGAGCCAGCCGAACGACGTCTTCCTTTCCGTGGATCACGGAGTTGACGTTGTCGGTGATCTTGTCGAAGCGCTTCTTGAACAAGGTCGGGTTCACAGAGTCACTCCCGGGCGTGGGCCGGTCAGGAGACCGGAGCGTTGAATGGCGGCGCTGGAGTTGCCGAGATAGGCGGCAACAACGCGTGGATCGTTGAGAACGTCTTCGGGTTTGCCGCGGAGCACGACGTGGCCGAGCTCCATGGCAACAAGTTCGTCGGAGATTGCCGAGATCAGCTGCATGTCGTGCTCGATGATGAGCAGTGCGCAGCCGGTTTCGTACTTGATGCGGTCGAGGAGAGCGGGCAGCTCCTCGGTCTCTTTTTGCGCGATGCCTGATGACGGCTCGTCGAGCAGGAGGACATCGGGATCACCGGCAAGCACGCACGCCAGGTCGACGAGGCGGCGCGTGCCGGTGGACAGCTCCCGCACGAACTTGTCACGGAAGTCCGTGATGCCCATCAGCATCATCAACCGCTCCGCCCGCCGTCGTAGCGTTGCCTCGGCGCGCCTTGCTTTCCGAAGCCCTAGCGTGCCGGACGCGAGGTTGCGGGCCTGATGGTGGCGGTCGAGCGTTACAAGGAGCGTCTCCTCGACCGTCAACGCCGGGAACAACCGCGCGTCCTGGAACGAACGGCCCAGACCGAGGAGCGCGCGCCGCTCCGGCGAGAGGTCGGTGACGTCCTCGCCGAGCAGCTCGACGGAGCCCGCGGTGGGTGCGACGAAACCGGAGATGACGTCGAAAAGCGTCGTCTTGCCGGCACCGTTCGGCCCGATCAGGCCAAGTGTGGTGCCCGCCTTGACCTCGAGGCTGGCGCCGGTGAGTGCCTGCACCCCGCCGTACGAGCGTTCGACGTCGGTGACGCGAAGCACGACCTCCGGTTCGTCTCCGACAGCGCCGACCGCGCGGGTCTGCCGACCCCGGGCATAGTTGCCGCGCGCGCTCCCCGCGCCGGCGAGGAACACCGATCGAAGCACGTCGGGACGGTTCAGCAGCTCAGCCGTCGGCCCGCTGAACTGCACCTCGCCCTTCTCCATGAAGACGGCTCGTTCGGCCACGGTGAGCGCGACGTTGACCGACTGCTCGACCAGGATGATGGTCGCCCCGTCGGCGTGGATCGCGCGCAGGATGTCGAGCAACTGCTCGACGACGACCGGTGCGAGCCCCAGCGAGAGCTCGTCGATCATGAGCAATTTCGGCTTGGCGATGAACGCTTCGGACAGGGCCAGCATCTGCTGCTCGCCACCGGAGAGGTTGCCGGCGAGTTCGTTCTCGCGTTCGCGCAGTCGGGGGAAGAACTCGTAGACCCTCTGCAAGCGATCGTCGGCTTCGTCGTCGCCGCTCGCCCACAAGGCCAGGTCGAGGTTCTCCTTGACCGTGAGACCGGGGAAGACCGCCTTACCACCAGGCACCGAGACGATCCCGCGGGCCACGTGGTCGCTCGCCGGCAGCTGCGTGATCGGCTCGCCATCAAAAAGCACGGCGCCGTTCCACGCGGGGTTGCTGCCATTGATCGCTGCGAGAAGCGTCGACTTGCCCGCACCGTTCGTGCCGAGCAACGCAATGATCTCGCCGTCTTCGATCTCCAGGTCCACGCCGAACAAGATCTGCACTTGGCCGTAGCCCGCGTCGACGTCGCGGCACACCAGCAGCTTGGTGCGGCCGGCGGCCCGCGACTCCCGCACGATCTCGCCGGCGAGTGCGGCCGCTGTCGCGGCTCGTACGTCGGCGGCGACACTCGCCCCGGCGCTGGTGACGATGATCGCGCCGATCAAGAACACCGGCGCCAAGATGGCAATCGCCGCCCGGATCCCGAACGCGTCTCCAACCGGCCCGGCGATGAGCGCGAAGCCAACGCCGATGGCCACGAAGAACGAGCCGTAGGAAAGCGCATATCCACGCGCGCGTGGCGGCACGGTGAGAGAGATCAGCGACAAGATCGCCGGGGTGAGCGGTGCAGTGGTGAAGCCGATGCCCACCAGACCGAAGATCGTCAGCGGCAGCCACGGCGAGACGGCCGTGACGACGATGAATGCCGCGGCCACGGTCGCGAGCAGGCCGGCAAAGGTGATCATGCGAGCCGGGCTGCGCTGCGCCATTCGCGTCAGCAGTGGCGTGCCGACGATCAAGGCGACAAGCGACGCACCTTGAAGCCCCGCGATGGCGAAGCCGCGCTGGGCGGTGGAGAGCTGGAAGTCGTCGTGGAGCAGCGTCGGATACAACGTCAGGGCCACGACGACACTGCCCACGAGGAACGGCAACGACGCCCACAACCGGCGGAGCGTGCGCACGCTTCTGGCGACGCGCCAGCCTTCGGTCCATCCCGGGGGCGCGTCCTCGATGGCGGCAACCCGCTCATCGGCGCCCGCGGCAAGTCGCTCTTGCACGCCCCGTGGCGGGTCGTGCAGCCTGAACACGAAGCCGGTCAAGAGGAGCGTGGGCAGTCCGGCGACGAGGAACGGGATCTGCCAGCCGTAGCGGCCGCCGAGGATGCCGGCCAACAGCGGGCCGAGCAGCAGACCGAGCGCGGGTCCGGCGCTGAAGATCGAGAAGATGCCGGCCCGCCTGTCCAGCCGATAGGTGTCGCTGATGAACGAGCCGATGCTGCCCTCGAAGCAGAGGCCCAGGCCGGCGCCGAGGCGCATGACGCCCAAGACGATCAGGCTCGTCGAGAACGCCGTGCCCATCGAGAAGACCCCGGACAACACGAAGCCGATGCCCATCAGCAGCGACCGGCGCACGCGGTCGGAGAGAAAGCCGATCGGCACTGCGACGATGAGCGGGAGCAGCGTGGCGATGAACACCACCGTCTCGATCTTGGTGAGGCTTGCGCCGAAGTAGTCGCGGATGTCGGGGACCAACAGCGAGAACGCTGCGACGTCGAGCGTGTCGGTGAACCGCAGCGTCGTCAGCAGCCCGAGCGGCCGGAGGCTCGTGCCACCGCCGAGCTGCTCGCGCCACTCGGCGCTGCGTGTCGTGGGCTTGGTCATCAGTAGCGCCACGCCTTCGCCAGCTGTTGCGACCGGCCGAACTCACCGATCCGCGAGTCGATGCGATAGCGCGCGGGAATCGGTTCGTCCGTCACCTGCGCGACGATCGGCACGAGCGCCTCTTCACCGCGTTTGACCCGATCTCCGGCGAGGCTCGGAACGTAGATGCGGTAGCGCTGGGCGATCCGACGCAGCCAGGCATCACGGATCGAGTAGGCCGCCGCGCCGAGTCCGGCCGGGAAGAACAACATCACGGCGAGCACGCCCAGCCCGGAGGACAGCAGCAAACCGATCTTGCCGGAGAAGATCGTCGACGCGGTCGCGAAATAGATCGCGCCGGCCAGCACTGCGAAGACCGACCCGAGTCCGCCGAGCACGGCCATCAGGAACATCGCGACAGACAGGTCCGGACCGTAGGAGCCGGCTGAGACGGACCGTTGCTGCACGACGTAAAGCACCCCGGCGAAGCCGGCCATTCCGCCGGACAGCGCAAAGGCGAGCAGTCGTGACCGGACCAGGTGCACTCCGTATGCCTGTGCCATCCGCTCGTTGTCGCGCATCGCGATGAGCAAGCGACCGGTGCGGCTTCGGCGCAGTCGCATCGCCGTGTAGACCATGACCGCGGCAAGGGCGACGCAAAGGTAGAAGTAGGCGCGGCCGTTGGTGTTCATGTCCAGGCCGAGCAGTTGGGGCCGACCGACCGATGCGGGCAGGTGCTGGGCCAGGAACCGGTCGGACGTGAACGTGCTCGAGACCATGACCGCGAGCGCCAACGTGGTCACCGCGAGGTAGAGCCCGCGGAGCCGAAGTGCGGGAAGGCCCACCACGACGGCAACGGCTGCCGACGCGACAGTGCCCACGACGAGGCCGAGAGCAAACGGCCAGTGCAAGTCACCGATGACGACACCGCCGGTCAACGAGCCGACTGCGACGAACGCGAACTGCCCGAGACTCACCTGCCCGGCCCAACCGGTGAGGACCACGATGGACACACCGACGATGCCGTAGATCGCATACGTCGTTCCGACCGACAGCTCACCGGCCGAGACGACGAACGGATAGGCGAGGACGACCAGCGCGACCACCCATCGCGCGCGTCTCAGGCCGGCCTGCACCGGCGCCAGTGCGCGAAGCGCTGCCGGGATGGCCCGGACCTCTTCACTGCCGACCCAGCTGCTCGAGGCGGCCTCATCGGTGCGCGAAGCCCGCGTGCGTTGCAGCAAGAGCACGACGAGGATCAGGACGAACTGGATCAGGTCGATCACGGCGTGGTCGTTGTTGAAGGCCCAACTGAGGCCCTGCTCGAAGATGCTCAGTCCCAGCGCTGCGGCGAATGACAGCGGCAAGTCGTCAAGACGAGCGAAGACGGCGGCTGCGAGGGCCGTCATCAGTGCGGCGTAGCCCGCACCGCCGGACGCCACCACCTGCGCCACGCTGGTCCGGTCTGCAGTCGCGGAAAGGATGCCGTCGACGGCGGAGAGCACCGCGACCAGCACCCACACCGTCGAGGACAACAAGCCGGTGCCGATGCCGAGCTGCTCGAGCCGGGAGGCATTTTCGGCGGCGCCTCGGATCGCCGTGCCGAGACGACTGCGGCGCAGGAAAACGACGAGTCCGATCGCGATGACGATCGCGGTGACAACAAGCGCGACCTGGTCACCGTCGAACGGCGCGCCGGCCCACCTGAAGTGGATCCGGTCGAACGGTGTCCGTGCCGGCGCGATCGGAAGGTCGGTGATCGGTTGGTCGTTGGTCGGCGGTCGGTAGCCGAAGGCCCGAGGCAAGGCAAGGGCGATTGCGTTGAGCACTTGGAGCAGCACGACGGTGACAAGGGTGAGCACGAGTCGCGGCGCGTTGGCGAACCGACGGATGACCAGCAGCTCGATCAGGAATGCTGCGGCGGCCGTTGCCAGAATGCTCACCGGCAGTGCCAACCAGTAGTTCCACCGCTCGCCCGTGGCGAGGAGCAAGAAGAGCATCGTGGCGTTGGCACCGAACGCTGCTTGGCTGAAGTTGATGACTCGCGCCGACCGGTAGACGAGAACGAGCCCGACGGTTGACAGCGCAGTGCTCGCACCGAAGATGAGCCCGTAGCCGATCTCGATGCCCCACGGCATCGCCGACCCACCGTGCACGACGGTGACAAGCCGTCCGGCGCCGATTGCCACGCCGAGGACCAACAGCGGGTTGAGGATGCGGAGCCGCTGCCGCAACGACGTCATCGTGGCCCACCCAGGCGCGCCTGCAACGGCGCGAGGTATTGGCTGAGAGACGGCACTGCCTCGACTGATTCGGCTCGAGGCACCGCGACCGGCAGCTCAGTGCTCTGCGGTTGGAGCAGCATGTCGATGTTGAGCAGCAGCTTGCTCTTGTACGCCGGCGACTCCGCAATCGAAAGCATGATGCGGCGCGGGTTGCCTTGCGCGTCGATCCACACTGCGCCGCTGTCGATGTCACCGGAGATGCTCAGCACCTTGAACAACTTCGCCAGGTCGTCTTGCTGCTTCTGCGAATAGTGGGTGCGCGTTGCGTTGGTGAGCGCTTGCTCGAGGTCGAACCGCGATTGGTATTCGGTCGTCTCGGTGCCGTGAATCGTTGCGGTGCCGACCCGGTGGATGCTGCCCGTCAGCGCGCCGGACAGGAAGTCGATGAACAACAACGGCCGCAGCGCGAAGGCAGCCATCGATGCCGGGACAGCGCTCGGGTTGAGCCGTAGGTCGGTCAGCTTCTTGTTCGCGACGGTCGAGATCCAGGGCCGCGCGTCATCGGCGGAGGCGTTCGGGACGAGCGAGTAGAGATCATCGCCGTCGAAGACGACTACGGGTTTCGACGTGCCGGCCACCGCGTAATACGCGCGATTCGTGCCTGGGTCGATGACTCCGCTCAGGATCAAACCAGGATCGTGCGCCGGCGCCGACGTCATCGTGCCCAGCCGCACGAGCCGCGAAGAGAACGCGACAGTGATGGCCACGCTCGGCGAATGGCTGAGCACCTTGGGCGCGTTGTGCAGGGTGCGGCCGGCGACGGTCTTGTCGCTGAACAGGCAGCCGGCGGCGAGCAGGACGCACGCGGCGGTGGCGCCGATGCGCAGGCACCTCTGGGCACGCACGGTGCCGGAGTGTAACGAGGTCTTGGACTCTTGGCTAGCGGGTGATAGCAACGACTGGTGCCCTAAAGATCCTGGATTCGCAGCCTGGATCGGGGGCTGTGGCTATCGCCTGCTATCCGATGGTTTCTTGACAACACGAATCGTTGCTCAGCAAACTGGCCGCGTGTCCAGCCAGAGCGCCGACGCGATCTCTTCGGCTGCGGCCTATTTCACCGCACCCCGCAAGGGTCTCGTCTGGCGCTCCGATGTCGACCCGGTTGCCCTGCCGCCCGGCGGTGACTTCACCCCGAGTCAGCGAGCGATTCTTGCCGCTTGCGTGGAGCTGTTCGCCGACGTCGGTTATGCAGGCACCTCGGTGCGAGACATCGCCAGTCGCATCGGGATCAAGTCGGCGAGCCTCTACAAGAGCTTCGCGTCGAAGCAGGCGATGCTCGATGCCCTCAGCGAGATCGGTCACAACGAGTTCGGTCGACGCCAGATCAGCGCTGTGCTTGCTGCCGGCGACGACGCTCGCGACCAGCTGACAGCGGGCGTGCGTGCACTCGTGGTGATGACCTGCGAGTTTCCGCGCCTTGCGCGCATCGTCAACAGCGAGGTGCGCAACCTCTCGCCGGTTGGCTTCGAGCGCGACCAGTCGGCGCGGCTGCAGTCGGCGCAGATCACGCGCGACATCCTCGAGCGCGGTCTTGCACAAGGCGTCTTCCGCGAGCCGGACTTCGCCGCGGTGACCGTCGTGTTGTGGGGACTCGGCGTTGCGCTGGCGGGTTGGTATCCCTACTCGACCGACGTCACGATCGAGCAGCTCGCCGACTCCTACGCCGACATCGCGCTGCGGATCGTTGGTGCCCATGGCCGGTAGCCAACGGCGAAAGCCCGGTAGCCAACGGCGAAACCGGAGTATCCCCGAACGGTTTCTGCCGGCGGTGTATGCCGCGGTGCCGTTGCTGGTCGCAGCGTTCGTCTTGCCGTCGGCGTTGCGCCCGCCACCGCAGACGACGCAGAGCGGCGCGGAGTACTCACCGAACGCGCCGCCCAACTCCAAGGCCCAGACGATCACGAAGACGCAGTTCCAGCCCGGAAGCAGCACGGCCGGTCAGGAAGGCGCCGCCACACCGCCACCGCCGCCGCCGCCACCGCCGGCTCAGGCGTCAGGACCGCGGGCGGCCACATATGGATGCGCTCCCGGCAATCCGCCACTGCAGTGGCCGTCGGTCTATGCCGTGCCGTGCCAAGCAGGATTCGTCGGCAGCAACGGCGGCTCGACGGCACCGGGAGTCTCGGCGACGCAGATCAACGTGGCCGTGTCCTTCTTCGGCCAACAGCAGACCGCGGGTCCGATCAACGACACGACCGCACAGTCTTCGCAACAGCTGCGCACGCTCAACGACATCCAGAAGTACTTCAACGCGCACGCGATGATGTACAACCGCAAGCTGCAGCTCTACTACGCGACTGAGGCGAGCGCGACCGACCAGGAGTCGAGTCAGCGTTCCGATGTCGACAACGCAATCGCGGAGTACCACCCGATCGCGGCCATGGTCGAGGGCACGCCACCGGAGATCGATGAATACACCAAGCACCACATCGTCACCGACCACTGGGAGACCCTCACCGAGCCGTTCCTCGAGTCCGAGGCCCCGTACGCATGGGGTCAGAACGGCCCGACCGACGACGCCAAGCTCGCCGCCGAGTGGATCTGCAAACAGGTCAAGGGCTATCCGCCGATCGCCGGCGTGACGACGGGCGAGCCGACGTACAACCCGAAAGCTCCGCGCAAGTTCGGCTCGATCGAGGGCAACCTCGCCGACTTCAACACCGGCCCGACGCTCGTCGCCGGCCTGAAGACGTGCGGGGTCTCGACGCTCGACCAGGGCGTCGGCATCGACAACCCGTCCGACATCCAGAACGCGCTTCTCAAGGATCAGACCAACGGGGTCACGTCGATCATTCTCAACATCGACCTCGTCGACGACCTCGTCATCATGGAGCAGGCGAAGAGCATCGGCTACTTCCCCGAGTGGCTCACTACCGGCTGGGGTGGCTTCGACCAGGACGCGTATCTGATGCGTGACGGACCGGTCGACGAGCTCGAGCACACGTTCGGCCTGTCGACGACGGAGATCAACAAGGCGCCGAGCCAGATGGAGTGCTACCGCGCGGTGGCAAGTGTCGACTCAGGGTTCGTCGCGCATCCGTTGTATTGCCACATCTACTGGGAGATGCTGTCGCATCTCGTCGATGCCATCGAACTCAACGGCCCGCACCTCACCGGCCCGTCGCTCGCGCGGACCTACTCGACGATCCCGAACGTCAAGATCTCGCCGGCCAGCGACTGGGCCCTCATCGGCGGTTACTCGGATCCGCACCGCCGGTCGTGGGCGGACGCGGCCTCGGTCTACTGGTGGGACCCCAACGCCGTCGACGCCGACGGCGGCACCGGCACCTACGCCTACGCGGACTGCGCGGCGCGGTTCCAGGGCGGGACCATCCCGACGCATCCGGCCCACATCTTCACGAAGACCGGTTACGTCACCGGCATGACGTTCGGTCGTTGCAAGCCACCGTAGAGAAAAGCCGCTCGGTCCGGTATAGAAGATCCACGCTTGTTTACCGGCTGAAACGATCGGGGCGCGGACTGTGACAGAGGCAGGCAACGTTACGGAGTCGCCGGCGACGCTCGACGTCCCCGCCCAGACCGAGCCTGCGTTCGAGCAGCTGCCGGCGGGTGCACCCCGGGGTCCGCAGTTCTGGCAGCGGGCGGTGCAGCGCCTGGGCCCGACCGGCTGGGTGCCGCTCGGCGTGCTCGTCGGGTTGGCCGGCGTGCAGACCTTCGACCTCGGCGCGTTCGGCATCCTTGCGCCCGACATCAGGCACACGTTCCATCTCTCGGTCGCCGAGGTGGACGCGATCGCGACGCTCACCGGCGCGGTGCCGGTCTGCTTCTCGGTGCATCTCGGCTACTGGGGCGACAAGACCAACCGGGTGCGCCTGTCGGTCTTCGCCGGCCTGCTCTGGGGGATCACCGCGATCCTGACCGGTCTGGCGCCGGCGCTCGCCGTCCTCATCCTTGCCCGCACCGTCGGTGGCGTCGGCCAGCTCACGACCGAGACCGTCTACCCGAGCCTGCTTGCCGACTACTACGGGTCTGAGTCGCTCGGCTCGGTGTTCACCGGCTACCGCTGGATCAGTGCCGGCCTCGGCCTCATCGGGGGACCGCTGGCCGGAATCCTCGCCGCGGTCGCCGGCTGGCGCGTGGCCTTCGTCGCGCTGGCCGTGCCGACGTTCGCGTTCGTCTACTTCCTCAGCCGCATGACCGAACCGCAGCGCGGCGCTTCGATGGGGCTGTCGCTGGGGGAGCCGCTGCGCTCGGTGCGGGAAGGCTTCCGCGGCGTGCGCGCCATCAGGTCACTTCGCCGCACGTGGGTCTCGGCGTTCCTGTTCGGTGCCGGCACGTTGCCGCTGCAGACGGTGCTCAACAACTTCTTCCACGACGTCTACCACATGGGTGATGCAGCGCGCGGCAACATCAGCTTGCTCTACGGGCTCGGTGGATTGTTCGGCATCATCTACGGCGGCCGGTTGACCACCAGAGCACTAGCGGCCGGCAAGATTCCGCAGCTGGCTCAAATCGTCGGCTATCTCGTGGTGAGCTGCGGGCTCGGCATCATGCTGATGAGCGTCGTGCCGTGGCTCGGACTCTCCATTGCGGCAACGGCATTTCTGACCGTCGGCGCGTTCGGCTTCCTGCCGGCATACACAACGCTGGTCGCCTTCGTGGCGCCGCCGCGACTGCGCGCGCAGGCTTACGGCTGGTCACTCCTCTGGTATGCCCTCGGCGCGATCGTGTTGCAGGTTGCCGTCATCGGACCGCTCATCGAGGGAACGACTCAACGAGTGGCACTGGTCGTGCTCGGTGTGTTGGTCGTTGCCGGCGGCCTCGTCGAGATCACCGTGCGCCGTTTCGTCAACGACGACATGGCCAGAGCGTTCGCCGGCGACGCGTAGTCGCTCCGCTAGCTGCGCTCGAGGTTGGCCTTCAGCTTTCCGAGGCCCTTCTTCACGTCCGGCTGGATCAAGGCTGACTTGATCAGCGGGAACAGGATCGACAGTGGGAAGCCGGGCTGCGGCATGTCCATCGTGCGCGTGACCGTTGCGCCTTCACCTTGCGGCTGCACATCGAACGTGTTGATGAAGTGCTGACCCTTCTCGTCGGTGTCCAGCACGAGCCGCTTCGGGGCCGAAGTCTCTTTGACGGTCACGTCGTTGCGGTGCTCCTTGTCGCCGGGTATCACGCCGTACGACGTGAACGTGTCGCCCGCGACCACCGGGCCGGGAGCGATTCCCTCGACGCGCAACGGCTTCGGCGACCAATCGCCGTGCTTGCTCACGTCCGAGAGATATGCGAACACCTCGGTCGGCGACCGATCGATCGACACTGTCGCGGTCACCTGAACTCGTCCGGCCATGAGCCCTCCGTCTGGTCCGTGCGCTTGTGGCTAAGCGCCTCGTCGGTTCTTCTCTCGCGGCGCCCGCGCCGTGACCGGCGCCGTCGGGTCGGTTGCGGCTTGCACGCCCCGCTTCAACCGGCCGAGCACCATGCCCCAGGCGGCTTGCATGAACGACGCCTGCTCCGCCGTGTCCACCAACTGCTGCACTTCGACCCGAGATCCGGTGGCCGAAGGGAACACCCGCAGGTAGCCCGTCATCGGCCGTCCGGGCAGCGGCACGTTGAAGTCGTCGAAGTCCCACTGCATGACGATCAGCTCGGGCGGCACGACGATCTCGTAACGGCCGCGGACTTCGGTGCCCCACTCCATCGTTGCGGCGAAGCGTCCGTCCCGGATCGACACCGGCGCACCGAGCCAGCGCGAGTAGACGACCGGGTCGGTGAAGGCCGCGAACGTCGTCGCCTGATCGGTGCCGACGTCAACCGAGGCGACCACCGCGCTGTGTCGTGATGTCTCGGTCAGTGTGCGCTCGTCGATGTCGCTCGCCGGATGCCACTTCGTCGCCGTTTCGAGCGCGCCGTGCAGGCCCTCCAACGCGTGCGGACGCGCCCGATAGCGACGTGACGTGCCGGCGCGCGTCATTTCGACGAGCCCGGCTCGACGCAGCACCGCGAGGTGCTCCGAGATCGTCGCCGGACTGAGCGAGAAGGCCGACGCGATGTCACCTGCAGCAAGCTCGCGTTCCCAGATCAGCTCGAGGATCTCTCGACGCGCGGGGGCGCGCAGCGCGCCCAGCACTGCGTCGAGGTCCGCCATCGGCTTGACACCGCCTTCCGTCCCGCACCATTGTTCGGTGAACGCCTAAATAGGCGGGCACCGAAGAAGGTGCGCGGGCAGAAGAGTAACCGTTCGACGCCGACGATGGAGGGACCAATGCCGAGATATCTCGTCCTTTACCGCAGCTCGGTCGACGCCATGGAGCAGATGGCCGCCGGCACGCCCGAGCAGGCGCAGGAAGGCATGCAGCTGTGGATGAAGTGGGCGCAGGAAGCCGGCTCCTCACTCATCGACCTCGGGTCACCCGTGGGCAAGTCGCAGACGCTGCCCGGCGGAGCCGACACCGGCTTGTCGATCGGCGGCTTCTCGGTGCTCGAAGGGGACTCCCCGGCGGCGATCAAGAAGCTCTTGGACGGCCACCCCCACCTGCATGCTCCCGGCGCTGCGATCGAGGTGCTCGAATATCTGCCGATGCCGGGGACGTAAGCGTTACGACCGTTCGGAGTGGTCAGGGCAGAGACCGAAGACCTCGACCGTGTGACTGACCGACGTATAGCCTGCCTCGCGGGCGATCCGCTCGGTCCACGCCTCGACCTCGGGGCCGTCCACTTCGACGGACTTGCCACACACGCGGCACACCAGGTGGTGATGGTGTCCGCTGCCGTTCGGCGACAGATCGGCCTCGCAGAGCCGGTACTGCGCCTCACCGTCGGCTTGATGCACGACGTCGATCTCACCGGCTTCGGCCAACGCCTTGAGATGCCGGTAGACGGTGGTCAGGCCGACGGACTCGCCGCGCCGGCGGAGCTCGGCGAACAGGTCGTACGCCGTACGGAAGCCGTCCGCGTCGCGAAGGGCGGCGTCCACCGCCTGGCCCTGCCGGGTGACGCGCCCGCGCCGGCGACCGAGCGGGCGGCTGTCATCCCGCTCATCCTGCTTCGGCGACGGCACCGGACCATTCTGCCGCCCGAGCCCGCCGGCCGGGCGAACCGCTGCTGCCTATAGCAAGCGGCATTTCCGGACGAACCCCCGTTGACTTGACATTTCGTCAGCAATAGAACTGCGCCCACAACTTCAAGCCGTATCGGGCCCTTCGAGGAGGGACGATGAGCGATAGCCCGCCGTCGCGCAGCCCTGAACTCACCGAAATGCTCGACGACCGCTTCGTGCGGCGCAGCGTCCTCGTCGCGGTGCACGTGCGGAGGCATCTTCCGCTCTACGTGATCGGCGTCGCGGTGCTTCTGGTCGCGACGCTGATGCCCACGCTGACCGACCGCGGTGGTGGTGGGGTCAACAACGCGGGGGCCACCAGCCAAGGCGTCTACGGCCAGTCGGGACAGACCGGCACGGGCACCGGTGCTGCGCCGGGCCAGGTCGGTGCTGCTGCCGGGATCCCCGGTGCGGCCGGTGGCACGGGCGGCGCCGCGACCGGGGTCACCGCATCCGGCGTCACCGGAGCGGGTGTGACCGGCATCAGCAGTTCGTCCAGCGGACCGATCGGGCACGTTGCCGTCGGCACCGGCATCACCAAGGGCGGCTTCAAGTGCTCGAAGGGCGTCCCGCAGATCCCGTGGTCCGCCTACACCGTGCCGTGCGTTGCGAAGTTCAGCGGCAACAACGGTGGTGCCACGTATCGCGGCGTCAGCGCGAACCAGATCGTCATCGCCGACCGCGAGTTCCAGTGCAACGCCAACTGCCAGGCCGTGCAGTCGTTCGAAGCTTCCGCAGGTGTGGCCAATCCGAAGGTGACCGAAGCCGTCGCCAAGGTCTTCCTCAACTACTTCAACAAGGTCTTCGACCTCTACGGCCGCCAGGTCGTGATGAAGTACTTCAGCTCGAGCGCCAACACCACCGACGAGGCGGTTGGCCAGGGCAAAGCTCAGGCGTGTGCCGACGCCGACTCGATCGTCAACGACATGCACGCGTTCGGTGAGTTCGGCGACGGAATCGACGGCAGTGGCGCGGGCGGATCCGGGCCGTTCTCCGAGTGCGCCGCGCAATACAAGCTCGTCGAGTTCCATGGCGGCGCCTACTACGACGAGCAGTGGTACCGCTCGCTGAACCCCTACGTCTGGAACGGAATTCCTGAGTGCGCGCGTGACGCGCACATGGTCGCCGAACAGATCGCCAAGGAGATGAACGGCCCGGCGAAGTTCGCCGGCGACACCTTGTTGCAGACCAAGCAGCGCGTCTTCGGCACGTACATTCCGAACAACCCGCCCTACCAGCGCTGCGCGCAGATCACGCACAACGACCTTCAGAACAAGTACCACATCGACACGAAGAGCCGTTCGTACCAGTACAACTACGTGCTCGACGTCTCCCGCTTCGCCGACCAGGCCAACCAGGCGATCGTGCAGTTCCACAGTGAAGGCGTCACGACCGTCGTCATCGCCTGCGACCCGATCTCGCCGATCTTCCTCACGCAATCGGCCGCATCGCAGAACTACCACCCGGAGTGGTACATCGTCGGCACCGCAGCGAACGACTTCGACACGGTGCCGCGCCTGTGGGTGTCGAGTGAGATCGCCGGTCACTTGTTCGGCATGGGCCAGCTGTCCAGTGCTCAGAAGATCTTCGGGCCCAAGTCAGAACCCGGCATCACCTACAAGAAGATCACCGGCAAGACGATCCCGGCCGGCACCAGTGGCTTCTACTTCGAGCTGCTCCAGCTGTTCAACTTCCTGCAGGCGACCGGACCTGACCTGACTCCCGCCAACATGGCCGCTGCGGTAGTGCATCTGCCACAGACCGGCTTGTCCAGTGATCCTGCAGTGCCGAAGTATGCCGTCGGCCGGGTGTGCTTCTGCACCAACCCGGACGGCTCGCCCGGCTACGACCACACCGGCATCGATGACACGCGCATCGTCTACTGGGAAGCCAATGCCACTTCCGTGTACGACGGGAAGAAGGGCACCTACTACGAGTCGTTGGGCGGCCAGCGGTTCCTGCCGGGACAGCTGCCGTCGAGATCGATCCCGGTCTACGGCGACGATCCGCGATGACGTCCGTGCTCCAGTCGGGGCCGGCCAGACTCGCTGACTCGTCGTGGCTTCGCCGGCTTCGCAAAGCGCCATGGCCGGTGCAGTGGCTGGGTGTCGGCCTCGCGGCCTGGGCGGTCGCCGCGGCGGTACTGCCACGAGGGCTGCCGGCCGGAGTCGTGCTGCTCGGGATGGTCTTCGGGTCGTTCTACGGCCTGATCGCGGTCGGACTCGTGCTCACCTATCGCGCCAACCGAATCGTCAACTTCGCCCAAGCCGACGTCGGCGTGGTCGCCGGCATCATGACCATCGAGCTCGTCGTGCACTGGGGCTGGAACTACTTCGCGGCCGTGGGTGCCGGCATCGTGATGGCGCTCGCGCTCGGCGCGCTCATCAACGTGCTCGTCATCCGCCGCTTTCGTAAAGCGCCGCGACTGATCCTCACCGTCGGGACGATCGGCATCCAGCAGATCCTCATCGGTCTGTCGTTGCTCATCCCGATCCTCATCACGCAGAAGTTCGGCAACAACCGCAGCTTCACGACGCCGTTCTCCGGCAAGTTCCAGCTGTGGCCGGTCGTGTTCACCGGCAACCACATCGTGGCCATCGTCACGGTGCTCGCGTTCATGATCGGCATCGGGGCGTTCCTGCGCTGGTCGCCGTACGGCATCGCGATCCGCGCCGCGGCTGAGAACGGCGAGCGCGCGGTGCTTCTCGGGGTGCCGATCGCGCGCCTTGATGTCATCGTCTGGTCGTTGTCGGCGTTGCTGTCCTTCGTCGCCGTGATCCTGCGGGTGCCGGTGCTCGGGTTCAACTCGTTCAGTAGCGTCTCGGGCGGCGGTGACGCGCTGCTGCTGCGAACGCTCGCGGCCGCGGTCATCGGCCGCATGGACAACCTGCCGCGCACGGTGCTGGCTGCGCTCGGCATCGGGGTGTTCGAGTCGGCCACGGCTTGGACGTCGTCGGACACGACGATCGTCGACACGTCGCTGGTCGTCATCATCGTGATCGCCCTGCTGGCGCAGAAGAACGTCTTCGCGCGCATGTCGGCGTCCGCGCTGTCGGGCTTCAAGGCGATTCGCGAGGTGCGCCCGGTGCCGGCCGAGCTGCGTCACCTGCCCGAGGTGAAGTGGGGTCTCCGCGGTGCCGGTCTCGCAGCGTTGCTGCTCGCCGCCGCAATGCCGCGCATCCTCAGCACGGGTCACGTCTATCTGGCCAGCCTGCTGATCATCTACGCGATCGTCGGCTTGTCGTTGCTGATCCTGACCGGCTGGTCGGGTCAGATATCTCTGGGCCAGTTCGCCCTCGCCGGCTTCGGCGGCGCGACCACCGCAGTGCTCTATCAACGTCACGGTTGGGACTTCCTGCTCGCGACGCTTGCCGGCATGGCCGCGGCGTCACTCATCGCTCTCGTCATCGGCTTGCCGGCTCTGCGCATTCGCGGCCCCTTCCTCGCCGTGACGACATTGGCGTTCGCCGTGAGCGCATCGGAGTACTTCCTCGATCCGCACTACCTGCCGTGGTTCGTCACCCCGACGATGCAGCGTCCACACATCTTCGGTCGCATCGCCCTCGATACAGACGCGCGCATGTATTACTTCTGCCTGATCGTGCTGCTCGGTGTCCTCGCCGGCGTGAACCGGCTTCGACACAGCCGGACCGGGCGTGCGCTCATCGCCACCCGTGACAACGAACCGATGGCCGAAGCCGCGAAGCTCGACACGACGCGGGTGAAGCTCGGTGCCTTCGTGCTGTCCGGAGCGATCGCCGGACTGGCCGGCTCGCTCTTCGTTGTCCACCAGCAAGGCGTCTACACCAACAGCTTCAACGCCGACATGAGTGTGGTGTTGTTCTCGATGGTCGTCATCGGCGGCCTCGGGTCACTTCCCGGTGTGTTGCTCGGCGCCCTTTATGTGTTCGGCACGCAATACCTGCTCTCCGGCGGTTACTCGTTCCTCGCCAGCGGCGCCGGCATCTTGTTCCTGCTGCTCTTCCTTCCGGAAGGGCTCGGCGGCCTTGCCTACCGGTTGCGCGATGCCTGGTTGCGCCGAGTCGCCGTACGACGGGGGCTGGTCGTCCCGAGCCTTCTTGCCGACGTGCGGGTCGAGGCGGCGGAGCCCTACCCGATCGAGATCCCGCAACCGGCGGAGGCCTCGGCATGACAAGGTTCGGCGCCGCCGTCCGGCGCACGCTCAGCGAAGTGGGCCCCGCCGGTGTCTTCCCGGTACTGGTCCTCATCGGTCTGCACGGTGTCGAGCGCTTCGACCTCGTCGCGTTCGGCGTGCTCGGGCCGGAGATCCGCGACGCGTTCCACCTGACCAACGCAGAGTTCGTGCCGCTCGCGACGATGACGGCGATCCTGCCGCTCATCTTCTCGGTGCCGCTCGGCCGGTTGGCGGACAACCGCGACCGGGTGGCCGTGAGCCGGTGGGGCGGCCTCGTATGGGGCTTCACCTCGTTGGCGGTCGGCCTGGCGCCGGCGATCGGGTTGCTCGTCGTCGCGCGTCTCCTCGGCGGGATCGGCAACACGGTCAACGAAGTCGCTCACCCGAGTCTCATCGCCGACTACTACCCACCGCGTTC
>Ga0157369_10004063_pt1 | contig 17331 bp, 16 predicted proteins | sample C25metaG_FD_113461 | JGI IMG/M metagenome (GOLD analysis project Ga0157369, IMG submission 113461) | Corn rhizosphere microbial communities from Kellogg Biological Station, Michigan, USA - C2-5 metaG | ecosystem: Host-associated > Plants > Roots > Rhizosphere > Soil | place: USA: Michigan... | reverse complement strand
GGCCGGCGCGGCCGGTTTCCCAGGCGTTTTCGTCCAGCGCATTGCCGATGTCGGGGAAGACGTCGCCGACGTTGGGCGGCCCCCGATGTTGCGCCGAACGTTCGATGATTTCACCAATCTTGCTCAGTCGACGGGCGACACAATCGTGGGCGGCAACGCGATACGCAAACACGCGATTGCTCTGCGCCATGTCCTGATGGATCGCTGACTTCGCATCGCGAACCTTCCCTCGCCAGTGCAGCGACTCCACGAGCTGCTCCGCCCCAAGCGCGATGAGCACGCCGAGCACGATAATGCCGACCTCGCCTGCGAATTCGCGCCACCCGTGCAGCGGCTTGGGAACGTGGAAATGCATGCGGCCGGACCCCGAGCGGTTTCGTCACCGTAACAGAAGGACCTAATGGCAGGAATGGGTCGAAAGCTGCCACTCACGCTGGCGGCAGGAATGGGTGGAAAGCCGACATCACGACGATACGCCGCGGAGCCATCGCTACTGCATTTTGCCGTTGGCCTTGAGTCTGAGAAACCGTGACGCGTTGTTGTAGAGAATGTCACGTTTCTGCTGCGGCGTGAGGAAGGTGGCGCTGGTGATACCTTCAATCGCGGCATCGACCGCCTGCGGCCAGTTCATCTGATCGGATCCGAACATGATTCGCTTTTCGAACCCCGCATCGACCAGCCGCTTCAGATAGGCATGAAACTCTGCACGCGGGAACGCATAGTCAATGATGCCGGTGTCCACGTAGACCTGGGGATGCGCATACATCAGCGCGATCATTCGGTCGGCCATAGGCCACCCGGCGTGCATGACGTCGATGCGCAGCTTTGGATGGCGAACGAGCACGTCTTCGAGTGCCAGCGGGTCCGACAATCGCATCCGATATTTTGCGGATAGATAGTAGGGCGCACCGGGCGGGCCCGGGCCAACATGAATGGCAACCGGAATGTCCAGTTCTTCGGCGAGCGCATAATAGGGCTCGATCTGCGGATCGTCCGGTGCGACTCCGGAATATTGGAACACCAGCTCGCCAAGGACTTGCAGGCGTCCCTCCGCATGAAGCTGGCGCAGCTGAGCAATCGTTGGCAAGTTGCCGAAGCCGAACATGATCCCCGGAATAATCCGGTCCGGCGCGTGCTCGCGAAAATCCTCCACCCGGTCGGCGGGACCGCTAGTGACAGCGAGGATATTGCGCCGCTTCAGAACCGCCAAGCTCTGGTCGCGAAGTTCCGAGTCAGTCTGCGGCGACTTGAATCTCCGCTTGCACTTCGGATCGCCCGTGAAGTCATTGAGAAACGCGGTGATTGGTTTCGCGGTATCCCGAATGGCCCACTCGTCAAACGGAGCGCAGATATAACCACCGGGCGGCCCATTCCAGTCAGCGGTCAGCGCATGAAAATGCATGTCAATGATCGGAGCCGGCCGAACGGTCGCAGCCGTTGAAGCTGCCGCCATCGGCATGAGCGCCGCGCCTATAAGCAGGCTTCTAATAGCAACGCCCTCCCAGAGTGGCGGTATTCGCACTAGCTCGATCTGACTTCGGAATCCGCCGGTCTAAGTTCCGCATGCTAATGTCCGCAATGGGGTCGGACGCTGTCATTATGAGGATGCCGCGCATCCGTTAATCCGCAAACGGCGCCTCAAGAACGTAACACGCCTTCACCGCAGTACATCCACAAACATCATTAGAAAGCCGCCCACCCCGAGAGCATAGGCTAGGGGCGCGGCCTTTCGAAAGAACTCGATCTTGCTCCAGCCAGGTTTCCCACCCAGCTTCGTGCGGACCAACTCGCTCGCGCCCATGAAGGATAGCATCCCGGCGATCGCGACGCATGCCAAGATGAATCCAAAGCTCAGCTTTCCGACTCGCTGCATTGCGCCGTGGAGCTGCGAGACGGTGAAAATGGCTGCCAGGGTGAGAACCGACAACGATGTGAGAAATTTAAAAAAGTCATAGAGATAGCTGTCAGCGTCGGTCTCGCGGCGGCTCTCGGGCAGCTCGTGGCCTTCGTCGATCATTCAACAGCCTCGTAGATCGTTCCTTCATCGACGAAACACAGTGAGTTGCCCCACGGGTCCTCAGCATAGAAGCTGCGCTCGCCCCATGGTCGGACCGCCGCCTCGCCGGCCGGAGTGCCATGGACGAGAGCGTCCGAGAGACAACCCAGGTCGTTTGCGCGGCCGTGCACGAGGTCCAAGTCGGCAGTCGCGAAATACAGCGCTTTCGCGGCCGGATGCGGCTTCTCAGTCTGTACGACCTGCAGCGTTACGTCGCCTGCCTGGATATAGAACCGCGCGCCCATGTCGGGCCGGGTCTCCTGCTGCAGGAGGGTCCCATAGAATTCCGAAGCCCGGTCAACATCGCCGACCTCGAGGTTGAGCCGGAATAACCGCGGCGAACTGGTCATCTTGGCGATCCTTTCTTCTTGCAGAAACTGGGTCCTTTTCGAACCAGTCGAGCCAATCACGGGCGAGCGTCAGTCGTTCGTTGTTTAGGTGATAGAGGCGCGTTCGCCCCCGCCGTTCGTGTGCGACGAGACCAGCGTCTTCGAGCTGCTGAAGGTGGCGTGTTGTGGTTGGCCAGGCATGCGCGAAGAGACCGGCAATCTTTCCAGCCGTTAATGTTCCGCCAGCGAAGTTCAGCGCCGTCAGGATGCGGCGTCTCGAGGGATGGGCTAGCGCTGTGAAAATTGCCTCGTACGAATCGACCGGTGCGATCATGCTCCTTGTTTAGCCGCAGCGCTAAATGTGAGTCCAGAGTAATTGCTTGTCCGACAGCAGCGCGGAATCACTCGGGCGTAATGTCCGCAATGGGTCGAAAGCAGACATTTGAACCGAGCGCCTTGGTAGCCGATGCCGATGCTCCTCCGCCCAAACTCCCGAAAGAAGAAGCCGATACATGCGTGTACCAATGCTCCCTGTTCACGATGAATCGGGACTCGGACGAATCAGCGGAAATGAGGGTATCAGCCCTCGAGTTCCTCCACTCCCGCCACGCCGCCTAGAACGCGCGAACAACTCCAACCTCGCTGCGCGTGCGGCGATAATCATAGAATTCGATCGTACTTCGGTTCCGCTCGATGCTGAAGCGAGTCACCGGCGCGAAACCATGCCACTGCAACTGGCGGAACGTCGCCCCGAGCGAGATGCTGGAATAGCGATCTGACCTTCTGTCGGGAAACAGCTGCAATCGGTCGTCGGCGTGAAGCCTGCCCATTTCCGCTTCGGCCGTGAACGTCATCCGCCCCACGTCGTGCCAGCCGAGAAGGCCCGCGCGCCAGCCGGTGGTCGAATAGCCCGGGTCCTCCAGCGACTGCCGGTCGCGTGAAAGGTTGAGCCGGATGCCCGTCGTCGCGGAAAGCGCGCGCTCCAGGTCCAGCTTGCCGGAAAAAGCCTTCCCATCCTGGAGGTCGTTCATCTGGTTGTCGACCAGCGCCGCGCTTCCCGAGAGGCGGAGTTGCGTAAGGCTCCCGATCGGCCGGACCCAGGTGGCGCCGATCCGCGCCGAGCGCATGAACGGCTTCTGCCCGAACCAGCGCTGGGTCGCGCCGGCTTCGAAATTGAGCTGGTTGCGGCCGAGCCGGAACTCCGGTCCGGCGGCGAGATCCACCGCGATGTCGTTGAAGTCCATCTTGCGATAGAGGTCCGCAGCGCCGCTGAGCCGGACCAGCAGGCTATTGTCGGCGCCGATCGACAGTCTTTGGTAAGCCTGCCCCTGGATCGACAGCCCCGTGCCCGACTTCGCTTTGCTGTCCTTGCCGATATCGAAGTCGCCGAAGATCGTTCCCAGCGTGTCCGACCGCGTCGCGCGGTTGATGTTGCTATCGGGCGCAAGCGCGATCTCGAAGCTTGCGCCGAACGGACGCGATGCGCGTAGCGCTTCCGAATAACGGTCGACCAGCCGGGCCACCGCCGGCGGAAGTCCGCTCGCCTGAGCCGCGCGAAGCTCCCGCAACGCCGCATCGGGTTCGCCGAGCAATTGCAGTGCATGCGCAAGCTCGAGCCGGGCGACCGTCGCTCCGGGTTTCTCGTCGATCAGCCGCCGAAGCATAAGCGCCGCGTCGCGGTTGCGCTTCTCGCCGAGCAATTGCTTGGCATATCGAAACCGCGCCTCCGCCCGGACGTCTGAATCAGGATTGCGCTCCAGCGCGGCATAGATCGCGGAAGCCGTCGTCAGATCACCCCTGATCGTCGCGACTTCGGCGAGCTTGAACATCTCCCCCGGAGTGAGGATGAGCTTCCGCTCATATCTCACCCCAGGGTCCGGCACGGCAGGACTTGGAGGGACTGCCGTGGCGGCGGCAAGCAGGATGGCCAGCATCTGGACACCTCCGCCTGCTCAAGGTTTCTTTGCGATCCAGGCCCCGAACGCCTGGTGCGCCTGATGGTCGGCCGTGATCGTGGCGTTCCCCGTGTTCAGGACGAACGGGAGCGCCCACGCGCCGATGGTCTCTTCCGCGTTCGGACCGGTGAACTTGCCTAGGAAGAAATTATCCCCGGCGGCGGTGCTGTCGAACTTGCCGGAATAGCTCGTGCTTCCGGTGGAGTAGACCGTGTCCTTGAAATTGAAGGTACCAAGCGGAAGCAAGTCGCCGGAGAAATCCGAGAGGTTGACCGTCATTGCGCCCGCGAGCGAGCCCGCGGCGAAATTGAAATTGAGATCCACCGTACCGGAGACGTTGGCGCGGTTCGGACCATCGAACGAGTCTGAAGCAATCACGTCCGATTTGCCGGCAATGATCCCGCTGTAGGTCGCCGAACCGGTCATCGGCACCCCGCCGTTCGGCGTTAGGATTCCGAACGCGTCCGCGCCGATCATGTCGAGATTGTCGAAATCGTTCCCAATCCAAACCCAGGACCCCAACTCCGAATATTGATAACCGTGGTCCTTGGAGCCGGAGAGGCTGAGAATCAGATCTCGGGTCTCGTCGGTCAAAACGGTGGGAGCCGTCCCCTGTCCATATAAGCTGAGCGGGTGCCAGGTGAACCCGCGAACAGGACCGCCGGGGAATTCAACCTGATAGCTGCCGTCCGCCATGTAGCGGATGCGAAGCTGGTCGCCGTCCGCAGCAGAGATTGCTCCGAGCGGCGTGTTGAGATTGACCGTATCCGAACCCAGCGCCGAGGTTCCCATCGATGCGAACTCGCCCACCGAGGGATTCGCGAAGATCGACACCGGGTCCGTCGGCGGGGGCGGTGGCGGTGGCGGTGCCGGTGCCGGTGGCGGAGGTGGCGAAGGTGACGGAATTGTCGAGACCCCGCCCCCACCGCCGCCGCCCCCGCAGCCGCTCAAGGTGACCATCAATGCCGACGCCGGCGCGACGAGCCACAGGGTTCTCTTCGACATTCTGCCCTCCATTCAAATCGTCTGAGAATTCGTCGCCGCAACGCGGTTCAGGGCTTCTTCGCGATCCAGGCCCCGAAAGCCTGGTGGTCTTGGTTGTCGCTGCTGAAGTGGAACGGCAGCGCCCACGCGCCGATCGTCTCTTGCGCGTTCGGTCCGGTGAATTTGCCGAGGAAGAAATTGCTTCCGGCGACGCTGGTATCGAACACACCCGAATAGCTCGTGCTTCCGACCGAGAAGACGGTGTCCTTGAAGTTGAATGTCCCGAGATTGTTCGCGGTGCCGTCGTTCAGGGACAGCGTCATCGATCCGTCGAGCGTTCCCTTGGCGAAGTCGAAGTTCAGCCCGACCGTGCCGCCGACACTGCTCGTGTCAAAGCCGCCGTAGAGACCATCAGGGACCATGACGTCGGCCGAACCTTCGACGATTCCAGCATAGGTGGCCGAGCCGGTGGTCGGCACTCCTCCGGCTGGCGTAGGAGTCCCGAATGCCAGCCACCCCCAGCGGCCCGCCGCAGCCGAGCCCCAGCTGGCGAGCTCTGAATAGCTGTAGCCATTCAGCCGGCTGTTCGAGGTCGCCAGATAACCGAGATTCTGCGCGACGCTTTGCGGCTGAAAGTAATTATTGTCCGCCCCCGGATCGACTAGCCCTTTGTAGGGAATGAGCCGGTCCCAGCTCGCCCCGGGCGTTTCGATCTCATAATAGCCGCCCGCATTGTACCGGATGTGGGGCTGGTCCTGGTCGGCGCTCGAGATGGCGTCGAACCTGTCGGTGGCATGATCATAAGTGTCGAGATTGCCACCCGGACCGCCGACCGACGCGCCCGCCGTCGCAAATTCGCCAGCTGACGGATCAGCGAAGATGGTGACGGGCGCCGTTGGTGGTGGCGGAGGCGGGGGCGGAGGCGGAGGCGGGGGCGGAGGCGGCGGCGGTGGTGGCGGAGGAGGCGGGATCGATTCAACGCCTCCGCCGCTTCCGCCGCCCCCGCATGCGCTGAGCGAGACTGTTAGTGCCGCGGCCGCGAGAAGATAAAAGTTACTCTTCGACACGATGCCCCTCCATCCAAGATCCATCTGGATTGTCCTCCAGCTGGCGCTGCGCCGAAATGTCCCTCGCCTGATGATTTGCTGATGGCTTGCTGATGATTGGTTCGAAGTGCCCGGGCCCGGCTCAATTCTTCTTGCCGACCCAGACTCCGGAAATGGTCCCCTGCTGGCCTCCCCGGAGGTACGGCACCTCGAACCGCGCCATCAGTTCGGCGGCGTTAGGACCGGTAAAATTGCCGTCGAAGAAGGAGTCAGCGTCCGGGAGTCCGGGCACGTCGAACTTGCCCGAGAAGGTCGTGCTCCCCGTCGAATAGACGGTGTCCTTGAAATCATATTGACCGTAGTCGACGAAGATTCCGTCGAAGCTGTCCGAGATCATCGGATGCATGGACCCGCTGAGCTTGCCAGCCCCGAAATCGAAAAGCAGGTTCACATCCCCGCTTACGAACGGGAAATCTCCGGTTGCCGGCCCGAGGGTTGCCTTGATTTGGGCCGTGTAGCTCGCGCTGCCGGTGATTGGGACATCGCCCGGTTGAGTGGGGATGCCGTAGGCGAAGGCGCCCTCGCTCCGAATGATGCGCCCGTCAGCGGTTTGACCGGTTTGGCCGTTCCAAGATCCGAAGCTCGTGTAAGTATAGGGGCTGAAGTGTGAGCCTGGTGTCGGAAGCGTAACGAAAAGGGGCTGAAGGGCGGCCGATGAGCCGGCCGTCACCTGGCTGGTCGACCCCGTCGCGATCTGGCCTTCACTCCCGCTGTAACCCGTATTCGCGAGCTTGCCGGCTTGAAACCCCGGCAGGCTGATCTGGTACGTATTGCTGGACGCGTCGTAGCTGAACTGCACGTCAGCCGCTGAAGGGGTGGAAAGCGCCTGCCTGCCATTGCCGGACGCATCGGTCGTATATCCGTCGCCCACCCCCAGCGCCGCGAACGGTTGCGCGCTGACCAGGCCCAGGTGTGGCGGAGGGAGCGGCGCGGTCGGAGGGGGAGGAGGAGTTGGCGGTGGCGGCGGAATCGATTCCACGCCCCCTCCGCCGCCGCCACCCCCACAGGCGCTCAATCCGAGCGGCAGCGCCGCGGCGGCGAGAAGATGAAAACTGGCTTTCGTCATGGTGCCCTCCATTCCAATTCTGGCGGCATTGCCCGTTGGCCGCCGCTCACTCCCCCGGTGTGCTGATCGCGATCGTGCCGGTGAGCACGGCGCTGGACGGATTCTGCGCAAGCAAACGGCCGAGCTGGGCTTTCCCGTCGGCGACTGCGCTTTGCACGCAGGCGACGGTCTCGCGGTAGCCAAGGTCGCGATAGCCGTGTTCGCAGACCAGTCTCGCCGAGGTGACAATGCGGAGATTGAGCCGATCGACGTCCCCGGGCTTCCCGAGATCGTACGGCGCAAGCGAAATCACGATGCTCGGCGAAGGATCGACGACCAGGATGGGATCGTCCTGCGAGCTTGCCGCCATTGCGAGCGATAGAAATAATGCAGTGAACATTGTGCCCTCCATTTCGAATTGGCCGAGCATTGTCCGCTCGTCGGCACTCGGCCGAAATATCGCTTCGCTGATGATTTGCTGATGACGTCCTGATGATTTGCGACGCCGCCAATGTTGCTTAGGTTCGTCGCCTATGGGATGATGATCACCTGACGATTTGCCGATGATTTGCCGATGATCGGGGGCGGCTTCCGGTGAACGATGCGGTTCGGGTAGCAACTGACGGTCTGCTGACGACGGCGGAGCTTGCTGCGCGGCCGGATTTCACGCTCGGCCTCACCGCGGTCAGCCCTTCGAGCCGGACGATTGCCGGCCCGGGTGGCACCATCGACGTCGAGCCCAGGGTGATGCAGGTCCTCGTCGTTCTTGCCGAAGCCGCGGGCCAGGTCGTTACGCGGGGTACCCTGTTCGATCGCTGTTGGGGTGGCGTCTATGTCGGCGACGACAGCCTCAATCGCACGATCGGGGCGATCAGGAAGATCGCAGCAGACATTGCTGGCGGAAGCTTCGAGATCGAGACGATCCCGCGCACGGGTTACCGACTGACCGGGGCCGCCCCGAATCTTGTCGCGGCCGAGAGCGGCCCGGAGAAATCGTCCGGCGTCTCGCGGCGCGTCATGATCGGTGGCGGGGCGGCGGCCTTGGCCGCGGGTGGCGTCGGCCTATGGTGGATTGCCAGGCCCGGGACCGACCCCCGCTTCGAAGCCCTGATGGCGCGCGGCGACGAAGCCTTCCGCAACGGGTCAGCGCTCGATGAGGCTTTGGTTAGCAACGAACACGGTCCCGCAATGGTCGATCTCTATCGGCAAGCCGTCCGAATCCAGCCCGACAACGCGCGCGCGTGGGGCCTGCTCGCTTATTTCAGCGCCCTCGGGACGAACGAGGGAGCGCCGGCGAGCGCCGCTCGCCTGACCGCCGAGTCACAGGCGGCGATCCGCCGAGCGTTAGACATCGATGCGAGCGAGCCGAACGCACGTGTCGCTCTGTCCCTGCTTCGCGGACCCATGCTCGACTGGGCGACGCGCGACCGTCAGCTCAGGGAGATTCTGGCGACCGACCCCGACAACCTTCCAGCGATGACCGAATTGATGCCGTTGCTCCAGGCCGCCGGGCTCACGCGCGAGTCATGGATCTGGAACGAGCGCATCCTCCATGCATCGCCGTTCGCCCACAGTTTTCTCGTCATCAAATCCATGAAGCTGTGGATCCTCGGCAATGTTCCTGCCTCGGACAAGGTTATCGACCGCGTCCGCGCGCTATGGCCGATGGACGATTTCGGCTTCCTGGTCCGAACGATGCTGTTCATCCTGACGGGGCGACCGCGAGCAGCGCTGGCGATGATCGATACCGCCCCGGCCAATATCCTGCCCGATCCGCCTTTCTGGCGCGCCGCCGCCGAAGCGCTCGACACCCGCTCCTCCAAGGCCATCGAGGAGGCGCGCGCAATCTGCTTCGACCGGGCCGACAAGACACCCTGGCTGACCAACCAGGCGGTCATGATCCTCTGCGCCCTCGGCCTCAAGGACGCCGCCTTCGAGTTGACCGACGGCTTCGTGCTGTGGCGCGGCAAGGCTGTCAGCGCTCGCGACGCAAACGACTACAGCCGCCGGATGACTCAGTGGCTGTTTACGCCGCCGGTCGCGATCATGCGCGCCGACCCGCGTTTCGACAAATTGTGCGACGACTTTGGCCTCACCGCGTATTGGCGCGCGCGTCGCGTCAGGCCTGACTACCAGGTTTACGGCTAGAAGCGCGCCTCGACCCCAACGCCGACCTCGCGCGGATCGGTGAGCTCAACCGGAAGGTTAGGGATGTTCCGTGGGCCCGACCAACCGATGATCTGGAAGGTGTCGAACAGGTTTTGCGCATATGCAAAGACGGTAAACCGCCGGTTTTCCCAGCTCGCGCGCGCGTCGGCCATCCAGAAGCTCTTGGTCCGCGCAATCGGAGTGTTCGCGTCATCCCCGGCAAACCCCGCCACGCGTCTCACCTGTGAGGAGAGATGCACATTTCTCACTGGCTGCCAGTCGATGCCCCCCGCCGCCGTCAGCGGGGGTGCGCCATAGAACCCCTTTTCGAGGAAGGGATCGTCGACGACGCTCCCCTTCAGGATGCGCGTTTCGAGCAGTCCGATGGCCGCGTTGACAGTCAGTCCCCGAATGGGTTTCGCAGAGAGGCTGAGCTCGGCGCCATAGGCGCGGGCCTTCGGTTCGCTGATGATCTCGAGCAGGCCCACGTCGCCGCCGGGCGAGCTCACGGTGAAGTCGAATTCGCGCTGTGCGTCCCTGATGTCGTTGTAGAAGAGATTTCCGTTGAACGACACGCGCCCGCCGAACAGGCTTGCCCGGACGAACGCTTCGTAGTCCCACATATATTCGGGCTTGAACGTGAGCTGCACCCGGTTCGAAGGATCGAGCGTCACGCCCCCCGGATTATAGGCGCGCTGCGCAAGCAGTCCGATCCGCACATCGTCACTGACGTCGTAGGCAATGCTGAGCTTGGGCAGGAAGGCCTGGCTCGTCTTGTCATAATCGAGCGGCAACGGTGGAGTCATCGTCATGACCCCTTTCCGGCGCTTGCTGTCACGCTGGTACCGCGCCCCGGCGATGACCGAGAGGCGCGGCGTCGGATGCCAGGTGACCTCGCCGAAAATTCCGGCGCTCGACTGCTCGTCCCTGAACGTGCCGATGCCGAAGTTCGCGGTATGAAGATCGATATACTGGTTCTGGGCGAACCGCTGATAGGCGATCCCCCCAATGGCGCTCACGTCTGCTCCAGGCTTCCACTCGAGCACGCTCTCCAATGAGCGGTCATTGCCGCGAGTATTGGTCTGCCCGAACCCGACGGGCGCAAGCCGTTGATAGTGAGTCCATCCCAGGCTCAGCGTCGTCCGCGACTGCAACTCGCTGGTCACGTCATAGCTGGCTAGCGTCGTCAGCGAGTCCACATCCGAGAGAATGTATCCGATGTGGTAATCGTCGTAGCGCCGCTTTCGGTAGGGTGGCACCGCGAACTCGCCCTGCGGACCTTGCGAATGGACGCGCACGAAGGTCGACAGCAGCTTGAAACCCGGCAGCGCGTGCGGCTCCGCGAGCAGCTTCGCCCGCGCCGTCCAGTAACGATCGGGGTTGATGTTATCGACGCCGACGACCGGCCCGCTCATCTTGTTCGCCGCCACGCTTCGGTAGACATCTCCGGACAGGCGCAGCGCGACCTCATCGCCGACGATCGGAGCCGAGACCACCGCCGACAGCTGCCGACGGTGATCTTGCCCTACGATCGCCCGAACCCTCTGCTCAGGCTTGAACGTGGGATCGGCGGTATGGATAAAGATCGCGCCGCCGATCGAGTTCACTCCCTGCGTGGTTGTCTGAGGAGTCACGAAAACCTCGACGTGATCGACGTCCCAAAGGCCGATGTCGGTTTGCGTGAACTCGCCAAAGGTCACGGTCCGGCCGTCGATCTGCAACACCGTCCGGGGCCGCGCTCCGCCGAGAAAGGCGGGCAGCCCCTGGAGGACGCCGACGCTGGCCTGCCCGCGAATGACAGGCGGGTCGCGGCTGGTCGGAACAAGGACGTTGGGAGTCATTTGAAGGAGTTGCTGGATGCGGTCGGGTGCCGCCATCCGGTCGATGTCCTTCTTGCCGAACACGGTGACGCTCGACTGCGTATCCTTCAGCGAGCGCTTGGCGCGCTCGCCGGTGACGATGATGGTTTCCGGGTTCTGCGGTGCATCGGCGGGCGGCGGAGCCTGCGCCGAAGCCGCCGCCGCCGAGAGCCAGAGAAAAGCCACCCCCATGCTCGCCCCCCCGAGCAACCATCCGGCACTAATCTCTGATAATATACGAAAAGGTCTCGCCCGTTGACCTTACCCTTCGACAATGCCGCGGCGCTTGAAGACTCGGGCGAGCGTCGCTAAGTGACCCGCAGCCCCGCCGGCCCGAGAGGTCCGCGGGGCGCTTTTCTATCCGCAACTCGAGAAGAAGCTGACAGTGGCAAAAGTCTCCCCCGGCCAGTTCATCGCCCAGGTCCGTGCAGAGACCGCGAAGGTCGTCTGGCCGAGCCGCAAGGAAACGGTCGCCACCGCGATCATGGTCGTCATTATGACCAGCCTGCTCGCCATCTTCTTCTTCGGCGTCGACGCCGCCTTCTCGACCGCGGTCCGAAAGCTGCTGAGCTTCCTCGGCTGACCTTCCTCCGCTCCCGCCTGTGGGAGGGGCCGGTGGAGGGAATGTTAGACACGAATACAAAGACAGGTTTTGAGCTATGTCCCGCTGGTACATCATCCACGCTTATTCCGGCTTCGAGAACAAGGTTCGCGACGCGATCCAGAGCGAGGCGAACCGCATGGGCCTGACGCCCTTCGTCGAGCAGATCGAGGTCCCGACCGAGACCGTGACCGAGATCAAGCGCGGCAAGAAGGTCCAGTCGGAGCGCAAATTCATGCCCGGCTACGTCCTCGCCAAGCTCGAGATGAACGACCAGGTCTACCACCTCGTCAAGAACACGCCGAAGGTGACCGGCTTCCTCGGCCCCGGCGGCAAGCCCCAGCCCATCCCCGACGCCCAGGCCGCGCGCATGCTCAGTAGCGAGCAGGAAGCCGCCAGCGCGCCCAAGCAGAAGATCAACGTCGACTATGAGATCGGCGACGCAGTGAAGGTGCTGGACGGGCCGTTCGCGAGCTTCAACGGCGTGGTCGAGGAGCTCGATTTCGATCGTGGGCGAGTTAAGGTATCCGTGTCGATCTTCGGCCGCGCGACGCCGGTCGAGCTGGAATTCGAGCAGGTCGAACGGGTCAAATGATCCACCCTGGGCTAGCGCCCACGCAGGAACCTTAGCCTGAACCCCACATCGATTCTGGCACGAATATCGATCCGCCAGAGTAGATTCCGTCAGCGGTGGAATTGCCCGCCAGGGCATAGGGGCCATCGAGATCGACGACATCGCAGAGCTGTCCGACGACAAAGGCCGGCGCTGTCGCGAGCGCCGACCCACCCATATTGCCGACCATGACCTGCTTGCCCATCGCTCGCGCCCGGTCCGCCATGGCGAGCGCCTCTGTCAGGCCGCCGCACTTGTCGAGCTTGATGTTGATGACATCGAAATAGCGGGCGCGTTCCTCGAGTTCACCGAGATCGAGAACGCTTTCGTCGGCGGCGATGGGGACCCCCGGCACCCAACCTTCGAGCGACTTTTCTTCGCCCCGCCTTAGCGGCTGTTCGATGAGTGAGATGGAAAAGTCGCGCGCGATGCGCGCAATGGCCTCCAGTTCCGAGGCATGGAAGCCTTGGTTGGCGTCGACCGCCAGCCATGCATCGGGACGCGCTCGCCGTATGACCGCGATGCGCTCGCGGTCGAGCTCGAAATTGCCGTCAAGCTTGAGCTTGATCGCCTTTGCGAACGACAATCGCTCCACCTTGCCCGCCAGCACGGAAGGCTCATCCGCCGACAAGGTGAACGTCGTCACCAAGGGGGTGGGGCGCGGAAACCCGGCCAATTTCCACACCGGAGTGGCCGCAAGATGCGATTCCAGTTCCCAAAGAGCGCAGTCGATTGCGTTGCGTGCGCCGCACGGTGGAAGCAATTCCTGCAGATCGGCACGCGAGATTCCGGACTCGACGGCAGACCGGACGGTCTCGATCGTATGGCGCATCTGCTTCTGGTCGTCGCCAAGGTAATAGACTCCGGCCGCCTCTCCTCGGCCCGCGCATCGTCCTTCGCGGATTTGAACCAGGACCGAAGGCATTGCCTCGAAGACATAGCCCGAGATCCGGAGCGGCTCGGCGAAACGGGTTGCGAGACGTTCGACCTTGAGCGCGCGCGTGGTCGTGGTTGCCATGGCCTCCGCATAGCAACACGAGCCTAAGTTTCAAATATAGAAACACTAAGAGTCCGGACCGTCGGCCTGCTTCGAAAGGCTCTGCCGCTTGCTCGCGGTCTCGGCGAGATGCTGAATGCCCTCGCCCGCGCAGACACAAAGGATCACGCAGGGATCGGTGCTGGTCCGCACATAGCCGTGGGACATGCCGCTGTCGAAGTAGACGGAATCGCCGGGGCCCAGCGCCAGCGGCGCGTAAATGTCGGAATGCAACTCCATCGAACCGCGGAGCACATAAAGATACTCCTCGCCGCCGTGGCGTACGAGGCCGCCCAGCTCCTCGACGCTCCTTGCCTGGATGTCGATGATGATCGGGGTCATCATTTTTCCAAGCAAATCAGCAGCAGGATAGTAATGAACGTGCTTCTGCGACACCGCATCCACGGCTTCGCCCGCGCGTGTGACGCTACGACGACCTACGGCAACGGTCGAAGCACGTGGCACGGTGTCGGCAAGGATATCCCGGATGTCTACATTAAGGGCTTGGGTTAGCCTGATGAGCTTGTCATAGGTCAGCGCCATTTTTCCGTTTTCGAGCTTCGAAAGTGTGGAAAACGGGAGTCCCGAAAGCGTCGATAGCGCGCGGAGGCTAAGCGCTTTTTGGAGGCGCAATTGACGGATCGCCTGGCTCCAGCGAGGCGCCTTCCCGGCGTTTGCGATTTTGCCGTCTTCGGAAGTCGATCGTGTCGTTATCATCTCCCGTGGCGCCGAATCAGAAACCAGTTGCCATTACGGAAACACTGTAGCAATGATGCCACCATTCTGGCGGGGAGAGCTAGGGTGATTATCCGCAAATCGATTGGAATGTTTCTTGCGAGCAGTTGCGCAACGGCGATCGCGTGGCTGGCGATAGCGCAGCCCGGCGCGGCTGCGGCTGCCCAGCCATCGTCGGTGCAATCAGCCGGCGATCAGAATGCGATCATCATCACAGCGCAGAAGCGGACTCAGCGGCTCATCGACGTTCCGCAGTCGGTCTCGGTTATTTCAGGAGATTCGCTCGAGAAACAGCACGCGCAGCGGCTGTCCGATTATTTGACCCGGATTCCAAGCGCGAACGTGGTTGAAAACCAGGCCGGCAACTCCCGAATCGTGCTCCGGGGAATCAATGCGGGCGGCGTCGGCGCGACTGTTGCCACCTATATCGACGAAGCGCCGTTCGGATCGGCCACGGGGCTGGCCGACGGAGCGATCTTGGCCCCCGATATCGACCCGTTCGACCTTTCCCGCGTCGAAGTGCTTCGGGGTCCACAGGGCACGCTCTACGGCGCCAACTCGCTCGGCGGCCTGGTCAAGTTCGTGACTGTCACGCCCAGCATGAACGGCTTCGACGCGGCGGCGGAAGTCGGCGCGGAAAATGTCTCCCACGGAGATATGGGATGGTGGGCGCGCGCCGCCGGCAACGTCCCACTGTCGTCGAACGCGGCATTTCGCCTGACCGGCTTCTACCGTCGCGATCCGGGTTTCATCGACGATCCCAACCACGGGCGCGACGTGAATGATGGCAATACGTACGGCGGACGGTTCTCGATTTACGTCACCCCCACCGAGCGGCTCAGCGTAAGGGGATCGGTGCTGCTCCAGAATATCCGAAGCAACGGCACCAACATGGTCGATCTGGATCCGGTGACCTTCGATCCGGTCTACGGGGGCCTCAAGCATCAGCGATTGATCGATGAGCCGAACAACATCGACTACCGGCTCTACAACACGACCATCGACTACAACTTCGGTTCGGTTGGCCTTGTCTCCGCGACGAGCTTCGGGACGCTCGACCAACAGCAGATAGAGGACGCCAGCTCCGTTTATGGCCCGCTCCTCACCGGTGGGCTCCACATTCCACTGGGCGCCGGCGTCGATCAGGGCATGACGCAGCGGCGATTCACGCAGGAGGTCCGATTGGCCTCTACCGGACCCAGCCCTCTGGAATGGACCGTCGGCGGTTTCTATACGCACGAGAAGAACAGGCTTTCACAGGATCTCTTTGCCGTCGACGGCATCACTGGGGCGTCGATCCCCGCCCTCGACGGAGTGATCATTGTCAGCCTCCCGTCGCGATATTCGGAATATGCCGCTTTCGGGAATGTGACCTGGCACATATCGCCAAGATTCGATCTCTCCGGCGGTGGGCGCCTGAGCCACAACAAGCAGTCCGACGTGCAGAACACGACCGGCCTGCTCGTGGGCGGCGCGAGCAGCTTCGGGGGCAATTCTTCGGACAGCGTCTTCACCTACTCCGTCGCGCCGTCGTTCAAGCCGAACGCGAGCACCCGCATCTATGCGCGGATCGCCAAAGGTTATCGTCCGGGAGGACCGAACGCCGTCTCGCCGCTGGCGCCCAATGACGTTCCGCGCCACTTCGCTCCGGACACGACAACCAACTACGAAGTCGGAGTGAAGACGGAAACGGACGATCATCTCCTTTCGCTCGAACTCAGCGCTTTCCTGATCGACTGGAAGGATATCCAGCTGCTGGTTCAGATCGAGGGCCTGGGCGTGAACACCAACGGCGGGCAGGCCCGAAGCAAGGGGCTCGAGTTCACCGCGGGTCTGAACCCCAGCCGCTTCCTCTCGCTTTACGCAACTGGCTCGTATGTCGATGCTCATCTGACCGAGGACACGCCGCCGTCCGTCGGCGGTTCCAGGGGCGATCAGCTGCCGTTCAATCCGAAATGGCAGGGCACGATTGGCGCGGAATACCATCGGCCCTTCAGCCCGAGCCTGACGGCTCATGCCGGCCTCAGCTGGCACTATACCGGCGTTCGATATTCCGATTTCAGCCCAGCCAGCGCGCAGCGCAGGCTTCCGGCTTATGGTCAGGTGGACGCCAATGCCGGACTCGACTTTGGCCGCCTTCGGCTCGATGCCTTCGCGCACAACATCACCGACTCCCGCGGAATCACGAACATCGGCTTCTTCGGCGACGTGAACGGAGATATCGCAGCAGCTGTCGTTCGCCCGCGCTCATTCGGCCTTGCTTTGGGTTATCGCTACTGACCGCTCGCGGAACAGGCCCGACCCGCGGAAATCCTGTCCTACAGCCTCCCTTTCATGCTCCATCCTGCCGGATGGACGCACCAAACGAGACTCGTGCCCCGCGTGGCGCGCGCACGCAAGCGCTGACCGCACAACTTTGGCGACTTCCCGCGTACCTGGCCGAAGGTCACACCGCTGCCCGCCTCCATCGTCTGCCGCACGAGCGGCGCCGGCCTTCACGACAGGCCGTCGGACGCGAACTTTGTGACCTTTGGGTCGGCGCCTATTTCGGCTTCGCTGCCGGCTTCGCTTCAGGCTTTGCCGGTGCTGCCGTGCGCGGGTCGTCGGCGGGGTTCACGTAGGTGATCTTGAACGGACCCATCGCGCTGATCTCGAGCTCGGCTCCGTCACCCGTATAGACCCAATGGTTCATCTTGGCCTTCATGGTGATGCTCTGGCCGGCGTCGAGCGCAGTCGCGGCGGCGCGGTTGAGCTGGTCGCTCATCCCGTAGGCGAGCTTGCCGGAGATGAGCGTGACGTGCTCGTCGGTCGGGTGCCAGTGCGGCCGGACCGCATAATTGATCGGCATCCGAAGGCGGACGGTG
>Ga0157369_10004062_pt1 | contig 17331 bp, 18 predicted proteins | sample C25metaG_FD_113461 | JGI IMG/M metagenome (GOLD analysis project Ga0157369, IMG submission 113461) | Corn rhizosphere microbial communities from Kellogg Biological Station, Michigan, USA - C2-5 metaG | ecosystem: Host-associated > Plants > Roots > Rhizosphere > Soil | place: USA: Michigan... | reverse complement strand
GACCAGAAGGATCCGGGTTCCTGCTCGGTAATGGACCCCGTGCCCTTCCGAGTCTCCCCTGCGCGATCAGCGTGCCGAATCTGTTTACTGACCGCGCTTTCGGGTTCGTCCGAATCGTCCTCACTCTCAATGTGCGGCGGTTGATGTATCAACCGCTGATATCTCCCGCGGTGTTGCGCCACCAAGCGGGCCGCCTGCGATCGGCGCTCCACTCCAAGGATTTGCAGGGCCTGCCGAATCCGCTGGTCGACCGTATGCGATGAGATTCCCAGTTCGACCGCGATCTCTTTTGAGGACAGGTGGGCATCCACGAGCCGCAGACAGTCGAGCTGTCCGGGCGTCAGCTTCGCCACCCGGTCCTCTAGAAGATCGTCAGCGTCCGGATAACTCCGGATCGCGGGATTCGGCACCGCGAGCTCCTTTCGACTCCATTTTGCCCCGGTTCCCCCGCCGAGTCTGCTTCAATCTATGTCAAAATGACCGAATCAGCCAAATAATTATTAACTTAGCGCAAAGTTGCCGCGGCTCAGAGGCCTTCCAGAGCCGAGCCTTTGCGCCGTTTCGGCTTCACAACCGACTCGACGGCAGCCGAAATCGAAAGATCGGTAACAAGAAGTTGGTGGAGGGGGCTGGATTCGAACCAGCGTACGTCAGAGACGGGCAGATTTACAGTCTGCTGCCTTTAACCACTCGGCCACCCCTCCACGGGCGCAGCACACCGGCAGGTCCGGCAAGCGAGGCAGGCGCGCGAAATGGCGGCGCGGGCCGCCTAAGTCAACGGCTCGCCTAGTGCGCGGCTTCAGTCCGCCTGACGCCTGACTTGGCGAGCTGCTCGTCAAGTGAGGCGACAAGTCGCTCCAGCGCCGCCTCATCCTTCGCTTCAGCACGGCCAACCAGCACATCTTGTGTATTGGACGCTCGCAGAAGCCACCAGCCGTCGGGTGTGTTCACACGCACCCCGTCGGTCGCATTCACCTCGGTGCCGCTCGCGGCGAGACGATCGCGCACCTCATCTACGACTTCGAATTTGCGACTTTCGTCGACGGGAAATCGCATCTCCGGCGTTGCTGTCGATTTTGGCATCTCGTCCATCAGCTCAGCCAGACTCTTGCCGGCCTGACTCACCGCTTCGATCAGCCGGACCGCTGCGTAGAGGGCATCGTCGAAGCCATACCATCGGTGTTTGAAGAAGATGTGGCCACTCATCTCGCCCGCTAGCGGGGCGCCGGTCTCCTTCATCTTTGACTTGATAAGGCTATGCCCGGTCTTCCACATCAGTGGCTTGCCGCCGAGGTCGGCAATATGATTGAAGAGCGTCTGGCTCGCCTTCACATCGGAAATGATCGTCGAGCCAGGGCATTCCTCTAGCACCGGCTTGGCAAGGATCATGAGGATCTGATCGCCCCAAACCACTCTGCCCTTGCTGTCGACAGCACCAATGCGATCCGCATCGCCGTCAAAGGCAAACCCCATGTCCAGCTGCTTATCCCGAACCAGGGCCTTGAGATCGGCCAAATTGGCTTCCACCGTCGGATCCGGATGATGTGCAGGAAACGTGCCGTCGATCTTGGCGTGGATGATGCAGTGTTGGCCCGGCAGGCGCTGGACCAGCTTTTCGAGAGCGGGTCCCGCGGCGCCGTTTCCTGAGTCCCAACCGATCCGGTAGGCTCTGCCGCTGAAGTCCTGCGCCACACGGTCGACATAGGAATCAAGCAGGTCCGCCTGCTCTACCGTACCATCACCTTCACTCCAGTCGCCGGAAAGTGCGCGCCGGCCCAGATCTTGAATCTCCTCGCCGAAAACTGACCGGCCATTAAGAAGCATCTTGAAGCCATTGTAGTCGGCAGGATTGTGACTTCCGGTCACCTGAATGCCGCCCTGAACATCCAGAGTCGCGACAGCAAAATAAAGCATCGGACTGGGACCGATCCCGATCCGGACGACGTTTAGCCCTCCCTTTGTGAGCCCCTCGAGGAGCGCAGTTTCGAGTGCGGGTGAGCTCAGCCGTCCGTCGCGACCGATCGCGACTCTTACCGCGCCTTCTTCTCGCGCAAGCGAAGCATATGCCCTGCCAAGGGCGTAGGCATCGGCTTCGCTGAGCGTTTTTCCGACGATTCCGCGGACGTCATATTCGCGGAGGATGGATGGATCGAATCTATGGGTCATTACGTTGCCGAACGTAAATCCGAAGATGAAGTTCAACCAGTCCGGAAATTGCGTTCACCTCGGGTTTTCCTGACCTGTTTGAATAAGACTGGTGAAGAGTGCGTTGGTTGAAAGTCCGTCCTGACGCTGCCACGTGAACGATAGAGAGTGGGTATCGGACTGTGAAATCGAAAGCTTTCGCCTGGATTGCTGCCTTGGTCGCGCTGACTGGCGGCTGCGCGACGCCGCCGAGGCACGAAGCCGCGACGGTGACCATTGGCCCGGAACCAAAATCCGCCGCGTGGAAGGCGATCGCCAGTGCGGCCGATGAGGACCGGATCGATCGGCTTGGTCTCGCGTGGTACGGAGGTTTGGCGAACGCGAAGCCGAGGCACGGCAAGGAGATTGCCGACGAGGGCGTGCTGTTGAAGCCGCGGGCCGGACTGCCTTTCCCGGCTCCGACACCCGGGAGCTATAACTGCCGCCTGGATACGCTCGGCTCCGCGGACCGCAAGACTCCCGACTTCCAGCAGTTCAAGCCATTTTTCTGCTATGTACAGGTTGATGATCAAGGCCGCCTGACGATCATCAAACAAACGGGAAGCCGGCGACCCGCTGGGGGGTTGTGGGACGATGATGACCCAAACCGCATGATCTTCCTAGGAAGTCTCGCGCTGGGGGATGAGAAGGAGCCGTTGGCCTACGGGCAGGACCCGAATCGCGACACGGCCGGAGTCTTCGAAAGAATCGCACCGTTCCGCTGGCGACTCGTGATCCCCTGGCCCTCCAGCGGTGCGAAGATCGAGGTGTTCGAACTTACTCCGGTCGCCGATCAGCCGACCGGATGAGCGCTGGCCTTCTTGCCGAACCCGAGCGCGTTCGAGCGATCCTGATTTCGGCCGCAACTGCGGGTATGGCCGTGACCTACTCCGAAGTCCTGAACGCCCTTGGTCATGAATTCACTCGGCCGAAGATGCGGGCGCTCTGCAAGGTCCTCGCCGTTATCGACGATGAAGCGGCGGAGCGGGGGGAGCCGGAGCTCGCGGTCCTCGTGGTCCGGCAGTCCGATGGTCTCCCCGGGCAGGGGTGGTGGGTTGCCAGCAGAGGGGTTCAGCACGGCTACGATGGCCTGTGGACTGGCCCACAAGCCGTAAAGTTGGTCGGGAAGCTGCAAAAGCAGGCGTTTGATTATTGGGCCGCAAGGACGGGTTAGAATTCCTGGCGGCAATCGCTAAGTGGGCGCGATGGCCGATGCCCAGACCTTCACGGTGTCCGAAGACGACGACGGCATCCGGCTCGATCGCTGGTTCAAGCGTCACAAGCCTGATGTAAGCTTCACGATCGTCGCAAAATGGGCCCGTACCGGCCAGCTTCGGCTGAACGGCAAGCGGGCTACACCGGGTGATCGCATAGAAACCGGCCAGGAGATCCGGATTCCGCCAGTCGATGCCCAGCCCGAAGTGCCTCGCCGTCGAGAACAGCCCAAACGGGAGCAGCTGACTTCTGACGAAATCGAGTTCGTCCGGTCGCTGGTGATTTTCGAGAGCGACGATGCTTTCGTTCTCAACAAGCCGCCGGGACTCGCAACTCAGGGCGGGACCAAGACTCGCGATCACCTGGACCGCCTTCTCGATGGACTTGCGGAAGAGGGAGCACGAGCGAAGCTGGTGCACCGGCTCGACAAGGATACGTCTGGCGCGATCCTGGTTGCTCGGTCAGCCCGCGGCGCGGCCTTTTTCTCGAGAGCATTTTCCGGCCGGACAGCTCGGAAGATCTATTGGGCGCTTATCGTCGGCGTGCCTTCGGCCGAGGACGGGCTGATCGATGCGCCCTTGGCCAAGCAGCCGGGCACTGGCGGCGAGAAGATGCATATCGACGAGGAGAACGGGCTGCCGGCCAAGACCCGTTGGCGAGTGATCGATCGTGCTGGGAACCGGGCGGCCTGGGTCGAGCTGCGACCGCTGACGGGCCGCACGCACCAGCTTCGCGCACACATGGCCGCAATCGGGCACCCGATCCTGGGCGACGGCAAATATGGTGGTCAGGAGGCATTCCTGACGGGCGGCCTAAGCCGCAAATTACATCTCCATGCCCGTCGTCTAAAGATCGATTCGCCGGACGGTGGCGTTATCGATGTCACCGCGGAGCTGCCCGAGCACTTCCGGCAGAGCCTGGAGACTCTAGGCTTCGAAGTGGCCGCAGGAAACGGCGCGGCCACTCTTGTTCCCCAAAAGCCCAGATCCTCGCCCAAACCCAAGCCCAAACGAGAAACGCGGCGCGGCGAGCGGCGATCGAGAAGTGGAAAGAACCGCTGATGGACGATGAAACGGCCAAGCGGCGACTTCTGATCTACACGGGTGTTCGGTTGAGCGGGGTGGTGTTCTGCCTGCTTGGCGTCGCGATAATCTATTCGGACGTGATTAGGCCCGGAGGCTGGCCACAGCTGGGCGCCGCGATCGCCGTCGTGGGAGCGCTGCACGCGCTCTTGTCGCCCCATTTCATCAAGAAGAAGTGGGATCGGGAGAAGTCGTGAAGCGCTTCTGGAAATCCGCTGAGGGCATTCATGAGCACGATGGCTGGGCGGTTCGGCTCGATGGCAAGCCACTGAAGACGCCGATGGGTGAATCTCTACTTGTGCCCACGGAAGCGCTCGCGCGAGGGATCACTCAGGAATGGAATTTAGTCGAGGAGCGGATCGATCCACGCACGATGCCGCTGACTGGCCTTGCCCATGCGGTGATCGATCGGGTGCGCCCCAATCCCGCGGCATTCGCAGCGGGGCTGGAGAAATATGCGGAAGCGGACCTCACCTGCTACCGGGCCGAACGGCCGACGGAGCTTGTCGAGCGGCAGGCGCGATGCTGGGACGCGCTTCTTGGCTGGGCCCGTCGGCGGTTCGATGTGGATTTCCGAACGACTGGCGGGATCGTCCATATCGACCAGCCGAAAGCGACGGTCGATCGGCTCTCCCACGCGGTTTCCGTACTCGACGAATTCCACTTGGCCGGATTATCGCCGCTGGTGACGATCGGCGGGTCGCTGGTCGCCGGCTTGGCGCTTCTGGAGGGTGAATTATCTCCTGAAGACGCATGGGAAGCAGTCGCAATCGATGACCGCTGGCAACTCGAGCAGTGGGGTGACGATGCAGAGGCAGAACAACGCCTCGAGAACAGCCGGCGCGACTTCCTGGCCGCGGCTCGTTTCCTGAATCTGCTTTCAGATTAGTGCTGCGGCCCGACCAAGTCGCGCACGAACGCCACCAGCCCGATCTGACGGGCGCGCTTCAGCCGTTCGGCGGCAACGATCGTCCTGACCTGCGCCAGGCATGACGCTGCATCGCGATTGACCAGCACGTAATCATATTCCGCCCAGTGGCTGATCTCGGCTGCTGCGCGGCTCATCCGGTCGGCGATTACGCCATCGCTGTCGGTCCCGCGCTCCTGGAGCCTTCGCTCCAATTCGCCCATCGATGGCGGCAGCAGAAATATCCGCACGAGGTCCTCACCCATTGCGGCGTGCAACTGCTGCGTCCCCTGCCAGTCGATATCGAAAAGAATGTCACGGCCATCTTTAAGCGCCGCCTTCACCGGCGCCTTCGGAGTTCCGTAGCGATAGCCGAAAACGGGCGCCCATTCGACGAACTCACCAGCATCGATCAGCCGGTCGAACTCCGGATCGTCGACGAAATGATAGTCGACGCCATCCTGCTCTCCGGGGCGTTTCGGACGAGTCGTCGCGGAGACGGACATACTGATCTCGTCGTCGGCAGCCATGAGCATGCGCGACAGAGTCGATTTGCCTGCGCCGGATGGCGAGGAGAGCACGATCAGGAGTCCACGGCGGGCCCGGCCCAGAGAAGGATCAACCGATTGGTCCATAACCGTTCTTGCGATGCTGCCTCGGGGGCGTCAAGCGAGCTTCTGCTGCACTGCACAAAAAAAGCTTGAAATGGTGCAGTGCAGCATATATATGGCGTTGCAACAAAGGAGTTCAGCGTGACTGCCACAACGAACACGACCGAAGGAGCCTTGGCACCAGCCGTAGCTGAATCGGAAACCGCAATTGAAGCACCCGTGGGGGTTACTCTGGCGGATGAGTTCAAGGTGGAAGCAGGCAAGCGCAAGGGCAAGGTCCGTGCGCAAACGACGATTGAGACCGCTCCAGTGGAAACAGAACTGGGCGGGACTGAAAGGAAAGACGAAATGGCAACCGAACCGAACTATTTCGCGGGTTTCACCGCATTCCCAGGCGCCCAGGCATTCGAAAAGCTGTTTGCTGACGCGACGGGTCGCGGCGAAGAGCTTGCCAAGCGTTCGCGCAAGGCAGCCGAAGAACTGGCCGACATTACCCGCGCGAATGTCGATGCCCTCGTCGAGTCGGGCAAGATCGCGACAAGCGGTGCCCAGTCGATCGGTCAGCAGGTGCTGGCCAAGGGCCGCGACACTGTCGACCATGCCGCGAACACAGTCCGAGCGCTCGCCGAGGCGAAGACGCCGGCCGACGTTCTGCAGGTTCAGAGCGACTTCTTCCGCGGCCAATTCGACCGACTGGTCGAGGAGAGCGCGGCGCTGACCGAATCGCTCGTGAAAGTGGCCGGCGAGGCTTTCGAGCCGATCTCGACGCGCGCCAGCCTCAATGTTGAGCGCTTTAACGAACTCGTTGCCTGACTCCTCCTCCCCTCCCCGTCAGGCATACGCAGGCGGCCGCTCCGAGTAAGGAGTGGCCGCCTTTTTTGTGTCGTTCGCGGATACTTGCTGCCTTGCAGCAGGTTCTTAGGATGCCATATCTATAGGCGCGGATATGGAGTGGCGTTCAATTACCATGGCGACCGGACCCGGACGAGGTGACGGCCTCGAAGAAATCGAGACCGGTGTTGCCACGCGCACCCGGCCCAAGACGAAAAAGCCATCGAACTACAAAGTCCTGATGCTCAACGACGATTACACTCCAATGGAATTTGTCGTCTTGGTGCTTCAGCGCTTCTTCTCGATGGGGATCGAGGACGCCACGCGAGTCATGCTGCAGGTTCACCAGCAGGGAGTCGCGGTGTGTGGAGTCTTCACGTACGAGGTCGCCGAAACGAAGGTGGCGCAGGTGATCGACTTTGCTCGCGAAAACCAGCACCCGCTGCAGTGCACCCTCGAGAAGGCGTAATCTCGTCGTTGCGAGCGGAGCGAAGCAATCCAGCGCGTCTGGATTGCCGCCTCGCCTTCGGCTCCTCGCAATGACGGGGAGGACGACTGCTTGCACAGTCGTTCGCACCCGCTAAACCGCCGCGGTGGACAGCATCTGGATCAAGGGCGGCAATCGCCTCGAAGGCAAAATTCCGATCAGCGGCGCAAAGAATGCGGCGCTGACTCTTCTTCCTTGCGCTCTTCTTACGGACGAGCCACTCACGCTCGCGAACCTTCCCCGCCTCGCCGATGTCGACAGCTTCGGCCACCTACTCAACCAGCTGGGCGTCTCGACCAGCGTCGCTGGCATTCGCAGCGGTGAGTTCGGGCGCAAAATGACTCTGCAGGCGACGGAGATCGCATCAACGACAGCACCCTACGACATGGTGCGGAAGATGCGCGCGTCAGTGCTCGTCCTGGGGCCGATGCTGGCGCGAGCGGGTGAAGCGACAGTCTCGCTTCCCGGTGGTTGCGCCATCGGCGATCGTCCCATCGACCTGCATCTGAAGGCCCTCGAATGCATGGGGGCGGAGATCGAGCTCGCCGCCGGTTATGTGAGAGCGAGTGCACCCAAAGGCCGCCTCACCGGTGGAGACTTCAGCTTTCCGATCGTTTCGGTCGGTGCGACCGAAAACGCCGTGATGGCGGCGGTCATGGCGAGCGGCCGGACACAATTGTTCAATGCCGCGCGTGAGCCGGAGATCGTCGATCTCTGCAACCTGCTGGTCGCGATGGGCGGCAGGATCGATGGCATTGGCTCGGCGCACCTTGTCATCGACGGAGTCGAGGGCCTCCACGGCACCAGATATGAAGTAATGCCCGACCGTATCGAAGCTGGCAGCTACGCCTGTGCAGCCGGAATCACCGGAGGTTCCATCGAGCTGGTCGGCGCCCGGCCCAATGACATGCTGGCGATCACCAACGCGCTGGCTCACGCCGGATTGATGGTCGAATTCGTGGAGAACGGAATCCGAGTTAGCGCCGACGGTGACCTCAACCCGCTGGCGCTTTCGACCGCGCCGTTCCCCGGCTTCCCGACCGACATGCAGGCGCAATTCATGGCCATGCTCGCGCTCGCCGAGGGCGACAGCTTCCTCGAAGAAACGATCTTCGAAAACCGGTACATGCACGTCCCCGAGCTCCGCCGGATGGGCGCGAGCGTGGACATCCACGGCCGCTCGGCGATCGTCCATGGCGTTGAGAAATTGACCGGTGCGGAGGTGATGGCGACCGACCTTCGGGCTTCGATGAGCCTGATCCTCGCCGGGCTTGCCGCTGAGGGAGAAACCGAAGTCCTGCGCGTCTACCACCTGGACCGTGGGTATGAGCGGCTCGAGGAAAAGCTTTCGGCGGTCGGCGCAACGATCGAACGCCGATCAAGCTAGGCGGCCTTCGGAGTCTCCATAATCTCCGTCAGCAATCCGCCCATGTCCTTCGGGTGGACGAAGAAGACCGGCGTACCGTGAGCGCCGATGCGAGGCTCTCCCAGAACTCTCGCTCCTTTGGCTTCAAACTCCGCCTTGGCCGCGCGGATCTCCGGCACCTCGAAGCAGACGTGATGCTGCCCCCCGCCGGGGTTCTTTTCGAGGAATCTGACAATCGGAGAATTCTCGCCCAGCGGCTCGATCAGTTCGATCTGCGAATTGGGGGTATCGACGAAGCAGACCCGAACACCCTGCGCCGGCAGGTCGAACGGCTCGCCGTGCGGTTCGGCGTTGAACATTGTCCGGTAGAGTTCGAGACTTTTTGCGATCGAGGGAGTGGCAACACCCACGTGATTGAGGCGGCCGAGCTTCATGCCTCTACCCGCACATCGGTGGTGACGCTGTTGGCGATGAAGCAGGCGTCGTGGGCGCGATGGTGAAGGTCGTGGATCGCCGCGTGCTCCGGCGGGTCTCCGGCCCAGATCACCTGCGGACGCAGTATGACCCTGGTCATCGCCATCTTCCCGTCGCCCCGCTTCTCGAGAACGCCTTCCGCCTCGTCGATGTACGAATCCACGAGGAACCCGTTCCGGCGCGCAAAATCCAGAAAGAAAAGCATGTGGCAGGACGAGAGCGAGGCGATGAAGGCTTCCTCCGGATCGACACCGGCTTCGTCCGACCAGGGGAACGGTACGACATGCGGACTCGCCGAGGCAGGCACGACGGCGCCGCCGTCGAAGACCCATTCGTGGGCACGGCTGTACTGACCCTTGGCAAAGCCTTCGGCGCCGTTTCGGTTCCAGCGGACGGTGGCGGTGTAGCTGCTCATCGTTCCAATATCTCGATCGCCCGCTCCACCGCCCGGAGCTCGCTTTGCGCAAGCCGCTCGATTTTCATCCGAAGGCCTTCACCGGCCTTGGGCGCGTGGGCCAGTTCGTCGCGCCCCGCCTTCGTCAGCCGAATCGCCAGTCGCCGACGATTGTCCGGATCCTGAGTCCGCTCGACCAGTCCGGAGCGGACCAGCGTATCGACCGAACGGCTAACCGCCGGTGCGCCGCGACCCACCGACTTCGCAATCTCGTTGAGAGTTGCCGGTTCGGCATCGCCGATTGCCGTTAGCATCTTGCGCCGCGCCCGGTCCACTCGTTCCGCCGGCCCGTCCGCCACCCATTTTTGCGACAGGTTTGCGAAGCGGGCGGCAAGCCCGGCGGGGCTGATGTTTCCAAGCATGGTTCGAAGCTAACAAATTTTTGTCGATGCGCAACTTTGCCTTGCAACACATCAGTTTTTGGTTGCCGCCCGCTCTTCAGCCACCCAATGGAAGCCGGATGGCGACGAACCCGCGACCAGCCCTTCCACGCACCGTCTGGGTGCTCGGATTCGTCAGCCTGTTCATGGATCTTTCCAGCGAAATCTATCATTCGCTGCTCCCGGCATTCGTCACGATCATGCTGGGTCTTCCGGCAACGGCGCTCGGCGCGGTCGACGGCGTTGCCGAAGCGACCGCCAATTTCGCCAAGCTCTTTTCCGGACGGCTTTCGGATCGGAGCCAACGGCGCAAGCCCTGGGTGATGGGCGGATACGGGCTCGCCGCTTTATCCAAACCGCTGTTCCCGCTGGCCAGCAATTTGGTCACACTGATTGCCGCGCGCTTTGCCGACCGCATCGGCAAAGGCCTTCGCGGAAGCCCTCGCGACGCGATGATCGCCGATGAAACGCCACCGGAGATCCGCGGTCGCGCATTTGGACTGAGGCAGGCACTCGACACAGCGGGGGCGTTGCTGGCGCCGCTCATCGCGATTGGGCTGATGGCGTGGTTCGCCAACGACATCCGCAAGGTGTTTTGGATTGCGATGATCCCGGCCGCCCTGTCCTTCCTCCTCACATGGCTTGCGCTTCGTGAACCGGAACGCCACTCCAGTTCCGCAAAAAAAGCACCGTTCTTCAGCGGCTTTCGCGAGCTGGATAGCGATACCAAGCGGCTAATCGCCGTTGGCTTCCTATTCACCCTCGCGCGCTTTTCCGAGGGGTTCCTGATCCTCAAAGGAATCGAAATCGGCCTTTCGGAAGCGATGTCGCCGCTCACTTTGGCATTGTTCAACCTCGCGTATGTAGCGCTTGCGTATCCGGCCGGCAGCCTCAGCGACCGGATGAGCCCCAAAACGATCCTGCTGGTGGGTATTGGGATGCTTGTCGCAGGCAACATCGTGCTCGCCGAGACCTCCAGCTTTGTCGGACTGGTCGTCGGCGTGGCGCTGTGGGGCGCGCACATGGCTCTGACCCAGGGCATTTTTTCCCGAATGATCGCCGACAGCGCGCCCGAGCGGCTTCGTGCGACCAGCTTCGGCGCCTTCTGGTTCGTCAGCGGGATCGCGGCGTTGCTCGCGAGCCTCGCGGCCGGCCTTCTTTGGGACCGGCAGGGATCGAGCGCGACGTTTCTCACCAGCGCCGCGGTGGCGGCAGCGGCGGGTGCCATGCTGAGCCTACTCCAAGAGAAGCAGGTTACGCGGTAAGGCGCTCCCGCTTTTCCGCCTTCTCAACCAGCAATTTCGACAGGCTGAACTCCGGCCCGAGCTTCTCCTGCTGGCGCTTCAGGCCGGCGACGATCGTGTCAAGCCCAACGCATTTCGCCCAGAACATCGGGCCGCCGCGATATCGCGGCCAGCCGTAACCATAGACCCACACCACGTCGATGTCGGAGGCCCGCTGGGCGATCCCTTCCTCGACGATTTTCGCGCCCTCGTTGATCATAGGGTAAAGCGTGCGCTCAATGATTTCCCGGTCGGAAATATCGCGGCGCTCAATGCCCTGCGCCGCGGCGAATTTCTTGATGATCTCCTCGACGGCCGGCGACGGCTTGGGACGCCGCTTCTCGTCATAATCATAGAAGCCGGCGCCGCTCTTCTGTCCCAAACGGCCGGCGGCGCAGAGCGCATCGCGAAGATTTTCGACCCGCTCCGGATCGCGGTGCCATCCGATGTCCACGCCCGCGAGGTCCTGCATCTGGAATGGCCCCATCGGCATTCCGAAGTCGGTATGGACGCGGTCGACCTGCTCGGAGGTCGCACCTTCCAGCACCAGCTGGATTGCCTGCGTCTGGCGGGCGCGAAGCATCCGGTTGCCGATGAAACCATCGCAGACCTCGGTGACCACCGGCACTTTTCCGATCCGCCGAGCGACCGCCATTGCGGTCAGTAATGTGTCGGACGCGGTCTTCGCTCCGCGGACGACCTCCAGCAGCTTCATCACGTTTGCAGGCGAGAAGAAGTGGAGTCCGACAACGGCGCCGGGTCGCGAGGTAGCGGCGGCGATCTCGTCAATATCGAGGTAGCTGGTATTGCTGGCGAGAATTGCTCCCGGTTTTGCAATCCGGTCGAGCTTTTCGAAGACCTCCAGCTTCACCGCCATCTGCTCGTAGACCGCTTCGATGATCAGATCGCAGTCGGCTAGGGTGCCGAAATCCACCGACGGAGCGAGCAGCGACATGGCGTGCGCGACCTCATTGCTGGTCAGCTTGCCCTTGGCCGCACTCGAATCGTAGTTCCGCCGGATCGTCGCCAGGCGGCGGTCTAGCGCCTCCTGCCCGACCTCGACCAGAGTGACGGGAATGCCGGCGGAAAGAAAGTTCATCGCGATCCCGCCGCCCATTGTACCCGCGCCAACAATCCCGACTTTGTGGATCGCGCGCGGGTGCGCTTCGGGCGGGAGATCATCGATCTTCGCGGCCTGCCGCTCTGCGAAGAAAAGGTAGCGCTGCGCCTTCGACTGCTCCCCCTCCACAAGACCTTCGAACAGCTTGCGGGCTTCGGGCTGCCCTTCCCGATACGGCTTTTCGGTGGCGATCCGGAGCGCCTGTACCGCTGACTTCGGCGCGTCGAAGCCTTTAAACTTCTTAGCGTTGGCGGAGAGGAATTGGTCGAAGATCGAGTGGTCGGTTCCTTCGATCCTGTCGGTCCGCTCTGAGGATTTTGGAAGTGGACGAATGGCACGGACCTCTTCGGCGAAGCCGACCGCATGCGGGATCAAGTCGCCCTCAATGAGTCGGTCGACCAGGCCGCACTCGAAGGCTTCGCGCGCGCCGATCGGATTGCCGAGAGCGCACATCTCCAACGCGTGTTTGACTCCGGCGACTCGCGGCAGGCGCTGGGTGCCGCCTGAGCCGGGGATCAGGCCCAGCTTCACTTCCGGCGTTCCGAGATTGGAATCGTTCGCAGCTACCCGGTAATGGCAGGCGAGCGCGACCTCGAGGCCGCCGCCGAGCGCATCGCCGTGGATCGCCGCGACCACCGGCTTGATGCAGGCTTCGATCCGATCGACGACCTGCGGGAGCGTGGGCTCAATCGGCGGCTGGCCGAATTCCTTGATGTCCGCGCCTGCAAAAAACGTATCGCCTTCGCAAGCGATCACGATGGCGTTGACCGTCTGGTCGGCTTCAGCCGATTCAATTGCGTCGACAAGTCCCCGCCGGACGGCGGTCGAGAGGACGTTCACCGGCGGATTATTGGCCAAGATGATGGCCACATCGCCGTGCCGCCGAACGGAAACGACGCCGCTCACGATCGCGGTTCCTGCCCAAAGTTTGCTAAGTTTGCTGACTTACGCAGGTGCACGCGCACGCACGCGCGCACCGGCTGGCAAGCGTGGATGTGAAATTGAATCTTGTTCATGGCCGCGCCTTTACGCCCATTACCGAGCTGTAGGACAGGGGCGGGCTGGGCGAGCGGTGTCAGGCGTCGGTCAGAAATCGGCGGCGCTCGCGGCGAAGCGGGAGCATCATCGGCGGCTCCTGAGCCTCCACCTCGGCCTCCTCCATGCGCCGCCAGCCGTCACGTCCCAGACGCTCGAGCGGACGGAACTTTGTCTTGTAATCCATCCGCTTCGAGCCTTCGACCCAATAGCCGAGATAGACATAGGGCAGGCCGGCGCGAGCAGCGCGAACGATGTGATCGAGAATGATGAACGTCCCCAGCCCCTTGCGTGCCTCCGGCCCGGCATCGAAGAAGCTGTAGATCATCGACAGGCCGTCGTTCTGATAATCGCTGAGGCAGGCGCCGACGAGCTTGCCGGGACGACCGTTCTTTGACGGCTCACGATATTCGATGATGTAGGTGCGGACCGGGGTCTGTTCGACCATGTCGGCAAAGTCGCTGTCGTCCATTTCCGCCATTCCACCACCGGGATGCCGGGCGGCAAGATAGCGGCGAAGAAGCGCATATTGCTCGTCTGTGGTCCACGGCTTGCAGGCTGAGACTTCGAGGTCCGCGTGGCGGCGAAGGAGCTTGCGCTGGGTGGCGTTGGGCTCGAATTCCGACGCGAGGACTCGAACAGAGACGCAGGCGCTGCAGTCGATGCAGCTGGGACGATAGGCTACGGACTGGCTGCGGCGGAAGCCGATCCGCCCAAGCGCTTCGTTCAGTTCGCTGGCGTTGCGGCCGTTCAGTTCGGTGAAGACTTTCCGTTCCACCTTGCCGGGCAAATACGGGCACGGCGAAGGGTTTGTGACGAAGAACTTGGGGAAGCGGAACGGTGCGCTCATAGTTACCCGTGTCTGTATGCGACTGGTAAACGCACTTGAAAAGAGTTGGTCGCGGCCAAAACAGTGGTTTTGCGGCTGACTGTTCCGGATTGAGACGCGGGCGCACCTGAAGTGCTTTAGTCTACCGGCGCGCGCTCGACGTGGAAGCCTTTGGATTCAAGCATTTGAATGAGACCGTCGATCGCCTGCGGATCGCGCGCCTCGCATTCGACCTCGATCATCGTATCTTTGGCCGGAAGCCGGGTGAAGATGCGGCTATGGTAAATTTCGATGATGTTGACCTGAGCCGTCTTGCAGCAGGCCGCGATCGACGCGAGCGCGCCAGGCCGGTCCTGAGCGGCGATACGAAGCCGCGCCATGCGCCCCTGCCTGGCGAGATCCCGGACCAAAACATAAGCCAGAAGATGCGTGTCGATATTGCCGCCGCACAGGACCGTGCCGACCTTCCGGCCTTTGAACCTTTCCGGATAGGCGAGCATGGCGGCCAGCCCAGCGGCTCCCGCGCCCTCGACCACCGTCTTCTCGATCGCGACCAGCATCGCCACTGCCCGCTCGATGTCCCGTTCGGCGACCAGAAGGATTTCGGCGCGCAGGCCCTTCAGGATCTGCGACGTGAGTTGCCCCGGCTCCTTGACCGCGATCCCTTCCGCGAGCGTGTCGCCGCCGGCGGTCAGAATCGAACCGTCCAGCGCTGACTTCATTGACGGGTAGAGCTCCGTCTCGACTCCGATCAGGTGGATCTCGGGCTTCAGGGCCCGGGCGGCAGTGCCCACGCCGGACAGCAGCCCGCCGCCGCCGACGGGAATGCATAATGTGTCGAGGTCGGGCGCATCCTCGAACATTTCGAGGGCGATGGTGCCCTGGCCAGCGATGACCGCGGGATCGTCGAAGGGATGGACGAAGGTGAAGCCCTCTTCGGCCTCCAGCTCGCGGGCTTTGGCGTATGCGTCATCGAACCGCTCGCCGTCGAGGATCACGTGCGCTCCGTGGCCCTCCGTCTGAGTCACCTTCACCATCGGAGTCGGCGACGGCATCACTATGGTTGCAGGAATGCCGAGCCGCCTGGCATGATAGGCGACGGCTTGCGCGTGATTGCCTGCTGACGCGGTGATCACCCCCCGCGCCCGTTCGGCGTCGGAAAGCTGGAGCAGCTTATTGAGCGCCCCCCGCTCCTTGTAGGCGGCGGTAAACTGGAGGTTCTCGAACTTCAGCCACACCTCGGCGCCGACGAGTTCCGATAGCGTTCGGCTCATCAGAGTCGGCGTACGGACCACCGCGCCTTCGATCCGCTTGGCGGCGGCGTGGATATCATCAATTGTCGGCGGCCGGGCGGTCGAAGTCTGGAGCATGCGGCGCGTGGCCTAGCCGTTCCGTGCGGCACGCTCAATGAGCATGGCGGGCGTGAGCACCTGCGGCAGCTGCTCGGGCGGCTTTCCGGGCTGATACCAGAGGTAGAAGGGTACTCCAGCGCGGCCCTGGCTTTCGAGGAAACGGGTGATGACTGGATCGCCGTTCGTCCAGTCGCCGGCAAAGACCTGGACTCCGGCTTTTTTGAACGCGCCCTGCACCTCCGACCGGTTGATCGCGGCAGCTTCGTTGACCTTGCAGGAAAGGCACCAGTCGGCGGTGAAATAGACGAAGACTGGGTGATGTTCGTCGATCTGCTGCTGGACCGCCGCTTCGCTCCACTTTGCTGCGCCTTGGTCCGAGTCTTCGACGGCGCGAGGCTCGGGAGCGAAGGCGACTGTGCCCACAACGGCGATGGCGACCAGCACCAGGCTGGTGATCGGCATTGGGCCGCCGCGCCGCTGGCTCATGCCGACCAGCACAAGCGCGACGACGATCAGGATCACAGCGACGAGGCCGATAGCCAGGCCCTCGTGGCCAGCCTCCCGCGAGAGCAGCCACAAAGCGGCAACCGCGCTCGCCGCCATCGGGATGGAAAGGAAGCGCTGCAGCCGCCGCATCCACGCACCGGGCTTCGGCAGACGGTTGCGGAGCGGCGGAATGAACGCGATGAGGAGGAACGGGATCGCCAGCCCTAAGCCGAGGGAAGCGAATACTGGAATAGCGGCCACGAGAGGCAGTGCCAGCGCCGTTCCAAGTGCGGTTCCGAGGAATGGGCCTGCACATGGGGTAGCCACGAACGCCGCGAGAGCGCCCGTGGCGAAGCTTCCGGTCGGTCTTGCACTTCCGCCGATCGTCGGGAGTTCGAACGCGCCGATCAGGTTGAGGGTGATCGCGGTGGCCAGCAGCAACAGCAACATCACCGTGCGCGGTTCCTGAAGCTGGAAAGCCCAGCCCGCCGTGCTGCCCGCGGCCTTGATCGCCAGCAAGGCGAGCCCGAGTGCGCCCGTCCCGACAATAGCGCCCGCCGCATAGGCGAGTGCTTCGCGGCGGGCGTGACTCGCTTCGCCGCCGCTTCGGGCAAGGTGGAGTGCCTTGAGCGCAAGGATCGGGAAGACACATGGCATCAGGTTGAGTAGGATCCCGCCGACAATCGCGCCGAGCAGCGCCCACAGCAGTGCGTTTGTGCTTGTGCCGCCACCCAGGGAATCGCCAGCCGCGGGGACGGGTCCCGGCATCGCCTGGAACTCGAGGCCGCCGCCGTTTCCAAGCGCAAGTACGCCGGAGAATTGCTGCGGCTGACCGTCCTTGTGCGGAAGCTCAGCGATCAGCACGTCATCGCTTCGGCTGAAATGCTGCTCCCCGGCATAGTCGATGGGGCCGTCTGTCTCGGGGTAAACGTAGGGGTGATCGACCTTGACGGCGCTCGGCAGCGGGATGGCGATCCGGAAAACATTTCCGGAAATCTCGAAATGAGCGAGGGCCGCCAGCGGCCGCGGCAGCTTCTGCCGCCATTGATCGAACTGAGCGCGATTGGGTGTCCCCGTCCCGACGGGTAGATCGAGCGACAGCTCGCCACTTTCGGGAACGCAGATGCGGTCGGTGCAGGCAAGCCAATGAGCGTCGGCGCGGATCGGGATTGTGCCGCTGGCATTCGCGGGGACCTTGAGCTGCGTCAGGACCGCATAATCGCTCTCGTAGACAT
>Ga0157369_10004061_pt1 | contig 17332 bp, 10 predicted proteins | sample C25metaG_FD_113461 | JGI IMG/M metagenome (GOLD analysis project Ga0157369, IMG submission 113461) | Corn rhizosphere microbial communities from Kellogg Biological Station, Michigan, USA - C2-5 metaG | ecosystem: Host-associated > Plants > Roots > Rhizosphere > Soil | place: USA: Michigan... | reverse complement strand
CAGGATGTTTGTCCACCCGCAGCTACCCCACCAGAAGGTGATCCAACAACATGAACAGATACATATGCAGCAAATGCACTCGCTGGATGTGCTTTTCTTTGAGTTGCTGGGCATCATAACCTGGTTTAACCCGGTCATTTATTTCTACAAGCAATCGATAAAAAACATTCACGAATATCTGGCTGATGAAGAAGCCGCCAGGTTCCAGGGTGACAAGACCAGATATTCCATGCTCTTGCTAAGCAAAGCTTTTGATGTGGACCTGCATATGCTGACGAACAACTTTGCGGGTAAGTCGATGCTAAAGAAACGAATAGCCATGCTGCATAAGGAAAAGTCGACCAAAAGAGGTATTCTAAAATACGGCTTATTTTTACCGCTGTTTGCATTAACACTGCTGATCTCTTCAGCAACCATCCGCACGAATGAAACGATCCTTGAAGCAGCTGACCGCATCCCACTGGACAGACCACTGGAGGTGATAGAAGAAACGACCGCTGCTGCTCAGCCCAAGGTCTTTGACTTTGTTTCTGTAGATACACCCCCGGTCTTTCCAGGAGGATTGAAAAAATTCTATTCATTTATTGGCAAGAACATCAAGTATCCGCCACAAGCGGTAAAGAACAACATTCAGGGAAAAGTGTTTTTGGAGTTTATTGTGGAAGCGGATGGTCGTTTGAGCAATGTTAAAGTAGATAAAGGCTTAAGCCCCGAGCTGGATCAGGAAGCGCTAAGAGTGCTGGAATCCTCTCCAGCATGGAAACCTGGGACTAAGGATAAGCAGCCAGTACGCGTAATGTACCACATGCCTATAAGTTTCACCCTTTCGGGCGGTAGTACTCCCCCTTCCCGAAAAATAAATAAGGTGGTTCTCCTCAAAAAGGAGACCACCGCACCGGAAAATGCATTGTCAACTGTTCGCATTGCAGAAACAGCTACGCGACAGCCAGTCTATATTATCGACGGCGTGAAAACAAATCCAGAGATGATTCAAAAGCTGGATCCGAAGACCATCGAGCGCGTTGATATCATTAAAGGACCCCCCGGCCAGAAGTATGAAGGGATAAGCAATACAGCCGGAGTGATCATCGTTAAGACGAAATCCGCTGCAGCAAAATCAACCAATTAACAGGTAGCGTTTACATGAACTGATCAACTTCCCTGTATGCCTGTATAACGCGCAGCTCTCCTGCGGCTTCAGGTCTCGAATTTCCATGTTCCATACCTAAAATGCCTTTGTAACCCTTTTCATGAAGGTGCTTAAATACATTCTTGTAGTTAATTTCTCCTGTTGTCGGCTCCTTGCGGCCAGGGTTGTCGCCGATTTGTATGTAAGCAATCTCATCCCAGCAACGGTCCAGGTTCGTTATTAAGTTCCCTTCTGTTTTCTGCATGTGGTATATGTCGTATAGGATCTTGCAGGAAGGACTTTGCACGGCTTTGCAAACCGCGTAGGTCTCATGCGTTTGTTGCAGGAACAGTTCCGGTGTATCACTGAGCGTTTCCAGTACCATGATTAATCCGGCAGGCTCCAGGACCTCTGCACCTGCGCGCATGGCATCAATAACGTTCGCCATTTGAATACCGTAAGGCAGCTTGCGCTCGTAAAAACCCGGTACAACGGTTGCCCATTTTGCATTACATCGCTTTGCAGTTTCAGTTGCCTGTTTACATACCTCTACAAACCGATCTTTAAACTCCTTTTTCCCGGTTGTTAGAGAAACCTTCCAGTTGTCGCCGGCATCCACGACGAACACACCCATACGCATGCCGAGTTTGGCAAGCAGATTTCCAATCTTAGTTTGTTCCTCAACGGGCCGCTGCATGAAGCCATTGTCCTCGATCGAGCGAAAGCCCTGGTCGTACATAAACTGAATTTGATCCAGGAAGTTTTTACCTGCACTATTCTTGAACATCCCATCGTGCGGGGCATAATCCAGATTAAACACCTTCCCTTTTATCCCGGCTGGGTTGCTTGCTTCATTCATTGTTGCAGCATCCGCGGACAAGATGGAACCAGCCATCAGCGATCCACCCGCAAGCAGGCTATTTCTCAAAAATTCTCCTCTTTTCATCATGATTGTTATTGGTTAGTTTACCAGCAGCTTCTTAAATCCTGTGGTCAGTGTATCCCTTATACTTCCATCCGGAGCGCGGTAAATAAAATATGCTTCTAAATACTTGCGGCTGTTTACAAAGGTCATCGCTTCTGCAAGGTCCATTGCCATCAAGGCGTTGTCATATCCATCAGCGGTAATCGCATCTTTGGCATATACCGTTACGCTGACCATCGCATTATCTAATGGATATCCTGTTTTGGGGTTTATTAAATGACTGATCTTGCCTTTTTTGTATGTTAAATATTTATTGAAAGTTCCCGAGGTCGTTATTGCGCCGCCGCTGAGTTCGACCACATGCCGGAAAGGCGATGACACCGGGGCTGCGGATCCGGTACCAGCTGGTGGGGGACCTTCAATTCCGATGCGATATCCATGGCCATCAGGCTTTTTACCGCTGACGGCCACCTCTCCACCAATCTCGATCATGTAGGACTGAATGCCCTTACGCCTGAGGAATGCAGCGAGTACATCCACACTAAAGCCCTGGGCAATACCATTAAGGTCAATCCGTACCTTCGGATTTGATTTCATAAGCATGCTCCCGCTTAATTTCAGTTGCTTCATGCCCACTTGCTTTAAGGTTTCCCGAACTTGTGCACTATCCGGAAAGGTACCGATCGGTGTTGGACCGAAACCCCAAAGTTGAACCAGCGGAGCTACGGTCACATCAAATCGACCATCCGTTTCAGTAAAGATCTCCATGGACTTTTCCATTACTGCACGAAAACCGGCATCTACCCGGACGCCCTTTTCAGATTGGTTAAACTGGTTAATCAACGAGTTTGGCTTATAGAGCGACATGGAGGCATCAATCTCCAGCAGAATACTGTCAAGTTCGTTCTTGGACACCATCGGCCTGTTGGCATAATAGCGCAGGCTGTACTCTGTGCCTTGTGCAAAACCATCGATCGTATGTAGCTCCTGTTCACCTTCCTGAAAAAAGAAGGTGAACAGCGCTACAACTGCAATTGGAAGATACCTGAAGGTGACCACAAAGCCAGGGTTTAGATGACTTTGGTTTTTCCAGGTGTGGGTATCGGATATAATCCGTTTTCATCCGGCAGGAGCTTTGGTTTAGCATCCCAGGCCAGTTGATCCGGGAATAAGCTGTTGTTTGCGTTTAAAGCATCGTCCCATTTAATGGTCTGACCAGAATAGGTCGCATAACGCCCCATGATCGCTGTCAGACAGCTTTTTGCACCACGCTCCGCATCACTGAACTTGTATTCGCCTTTGCTGATTGCAGCAAATAACTCATCATGCTCCGTCTGGTATGGATTGGCATTTCCTTTTGTAGGGTGACTGAACAGCTCCTTACCTTTTAAATCATATAAGATCGCCTTATTATTAGCAGAAAGGTAGGTCCGCCCTTTGGTACCGTGGAAGGATTCGTCTACGCGGTTGGATGCGCCTTCAAAGTGTCTGCATTGGCTGTTGATCACCGCTCCGTCTGCATAGGTCAGTTCGACGGCATGATTGTCATAAATCTCTCCGTAGTCTTTTCCTGTTCTCCAGGCCCGACTGCCCGTTCCTTCAATGGAAACCGGATAAGCGTTTTTAATCCAATTGGCCACATCGATGTTGTGTACATGCTGCTCCACGATATGGTCGCCACACAACCAGTTGAAGTAGTACCAGTTTCTCATCTGATATTCCATCTCCGTTTGAGATGGCAAGCGTTTTTTCACCCAAACGCCACCACTGTTCCAATACACCTGACCACCAGTGATATCACCGATGGCACCATCCTGGATGCGCTTCATGGCTTCACGGTAGTTGGTCTGGTATCTGCGTTGCAAGCCGACCACAACATTCAGTTTTTTCTTTTTGGCAATCTCAGCCGCAGCAAGAACTTTGCGGATTCCCGGTGAATCTACGGCAACAGGTTTTTCCATGAAAACATGTTTCCCTTTATCTACCGCTTCCTCAAAGTGCATGGGTCTGAATCCCGGAGGTGTTGCAAGCAATACCACATCGGCCAGGGCAATGGCCTTTTTATATGCATCAAAGCCAATGAAACGGCGATCGGCCGGAACATCCACTTTATCTTTAAACTTTTCACTCAGCAGTTTATGGCTCTGATCCATTCTGTCCTGGAAGGCGTCTGCCATAGCCACCAACTTCAGGTTGGCTTTGGTACTCAAGGCCTGAAAAGCAGCACCGGTACCCCGGTCACCGCATCCGATTAAAGCGATCTTGATCGTATCATCTACACCGGAATGTCCGGCTGCGAATGCGAACTGGTTAAGTAACAACCCGCCGGTAAGTAATGCGCCGGCCTTTAAGAAGTCTCTGCGTTGGCCTAGTAGTGTTTCATTTTCCATTTATATTTGGTTTCAGGGTTAATAATCAGGAATTACAGGGGTATCATAATATTTCTGGATCTCTTCCGCAGTGGGCTGAACGACTGGACGAACCAGGCGCATACCAATGAATGGCGCCTCTGGGAACCACCAGTTGCTTTTTGGTATTTGTGGATCAATCTGTTTCCATGCGGGATCTGAGGCCAGGCGCGCTGATGACCGTAGGTCTTTAGCGGTGTCCTCATAAGAGCCACCACGGATCACATGTGCATAGAGCTTATCCGGTACATTCACTGGATCTTGAGCTCCATCTTTCACCTTTGCATAATAGTCAGCCTGGTACTGATCAAAAGTCCACTCGGCTACATTGCCATAAAGATCGTAGATCCCCCATTTATTGGGCTTCTTTTTTCCGACCTCCTGGGTCTTGCCACCGCTGTTCTCTTTATACCAGGCGTAATCGGCTAGCATTTTCTCGTCATCTCCAAATGCGTATGCCGAGGTGCTTCCAGCCCGGGCTGCATACTCCCACTCTGCCTCTGTTGGCAGGCGATAGAACACTCCGGTACGGGCATACAGCCATTTACAATACTGGATCGCATTGTAATTTGTCATGGCGAGTGCCGGATGATTGACCTTACCCATGCCGAACGTCATGTCCAGATAAGGTTTTGTTGGCCGCGTAATGGCATCAACATTTGCCGGAACTGCACCGGTACTGTGGCTGGTTTCATAGTCTTTGTAAAGGAAAGCTTCATAAAGATCCCAGGTCAGTTCATACGTAGCCATCCAGAAGGCACTAATATTCACTTTGTGAACGGGTTGCTCATCCGGGTTCCCGGATTTGCTGCCCATCAAAAATTCACCGGCGGGCACCGGCTGCATGGAGAAGGAAAGCTTGGTTCCATTAATTTCTTGCACATATGGCTTCCCCTTCTGCTGTCCAAAGCAGAAAGAGGAAGCCAATAGGAGCGTGATTACGCCGCATGCTTGTATTCTCATCAGCAAATTCGTCTTATTGGTATCCAGGGTTTTGCTGAAGTTGATTGTTTCGGTTGATCTCATCGCGGCTAAAAGGCCTGAAATAGATTTTGTCCTCCCACTTACGATTTTCTTGGGCGGTCTCTACAGTAGGCGTATAGGTATAATTATAAATATCTGTGTCGTGGCGGTATGGTGCAGCAAGCGTTTTACCAGGCTTAAACTTACCGGTGATTTTAATATAGGTCGCTTTACGCCCTAATGTCTCCGGCGCAATCATCCATCTGCGTGCATCATGATACCGCTGTTCTTCATAAACCATCTCAATACGACGTTCATGACGATAAACTTCACGCAATGCAGCTACGGTAGTCGCTGTAATGGCCGGCATACCGGAACGGAAACGGATACGGTTCAGCCATAAGATTGCTTCGCTGGTTTGCCCAAGTTCAATGCTGGCTTCTACATAGTTAAAAACAGCTTCAGTATACCTGAAAAAAGGCCATGGCACAAACTGCGGATTGGAGGCCTCTACAATGTTTGGATCCGGATCGATAAATTTTTGTGTGTAATAACCGGTCCAGCTGCCGTTCCAGTTCTCAATGGAGCTGCCCCGGGTATCCAGACCTTTAAACGTGATGGTCTTGGAATCATCCAACAGGTCATACTCACCTGTTTGGATCTGGTTTGCAGGGTCGACATTGCCGGAAACCTTGTTCCTTGGTTTCCAATCTGCACCATCATACAATATCGTTGCATAAAAACGCGGATCACGGTTTTGGTAAGGAGCGGCTTTTTGAGCTGGATTGGTCCAGCTGAAAGGAGCTCCGTCAGCCATTTCGTAATCATCGACAAGCAAGCCTACCGGTGTATTTCCCGCCCAGTTGTGGTATCCATTCGGTCCGTTGGCCCGCCCATAACGCATATCACTGCGATCTATAAAATAGCGGGCGAAGATCAGCTCAGATGCGGCAGAAGCATCGATCCCTGGTGCTTTACTGCCTCCACCCATGGCTATACTCTTGTAATTGGCCCGACCTTCCTGTGCCGGTACCGGTGCAGTAAGGTTTAGCTTATAACCTGCACCGGCATCAATAACTTCTTTCGCAGCTGTTTGTGCAGCTCTCCAGCGTTGTGTCCGGTCACCTGAAATGTAGCCCAGGAATTCTGGATTTCCATAGCTGGCGATCACCGCAGACTTGCTTTTTGCGGTCGGAATGTCATGCAGATCACTTGCAGCGTAAAGCAGCACACGTGATTTAAGGGCTTTGGCTGCAAGCGCAGTCGTACGTCCCTTGTCCATAGTTTTTCCGGTAAGATAACCAACGGCCTTATCACAGTCGGCAAGGATAAAATTAACACACTCCTCATAAGTAGCCCGTTTCACTGCAAAATCATCATCCAGGCCGTAAGTTTTAGAGATAAGCGGCACGCTTCCATAATACCGGAGCAACTGCTGATAAAAATATCCCCGGAGAAAGTACGCTTCTCCCAAAAGCCTGTCCTTTGTAGCCTGATCGGCTATACCATTCTGACCACCATCCAGCCGCTCGATGACCATGTTACAGGAACGAATCCGGTTGTACATTGCGTTATAACCATAGGTGTCATCTACCCAGCCTAACGTTGTGGGGTTGATCGTACTTGCATTAACCAGGTCAATTCCACGGTTGGGGTGGGTGAACATCGACTCATCCGATAAGGATGAAAGCATTTGTTCATTAAATCCACCTACGCCAAGACCGTTGTAAATCTCGGTTACAAAGCCTTGTGCCAACGCAGGATCCTGCCAGACCAACTCTGCAGAGATTTGATTTGGCGGCTCAACAGCCAGGAAGTCCTTTTTGCAGCTTAGCGTAACCGTGGCTAAGAGTGCAAGTGCATATAAATATTTATTCTTATATATCGGTTTCATATCAAATTAATTTTCGGTTCTCATTGTTAAAATACAGCTTTAATACCTGCGTTGATCACCCGCGCCTGTGGATAATATTGTGCGCTGGAGTTGGTCGACTCCGGATCCCAGATCTTGATCTTATCCAAAGTGAATAAATTCAAACCGTTTGCATAAATCCGCAGTGAACGTGAGCCGATCTTCTTGCTAACCTCCGAGTTAAGGGTATAGCCCAGCTCCACATTCTTTAAACGCACGTAATTGTTGCTTCGGATCCAGTAGGTATTTCTTGCCGCGTTGTTCCCGTCGGTATAGTAGGTCTGACCACGGTTCGAAAGCCTTGGATATTCACTGCTCGGATTATCAATGCTCCAACGGTTAATATATGACCATTCCAGGAAGTTACCGATATCACCCGATTCAGTTAGGCCAACGGTTTGAACACCACCGGTTGCACCTTGAATCAAAGCAGAAAAATCAAAGTTTTTATAGGTCAGATTGATATTCAGACCACCGGTGAATGTCGGCACATTCGTCTTATCCAGCCTGATCTGGTCATCTCCATTGATCTTGCCATCACCATTTACGTCCTTAAACTTCATGTCACCAGGCACTAAACGGTTTGTTAAGCCACTATAATCAATTTTGTTCGCATCAATCTCCGTCTGGTCTTTAAATACACCAATGTACTCATAAGATAGTTGCGTTCCGGTCGGCATTCCGGTTGAGCGCTGCCATTCAGGAGCACCCGGTGTCTCATCCCAGAAAACGATCTTGTTTTTTGAATATCCACCATTCACACTCACTGAGTAGCCAAAATCACCGGCATGATCTGCATAACCCAGCTTGAACTCGAAACCTTTGTTATCCACCTTACCCAGGTTTACCGGAGGCAGCTTATCAGTTATACCAGAACTTCCAGGAATGGAGTTTCCTCTGGAGATCAGGATATTTGTACGTTTATTGTAAAATCCGTCAAGTTCCAGGGTCAAACGGTTATTCAGGAAGGAAGCATCTAAACCGATGTTCGCATTATTGGCAACTTCCCAGCCGAAGCTCAGATTCGGCACCCGATTTTCAAACAGGGTTTGTGAAACCTGATCATTGATAATATAGTTGCTAAAACCCATGGTACTCAAATATTGGTACTCCGCCAGTGCGTTTCCGAAATAGGCTTCCGCACCCATCTGACCCCAGGATCCACGAAGTTTCAAGTTGTTTACAAATGAAACATTGTTTTTGAAGAAAGGCTCTTCAGAGATACGCCAGCCCAGGGATACACCAGGGAAAAATCCGAAACGTTTATCTTCCGGGAAAATGTAGGAACCATCAGCCCGCCATAGGAATTCTGCCAGGTATTTCTCTTTGTAGTTGTACCCTACCCTTCCAAAGTAGCTTAACCTGGCTCTGCGATATAGGTTGTAAGGCTCGTCTGTTGGATTGCTGATCGATTGTTCTTTATCACTTCCCCCAACAAGTTCCTGCAAGGCTGTAGACAGGAAATACCTTCTGAACGCAGAAAAGCCGCTGTTGTCCACTTTTTCACGGGTGACGCCCGCCATGATATTAAACTGATGTTCGCCGATCTTTTTATCGTAATTGATCATACCCATTAGGTTGATCGCCAGCTGATCACCCACGGTTTCAGTTAGACTCGGATCGGTTCTTTCGGAGCGGACTGAGCCCACCAGTACTGGTGTGACGCCGTCTGCCTCGAACGTCTTTTTATCCCAGTCATACAAAGTCCATGGCGTTTGCCAGCGCTTCCGTTTACCCCAGAATTTATCGATAGATGCGGTACCGGTAACTTTCAAACCTTCTACCCCCGGAATTTTGATCTCCAATCGGCCGGTAGACTGAAAGTAGTCTCTTCGGTCCAGATCATAACCAGTCAGGTCCGTAGCAATTACATACGGGTTGTATCCAAATTCAATATCCCGTCCCGGCAAGCCATTCGGCCAGACTTCAATCTCATTCGGACGTCCGCGCATCAACATCCGGAAGATATCGCCTGCACCAACAGTTGGGAAGTGTCTGACTTCCTCACGACCTGTAATACCCAGGTTTGCGGTTACATACTGATTAAATTTACTTTCCAGGTTAACTCTGAAATCATATTGTTTATATCCGGTTGCAGATTTTTTATAGTACCCATCCTGGTCCAGATATCCCATGGAGACCAGATACTTGGTGTTTTCTGAACCACCATTCACCTGCAGGTTGTGACGCTGTTGGGGAGACCAGGTTTTCAATGTGGTTCCGTACCAATCGGTGTTTGGATACCGTAATGGATCCGAACCATCCGCAAACTTCTGCAGCTCATCGGGGCGGTAGGCCGGGTTCAATACGGTATTGTTATCAGTTCTTGTGTAGGAACCTGTTGTCTTGAAAGCATTCCAGGCAGCAGACCATTGATTCACTGGAAGATCAGAACCAAATATGGTCAGTTCATTCAGGATCTCAGCATACTGCGAAGAGTTGGCCATTTTCGGAATTCGCACCGGTTGCTGTAAACCGTAGCCAAAATCATAAGAAACCTGCGGCTTACCGCTTTGTCCCTGTTTGGTCGTGATTAAGATAACCCCGTTTGCCGCCCGTGATCCATAAATGGCCGCCGAAGCATCTTTTAGAACAGATACACTTTCGATATCATTTGGGTTGATCCTTTCCAGACCCCCTGCGCGGTTTGGCACACCATCAATGACGATCAATGCATTGTTATTACCAAGGGAGTTTACGCCCCGGATACGAATCGCTGAACCGTCATAACCCGGTTCACCACTAGCCTGAACGGCCGTAACGCCTGGCAAGCGGCCGGCCAGTGAGTTGGATAGGTTCGCCGTTGGCGTTTTCGCGAGTTCGGTACCTTTTACGGCTGTCACCGCACCGGAAACAACGGCTTTCTTTTGTGTACCATAACCAACAACGATAACCTCTGACAACGATTGATTATTTTCAAGCATGGTCAGGTTGATCGACTTACGGCTATTCACCGGTTGTTCGCTGGTCACGTAACCAACGTAGCTAAACACGAGCACCCCGTTCTCCGGAACGCGGATAGAGAATCGCCCATCTGCATCCGTGGTGGTGGCGATCGTCGTGTTCTTAAGTTTTACACTTACGCCAGGAATACCCGAACCTTTCGGATCTTTTACCTGGCCGGTTACAATGATATCAGCTCTGCTGGAAGTTAGCTGAATACTTGGGAAGGAGGCCGCCGCGGCTTGTTCACATACAAATAATGTGGAAACGAAAATGACATTAGCGAGAAGAATGGCCTTGTTTTTTCGAAAGCGGAAGCACGGGATGTTAATACACTGTTCCCTTTTTTTCATAAATTTGTGGTTGATTGTTAAAAATCTGAGAATGGTTCATACTGTTTTCGGAGGAAAAAGGAGTTGAGTGTTGGCGCATTCGCTCCTTTTTTTGTAAGATCAAGTCATAGTTGCTGTTTTAAAGGTTAACTATTGGGTTAATTAAATCCTTGTATGCTTCGTACAAGTAGCCCTGCATATATTTAATGCGGGTAATTGAACTTAGTCTATAAAGACTTTTACCATAGATCGCTTTAGTGCGCGATCATAAGCATCTCAAAATCATTTCCGGGGGTTAGACCGGAAAGCTGAAGAGTACCTATCAATCAAGAAAACAGTGGCTGGAACCAGCACCCTTTTTCTGCACGAAGATGGCGTGCCTGGTGTTAGTTCAGTAGAGGTGGTAAAAATTTTGGTCATAAGGATAAATTTGGTTGAAACAAAATTAATATTATAATCTTATCCTCCAAATAATTATGAATTTCTTCGCAAAATAGATCAAAGTTTGTGGTTTTCGTAGCGTTTCTTCCACATGACCCGCATGGATATCAGAAATAAAAAAACCCCAGGCTTGAATAGCCCGGGGTTTTGTATTATTTCCCTGTCTCGATGTACTAATTTATTAAACTTCCTCCTCAGAAACAAATTTTGCGTGATAAAAATCACGGTTCATTCTGGCGATGTTCTCCAAAGAAATTCCCTTAGGACACTCTGCCTCACAAGCACCTGTATTGGTACAGTTACCGAAACCTTCAGCGTCCATCTGAGCCACCATACTTTGCGCTCTCCGGTAGCGCTCAGGCTGACCTTGCGGCAACTGGGCAAGCTGGGATATTTTTGCAGATGTAAATAACATAGCCGAAGCATTCTTACAGATCGCTACGCAAGCACCACAAGCGATACAAGCAGCAGCTTCAAAAGCAGCATCGGCTTGCGACTTAGGGATTGGCAATGCGTTTGCATCCTGGGCATTTCCGGTATTCACAGAAATAAATCCTCCAGCAGCAACGATCCTGTCAAATGCAGTACGATCAACCATCAAATCCTTAATTACAGGGAACGGCTGTGCACGCCATGGCTCTACAGTAATGGTATCACCATCCTTGAATGAACGCATATGCAATTGGCAAGTTGTGATCAGATCCTTCGGACCATGCGGACGGCCATTAATGAACATGGAGCATGAGCCACAAATACCTTCCCGACAATCGTGGTCAAACACGATCGGCTCTTCGCCTTTATTAATTAAATCATCATTCAATACGTCGAACATCTCCAAGAAAGACATGTCGGGCGAGATATCAGATACTTTATAATCAACCAAATCACCTTTGGCTTTATTATTTTTTTGACGCCATACTTTAAGCGTTAAATTCATATTTCCTGTACTCATGATATTGAGATTTTGTACTTAGCAATTATTTATAACTTCTTTGAGCAACCTTGATGTTTTCAAACTTCAGCTCTTCTTTATGTAGCGTGAAATTCACGTTGTCCTTGTATTCCCAGGCTGCTACATAAGCATAGTTTTCATCATCACGCATGGCTTCACCCTCTTCAGTCTGATACTCTTCACGGAAGTGACCTCCACAAGATTCATTCCTGTTCAAGGCATCCATACACATCAGCTCACCAAGTTCAAGGAAATCGGCCACACGACCAGCTTTTTCCAATTCCGGGTTCAACTCATTGGCTGTTCCAGGTACACGAAGATCTTTATAGAATTCTTCACGCAGCGCACGGATCTCAGCTATTCCCTCTGTCAGACCTTGTGCATTACGCGCCATACCACATTTTTCCCACATGATCTTACCCAAACGCTTGTGGAAGTGGTCCACCGATTTGGTTCCCTTGATGGACAAGAAACGATCCAGAGTGCTCTTCGCTTTAGCTTCCGCTTCAACGAAAGCGGGGTGATCTGTCGGGATCGGCTTCGTAGCCAATTCTTTCGACAAGTAAGCACCAATAGTATATGGAATCACAAAGTATCCGTCTGCAAGACCCTGCATCAAGGCAGATGCACCTAAGCGGTTGGCACCGTGATCAGAGAAGTTCGCTTCTCCAAGGGCATAAAGACCTGGTACAGTGGTCATCAAGTTATAATCGACCCAAAGCCCACCCATGGTATAGTGAACCGCAGGATAGATACGCATTGGCAGCTCATAAGGATCTTCTCCGGTGATTTGTTTGTACATATCAAACAGGTTACCATATTTCTCCTTGATCACTTCCCGGCCCAGACGCATGCACGTTTCCTTGTCCGGGTTGTGGATATTATGTTTATTGGCTTCAATCCGACCGTATCTTTCTGTGTTTGCAGTGAAATCCAGATATACAGCAAGTTTTGATTTTCCTACACCATAACCTGCATCGCAACGCTCTTTGGCAGCACGTGAAGCCACGTCACGTGGAACCAGGTTACCGAAAGCAGGATAACGGCGCTCCAGATAGTAATCTCTTTCTTCTTCCGGAATATCGGTTGCTTTACGGTCATCGCCTTTTTTCTTAGGCACCCAGATCCGGCCGTCATTACGCAACGACTCAGACATCAGGGTTAATTTAGACTGGTGATCTCCGGAAACCGGGATACAGGTCGGGTGAATTTGCGTATAACAAGGATTTCCGAAGAAAGCACCTTTGCGGTGCGCTTTCCAGGCTGCTGTAACGTTACTTCCCATGGCGTTTGTCGACAAGTAGAATACGTTTCCGTATCCACCACTGCACAACAAAACGGCATGACCAAAATGACGTTCCATCTCTCCTGTAATCAGGTTACGGGCAATAATTCCACGAGCCTTGCCGTCGATCACAACAACTTCAAGCATTTCGTGACGGGTGTACATTTCAACCTTACCCATTCCGATCTGACGTTCCAAAGCACTGTAAGCACCTAAAAGCAACTGTTGACCAGTTTGTCCGGCTGCATAAAATGTACGTTGTACCTGTGTTCCTCCAAAAGAACGATTGTCTAATAAACCGCCATACTCGCGCGCCAATGGCACACCTTGAGCAACACACTGGTCGATGATGTTACCACTCACCTCAGCCAAACGGTGTACGTTCGCCTCCCGTGACCGGTAGTCACCACCTTTGATGGTATCATAAAACAAACGATAGGTGCTATCCCCATCATTCTGATAATTCTTTGCTGCGTTGATCCCACCCTGAGCTGCAATAGAGTGTGCTCTTCTCGGTGAATCCTGGAAACAGAAACACTTAACCTTGTAACCCATCTCAGCAAGCGTAGCGGCTGCCGAAGCACCTGCCAGACCTGAACCTACAACGATAATCTCGATGCTTCTCTTATTTGAAGGGTTAACCAATGGCATCGAAGAACGTAGCTTCGTCCATTTTTCGGTCAATTCTCCTTCTGGTATATTAGCATTTAATTCTGCCATTTTATTTAAAGCTTAAACGTTCAATAATTATTTAATAAGACCCGCATATACCGCAATTGGCATTGCAGCAAAGATGATAGAGATCAGGATTGAATACCAGAAACCAATACCCTTAATCAACGGTGTATAACGTTTGTGGTTCCATCCCAAGGTCTGAAATGCGGAAGCAAAGCCGTGCAATAAGTGGTAAGCCAGAGAGAACATCGAAAGGACATACAGAATTACAATTAAAGGGTTCTGAAAGGCAATGCGCATGACCGCGTAAAGATCTTCCTGTCCTTTTGCGTCCTCGGTTGGGATTCCTGTAAAACGGGATACTACCCAGAAGTTCGCCAGGTGCACGATAAGGAAGATAAGCAACAGCGTTCCTAGTAGACCCATAGAGCGGGAGTACCATTTGCTGTTTGATTTTCCGTCGTAAACTGCATATTTAACCGGGCGTGCTGCCTGATTTTCAAAAGTTAAACGGACGCCTTGAAAAATGTGCGCCAACAAGCCAACGAATAGAACGATCTCACCCGCCCTGATGATCCAGTTGTTCGCCATAAATGCTGCGCCGGTATTAAATGTTACTCCGCCATCATTTAAAAAGATCAATGAATTTAAGAAACAATGTACGATTAGAAATAAGATTAGAAACAGGCCGGTAATACCCATTATTAGTTTTTTTCCGATAGAAGAGGAAAAAGCGTTTCCGAAACTAGCCATTTGATAGTGTTTAATTTTTTTTAGGCAAAAGTATTTATTTATAGAATTAGATTACAAATAAGCGATATAAAAGTCTGAAATAAGGGTTATTTAGAAACATTCTAGATTTTTTAACAAAAAAAGGGAGACAAAATTAATTGCCTCCCTCTCATCGAATTATAAACGTATTAAAATTTGAAAGTGTAATTGCCGTTCGGACCGACAGCTGATATTGTTGTCATTCCGCTTGCTGAGGTTGGCAAAGCAGCACTTACGTCCTGGCTGCTGTTTACCGGCTTACCATTAACCGAAGTCACAACCAGTCCTTTTGGAATATCCAGCGAGTCGAAAGCTTTTCCTGGTGTAACGGAAGTCACAACAACGCCACTCTTGATGCCATACTTCGCTTTTAATGCTGGTGATGCCGGCGCAAACGTCGCACCCAGTTTATCCATCGATGTACCGGTAGCCTTACCTGCAGAAGCAGTTTTTGGTGCATTAATAGTCGATTCACCACGTAGGGTTACCGTAACATCCTTCATTTCTCCATTTCTTGAAATGGTTAAGTCAACTTTATCACCCGGACTTAAACGGCCGATCTTTTCCTGAAGGTCAGGTGAATCATAGATCTCATAACCTTCTACTTTTTTAATGATGTCACCAGACTTGATGCCCGCAGCTGCACCACCACCATTAGGCAGTACATCACTTACATACAATCCGCTGTTGTCTTTCAATTTCAATTCCTGAGCAACATCAGCATCTAACGGACGGAATGTTACGCCAATATAGCCCCGCTTAACTTCACCGTATTTTTTAAAGTCTTCAAGAACTTTCTTAGCCAGATTGATTGGAATCGCAAAACCATAGCCTTCATTCCTTCCGGATTGAGAAGCGATAGCGGCATTGATACCGATCAACTCACCATTCGCATTAACCAATGCACCACCACTGTTTCCAGGGTTTATGGCCGCATCCGTTTGAATATAGGATTCAATACTGCTTGGGATCGCACTTGCAGGCATTTTACCGGTTCTTCTGTACTCGTCGTATTGCTCTTGTGTTGGTTGTTGGACCTGATCTAGAATTCCGATCTTACGGGATTTCGCACTCACAATACCAGCCGTTACAGTAGTCTGCAAATCCAATGGGAAACCAACAGCCAAAACCCATTCCCCAACCTGAACGTTGTCGGAGTTACCCATTTTCACAACAGGCAGATTTTTTTCTTCCACCTTGATCAAGGCCAGATCGGTGTTTGGATCGCGTCCAATGACTTTCGCCTGAACTTTTCTACGGTCTGAAAGAATTACTTCGATCTTTTCAGAATTTTCAACCACGTGGTTGTTGGTCACGATGTACCCGTCAGCGGTTAAGATCACTCCTGATCCGGATGCCGCCTGAGGCATTCTCCTGCGTAAGCCGCCACCTCCACCAAAGAATTGCTCCATCATGTCGAATGGTGATCCGGAGCCGTCGTCGCTTGACGATTTAAACGTCGTGCGAATATGCACCACAGCCGGAGAAACTGCTGATGCCGCTTGTATAAAGTCTACTGTTCCCGCAGAGGAAACCTTGATCGGGTTATTTGCGAAAATTAAATTTTGTTTTTCTGTTAACGACATCCCATCGTTGTTGCGCTCCAACATCTTATAGGCGCCAATCGCTGAGGCACCTCCAACGAGAGCAGCCAACAGTATTAATCCTATTTTTTTCATGTGTGTATAAGGGTTATAATTATTTGTTAGTCTGATTTATTTTCGATCAGTAAGTCAAATTTAATACCATATGAACGATATTTGTCTCTGCTTAAGGCCCCGATTAGTGTTAAAAAATGTTAAAGGCAAATCCTGATCATGACTAATATACCTTTTTACAAATACCAGGGTGCTGGTAACGACTTCATTTTAATCGATAACCGGGAGGGGCTCCATCAGAATCTCCCTACCGAAACCGTAAAAAAGCTGTGCGACAGGCGGTTTGGCGTTGGTGCTGACGGTTTAATGTTGCTTCAAAACCATGCCGGATTTGACTTCAAGATGGATTACTACAATGCAGATGGCAACCTGGGAAGTATGTGCGGAAATGGTGGCCGCTGTATCGTTGCCTTCGCCAGGCACCTGAACATCATTATTACAGAAACTAACTTTTTGGCAGTTGATGGACCGCATTATGCCAGAATTTCCGTCAATGGCGACTGGGTAGACTTGCAAATGATCGATGTTGAAGAGGTTAATGCAGACGGATCTGCGTTTATATTAAACACAGGATCACCACATTATGTTGAGCAGGTTACTGAATTGGAAAGCCTGGATGTCTACTTTAAAGGAAGTGCAATTCGCAATAATGATACATATAAGCAAGAAGGTATCAACGTGAATTTCGTTGAAGATAAAGGAGATCACTACTTTGTAAGAACATTTGAACGCGGTGTTGAAGATGAAACTTATGCTTGCGGAACGGGCGTAACCGCAGTGGCCCTTTCCATGGCCAAGCAGGAAAACCGAACCGGACACCATGTTCAGGCAATCAAAGTGTTGGGGGGCGATTTACGTGTTGCGTTCGACTACGACGGCAAACTGTTTAGCAACGTCTTCTTATGCGGACCAGCACAACTCGTCTTTAAGGGGCAGAT
>Ga0157369_10004060_pt1 | contig 17332 bp, 14 predicted proteins | sample C25metaG_FD_113461 | JGI IMG/M metagenome (GOLD analysis project Ga0157369, IMG submission 113461) | Corn rhizosphere microbial communities from Kellogg Biological Station, Michigan, USA - C2-5 metaG | ecosystem: Host-associated > Plants > Roots > Rhizosphere > Soil | place: USA: Michigan... | reverse complement strand
CGGATTTCGACGGCATCACTTGCACCCCCGAAGGCTTCGACGATGTTTCCAAATTCCCCGCCCTGACACGCGCGTTGCTGGAGAAGGGTTATTCACCGGCGGACATCAAGAAAATCTATGGCGGAAATACGCTGCGCCTCATGCGCCAGGTGGAGAAAGTGGCGGCGCAGTTGCAGCGCTCTCGCGGTGCTTAGCCTGCTGCCAAAGCTCTTCTAATTTTTCCAGTGAATCGCCCTCCTTCCGCTCCGCCTCCACATGGGCAAAGCGGCAGCGGAAACGCGCGTTCGTCTTTCGGAGCGCCTGCTCGGGATCGATTTTCAAAAACCGCGCCAAGTTGACGACGGTGAACAACAGATCACCCAACTCGTGTTCAATATGGGCCTGATCGCCTGATTCCCAAGCCCGCGCGAGTTCGGCAGCTTCTTCCTGGAACTTGTCGAGAACGCCTTCAATATTCGGCCACTCGAAACCGGTTGCGGCCGCCTTCTGGCCGATCTTCTCCGCTTCCATCAAAGCAGGCAGATTACGCGGAACCGAATCGAGTACAGATGCTTCTGGCGCCTGGGCCTTCTCTTGTTTCTTAATTTCATCCCAGCGCACTTTCACATCTTCCGGGGTTTCGGCATGCGCATTGCCGAATACGTGCGGATGACGGCGAATCAGTTTTTCGTTGATCGCATCGATCGAATCGTCAATGCTGAAAAGGCCTTGCTCTCGCGCCATTTCGGCGAAAAAAACCGGTTGCAGCAGCAGGTCCCCCAGTTCTTCTTCAAGACCCGCCCAGTCGCGGCGATCGATCGCATCCATCACTTCGTAAGCTTCTTCCAGCAGATACGATTTGATCGTGTCGAAAGTCTGCTTACGGTCCCATGGACAGCCGCCCGGGGCACGCAGCCTCGCCATTACGGCGACTAATTGGGCGAATTTTTCTCCCGCTTTTGTAAATTGCTCTGACACAGGACGATCCTCCCATAGCCCAGAGGATCGAATCGCAACATTCCTGTGCTTGGCGTTGAGATCCAACGAACGAAGGAATAGCATCAGGCAACGGCACCCCGCGCAAAATGCACGATAATAGTGACCAGCGGCATTACGGTTCTATTTGTCGCAACGCAGCAGCGGAGTTGGATTAAATTCTACCTCTCGAAGGAGGTCTATGACTACCATCATCGTCAACGGAGCGAAACGCGAGGTTCAGGCGCCGACTGATACTCCTTTGCTTTACGTCTTACGAAACGATCTCGAGCTTTCCGGGCCTCAGTTTGGTTGTGGACTCGCACAATGTGGAGCCTGTTCCGTACTGCTCAACGGCACGGAAGTGCGCTCCTGCATCACCCCTCTGGCGGCCGTAGCGGATAAGGAGATCACTACCCTGGAGGGCCTTCCAGCGCGATGGGCCAAACAAAAAGGCCTTTCCGACAAAGAGGCGGGGGAAACTCTTCATCCGGTGCAGGAGGCGTGGATCGAGGAGCAGACGCCTTTGTGCGGGTTTTGTCAGAACGGCATGATGATCAAAGCTACCGAACTGCTGGAACGGGTGGCGTCACCAACGGTTGAACAAATCAAGCAGGCATTTACGTCTGGCGTTTCCCCGCATCTCTGCCGTTGCGGGAGTTATACAGCAATCATCCAAGCTGTGCAGAGGGCGGCTACTGCAATGACGAAAGGGGTGACACATGATCGCGCATGAGAAGCCAATCGCCGATAAGGCAACCGACATTTTCGGTGCATCGCTTTCGCGCCGGGGGTTCGTGAAGACTGGTGGGGCGCTTCTAGTGGGCTTCGGCTTGGTCAACGCGGACGCTATGCAGAACGTCGGCGGTGCCGTGAGCGGCAACACGCTAAATCCGGCTCTGCCGGAATCGTGGATCGAAATCCATGCCGACAATACCGTCCTGATCCGTGTAGGCAAGCCGGATTTCGGTCAGGGCACCGTGTACACCGCGTATCGGCAAATTGCGGCGGAAGAACTCAGGGTACCGTTCGAAGCCATCACTACCGTCGTTTCGGGAGATACAGATCGGACGCCAGACGGCAGCGGGGCCTTCGATTTTCTCCAAGGCGGCATGCCGAATATCCGCAAGGCCGGGGCATATGTTTACCAGGCACTGCTCGACTTAGCTTCGCGCCAACTTGGTGTGCCGAAGGATCAGCTTTCCGTCAACAACGGTATCGTCTCCGGCGGTGGCAAGAGTGTGTCCTATGGGAATCTTGTTAAGAACCAAAAATTGAACCTGACCATACCTGTCAAAGGCGACGTGAACAGCATGTTCGGATTGACAGTTGACGGGAATCCTCCGCTGAAGCCCGTCAGCGAGTATACGGTGGTCGGCAAATCCTATCCCAACTCGATTACCGTCTCGAAGGTCACGGCGAAGGAGACCTGGGTTACCGATCTCCGTGTCCCGGGCATGCTGCATGCCCGCATAGTGCATCCGAAAACGCTGGGCTCCAAACTGGTTTCCGTAGGACCTTTGGACAAGACGCGCTTTCCGAATACGCAGGTGGTCGTCAAAGGAAATTTGGTGGGCGTGGTCGCCCCCACGGAATGGGAAGCCATCAAAGCCGTGCAACAGGTAGCTTCAGCCACAAAGTGGAGCGACTGGAAGGGACTTCCGGGAGACGGACGCCTCTTTCAATTTCTGAAAGAAGATGCGGATTGGAAGGCCGCTCCCGCTGCCACCAGCAAAACGTCCAAGGGCGATGTCCGTTCCGCCCTGGCGGCCTCGGCCAAGAAGCTTTCTGCCACATACCAGCTTCCATTTCTGAAGCACGCGCCGATTGGGCCGACGATGGCCGTAGCCGATGTTCGTTCCGATGGGTCTGTCTATATCTACACGCACACCCAGAACCCTCAAGCTCTGCGCACAGGTATCGCGTACATGCTCAAGACTTCCGTAGGAAATGTCGTCGTGCGTAATCTCGCGGGACCCGGTCACTATGGCCGGTCAAATGGCGGCAACGCCGGGGCGGAAGACGAAGCGGTGATTCTGTCACAAGCAGTGGGCAAGCCCGTTCGGGTGCAGTGGATGCGCCAGGACGATCTCCAGTGGTCGACTCAATCACCTGCGGCCTATTCAGACGTCCAAATCGGTGTGGACGAAAAAGGTAATCTATCCTCGTACCAAATCGATCACTACATGCCTGCGATGCAGGATGACCGCCTGGTCGGCGCCGTCCTGGCCGGCCTTCCCACCATTCCAGGCCCCGATGAAAAGGGCTCTATCTTCGGCATTGCTAATTCTATGCACGACCCATGGATTTACGACGGCACGCCGACGGTGCTGGAGCGCGCTTACGGAACGTTCCAGATCGGGCACAAGTCGTCCCCTCTTGGGGTAGGACTACGTGATCACAGCATGAGGACGCCGGGGCAATTTCAGCAGAACTTCCCGCGCGAGTTGGCCATCACAGAGGCGGCGGTACTCGCCGCAGTCGACCCGCTTCAGTTTCGGATTCAACACGCCCGCGAGAAACGGGCCATCGCCGTGCTGGAATCCGTTCGTGACGCTTCGGGGTGGCAAACGCGTTCGGAGCGCTCAAGCGATAACAGTGGCGTGAGACGCGGCCAGGGAATAGCGGCCATGTTTCGATCCGGTACTTACTGGGCTTGCGTCGCCCATATTTCTGTCAATGTGGCTAGCGGCACTATAAAAGTGGAAAAGATGACGGTCGCGGTGGACCCCGGGATTGTCGTGAATCCGGCGCAGTTGAAGCGCCAGATCGAAGGAGGCAGCGTCATGGGGGTCAGTATGGCGTTGCTCGAAGAACTTAGCTTCGATGAGAGTGGAGTGGTTGCCAATGACTGGAAGAGCTACCCGATTGCGACAATGTCCGATCTTCCTGAGATCAATGTTATTTTGATCAACCGGCCCGAGGTTGGGAAGTACGGCCAGGGATCCGAGGCTGCCAATGCTTTGGCTGCGCCCGCTATCGCTGGAGCTTTCTTGGACGCCACCGGAAAGGTTGCACGCCGGCTTCCTTTGAAGCCCGATTACGTCCAGAGTTTGCTGAGAGCTTGAGCGATCAGCGCCCTCGCTAGGAGCCGCTGCCCGTCCCGGAGCTTCGCTTGGGCCGGCGGACTGCCCTCACCTTTCCACTCCTTCCGCCTCCGCAGAAGAACTGATCGCCGCCATCGGACTCGAGCCCCGAAATGTTCACTCCGGGCGGCATCTCGAGCCTCTCCAGGACCTCTCCCGTTCGAGGATCGACTCGTCTCAAATCGCTCTCGTCACCTTCCCAGGTGGCGTGCCAGAGTTCTCCGTCGACCCAGGTGACCCCGGTGACAAAGCGGCTGGACGCAATTGTGCGAAGAATCGCGCCTGTTTGCGGATCGACTTGATGGATATTTCGGTCCCGATACTGCCCCACCCAGAGCGTCCCTTCGGCCCACGTGAGCCCCGAGTCAGCGCCGCCGCCGGGCGCCGGAATCGTGGCTAGCACACGGCCGGTCTTCGGATCGATCTTCTGGATGCGATCCTCGGCAAGCTGAAACAGGTGCTGGCCGTCGAAGGCCGTTCCTGCATGCGCGGCGACATCGATCGAGCGCATCGTCTTCGCGCTCGCAGGATCGAAGGCGTGCAGCTTGTCTCCAGCAGCGAACCAGACGTTCTGACCGTCATACGTGACTCCATGCACGCTGTCGGCACCCGGAAAGGGTCCATACTCGCGGACGATCTCGGCGGTTGTTGACTCATGCGTCCGACTCACGCTTCCATCCTAATCAATCGGTAGAGGCGCGGGGAGTAACAAGGTTGTCGTGAATCCTGGGATCGGCGGTGTCATCCAACGACGAGCCCGCGCGCGGCCGAACGATTGCACCTTGCCTGCTGCCGCAAGCGAGTCGAGCGCCCGCTGCACGGTCCGCTGGCTCGTTCCGAGCGCCAGCGCAAGGGCCGAGCTCGACCACGATTCACCGTCGGCGAGGAAAGCGAGCACGGCCGCATGCTCCTCTTCGACGGGCCGGGCCAGCACGACGACCTCGCGTCCGCGGCGCGGCGCCAGCGCAAAACCTCGCTTGGTCGCGCTCACCTCGGCCACCGTCCGAAGGATGGTGCGAAGCCGCCCTACTTCCACTCGCAAGCGCGCGCGATGCGATTCATCGGCGAACTTCGATCCGAATGCGCGCGCGATGAGCGTGTCCCTCGGTACGTCTCCCGGCCACGCTTCGCCCAGCGCGCGTGCGATCGCGAACAACACCGGACGCCTGGCGAGCGAGATCACCTTGCTTTCAGCACGTACGACATAACGGCAGGCGTCCACTACGAATTCTTTAGACGCCAGCAACGCTTCGATCTCCTCGAGCCGGAGAAGTCGTTCTTCACCCCTCCTAATCAGGCGCGCAGCGGGCGTGTTCAGGACGAGAAGCGTGCTTTCGACCTCCGCCGCCAGCGCCGGGATATGGGCGTGGCGCGCTGCTCGCTCGGCCCGCGCGAGCGCGGCGCGCGCCACCTTCGTCCGGAGGCGACGCATCGCGATGCCGGCGACCACCAGCTCGTGGGCAGCCCTCGACGCGGAAGGAAAGGGCGCGGGGTCAAGCTCAACGAGCGCGCGCTCAGCTTCGTCGATGCGCCCGATCAGGAGGAGGCGCCGGACCTCGAGATACCGCGCGTGGGCGGCGTTGACGCGATCGCCGTGCTCTTCGAGCGTCGCGCGCGCAGCGTCGAGCGCCCTTGCGGGCCAGCCCAGATCCCGCGAACCGAGCGCGATCTCGGCCTCGGCAACCACGCACCTTGCTCGGGCCACGACCTCTCTCGGGCCGAAGGCACGCACGGCGCGACGCAGGAGAACCTTTGCTCGAACGAGATCGCCGAGCTGAGCCATCGCGATGCCTCGAAGCGCGAGAGCGGACGCGTCGTCGCGCAGGGCGACCCGCTTCAATGCGCCCAGGGGATCACCCGCAGCGAGTGCACGCGCCGCGGCAGTGATCAGCGAGTCCATCGAAATCCCGTCACACTTGTCACTCCCACCCGTTCGATATCCGGCCTTAAATTTATCTCATGACCACCAATCACCAGGTCACATGACAAAGGGGAGGAGATAAACAATGACGACACACAAGACCGGGACACGTGAACAGTGGCTGGCAGGGCGGCTAGAGCTGCTCCAGGCAGAAAAGGAACTGACTAGACGGAGCGATGAGCTGGCGCGGCAGCGGCAGCAATTGCCGTGGGTCCCGGTCGACAAGAAATATCGATTCGACACCGACGGGGGGAGTACCTCGCTGGCGGACCTCTTCGGAGGGCGCTCGCAGCTTCTCGTCTACCACTTCATGTTCGGGCCTGACTACAAGGCGGGATGCCCTTCGTGCTCGGCGATTGCGGATGGGTTCAACGGGATTGCTGTTCACTTGGCGAACCATGACGTGATGCTCTGGGCGGTGTCCCGGGCGCCGCTCGAGAAGCTACAGGCATACAAGCGGCGGATGAGTTGGACATTTCCGTGGGCGTCCTCGTTCGGTGGCAACTTCAACTTCGACTTCTGCACTTCGTTCACCGAGGAGCAACAACGCGAGGGCATCGAGTACAATTTCACCCGCGAACCGGAGTTGCAGTGGCGCGCAGGCCAGCAGGGCGGTGGCGAGGGCGCGGAGAACCAGTTCGCCGCCATGAGCGGAACCGATGCGGCCACCTACGCACGCGAGAGGCCGGGAATGAGCGCGTTCGTCCTCGAAGACGGCGTCGTCTACCACACCTATTCCACCTATGCGCGCGGGGTGGACGGCCTCTGGGGCATGTACCCATGGCTCGATCGCGCACCGAAGGGGCGCAACGAAACGGGCGTATGGTGGCGCCGCCACGACGAGTACGACAAGGGCTGAGCGAAGTCGTTATGGTTCTCGAGCGAGCTTCCCACCAAGCGTTTTTTGGCATCTCTGCGCTGGTCTTCGCGGCCAGCGCGGCGCTAACGATTGTCTGGTACGCGTCCATGACGGCGATGGGCGAGATGTCGATGCCCGGCGGCTGGACGATGTCGATGGCGTGGATGCGGATGCCAGGACAGACATGGTCCGGCGCCGCATCATCGTTCCTGGGCATGTGGGTCGTGATGATGGTGGCGATGATGCTGCCGTCTTTGGTCCCCATGTTGTGGCGCTACCGCCGGGCCATAGACAGGACCGGCGCGACGCGCCTGGGCCGGCTGACCGCGCTCGTGGGTGTGGGTTACTTCTTCGTCTGGATCGGGTTCGGAATGGCCGCTTTCCCGCTGGGCGTCACGCTGGCGGCGGTCGAGATGCAGCGGCCGGCACTGGCGCGCGCCGTACCCATCGCGATCGGCGTGGTCGTCCTGATCGCCGGCTTCTTCCAGTTCACCGTGTGGAAGGCGCATCATCTTGCCTGCTGCCGAAAGGCACCCGGGCGCGGCCGTACGCTGCCGGCCGACGCCGGCACCGCCTGGCGACACGGTTTACGCCTCGGCCTCCAATGCAGCCGCTGCTGCGGAAGCCTGATGGCGATCTCCCTCGTCATCGGGGTCATGGACCTCCGCGCGATGGCTCTCGTGGCGGCAGCCATCACCGTCGAACGTCTCGCGCCGGCCGGTGAGCGCATTGCGCAAGCCATCGGGGCCGTCGCCGTCGCGGCAGGATTATTTTTGATCGCGCGAGCCGCCGGGCTCGGATGACGCATCCACGGCCTACACCTGAATTTAGGCCACCGTGTGTGGCTTAGAGTTGACAAGATAGTCGAATCTCGATATAGTCGGTTTTCGACTATGGAGCCCAAAGACAAAACTACTTCACCTCTATCGCCGGCAGCGCTTCAGATTCTTGCCGCGCTCGCAACCGAGGATCTTCATGGCTACGGAATCATCCAGGCAGTGTCCGCACAATCGCAGGGCAGAATTCGAATTGGTCCCGGTACGTTATACGACAACTTAAAACGATTCATGGAACAGGGTTGGGTTCGCGATCTGCGGCCTGTCTCTGATAACGAAAAACGTCTGTATCGGCTGACAGCCGCTGGCAAGGCTGCTCTTTCATGCGAGATCAGCCGTCTTGACCACCTGGTCCGACAAACAAAACGATATCTGCAGGGAATGAAACCGAGGCGCGCGGAGTGACTGGATCGATCTCAAGCGAGTTATATCGGCAGTTTCTCTTGCTGTACCCGGAGCCCTTCCGGCGCGAGTTCGGAGATGAGATGCTGGTCATCTTTGAAGAGTGTAGGGGCGCACAAGGGTCTTGGCGTTTGTTTGCTGACGTAGTCCTCTCGGCCGCCAAACAACAGATTCGCTATCTTTCAACTCCCGCGCCAAAGAGTGCCCCTCTTTATTCGGAGATAGCCTCTTCCCCGAATTTAGCCCGGCTGTTGGCGGTTACTTTTCTTTGTGCGGCACTGACCGCAGGCGTATTGGTAGGGGAAAAACCCAAAGCCGCCGAATCCTCTACGGTGGTTCGCTCGGGAGTTCTATTCTGGTTTCCGACACCCGGATGGGGGCGATATTGTTCCGACGCGCCCGAGCGCACGGAAAGATCAGCCAGCATTCTTACAGGCGTATTAGTAGGGAGAAAACCAGAAGCCCCCGAATCCTGGACGCTGGTTGGCATCGCATGCGGACAATATTGGTCCGACGCTCCTGACGAAGCAGAGAGCGTCCTTGCTGCGCAGGCCGGCTGGCGAGATAGTCCAGATCTAACTACCTCGGGACCACGCCGAACTGAAGGAGATGTCAAGTGAGACAGCGTGGGTGGATGTTTAGTTTGCGATTGAGTTTCGCACTCGTCTCCTTTGCCCAGACGCCGCCCTCAACTCATTCAGCTAGCCAACAACTGAAGAATTGGCTTGCCGCCTACGATGGAACCGACTGGGAGGGCTACCTCGCTCTTGTGCGGAAGAGCTTCGTCACAGAACCCGAGCCGATGTTTCGATATCCACCGTTTCTCGATTTAACGGGCGGTTTCACTCTCAAGAAGATCGAAGCCGAAACTGCCACTCGGGTTAAAGCCCTGATACAGGAACGGAACACCGATCAGATGGCCCGAATTGTTGTCGAGGTGGAAATGGCAGAACCACACCGCATTGTCAAGTTGCACCCGGAGCCGGTTGCTCCCCCGCATCTGAATGAAAAGGAGCTAATTGATCGCACGAGACAACTTCTACACGACATGACATCGGCCGACAAGTTTTCCGGAGCCGTACTAGTGGCGAAAAATGGTCAGTCGGTCTTCGCGCAAGCGTACGGCTTTGCCGATCGGGAGCATCATATTCCGAATAGTTTGGATACACGATTCGGTATGGCATCCATGACAAAGATGTTCACCGCGGTCGCCACGCTACAACTCGTTAAGGCGGGAAAACTCAAGCTCGATGACCCAATCGGGAAATACTTGCCGGACTACCCCAATCGAGAAGTCGCATCCGAGGTAACGATTCGCCAACTTCTGAGCCATACCGGTGGCACGGGAGACTTCTTCGGCCCGGAGTTTAATACGCATCTTCGCGAGTTGCACACGCATGAAGATTACATCCATTTGTTTGGGAGCCGTCCACCGCGGTTTGAGCCGGGTACCCGCTTCGAATACAGCAATTACGGTTTCGTGATCCTCGGTGCGGTGATCGACCGGGTAAGTGGACAGAACTACTTCGATTACGTTCGTGATCACGTCTACACTCCGGCTGGGATGACCAAAGAGCTCCTCGATCCGGGAAACCAACTCGTGCCGGATGTGGCCCTTGGCTATACAAAGCGGGGAGGAAGTACCTGGCATACCGACGCAGCCTCTCCGTTTCGAGGGACGGCGGCCGGTTCAGGCTACATCACAGTGGGAGATCTGCTGCGATTCGCGAACGCTCTAGAGGACAACAAATTGCTGGACGCTCACGACACGGATCTGCTGACAACCGGCCATGTCGCGATGCCGATGGGAGGACACTACGGATACGGCTTCGAAGAGTTCACCTTGAATGGTTTGCGGTGTTTCGGGCATGGAGGTCTCGGGCCGGGATTGGACGACAATCTGAAGATTTGCCCCGCGGCCGGCTATGTCGTAGTGGTATTAGCCAACATGGATCCTCCGAATGGTCAGCGGATCTCGAGCTTTATTGTTAGCCGACTTCCCGAGCCGCAATCAGTACGCCAGTAGGCGATCGCTTAATGCGCCGGCCCGGCCGTGCCCGGCTTCACGCGCTTCATGAAAAAAACTAGTGGGATGAGCGCGCCAAACACAATCCCAAGAAGCCAAAAGCAATCGATATAAGCCAGGTTTGCAGCCTGGCGCTGCAAATTGCGTAACAGCAAAGCATAGGGACCGTCGGCCTCTCCCACTCCTCGAAACACTTGAGCAGCTGAGTTCAACGCATGCTGAAAATTTGGATTCAATGCGCTGGCGTTTTCGATCAGCCGTGCCTGGTGGAATTGACTGCGCCGCGTAAGAATTGTAGTCACGAGAGAAATCCCGACGCTGCCTCCCACGTTCCTCGCCAGGTTGATTAATCCGGAAGCCGCATTGTTCTTATTCCGCGGCACAAACGCATAAGCGGCGGTATTGATCGGCACAAATAGAAGCGCAAATCCCGCCGCCTGCCAGCAGCGTGCCAGCATGGCGTATTTGAAATCGATATACACATCGAAATTCGTCATGTGAATGAGCGCCGTAGAGGTGATAAATAGCCCCACTGCGATCATCCAGCGCGCTTCCACCTTGCCGAGCATAAAGCCGACTATCGGCAGCAGGAAAATGATCAGGATTGCGCCCGGCGAAAGGACGGCACCAGCCTGCGTAGCCGAATAGCCCATGATCAATTGCAGGTATTGCGGAATTAGCACTGTACTGCCAAGCAGTACAACGCCCACCATCAGCATAAGCAGGCCGGCGATTGCGAAATTGCGGTTTTTCAGAAGACTGAGGTCGACCACCGGATTCTTCTGCTTCAGCTCCCAATAGATCGCGACAACAAGCCCGGCGATCGACAGAATCGCACAGGTGCGAATAAAGCCGGAGGCCCACCAGTCCTCCCGCTCGCCCTTGTCGAGAACGATTTGCAGGAAGCCCAATCCGATGGCGATGAAAATGATTCCCCAATAGTCAACGCGCAGCTTGGACCTGATACGCTGCATGCGTTCCTTGATCAAGTAGGGCGGATCTTCGAGCATGAAATTGCTGAGCAGTAGCGATGCGATACCGACAGGAATATTGATAAAAAAGATCCATCGCCATGTAAAATTGTCGGTAATCCAGCCCCCGAGCGTTGGCCCGATCGCCGGCGCGGTCACTACCGCAACGCCATAAATCGCAAACGCCATTCCGCGCTGCTGCGGTAAAAACGTGTCGGCCAGAATCGCCTGCTCACTGGGCTGCAAACCCCCGCCGCCCACTCCTTGCAAAATGCGGAAAAACACCAGCGCGCCGAGCGTGGGCGCGATACCGCACAAAAAAGAACTGACCGTAAACAGCAGAACGCACAACATGTAAAAACGCTTGCGCCCCAGCAGAAAAGAAAGCCAGCCGCTCAATGGCAAAATGATGGCGTTCGAAACCAGGTAAGAAGTCAATACCCAGGTGGCCTCGTCTTCGGTTGCCGACATGCCCCTGCGATGTGCGGAAGCGCCACGTTGGCGATGCTCGTGTCAAGCACTTCCATGAAGCTCGCAAGCGTCACGACGAGTGCGATCAGCCACGGATTGTACTTAGGCCGCCATTGCGGCTGCGACGCTTGCGGGACGGCCGCTGGCGTCACTGTCGTGCTTGCCATAGGCGCTAGCGATTGTTGACGTCGGTGTTCAATAGGACCGTGGGTGTCACGGACATACCAGGCAGCAGCAAATGGTCGCGATTCTCCCCTTGCTCCAGGCGAATCTTTACCGGCACGCGCTGCACAACCTTAACGTAGTTCCCGGTGGCGTTTTCCGGCGGCAGCAAGCTGAACCTAGCTCCCGACGCAGCCGCCAGACTATCGATGTGCCCCCGATAGTTGTGGCTGCTGCCATAAGTATCAACTTCAATCTCGACCTTCTGGCCGACGCGCATTTTGCGGAGCTGCGTCTCTTTGAAATTCGCTGTAACCCAAACGTCGTCCAGCGGCACCAGCGCCATGATCTGCTGGCCGATCGAAAGCTGCATACCGGGCTCCGCAGTTTTGCGGCTTACCACACCATCCACAGGCGCCTTGATCAGCGCATAGCTGAGATTAAGCCGTGCTTGATTTACGTTGGCCTCTGCCTGGCGCGCCTGCGCTTGCGCTTGCTTGTAACGCGCCTCGCTGACCTGGCGCTGCTTCGGGCTGGCTTCTTCGCTTTGCCTTTGCTGGGCCATCGCAGTAACCAGACGCGCCTTCGCCTGGCCCAATTCCGCTACCGCCTGATCGAGCGCATGGCGTGACGCGCTCGCGTCAGCTTTAGCCGAGTCCACCGCTGCCGCACTCGCTCTCTCGGCGGCCACCGCTGCGTCGTAATCCTGCTTCGAAATCTCGTCTTTATCCACCAGATCTTTGAAACGCGCGAGATCTTTTTCCGCTTTGGCAAAATCGGCCCGGCGACCGGCCAGCATTGCGTCCGCCGCAAGGACCTTGGCCCGGGCGCCGTCCACTCCCTGCTGCGCCGAATTCACCGCGGCTTGGCTTTCCTGGGACTGGGAACTGCTCGTGCGAATGAGCGTACTGGTGTTGATCGTCGTCAACGGCACGTTGACGTTCGATTCAGCAATGTTGGCGCGCGCGCTTGCCAACTGCGCTTCCGCCTGCGTAAGCGCCACTTGATAATCCGCGGGATCGAGCCGCACCAGCTCATCGCCGGCTCTGACCTGTTGATTGTCGTTTACCAAAACAGAAACAATAGTGCCGTTGATGCGTGCGCTGATCGGCACCACGTGGCCATCTACTTGGGCATCGTCGGTAGATTCGCGCACCGAATAATACGCATATACCGGAATTGCAACTATTCCCGCGATCACCAACAGGGCGAGCAGAATGAAGCGTATGGTGCGCCGCCGCTGCCCATTGGCCGGCCTTCCGTTTCGCGCGCCCCCGTTCTGATCTTGCTGCTGTTCCTGATCGTCTGCCATTTTCCTTTAATCCTCGCAAGCCGCCCGCTCGCGCCCCGCTAAAGTTTCACTATGTACTGACATACTGGAACGCATCTTCTTCAGTAGCCCCACTATCTTTTCTCGTTCGTCGCTTGAAAGGTCGTGCAGCAAGGTTGTCAAATTCCGGTAGTGTACCGGCATAAACTCGTCCAGCAGCGCCTCTCCTCTTCGTGTGATCCTCGCGTGGCGGGCGCGCCGGTCTTGAGGATCGACCACTCGCTTCACGTACCCCTTGTCTTCGAGATGATCCATCAAACCCGTGATGTTTGCCCGGCTGACCAGAAGTAGCTCGCCTAAATCGTGAAGCTGCATACCTTCGTCCGACCCGTGTCGCAGGAGCATCAGAATGTTCAAAGAAGACTTGGAAAGTCCGTACTCCGACATGTACCGGGAAACCGTTTGGTGAAGCTGGTCGTACGTGTAGAGGAAATTTAGAACAATCTCGACGGAGTCCAGGTCGAAACCGGGGTAACGCGGTCCGGCGCGACGTACAGCTTCGTGATAAAAGGCCTCGCGGCGATCCTCAACCACTTTCGTTCGATGAGGAAGAAATTAGTAAAGTTCCTAATTATTTTGGATCAGACGCTAACCCTTGAGTTCCTCGCGGATCTCCGCGGCCGCACGCCGCGCCTCCCCCACGGCGCCAATCGGAAAGCTGATGGCCCCGACTTTCGGATGCCCCCCGCCTCCATACCTCTCGCAAATGGTGGCAAGGTTATGGCGGAGCGGTTCGCGCACCCAGGGATTCGAACCAACCGAAACTTTTGTGCGAAAGCTCGATGTCGACACGGAAACCGTGTAGGCGGAATCGGGGAACAGATAGTACGGAATAAATTTGTTGTAGCCTTCGATTCCGTATTCGGCGAGATCGAAATAAATTACGCCGCGATCGCACGAACCTGCCCGGTGAATGATGTCGATGTTGCGCAAGTGTGTCTTATGAAGGCGCTCATATTCAGCCTCAATTTCGGGTTCAGCAATGATTTCCTCTAATTTCCGCTGCTGCATCATACGAATGATCTTCTGCACCATCTCCGATCCCGAAGTCCCCTCGATCACGAGGGTTAGCTTCATCGCCGGAGCATTCATTTCGACGGCCGCTTTTGCGCTTTCATATAGGGCACCGTCGACGATGTCGGCCCAGGTGACCAGTTCCTCCAGATCGGGAGCCTCGAAACCGAACCGATCCTTCACCACGGTCGCAATGAACTTCGTGCACGACCGGAAGCTGGGGTCAAGCAGCTTGCGCCCCGTTGTATCGCGCCGGAAGTGTTCGGCGTCCTCGGGGCTCAAGAAAGCGCTCTGATGGTGATCGAACCACCAGGTTACGTTCGGGTGCGTAGCGTACTTGAAATCGACGATCACATTGGCGTCGCCGTCGAAAAGCCCATCTTCGAAGAGCTGGTCGGCACGATGCGCCAGGCCCGTGTAGAGAAATTCCGCATCCGGATAAAACTTGGCGCGCAGAAAGCGCGTAATAAGGGCCGCGGCTCCCGCCCCGTCGAAGCAGTGGTCGTGATACAGGACTCGCACTCTCATCTAACGCGTTTCGCTCTCCGAAAACCTTTTAGATTGCCTCAGGAAAAGCGGAAAAGCAAGTGATAAGCGATAATTAACTTTGGAAACGTCGATCCGGCTCACCCTGCCGCGTTCGCTCGGGGTCGGTTCGTATCGTAGTATTTACGTCCGTTCAATAAAAGCACACCAGGAAAATGCTTAAGACCAAAGAAGAACGCCTCAGCGACCTGAATCCACAGGAAACCTCCGAGTGGCTGGAAGCCTTAGACCAGATCGTAGACGAAGCTGGGCCTGACCGGGCCAGTTATCTACTTGAGAAATTGTTGGATCGCGCTTCGGGATTTGGCGTGCGGGTGGCGTCCAAAATCAACACGCCGTACGTCAATACCATCCCGCCGCACGAGGAAGCACCCTACCCCGGCGACCGGGAAATAGAGCGCCGCATTAAGAGCATTATCCGCTGGAATGCGGCGGCCATGGTAGTGCGCGCCAATAAATACGACCCGAACATTGGCGGGCACATTTCGACCTACGCTTCGCTCGCGGCCATCACGGAAGTTGCTTTTAACCATTTTTTCCGTGGCAGCTACGGCGACGAACAGGCGGGTGACCTGATTTACTTCCAGGGTCACGCCTCGCCCGGCGTGTATGCGCGGGCGTTTGTCGAAGGCCGGCTGTCGGAAGATCACCTGCTGAATTTTAGACACGAGCTGCGCGATAAACCTGGCCTTTCTTCTTATCCCCACCCCTGGCTGATGCCGAATTTCTGGCAATTTCCCACCGTTTCGATGGGTATCGGGCCGATCAACTCCATCTATAATGCCCGTTTTCTGAGATATCTCGAGAATCGCGGCCTGCTGCCCGAAACTGGCCGCCGGGTCTACGCGTTTCTGGGCGACGGCGAAATGGATGAGCCTGAATCGACCGGCGCGCTGCACGTGGCGGCGCGCGAAAAGCTCGATAACCTCTGTTTCATCATCAATTGCAATCTGCAGCGGCTGGATGGCCCGGTGCGGGGCAATGGCAGCGTAGTGCAAGAGTTTGAAGGCGTGTTCCGTGGGGCCGGCTGGAATGTCATCAAGGTGCTCTGGGGTAGCGATTGGGACGAGCTTTTCGCCCGCGATGCCAGCGGCCTGCTGCTGAAACGCATGGAAGAATGCGTGGACGGTGAATATCAGAATTTCAAGGCGCGAGGGGGCGCCTACGTCCGCAAAGAATTCTTCGGTAAATATCCGGAACTACTGGAGCTGGTCAACGATAAGAGCGACGACGAACTCGGCCGGTTGCGCCGTGGCGGCCATGATCCGGTGAAAGTCTACAACGCGTTGAAGCGCGCCACCGAGCACAAGGGTCAGCCCACCGTGATCCTCACCAAGACCATAAAAGGTTACGGGCTTGGCGAGGCAGGTGAAGGCAAGAACATCACCCATCAGCAAAAGAAGCTTAACGAAGAAGAGTTGTTCTATCTCGCCAACCGCTTCGGCGTTGAGCTCACCAAAGAACAAATTCACGAGATCGCCTTCATCAAGCCGGACGAAAACAGCCCCGAAGTCCGCTATCTGAAAGAGCGCCGCGAAGCGTTAGGCGGTTATTTGCCGGTGCGTGCTCCGAAGAAGATTGAACTCAAAGCACCTCCGCTCGAAACTTTCAACGATTCGTTGGCGGGGTCGCGCGGGCGCGAGGCGTCTACCACCGCCGCCTTTGTCGCGGTCCTGAAGGCGCTGCTAAAGCAAGCGGACATCGGCAAGTACGTAGTGCCGATTATCCCCGACGAAGCGCGCACGTTCGGCATGGAATCGATGTTCCGCGAACGCGGAATCTACGCGAGCGGGGGCCAGCTTTATAAGCCCGTCGATAGCGACGTACTGATGTACTACAAAGAAGCGCAGAACGGCCAGATTCTCGAAGAAGGCATCACCGAGGCTGGCTCGATGGCTTCGTTCACCGCCGCTGGAACCGCTTACGCCAACGTCGGTGTGCCCACCATTCCATTTTTCATTTACTATTCGATGTTCGGCTTCCAGCGGATCGGTGACTTGATCTGGGCATTCGCCGACTCACGCGGCAAGGGATTTCTGGTCGGTGGCACAGCGGGACGGACAACGCTTTTGGGTGAAGGCTTGCAGCACGACGATGGACACAGCCACGTCCTTTCGAGTGTCGTTCCTACCTGCAAGAGCTACGATCCGGCGTATGCGTATGAAATCGCGGTAATCGTGCAGGACGGCATCCGCCGCATGTACGAGAACAACGAAGATCACTTTTACTACTTGACCGTAGGCAACGAGAACTATGCGCAGCCGCCGATGCCCGAAGGCGACGGCGTAAAAGAGGGAATCCTGCGTGGTATGTACTTGTACCGGCCATCACAGGAAGGCGTCGCCCAAATCGCGTTGTTCGGCAGCGGTTCCATTTTGAACGAAGCGCTCAAAGCGCAGCAGATTCTTGCCGAAAAATACAATGTCGGAGCAGATGTTTGGAGCGTCACCAGCTACACCGAGCTGCGGCGCGACGCGCTGACGGTTGAACGCTGGAACCGGCTGCATCCCGCGGAGCCGCCGCGCAAACCTTTTCTCCTCGAAGTGCTGGGGGACCGCGATATGCCCATCATCGCGGCTAGCGACTACATGAAGATCGTGGCCGATCAGATCGCGCCTTGGCTGCCCGGCCGTTTAACAGCTCTTGGCACGGACGGCTTCGGGCGCAGCGAAAATCGCGAGCATTTGCGCCGCTTCTTCGAAGTGGATGCCGCGAGCATCGCTGCCGCGGCTCTTTCACGTCTCGCGGTTTGGG
>Ga0157369_10004059_pt1 | contig 17337 bp, 16 predicted proteins | sample C25metaG_FD_113461 | JGI IMG/M metagenome (GOLD analysis project Ga0157369, IMG submission 113461) | Corn rhizosphere microbial communities from Kellogg Biological Station, Michigan, USA - C2-5 metaG | ecosystem: Host-associated > Plants > Roots > Rhizosphere > Soil | place: USA: Michigan... | reverse complement strand
GACGGCTATCATCTATCGACGCGTACCGAACGAACCCACGGCGCCGCGCACAACAAAACCTGCGCAAGCGCTGGGCGGCGCCGGTCCTCACCGCCAGGCAGCTCGAAAAAACGAACCCAATTGGGCGGAAATCCGAACAAAAGAAACGGCTTCTTCCGCCCCTTCGAGAGCGCCCGGTGAGCGCGCGCTGCTGTCGGCACGCCGGCACACGACGGTTTCCTACCGGAAAACCGGCGCAGTCTTCGGTACCACGATCGCGCCAAACGAACCCAATGAGCACTGCAAAACAAAACCTGCATGAGCGCCGCCTCGCGCCGGTTCTCAGCCCCGAGGATGAAAACGTAACGCGTCGCTACCTGGCTACTCGAAAAAACGAACCCACTGTGGAAACGGCCAGAGAAAACAAAGGCGCTTTCCGCCGCCAGAGTATTTTCGGAAGCAGCCAATTCTGCGCCTCACGGCCGACACTGTGCGCATTCTTAAACAAGCCTGACGCACGTTGACAGTAACGCGACTGCTGTTTCGCCGCAAATAACGCGGGTGACTGCCGCGCGAGCAATGGTGGGAGGATGATTCCGGGTGACCCAGCCAGCGCGGAAAAGGGCGACGGCCGAGGTTTAGTGTAATACGGCTGGAAACGGAAACGCGGGGGCGCGGCAGCCGAGGTGGCTTTGCAAAGATCGGCGGGACACGTGTATGTCATTCAACCGGCAGATATTCCCGCCGTTTGAGACGCGCCCCATTCGGCGACAGGGCGGGCACGAGTGGGCTGTGAACGCCTCCACTCGGAAAGTCGCGCATCGGTCCACAGCCGAGGCTCGGTGCGCCGAGAGAAAGTCCGCCATCAGAGCGAGCGACGGGATGCCGAAGGACGGCCCACGACTGTTGATCTGCTGACCCAAGGAGAAGGGCAGTCGCGGAGAAGACGCCGGAGAACCAGGATTACGCGTGTCCGGGCTGCGGTCATGTGATCTGCCGATCGAATCCGTCATACGGCATTCGCCAGGAAGAACGCCCAAGGCAGCGCCTGCAACTGCAGTTCGACGGGCGATCCGATTCGAGGGATAGAAGGAGGAGCGCGGTTCGGATGCCTTAAAAGGAGCGCTGGAGTGCAGCGATGCCCCTGATTTAAGCGATGGAAATAGCTACAGGGCGCTGTGAATTTCCTGCGTTACCGCGAAGTAAGCAGTTTCATCGAGCGTAAGTTATCGGCCAGCAGATCGCATGAACACATTCCCGCATCGAGGCCATGTCTCCCGTAATGAGGGCGCCATTTGCGGTGCTTGCTTTCACAAGACTCAGGAAGTGGCCTGCCGCATGCCACATCACGCACAGAGGACCCTATGAACCGTTTCTTTGCTTCTGCACTTCTCTTCGCATGCGCGACATTCACAGGTGTTGGCTTCGCGCAAAATCAGACTCCAGACCAGCCACCGGCCGCTCCCCATGCCGCGCCAAGCCAACAGAGCGAAGGATCAGCCGTAAGCATCACAGGCTGCCTTACAAAAGGTTCGGCTGACGGCTCTTACGTGATCGCCGATCAAAAGACGGGCGAGAAGTATCCATTCAGCGGCCCGGCGCAACTGGATAAGTTCGTTAACCAGACGGTCACGCTGAGTGGCGGCATGACGTCGCAGGGCTCGGACAAGCAGTTCAGGCCCGAGCGGATCGCGCCGGTCTCAAGCAGCTGCGAAAAGGGCCAGTAAGAGCCATTTCGAAATAACCATCGTTGGCGTTTGTGAACGCTCGCTGTTATGAACGGGAGGAGTAAAAACGCGCCGCGTTCCTCTATCAGCGCGCCTCCCCGGCAGCGTTCACGATGATGCGGCCGCAAGGACCTCAAACGGCCGCATCATTTTATTGTTCTCGCCTTGTTGTTCTCGCCCTCCCGGCGTATCCGATTATCAACAAAGCCGACACTGGCTTTAGCCCGTCCATTTTCCGCGTATTTCGTCATTTCTCTGCAACACATTTCTCTGCAACACCGGGCCCGAAACAGCGCTGCGTTATAGAATACGCCGCATGCGTAGCGCCCTCGCTATTATTCCCTGTGCCGCGATTGTTTGCCTTGCCGCCGGGAGCTCTTCGCGGCACGTAACGAAAGCGGATGTCGATAAGTGGATGACGGGCCAGTGCTCAAACTGGGGCCGCTGGGGCAAGACGGACCAGGTGGGCACAGTCCACCTGATTACCGATGCGAAACGGAAAGAGGCCGCGGCGCTGGTGCGCGACGGCGTTTCAGTGTCGCTGGCGCACAATCCCATCACCGAGAAAGCGCCGGATAACGGGTCGCCCTTCCGCCACACGATGCTTTCAACGGGCGCGCATCCGGCCGGGCAATTCGTGATGGATGAATACGCCGTTTCCTATCACGGGCTGGCCCACACCCATATGGACACGCTATGCCATATGGCTTGGAACGGCAAAATGTACAACGGCTTTCCCCAGACGGATGTGACGGATGCGGGCGCGAAGGAACTGGCGATTACGAATTACAAAAACGGTATTTTCACGCGCGGCGTGCTGGTCGATATTCCTCGCCTGAAAGGCGTGTCGTATCTCGAGCCCGGTGAAGCCATCTACCCCGAAGATCTGGAGGCGTGGGAGAAAAAGAGCGGCGTGAAAATTGGAGCGGGCGACGTGGTGTTTATCCGGACTGGCCGCTGGGCGCGCCGCGCGGCGAAAGGCGCGTGGGATACGTCGAAAGTGGCCGGCCTCTACGCAACCTGCGCGCCCTGGCTAAAGGCCCGGGATGTGGCGATGGTGGGAAGCGATTCCGATACGGATGTGATGCCATCGGGGATTCAGGGCGTGGTTCAGCCGATGCACCAGCTTCTGCTGGTCGCGATGGGTACGCCGATTTTCGACAACTGCGACCTGGAAGCGCTGGGCGACGCGGCGTCGAAGCGCAATCGCTGGACATTTTTGATTACCGCCGCGCCGATTCCGGTAAACGGCGGCACAGGCTCTCCTCTGAATCCGATCGCGACGTTTTAGAGATATAAGGCCGTGTAAACGGCGAGGCGCCCCGATTGACCGGGGCTGCGCATGCGAATAGCATGGGCTTAGCGCGGAGGTCGGTGTGCGGCTTGAGAACGTATTTGCAGACGCAACCGGACGACCCCGAAGTTCGTCCACCTTTCAAATGAGATTCGGGCTTGCCATCGGTTTCGCCCTGCTGCTCGCCGCGGAGATTCCCGCAAGCGCGCAGATTTACCCTGGCGGTTATCCGGGCGGCGGTTACCCGGGGGGCGGCTATCCCGGCGGCCGGTACCCGGGTGCCGGTTACCCTGGGGGCGGCTATCCGGGCGCAGGCGGGGGAGTGGGCTTTCCGGGCGGCCGGCGCGGCCGGAATCAACAACAGACCGAAAACCTGACCGGAATGATGCGCAACCTTTCGAGCAACAATCTCGAACTCGGCACGGACGACAAGCGCGTCATCAGCGTATCGGTAAACAATAAAACGAAGTATTACGTGACAAGTGGAAATACCGGGCGACAGAGCGATTTCAGCCCCGGCGACCACGTCAGCATCGACGCGCTGAAGGACCAGAACAATTATTACTATGCGGTTCGCGTGACGCTGATGGAGAAAGGCAGCCCGGAAGACCGCGCCGCGGCTTCGAAACCGATCGAAGCTGGCTCTCCCTCGAGCGAAGCGTCCTCGCAGGAATCAAATTCGGGCGGGAGCGTTGCGGGCGATGACGACCGGCCGCGTCTGCACCGGTCGCCTTCGAGTTCGAGCGGTGATGCGTCGGGCGGCCCACCGGCGGGCAATCCGTCTGCGAATTCTGGCGCCAGTTCGACGGCATCGGCTTCTACTCAACGGCCTGCGCCGCCTGATCCGGACGATTCCGGACCTCCGGTACTTCGGCGTGGCAAGCCGACCGGCGAGTCTTCGGGGACACCATCATCGGGAACCCGCTCAGCCGCATCCAGCTCCACCGGAGCCCAATCATCCTCGAACTCGGCCTCGGCGCGGCCAACGGTCACGGCCGACGAAGTGAATGGAGTCGTGCGTCCGCCCGCGCCGCCACAGATCGCGCGCAATTCGGATGGAGCGATCGCGCGGACGTCGCTTCCCCAGGAGACCTCAGGCGACCCGGTGATTCAGCGGGCACGCGAAGCGGCGTTCCAATTTACCGAGACGCTGCCGAATTACGTGGTGAAGCAGTACACGACGCGCTATCAGACGGATGCGGCGTCGAAGGATCACACGTCCTGGCAGGCGCTCGATTCGATAAGCGCCGATGTGGTCTGCGAAAAGGGCGTCGAGACCTACAAGAATCTTCAGGTGAACGGGAAACCGACCAAAGAGTCTCCGGAGAAGACGGGATCGTGGTCCACGGGCGAGTTTTCGAGCATGCTGCAGGACATTCTGCACCCGGCCACGAATGCGGATTTTTTCAACAAGCGCTCGTCGACGGTTGCGAATCGGGCGGCCTGGCATTACGACTATACGGTCGAGCAGCCGAATTCGCACTGGACCGTGCAGGCGTCATCGGAAACCTACAAGCCGGCCTATAAAGGGTCGATCTGGATCGATAAGGAAACTTTCCGTGTGCTGAGAATCGAGATGCAGGCGCGGAACGTACCGACGAGTTTCCCGCTCGATACGGTGGAGTCCGCAGTGGATTACGATTACGTGCTGATCGGGCAAGGCAAGTTCCTGCTTCCCGTTCATTCCGAGTCGCTGAGTTGCGTACGCGGATCCAGCGATTGCAGCAGGAACACGATCGATTTCCGCAACTACAGAAAATTTGAGGCGGATACTTCGATCACCTTCGAGCCGGAAAAAACGAGTAAATAGACCGCCGGCGGAATCAGTTTTCGGTCGGGGTCTTCTCGACGTGGTCGACGACCAGAATTTCGACCGGGGCCTTCCGTCTCTGCATTCGGAGGCCGAGCTGGTCCTCGACGGCCTCGGTGATGCCGGGCGCTCGCGGCGTATCGGCATTGCCATGTCCGTCGTGTTCCGCCTGCCAGTCGAGTTTCAGATCGTAAACGCCTTTGAGACCGGTGAAATCGAGCACGGGGATCTCCGTGTTTTGCGAGAGGACGGTGGCGAAGGTGTCCATCGAGACTCCGGTACCGGTGAAGTGCGTGTTGTGCGTGCTGGAACCGGATGGGCCGCCGGGCGGGACTTCTTTGAATTTGATGCCGTTTTTGCCGACGACGAGCGCGTAGACACCCATGGCCTTCCGAGCGCGGCGCACGGCAAGTTTGAACCTTTCGGCCAGCATACTCTGCATCATCGATTCGAAAGCGGCATTGTATTGTTCACGGCCGCCCCGCTGAGCCGACACCTTCTCCGGAATCTTCGCGGAAATATCGAAGTGCTCCGAGCCAAGCCAGTCCGGGCCCTCGAGCTGGTAGTCTTTGATGTCGTACGCCCGCAGGATCAGGTTTCGCAGGCTGATGTTCGTTCCCGTCATCATGCCCTGATCGGTCCTCGAACTCGAGTGGCCGGACATGGAGTTGTTCGGCTTGATGGACACGACTTCGAACTGCTGGCCGAAAGCCGGCGCCGCGAGCAGAATGCAGAGCCAGATCGACCGCATGATGAGTTTTGACGCCGCGCGGGCGGCGGGTGTTGGGTTCGACGCGCGGTTTACTTCACGTCGAGCCAGGCATGCTGCGCCGAGCTTGCGAGGACTGTCTCGAGAATTCGCAATTGCCTGAGGCCATCTTCGAACGTGGGGTACTCAACTGGCGCGTTGCGATCCGCTACCGTTCGATAGAAGCGTCGAAACACCTGCTTGAAGGTGTCGTCGTAACCTTCGCTGTGTCCACCTGGCAGATCGGCGTAACTGCGCGCTTTTTCGTTCAGCAGCGAAGGGTCCTTTACCACGATGCGGTTCGGCGTGTTGCGCTCGCCAATCCACAATTCGTCGGGCGCCTCCTGGCTCCAGGAGACCGAGGCTTTCGTGCCGAAGATCTCGACGAAGAGCCGGTTTTTGCGCCCCGCCGAAACCTGGCTGACCGTCATGGCGCCGCGCGCATTCTCTCCCAACCGCAGCAATACCGCGCCGAAATCTTCGGTATCGATGGGGATTTCCGTGTAATCCTCGGGCCTGAGCGTTTTTCCGGAAAAAGTCTCAACGGATCCCTTCGGCTTTTTGCGCGTTTTGTGGAACGTCTGCAGATCTGCGCACAGGGAGGTGATCCGCAGACCGGTGATGTGCTCGATCATGTCGCACCAGTGGGTGCCGATATCCGCGAACGCGCGCGAACGGCCGTTCATTTCCGTTTCGATGCGCCAGTTGAAATCCGTATCGTAAAGCAGCCAGTCCTGCGAGTACGTGCCCTGCACTGCCTGAATTTCGCCCAGATCGCCGGCTTCACGCATCCGCCGCATATTCTGCACCTGCGGGTAATAGCGCAGATTGTGGAAGGTGCAATTCGCCAGATTTTTTTCACGCGCCAGCTTCACCATCTGTTCGGCTTCCGCGGTGGACATGGCCAGCGGCTTTTCGCAGAGCACGTGCTTGCCGGCCTCCATCGCAGCCTTCGCCATCGGAAAATGCAGCGCGTTGGGCGTGCAAATATGAACAGCGTCGAGCGAAGGGTCGGCCAGCAGTTCCCGGTAATCGCCGGTAGAACGCTCAACCCCGATTTCCTCGGCGAATTTCTTCGCTTTTTCGGCGTTCGAGCCGGCGATCCCGATGACCTCCACATTGCCGAGCCGTCGTACGCCCTCCGTGTGCACCCGGCCCATAAAGCCGGTGCCGAATATTGCTGTCCTGAGCTTCTTCATCTGTTCGGTTCCTGAAAAGTTGCACAACCAACTTATCGCAGCGGTGCTCTGCTTCGAATCAGCGTCGGACACGGCCGGGTATGACGGGGGAGCAGACGTTACGAGATGAAGAGCCCGCGAGCGAGAAGACGGCTCCTGGAATCGCGACGACCGCGCGCGCCCGAATCGTTCGCGCTGGTACCGCACGATTTGTTCGATCTGAATCACCGGGCTGGCGCCGCCAAACCGCATCGGTGACAATAGATGTGAGCCAACCAGATGCTAGTCAGAATCCGCTTTGGCCGCGGGACCTCCGTTCAGCGCCGCAACCGAAAGAACGCCCGCATGGCGATGGCCGCAAGCACCTGCGGGACGCTGGCCGCCATCAGTTGCGGCACGCTTGGAAGCTGGCGTTTGGGCCAGGATCTGGGCTGGGCGGGCGATTTCGTTTTCGAGTCCGGCGTCCTCTCGCATTGGCAGGTATGGCTCTCCGCCGCTGCGCTGCTGCAGTACGGCGCATGGCGGCTCGCTCGTATCGGACATCTCCGGGAACAACAGGCCGGGGCTCTCGAGTCCCCGACGGAATCCTCCGCCGCGGCCACGCAGGTTCGCGCAGCCGCGAACTCCTGAGGGACTGCCGGCGCTTGCTATCCTGAATCAGGTTCGTCGGGTCATGCGTTACGACACGCGGTTTCGAGGCAGCAGTTCCATGTTCTATCTGTCATTTCCGCGCGGGGTGAAATGGCTGATCGTCGCCAACGTCGTGGCCTTCCTGCTGGAATGGTTCGGCGCCCTGCCCATCGGCAGTCCCTTCGCCCTCATTCCCTGGGATGTCATCCATCGCGCGGAAATCTGGCAGCTTGTCACCTACATGTTTCTGCATGCGGGCATCTTCCATATTTTGTTCAATATGCTGATGCTCTGGATGTTCGGCGCGCCCATTGAGGACACGTGGGGGATGCGGCGATTCCTCGAGTACTATTTCGTCTGCGGCGTCGGCTCGGCGCTGTGCGTTATCGCGGCCGATTTCGCGTTCGGCGATCCCCTGCGCCCGCTTATCGGCGCGTCCGGCGCGGTGTTCGGGCTACTGCTGGCGTATGGCGTACTCTTTCCGGACCAGACCGTTCTCATGATGTTCCTGTTCCCCATCAAAGCCAAATACATGGTGATGATCTACGGGGTAATCGAACTTCTGCTTGTGTTCCGCATCGAAAGCCCGGTGAGCAGCCTCGCCCATTTGGGCGGAATGCTCTTCGGCTATGCGTACATCAAGTGGCAATTCGGTTCGCGGCGTCGCCGGCCCGCTTACGCCTCTGGCCGCGGATTCAGCTTCGATCTCGAACGCCGCTGGAAAGAATACAAGCTTCAGCGGGCCCGCAAGAAATTCCAGGTTTATCTGAAGAAGCACGGTTCAAACCGGAATCCCTGGGAACAATAGGGGCCTTCTCTTTCCCGGCAGTTTGCTGAAGGCATTGCGCAGCGTATCTGCTGCTGCACGTATTCCATCCTGGTGGCGCTATCCGTCGTGAACTCACATCAGTTCCAGCGCTTTCCCTCGTGCCCAGCGGGACAATCACCGCTTTCTGGCGCTGTCCCATTCGATGATGCTCGCCCAAAATCAAATTCGTATGTCGATTCTCGGCAGAGGAAATTCCCGTACCGTGTGGATCGGTTTTGCTGCAGGTGTCGTGCTGAGTCGTGTGGCCCCTTCACTCTGGGCGCAACTCCGGGGCGCGGCAGGATCTGCTCTCGGGGAAGACCCGTTTGCGGAGTTGATACGCCAGCATCGGACTCTGCTCTCGCTGCTTGACCGCATGGAGCAAACGCCGGCCAGCGCCGCCGGCCGCCGCGTACTCCTCTTCCTTGCATTCAAGCGCACCATCGCCAAACACGCGCTCGCGGAAGAGGACGTCGCCTATCCTGTTTTATATGGCGATGCCGGACGGCCTGATGTGGCCGAGCAGCTCTATCGCGAGCACGCCGATATGAAGATCCATCTGTTCGCGCTGCAAAAAAATCTGAGGGAGGACGAAGGCTGGAAGACCCACGTCCGCGCCTTGCGCGAGGAGATCGTCGGACATGCCCGCCAGGAGGAAGATGAAATATTTCCGCAATTGCGCGAACTCCGTCAGGCGCGGCAGTCGTCCGAGTTGAGCCGTGATCTACGCCAGGAAGAGGCGTTCATCGTGTAGGAGCGGTGCGGCCTGGCCGGGCGGCCGGTACATGGGGCGTGGCGTTTTAGCTGATACTGAATATTCGTTACAGCCTGATCGCCTGGTGGTCCGTGGATGACTGCCGGGATAACCGGAGCAGCATCAAGATTCGCTCAGTGTGCGGTCGATCAGATTGATAACGCCGGCCTCCTGCATCTGCGAGCCCCAAAAACTACAAGCGTGCGATCTTCGGTCCCGGGAAGCGCACGAACATCCTGGACTCTGAGGGCGAGGATAAACACCACCGGGAGCCCCATAGTGTCCTCGGCCATACTCGCCGTTTGAAAAATGCGATCCAGCCGTGAGATACGTGGACCATGAATTCAGCCGCGCAGAGTCAGTTTAGAGGAAATGTGAACATCAAGAGACTTGCCGCGATCATCATCGAAATCGCGGGTAAGCAGTTGTCGGTCTGCCATATTTCGGGTCCGCTTCGCGTCCGCGGCCGCAATTCCGACAACCATCTGATTCGTGAGCGTTTGAACCGGGCTCCCAGTCAGCTGCGCGAGCACAGGCTGCGGAAAACCCGGGCGTGGATCGCAGCTCAGGTTCAGCGGCTCGGCTGCTTCCGTGAAGTTGAGCGGGCACTACAAACAGCCGGGGCAGGCCGGAGCTGATGGCTCCGGTCCGCATGGTGGAAGTCCTCCTTCCCGTTCACAATGAGGCGGAGAGCATTGAAGCTACGATCCGCGAAATATACGAAGAATTGTCGCCCCGAGTGGATGCGGGTTTCATCATCTGTGAAGACGGAAGCAAAGACAACACCCGGGAAATTCTCCAGGAACTTGCGCGCGAGCTTCCCCTGCGTCTCAATATGAGCCCGGCGCGAAAAGGCTATTCCAGGGCGGTTCGAGAAGGCATGCAGATGCTCGAGGCGGATTACCTGTTGTGCCTCGACTCGGATGGCCAATGCGATCCCAAAGATTTCTGGAAATTCTGGGAGGTTCGCGCTGATTACGATCTGATCATCGGCTGGCGTGTCCACCGGTCTGACACATTGATGCGGCGAACATTCTCGCGATTTTTCTACGGCATTTACCAGGCGGTGCTGCGTACTCCCGTTCACGACCCGAGCTGTCCATTCGTGCTGGTTAAAAAGTCAGTAGCCCAAAGGATCGTGGGTGAGCTGGGGACAATGAAAGAAGGCTTCTGGTGGGAGTTTGTGGCTCGCCTTCACCGTCGCGGACACACAATCAAAGAAATACCGGTTCACCACAGACTTCGGGCAGCGGGTGTAACACAAGTCTATAAGTGGAAGAAACTACCCGGCATCTTTCTGCGTCATGTCGGCGGAATTTTCCGGATCTGGGCTGAAACCAGAAGGTAGAACAGCGTTGGTCTCCGCTAAAGCAAACAACTCTGACGCAGATCACACTGCCGTCTCACGGCCGACAAGCAATGATGCGGGCGCAGCGCAGGGATCATTGCAACGGCTCGTGGGCTGGTGGAATCTACCCGTTCTGAGCGAGACATGGTTCCTGTTTCTGTTCCTGGGCGCTCTGGCTTTTGTCTGCGCCCTCCGCGCCTGGACAGGTCTGAATGGGATGCGCTTCTGGGTACATGATGCGTTCGTTTTTCTGGACGGCGCATGGCGCGTGCTGAACGGGCAGGTTCCATACAACGATTTCTCGACGGACACGGGCACATTTGTGCACGTACTCAACGCTTTCGGTTTGGTGCTGGCGCACGGCTCGCCTCGCGGACTGGCGTACGCACAGTCGATCATGGGTCTGGTAGTCGGGGTATGGGCATATGCTTTGAGCCGTCGCCGGCTCTCTCCAGTCGCTACCGTCCTGATGACGTCGATGCTCGTTTTGCTCGCGATCGCTCCGTTCGATGTGGGTAACCGCCCAACGATGACGAGCCCGGCGATGGTTTATAACCGCTACGGTTTTGCTCTGGTAGCACTGGCGATCATTGAAGCAGTTTGTGATCGCAGGCCCACGAATACGAACCTTTCGGAATTCCTTGCCGGCCTATCGACCGGCGCCGTCTTGATTTTGCTGCTGTTCATCAAAATCAGCTATTTCCTGGGTACGGGTCTGCTTTTGTTGCTTCTGGTTATGTGCAGACGCCAGAGTCTCTGGCGCTGGACCGGTCTGATAACCGGAACCGTCGCAGCCTTTGTTCCCTTTCTTATCTACATGCACTGGAGTCTGGGTCCAATGTGGGCCAATCTCCGAATGCTTGCTGGCGCAAAGCATGCCGTCTGGGGCTGGCATATCGTGGAGGCCGCTTACGCTTCGGCGCTTCCGTTTCTGCTGTTTGCGTTTCTTGCCTTCGCGCTGCTACGACATCACCGCGCGGACGCTGAAGGTCGCATTGTTCTGGTACTCAGTGCTTCCATTGCAGCCGTAGGAATGTGTTTCGTCTTCGCGAATTTTCCGGGAAGCCGATTACCTCTGAATGCGGTCGCGGCGATCATTATTATGGATCGCATCGCAGCAGAATTTATCGGCAAGCCTCGAGCTGAAACTCTGATGCGCGCCGCAGTTCTGGTTTTGGGCGCGTTGTTCGTTTTTAACTCTATTTTCCTGGATGGTATCGGCGTCGCATATGGCGTTTGGTCGCGCTGGTCGGTTCAGAGTATACCTGGATCAACCTTCAAGGCGCCGACGCTGGCCGGGTTCAGTACTTTCGACACGAATTACATCCACTATATTGATGATGGTTTGGAGCTTGCGCAGCAATATCGGCGTCCTGGCGACACCATTGCGTGCCTGGAATTCTCGAACCCGTTCTCATACGCGTTCCGCATCCGACCCGCCTGGGGTGGAACGCCGACGGGATTACAGTTTCGTACAAACTTCGACGATACGCATAAGATTCCACCCGATCGCCTTTTTGGTCACGCCGACCTGCTGATGATGCCGCAGCCGGACAGATTTTCGGATCCTACTCTCGCCGCCAACATTCCTCGTGTTTATGGACCGTATATTCAGCGGCATTTTCACCTGGTCGGAGAAACTGAATTCTGGCGAGCCTACCGGAACAACAACGAGCGGAACTGAGGCGCGTGGATGGGTGCGCTTCCGCCGAGCAGCTGTTTCGGCGGACGATGAGGAGGCCTCGCGGTTCGCAACGGAAGGAATTACGTTCGAAGCCTGCGCCCAAGACGCGAGTTCGGCATGCCACCAATGGCGAGGCGGGCTGGCGAGCGCCATCCTGCTGGTGAGTTCAGAGCAGGTTTTGGCGTATTCTTCTGGCGTTCTGTAGCTGGACAAATCATCTGATCCTGAATTCCACTTACGGAGCTCGGGGTAGCAGAGGAGCGAAAGCGCGGGTCCAGCTTAGTCGCTCGAATGTGAGCTGAACGAAAGGATATCTCCGGCCTGACACCTGTCTCGCTCCGCTGCGCCTGCGGGAAGCTCGAGAACGGAATGCGCCGAGAGACAAACTGAAATGCGCCATGGCCGGACATTCCGAACCACTTTGCGTACGCGGCGGTGGCGATCGAGGTAAATGATATCGATGGCGAAGCGCATGCCAAAGGTGTGAACGCCTTCGCAGGGTAGAATCCAAAGGCCCTCTCCAGGCGGCAGGCTTTCGCACCCCAGCAGACCCTTCCGGCGGCTTTCGCTGGTAAAGGCCTGGCTGACCCAGGCTGCGATTGTTATCCCGCGCGTTTGATTGAAAACGGCGACCTGAGGACTCGCGGCATCGACCACAAGCCGGGAAGTCGCGGGGCCAGAAGGGGCAGGCCCCGCTTGAATTTCACAACGCCTGAACATGGCGTCGCGTCCGTTACTCGGCCTGTTTGCGCCGGCGAACGACGATGACGCCCAGAAGTACGGCTGCCATAACTGCAAAAATCAGGCGAATAGTAGTTGCGTCCATTAATTTTTTCTCCTTCTCGATCTGACCCGCTCGTGCGGGAGGAACCTCGTGTTTTCTTATCGGCGGTTCCAGCCCAAAACTTCAGAGCGAATCACATACTATTCAGCATCGGGAGCAGATCTTTGAAAATGTGGACCATTACCGGGCCAACGGTAACGACGAACAACGAAGGAAGGATGAAAAAGAATATCGGAAACACGAGCTTGACGCCCAGCTTCGCCGCTTTTTCTTCCGCCTGTTGCCGGCGCTCGGTGCGCAGGTGTTCGGAATGGATCCTCAGACTCTGAGCGATGCTGGTGCCGAAGCGATCCGCCTGAATCAGAACCGCAGCAAGTTTCTTCACGTCCGCAATGCCGGTGCGCTCCGCAAAGGCGCGCAGACAATCCGCCCGCCGCTTACCCGCCCGCATCTCGAGACTGATCATCGCCATTTCATCGCTGATTTCGGGAAAAGCAGGCGCGAGTTCTTTTGCGACCTGCACGACCGCCTGATCCAGCCCGAGCCCGGCTTCTACGGAGATGGTCAAAAGATCGAGAGTGTTCGGCAAAGCTTTCTCGATCCGTTTCCGGCGGGTCCCGATCCTGAGTTTGAGGAGTTTGTCCGGAAGCATATATCCGCCCCCGATTCCAGCCAGAGCGCCAATGACGACGCGCGAACCTTCGGTGTCCCTGAGGGCGAGAAGCAGCACCGCGGCGCTTCCGCCAAGAACAGCCGCGAGCACTTTGAGGCCGCGAAAAATGCTTTCGGCCCCTTGCGAGCGAATGCCGGCCCGGATGAACAGATTTCGAAGCCTCGCCTGCTCTTTGCCGCGATCCGCCCTACCGATTCGCGCCAGAAGTGAGCGCCACCGCAGCAGACCATCCGCGCTGGCCGCGACCCGCCTGCGCTTGTCGAGTACGCGCTCAATCACGAGGTCCGCACTGTTCTGGGAACGGCTTACCAGCCAGAAGCTGATCAGAAAGGTGATCGAAAAGAGGCAAAGGCTCGCAAGCATCATCCGGCTATACCTCGATATTCACGATACGATTGATCACCAGATAGCCGATGACCTGAAGCCCCACGGCCCCGGCCAGCATTTCTCTTCCGAGTGCAGTGCTGAAGAAGAACACCCGGTAATCCCGATTCATCCAGAACATCAGGACACCCACGAAGACGGGAATCGCGGTGAGCGCTTTGCCTGTCATGCGCCCGTGAGCGGAAATGGCGCGAATCTTGCCTCGCAGTTTGTAGCGCTCGCGGATCAGATGCGCCAGATTATCAAGAATCTCGGTCAGATTACCGCCTGTTTTTCTCTGGAGCAGGACGGCCGAGGTAAAGAAGCGAACATCCACCAGCGGTACGCGATCGGCGAACTTGGCGAGGGCGATCTCGAGCGGAAGGCCGAGATTCTGTTCTTCGAAAGTGCGGCGGAATTCACTCGCGAGCGGATCGTCAAATTCGCGATAGAGCATCTCGAGCGAAACGGAGAATGCGTGCCCGGCGCGCATGGAGCGCGCGATGAACTCGAGGCCGTCCGGAAACTGCGCTTCAAACCGGTCCAGACGCCGCCGGCCTTTTGATTTGAGCCGCCAGACGGGAACAAAGCCGCTCGCCAGCATGACGGGAATCGCCGCGAACACGAGAGATTTCGGAAGAACCAAAATAGCGAGCAGCCCAGAAACTGAGGCTGCAATCGCGCACGTGCGCAGAACGGCCCCGGGATCCATCGCCTGGCCGGCGCGCTCGCAAAGCTTCGCGATGAAAGCGTCTGCCCGGGCACGCGAAATCAGCCGGCGGATCGCTCCGCCGCGTTCGGCCATTGACGGACGGATAAGAATCGGTTGCAGTCCGTCCCCCGCCGCAGCACCCGCGCCAACTCCCGCGCGTTCGATGATCTTCGATTCGCGCCGGCGCGCGCCGCGCCTGAACAGCAGCGCGATGCAGGCGCCGGGAAGAAAGATGAGGCAAAAGACCAGGATGGTGGGCCCGAGCGGCTTCATGCGAGGCTTCCGATCAGATCTGCATCTCTTCGCTGAACAGCTCGGGAGGGAGATGAATGCCCTGCGCTTCGAGCTTCTCGCTGAATTTGGGACGAACGCCGGTCGCGACGAAACGGCCTTTCACTTTGCGATCCGGATCGAGCCCCTGCTTTTCGAAGGCGAAGATCTCCTGCAGGCTTACGATCGAGCCTTCCATGCCCGTGATCTCAGTAATCGAAGTGACGCGCCGCGTACCGTCGCTCAGCCTTGCAGCCTGGATCAGAAGATTCACGGATGACGCGATCTGCTGCCGGATGGACTGCATCTGCATACCGGAGTTGGCCATCGAAACCATCACTTCGAGGCGGGCGACGGCATCCCGGGAACTGTTGGCGTGGATAGTGGTGAGGGAACCATCGTGGCCGGTGTTCATTGCCTGGAGCATGTCGAGCGCTTCCTCGCCACGAACCTCGCCCACCACGATGCGGTCCGGACGCATACGCAGGCTGTTGATGAGAAGCTGCCGCTGGCGCACCGCGCCCTGGCCTTCGATGTTGGGGGGGCGCGTCTCGAGCCTCACTACGTGCGGCTGCTTCAATTGCAGCTCGGCGGCGTCTTCAATGGTCACAATACGCTCGTTCTGCGGAATGAACGCGGAGAGCGCATTCAGCAGCGTGGTCTTCCCTGCTCCGGTGCCGCCCGCGACCACGATGTTCAATCGCGCTTTCACGGCGGCTTCGAGCAGGGTCATCATTCCCTGCGTGAGTGACTTCTTTTTGACGAGACCTGCAGGCAGCAGCTTGTCTGTACCGAAACGCCGGATCGAGAGTACGGGCCCATCGATCGCAAGCGGCGGAATGATCGCATTCACGCGCGAGCCGTCCGCCAGCCGCGCGTCCACCATGGGCGTGGATTCGTCCACCCGGCGGCCGACGCGCGAGACGATGCGGTCGATGATCCTCATCAGGTGCTGGTCGTCTCGAAACCGGATGTTTGTCAGGTCGAGCAAACCGGCGCGTTCAACATAGACGCTGTTTGCGCCGTTCACAAGAATGTCGGAAACCGTGGCGTCTTCAAGCAGGGACTCGAGTGGCCCCAGCCCGAAAACTTCGTCGAGCACTTCGCTCGCAATCTGCTCCCGCTCGGATGAAGTCAGAAGGTTCGGCTCGCCATCCATCAGAGAGAACAGCGCCTGCAACACCTCCTGACGAACGCGTTGGGGTTCGATGGCGGCGAGCGCTTCCAGATTGATCTTGTCGAGCAGCTTCCGATGCAGCCGAAACTTCAATTCCTGCGATTCGGCTTTCGGTAATGCCGGCTGCGCCGCTGCGGAGGCCACCTCCGGCCCCGCGGCGCGCACGAAGAGAGATTCCGCGTTGGCGCTCATTTTTGTTTGTCTTTGTTTGTGTCCGGCTTCATCTCCGGCGATTTTGGAAGCGCGGGCAGAAAGCTTTCCGGCATCTGCGGAATCGGGGCCTGCGCGCTGCTGTCCAGCGGATATCGCACTTCCGGCGTCACAAGGATGACCAGTTCCGTTTTCGTCTTTGTTCGCGAGCGGCTTCGGAACAACTCGCCGAATAGCGGAATGTTTGCCAGCCCGGGAATGCGCGACAGATTATCCGTTGCGCGATCGTCCAGCAGGCCCGCAATCACAAAGCTTTGGCCGGGTTTCAGTTCGACATCCGTTTCGACGCGGCGCGTGGAAAGCGCGGGAATATTGAACCCGGAGATAACTACGCCATCCGCCTGATCCAGCGTGGATACTTCCGGCGAGAGATGCATCTGCACGGTTCCGTTTGGCGTCACGCGAGGAAGGAACGAGAGGCGAATTCCGAACTCGCGGTATTGCACGGTGATGGCGCCAGGAGTCGCGCCAGCCTGAACAACAGGCACCGGAAATTCGCCGCCCACCACGAACTTCGCTTCCTTGCCGTCGGTCGCAACCAGATTGGGACGCGCGAGGATTTGCAGAATGCCTTCGTTTTGGAGCGCCTGAATGGCCGCCCCGAGGTTCAGGTCGGGGCGAAACGCGAAGATGTTCAGCGCGTTCGTGAGATCGAATGTGCTGCTCGTACCCTTGACGGCGCCTCCGATTGTGCCCTGTACCTGCGTCGGATTCGCGCTCGCAAACTGCCCGGTGGTAACGCGCCCGGGCGTGTTGGCGGCTCCGGTTGAGAGAAGATTGACTCCGAACGACTCGGCTTTGGTGCGGTCGAGTTCGGCGAATACGATTTGCAATGCAATCTGGCGCGCGCCGCGCTGCGGAGCGACCTGGGCGCTGCTCACCACGCTCTGAGCGAACGGCTTGAGCAGGGCGATGGCGCGATCGATTACTTCCTGGGAACTGGCCTTGCCGGTGATGGCGATTGCTTCTTTCGATCCGCTGAGGTTGAGGTTTTCCGAAGGAAACGCCTGATTGAGCAGCGCTCGCGCGGGCGCGAGATCTCCCGATACGCGAACCATCACGGTTTGGCGCGCGCCGGGTTTGGTCCAGATCATCAGAGTCGCGATCCCTGGCGCTTTCGCGTTCACGAGAACTTCGGAACGGTCGGCGACCGAAAGATCCGCCACATCGGGATTGCTGGTGAAGGTC
>Ga0157369_10004058_pt1 | contig 17343 bp, 19 predicted proteins | sample C25metaG_FD_113461 | JGI IMG/M metagenome (GOLD analysis project Ga0157369, IMG submission 113461) | Corn rhizosphere microbial communities from Kellogg Biological Station, Michigan, USA - C2-5 metaG | ecosystem: Host-associated > Plants > Roots > Rhizosphere > Soil | place: USA: Michigan... | reverse complement strand
GGAACGATGAGCGCCAATCGTCGTTCCTGCGCTTGTGACATGCACCGCCCGTCGGCGGTCCCGCGGCGTACGGCGCATGTTCAAGCAGCTCAACAAACGGGAGAAAGAGCGATGCGTAAATCCATTCTAGTCCTTACGCTTGCAAGTACCGCCGCGGTTGCCGCGTGCACGTCCAATCCTCACACCAATGCGGATATCGCGACGGGCGCGGCTGTCGGCGCTGCTGGCGGCGCGGTTGTCGGCGCAGTTGCCCCTGGCATCAGCACCATTACCGGCGCTGCGGTCGGCGCGGCGATCGGCGGCCTTGCCGGAGCGGTTTGGGCCGACAACAACAATGACGGCTATGTCGACGGCTATGTCTATAACGGCCAATATTATGCCGGCCCGCCGGCCGGCTATGACCCGACGACTCACGCGGTCGTGACCGGTGCCCTCGGCGGCGCGGCGCTCGGCGCGGTCGCCGGCGCGGTCCTCCCGGGCATCAGCGTTCCCGCGGGTGCGGTGATCGGCGCTGCGGTCGGCGGTCTCGCCGGCGCGATCTGGGCCGACCGTAACAATGACGGCGTGGTGGACGGATACGTCTATAACGGGCAATATTATGCCGGTGGCCCGTCCGCAGCTCCGATGCCCGCCCCGGCTCCTGTCTACACGGCGCCGACCCGGAGTGGCGAACGCGGCTAAAACGCGAAGCCAAGTACGGAGAAACGGTGGAAAGTTTGCGTAACAAGTGCACCGGCCGTCGGCCGGTGCACTCTTTTCGAGAGAAAGGCGGACTTGCCGCTGCGCTGATGCTGGGCGCGGCGGCATTGCTCGCGCCATCGCCCGTGTTGGCACAATCGGCGCCGGTGGCTGCAGTCTCAACGATCGCGGCACCGCAAAGCGGGCAGAGCATCGTCGATTTCTATCGAGCGCGGAAAGGCGCTCCGCTGTGGCTGACCCCTCAGGCGGGCGACGCCGCGCAGCAGTTGATCTCGCTGCTCAACAGCGCCAGCGTCGACGGACTGAATCCGCAGAAATATTATACCGCGGAGCTCCAGGCCGCGGTCCAGCGCGCCGAGGCGAAGAACAAGCGCAAGGACATCGAGCGCGCCGACGAGCAGCTTTCGGAAGCCTTCGTCGCCTATGTCGAGGACCTTCGGCAGGATCCCGGTGTCGGGATCACCTGGGTCGATGCGGGGCTCAGACCGAAGCCGCCGTCGCCGCTGGCCGCCCTGCTCGAGGCGTCGGCCGCGCCGTCGCTTCCGGCCTATGTCGCAAGCATGGGCTGGATGCACGCCTTCTACGGTGAACTTCGGCACGCAATCACCGAGCATCAGTACAGCGACGACCAGCAGCGCGAGATCCTCGAGCTAAACCTCAAGCGTGCGCGGATCCTGCCGGCCGGAAAGCAGCGCTACGTCCTCGTCAATGCAGCCCAGCAGCGGCTGTTCATGTACGAGGACGGCAAGCCGGTCGATTCCATGGTCGTCGTCGTCGGCAAGACCAAATATCCGACGCCCATGCTCGCGGCCTACATCCGCTTCGCCGCGCTCAATCCTTATTGGTACGTGCCGTCTGACCTTGCGTGGGACGATGTCGGCCAGTTCACGGTGAAGGACCCGAGCTATTTCGACCGCATGGGGTACGAGCAGGTCTCCGACTGGTCGAAGAACCCGCAAATCCTCGATGGTCACAAGATCGACTGGGACGCGGTGCGTGACGGGAAAGAGGAGGTTCTCCTTCGACAGAAGCCGGGTCCCGAGAATTTCATGGGGCGCATCAAGTTCATGTTCCCCAACCAGTTCGGCGTCTATCTCCACGACAATCCGCGCCGGAACCTGTTCAAGGAATCCGTCCGCTACTTCAGCGGCGGTTGCGTGCGGCTCGAGGATGCGTGGCGGCTGAGCCGCTGGCTGTTCCACCGTGAGCTCACTTGGGAGGGCGCGGGCACCGAGCAGCCGGTGATGCTCGACCAGCCCGTGCCGGTCTACATCACCTACATGACGGCGGTACCCGACGGGCAGGCCATCGCTTACTACGACGACGCCTACGGCCGCGACAAAGCGAAGCTGGCGGAGCAGACCGGCGACGACAGCCAAAAGAGTGCCGTCGGCGGCCGCTGAAGGCTGCTTAGCGCGGGGCCCAGTTGGGGACCCAGGTGACGTCCTGTGCGATGGCGCGTCCGGACGGATCGCGGGCGGGGCTGAATCGAATATATTGCTGCGTGAGCTGGCACATCAGCGAGTCTGCATAAGGATTGCCGCTGCTTCGGGCGACGCGGCAGTTGGACACGCTGCCGTCGGGATTGACGCGGATCGTGATTGCGACATTGCCGTAAGGAGACCCCGTCGCCGAAAACCGGCGGTACTCGCTATTGGGAATCTTGGTGAGCTTGCGTGCCGGCGTGAACGAGCCGGTCCCGCCACCGCCGGCGCCGTAGCCGTTACCACCGGCGCCCGTCCCATTGCCTGATGCAGCAGCGCCGGAGGTCGAGGCGCTTCCAGTGCCGGCGATTCTGGCCGCGGGGATGGGTGAGGGCGCGGGAATGCGCGGAGGGGGAGCGACCACCGGCGTCGGCTCGGCCTTCTTCGCCGGAGCGCCTTCGGGCTTCTTCACCTGGGGCTTCGGTTGGGGCTTGAGCGGAGCCGGGGGAATCGGAGGCGGAGGTGGCGGAGTCTGGAGGTTGAAAGTCTTCAACTGCTCGACCGCCTGCGTCACCATCCGCACGTTGAGGCCAGTCAGAATCACGAAGGCGAGCGCGACGTGCACTGCGACGACGGCGGCGATGGCCTTGGCCTGGTCCGGCTTGTCTGCGGTTCCACGATAGTTCGACACGTCTGTCCTCGTCCCGACAAACGCGCGTCGTGGCGGAAGTTTTCGGCTTGCTAGGTTGCCGGGGCCTTGGCGTCGGCCATGAAGTCGGCGTGGCTTCGCTCTGGACCGACAGCCGTCCAGATGACGATCGCGACGGCCATGACTCCACCGAAGATGGCCAGGGCGAGACCGTAATTATTGCCGTGGCTCTCGGCGATTCCCGCCTGGAAGACGCCGTTCTTGGACATGATCAGATTGCCGAGCTGGTAAGCGAAACCGGGGAACAGGGCGCGCGCGGCGGGCGGCGAGAGCTCGTTGAGGTGAACGGGTACGATGCCCCACGCGCCCTGTACCGCGACCTGCATCAGGAACGCGCCAATGCCCAGCAACAGCGGTGTCGCTGTGAACGCCCAGAGCGGAATGACAGGTAGCGCGAGGATGCTGGCGATGATGATCGTGCGCTTGCGTCCGATTGTCTCCGACCAGATCCCGAAGCCGATCCCGCCGACGATCGCGCCGACGTTCATGATCGCGGTAAGGGTTCCGGTGAGATGCGTGTCGAAATGGTGCTGCTGCTGAAGGAAGGTGGGGTAAAGGTCCTGGGTGCCGTGGCTGAACGCGTTGAACAGGGCCATCAGGACGATCATGTAGAGCGCGATCTTCCAGTAGCGCAGCAGCTCGGCGATGGGGTTGGTCCGCGGCCTCTCGCGGCTAGCCTCGAACACCGGGCTTTCCTTGACGTGGATCCGTATGAGCAGGACGAGGAGGGCGGGCGCGACTCCGACCATGAACATGCCGCGCCAGCCGATGCTGTCGAACAGCAGGAAGTAAACCAGGCTGGCGACAAAATAGCCGGACGGATACCCACTCTGGAGCAGGCCTGACACCGGGCCGCGAAGGCGTGCGGGAATCGATTCCATGACCAGGCTGGCGCCGAGGCCCCATTCACCGCCCATCGCGATTCCAAACAGGAATCGGAGGATGAGCAGGGTGGTGAGCGAAGGCGCGAAACCCGAAGCGAACTCGAAAATCGAGAAGAGGATGATGTCCGCCATCAGCACGGGTCGCCGTCCGAACCGCTCGGCGAGCCAGCCGAAGACGAAGGCGCCGATCGGCCGTGCGGCGAGCGTCAGGAACACCGCATAGGACACCGCCTTGATGTCGGTCCCGAACTCCTTAGCGATCGCCGAAAACATGAAGACCAGCAGGAAGTAATCGAACGCGTCGAGCGTCCAGCCAAGATAGCTCGCCCAGATCGCGCTGCGCTGCGACGGCTCGAGCGACTTCAAGTCGGCGATCAGGCTCATTCGGCGGCTCCCATTCGCTTCGGTTAGTGCCCGCCGGAGCGCGCCCGGGCAAGCGGCAGCGGTCATGTATTTGTCATCGCAAATTCATGGAACGACGGTTCGCCGGCTGACGTTGCGGGCGAGCTAGGAGAAGAAAATATGAAGGCATTCGCTATTGTCGGTCTGGCGACCGTCCTTGCCATTGGCGCCGCATCGAGCGCGGACGCCCGGCAGGGTTGCGGCGCCGGATTCCACCGGAACATGCGCGGCCGCTGCGTTCCGAACATGCGCAACACGCGCGAGGTGTTCGTCGTCGGGCGCTACTATCCGGGTCGCGGTTATTGGTACAACGGTACATGGTGGCACCGCCGCTATCGCTATCACCACAGCTGGCGGTATCGCTGAGGAACGCATCCATACAACAAAGGCTCACTCCGGCGTTTCCGCCAGGAGTGAGCCCGTCAGTATTTCTGACTGGCCGGCCACAGGGGGAAGACCGGCGTTGACCCTAGATTGGTGTCGATTTGCGCGCGTTCAAGGTTGCTGCGCGGTTAGAGCAGCTTGACGATGACGATCGAGACGTTGTCGGGCGCACCGCGCGACAGCACCAGCTCGATAAGGTTGTCGGCGGCAGCATCGGGCGGTGAACGCAACAACTCCGCCGCGATTTCATCATCCTCGACGACACGGGTCAGGCCGTCGCTGGCGAGGAGGAACTGGTCCCCGGGCACAGCATCCCCGCTGACGATGTCGACGTCGACCTCCTCCGCGACGCCGACGGCGCGGGTGACGACATTTGCATTCTCATGCTTCTCGGCATCCTCGGGACTGAGCATTCCCGCATCGATGAGCTTCTGCACCAGGCTGTGATCGCGGCTGACCCGCGACAAATAGCCGTCGCGAAAGCGATAGGCGCGGCTGTCGCCCATCCAGAAGCAACGGAAATCGCCGTTCGCGATCGCCAGGCCGACAACGGTCGTCCCGATGGTTTGCTGGCTGGCGCTTGATCGCGCGAGATCGATCAGCTGGCGGTTGGCTCCGGCGAGCGCGTCCTTTGCCGCGCTTGCCAATTCGTCGAGATTTTCGACCGGTGGCAAATTCCGAAGGGCCTCGATCACGGTGGCGCTCGCAACTTCTCCCGCCTCGTGGCCACCCATGCCGTCGGCGACGGCCCAAAGCCCGCGATCGGCATCGGCGAAGACGGAATCCTCATTGATCTTACGCTTCAAGCCGACATCCGTACGGCTGGCACAATCGAAGCGCATTCGTCCCCCCTGCGCGGTCGTTCAGCCAATGACTAGCATTCGCTCGCCTATCATGCGATTTACTTTTTCATAGGGTGTGTGGGGGCGCGCGGCCGATGAACAAGGCATACAGTAACAAGGCGCTGCCGATGGGCACGGTGTTGCGCGAGTGGCGCATCGACGAAGTGCTCGGCGTCGGCGGCTTCGGAATCGTCTACAAGGCGCAGGGCATCTACTTCAACGAGCTCGTCGCCATCAAAGAATATTTCCCGAGCTCGATCAGCGAGCGGGATTCGGAAGATACGGTGGTGCCGATCGATTCCGAGGCGGAGGAAGTCCATGCCCTCGGGCTCAAGAAGTTCGTGGAGGAAGCGAAGCTCCTCTGGAACCTCTCCACACCGAGCCGCCACCCGAACATCGTCAGCGTTCGGAGCCTCTTCGAAATACACGGCACCGCCTACATGGTTATGGACTTCGAGGACGGGATCTCGCTCTCGAAGATGCTGAAGCAGGGGCGGCGCTTCAACGAGCGCAGCCTATGGAACATCCTCCAGCCAATCTCGGAAGGGCTCGAGCGCGCGCACCGCGTCGGCGTTCTGCACCGCGATATCAAGCCCCCGAACATCCTCATCAACGAGGACAATCGGCCAGTCCTGATCGACTTCGGCTCGGCGCGGTTCGACACGGCGGAAGCGACGAGCACCAAGGTGACGTTCCACACGCCGCCCTACGCCGCGATCGAGCAATATGTGAAAACCTACCCGCAGGGGCCGTGGACCGACATCTACGCGCTCGGCGTGGTCATGTACGAGTGCATCACGGGCGAGAAGCCCGCCGAGGTGCTGGAGCGGCTTCACGCGGGGCTCGGCAAGCCGCTCGCGGAAGGGAAATGGGCGGGATACACCAAGAAGTTTCTCGCCGCGGTCGATGCCGCGATGGTGGTCAAGCCCGAGGAGCGTCCGCAGTCGCTGAGCGAATGGCTGGCGATGTTCGGAAGAGCGGGACAGTCGACGGATGTCGCCGACGACGAAGCGACCCGCTTCTACACCACGCAGGTCGAGAGCGAAGAGATCGTTCCCGTCCCGCCGACCCCGAACCTTGACCCGAAGGCGCCCGTGGAAACGGGTGTTCCCGCCGATCCGAAGGACGCCAAGTTCAAGCGAGTCGGTGAGGAAACCGGCGCGAAGAAACGGAAGCCGGCTGAACCGAAGCCCGGCGAAACGGCGGACGACATTCCCGATCGCGGAGCGGAATCCGCGGCAGCCCTTGCGGCGTCGAAACCGCCAGCGAAAGCGGGGTCCAAGACGCCGCCAGGCTCAAAGGATGCCGCGAAGAAACCCAATACCGTGCTCATGGCCGGTGCCGCTGTTGTGGTGCTCGCCGTCCTCGGCGTCGGCGCGATCACGCTGCGAGGGGGCAATTCGCAACCTCAGCAGAATCTGCAGAGTGCCAATGCGATCGATAATTACGGGCCTCCTGCTGCAACAGCCGCGGCGAACGAAGCAGCCGCGACCGACCAGACCGGTGCTGTGAACGCCACGGACAACGCCGCTGCGCCGGCGCAAACACCGACCAGCGATCAAACCAATACGACACAGGCTTTGCAGGCCGAGAAGGCAAAGAACGCCGCGGCGCAGGCACAGCTTCAGGCCCTGAAGAAAGCCCAGGCCAAGGCCGCCGCGGCCGCCGCCGGGCCAGTGGCCCCGACCGCCACTTCGCGCAAAGCCGGCCGGGCGGCGGAAATCACGTCGACCCCCGACACGGGAGTCTCATCTTCAACGTTGGCGCAGTTCAATTCGACGATCGACGATGCGCGATCGATGGCCAAGAGCGTCATGCGAAACGGGACGCCGCAGAACATCTCGCTCGCGAGGAACTACGACCAGTATCTGAAGACGCTAAAGGACTCGATGCGGGGCGTTCAGTCGGAACGGGAAGCGCAGAAATTGCTCAAACAGGCCAACCAGACGCGCGCCTACGTCGTGTTCCTGACGAAGCACTAGACCAGGACCGGTCCCAGCTTGAATGCGCCGCGCAGGACGCGGGCGTAAAGCTCGGGATCGTCGACCGGGGTCTCGCCGTCTTCGATCAACGCTCGGGTCCGAATGCTGTCGGAACCTCCGCTGATGTCGACGTGGATCACGGGGACGGAATTGCGGAGGGCAAGCCCGACAACCTCCGCGGTGCCGCCGGGTCCCCGCACGGCCTGGCCGTCCCAGATGGCGACAATCACGTCGGCCTTGCGAACGAGGGATTCACCAACGAGGACATAGGCTGCTTCAAGGTCGGAACGCTGTCCGGGGAGCGCAATGATGTCGTCGGCGGCTGCGAGGGCTCGCTCGAAGCGGTGTAGCTCGCGCCCCTTAGCGAAGTCCTTTCGATACTCGTCCGGTTCGAACGGCAGCACGGCATGGACCCGATAGCCGTTCGAGCGAGCATATTTCGCCGCGATCTGGTCGGCGCCCGAGGCGAGGCCGGTGTGCAGCAGCAACCGCGCCTCGGTCAGGCTGCAGAACGCTTCTTCCGCAAGCTGCAGGTTCAACGCTGCCTCGCGTAGCCGGTTGAAGACCTCGGAGACGACGGGCCTAAGCGAACGGACGTAAGGCGCCGTCAGCACGCCCGCGCGATGGCCAGTGATCCCGACGTTGAGAACGATGGGTCTGGGGGCGGCTGGTTGGGACAAGGCCCTTTACGGCGTCTTAGGAAGACGCTGCCACGCGCTGACCGCGCAGGTTCCCGTTTTCACTTCCCGATACGCCGCAGAGCGCTTCCGCTTCGGCCCGGCTGTGGACCGAATGGCGAAGGGATACCTGGCCGAGCTTCAACACCGAGCCAGCCGGGAGAATTGTCGCGCGCGTGATGCGCACCTCGTCGATGAAGGTTCCGTTGGTCGAATTGAGGTCGGTCACCAGAAGTTCGTCATTGGCGAGCCCGACGATGCAATGTTCACGCGACACGCTCTTGTGCGGAATCACAATGGCGGCAGGCGCGGCCCGACCGATCTTCGCCCCCGACGGATCGATCATGAAATGCTCTTTGGGAAGCTCGTCGCCCTGGATTTCGAGGCAGTGCACCTCGGTCGGGGTCGAGGCGTCCGGTGGCGGAGCCTGAGCTTCGGGGGCGTGCGTCTGTCGGAAACGGCCGGCGGCAATCACTTCGTCGTTTCCCGGCCGAAGCGGCTGCCGGCTCACCGGCTGCGGACGGCTCGGCGCGGCAGGCGCACTTGTCTTCGCCGGCTCGTGGCCCGCGGCGGCTTCCTGCTCCCGAGCGCGATCGAGCATCCGGTGAAGGTCTTCGACATAGGCCTGCCAGCGTGGATCAGATGTGTCGCCATGCCAGTCGGAAAGCTCGGCGGTGTGGGTCAGCTCGAAAACGATCGGCCGGTCGCACGCTTCGATGATGGCCGGAACGAGCTTGTTGCGGCGGTCGGCAAGGGTGGCCTCCGCGCGGACCCAGCGCGACGCGACGGAACGCGGCGACCACAGGACGACGACAGCCTTGGCATCCCGAAGCCGCTGCTCGATCACCTCGTCGAACGTCTCGCCCGAGTGAAGGGACGCGTCCCACCACACGCTGAACCCTTCCGCGGTGAAACGTTCCGCGAAGATTCGGGCAGCCGGCCTGTCCTGGCGAGCATAGGAAATGAAGATGTCAGTTCCGGACAAGCGACCCCCTGGCCTCATCTACGTATTCACTCGCTACAGGCGCGGCGCCCTCCCTCATGGAGGGCAGACGCGCCTGTGCCTGCGACTCACACGCAGATGACCCTTAATTTCGGTTAACCAAGCCCGAATGTCGAGTGACGAGTGAAATGTGTCGCGCTTTGGGACGCGCGCTCAGCGGCCTAACTACTCACGTCCTGCTGACGGGCGAGCCATTGCTCGAGCCATTTGATCGTGTAGTTGCCGGCGAGGAATTCTTCGTCGCGGACCAGTTTCTGGTGCAGCGGGATCGTGGTTTTCATCCCTTCGACGACGAATTCCTCGAGCGCCCTGCGGAGGCGTCGGATGCAGCTTTGGCGGTTGGAGCCGTAGACGATCAGCTTGCCGATCATGCTGTCGTAATAAGGCGGCACCCTATAGCCGGTGTAGAGGCCGCTATCGACGCGGACGTGCATTCCACCTGGAGCGACGTAATTCTTCACCAGGCCCGGGGAGGGGGCGAATGTTTCCGGGTCCTCGGCGTTGATGCGGCACTCGATTGCATGGCCATGTAGGTGGACCTGTTCCTGAGTGCAGCTCAAACCTTCGCCGCAGGCGACGCGGATTTGCTCGCGAACCAGGTCGATGCCGCTGATCATCTCTGTCACCGGATGCTCGACCTGGAGCCGGGTGTTCATCTCGATGAAATAGAATTCGCCGTCCTCGTAGAGGAACTCGATGGTGCCCGCGCCGCGATAGCCCATCTCGCTCATCGCGTTGGTGACGATCGACCCCATGGCGAAGCGCTGCTCCGGCGTGATGACCGGAGAGGGGGCTTCCTCGAGAACCTTCTGATGGCGCCGTTGGAGCGAGCAGTCGCGCTCGCCGAGGTGGATCGCGTGGCCATTCCCATCGCCGAACACCTGGAACTCGATGTGGCGCGGATTGCCGAGATATTTCTCCATATAGACGGTGTCGTCGCCGAACGCCGAGCGCGCTTCCGACGCCGCCTGGCTCATCAGGCTTTCGAGCTGGTCTTCGGAGGGCACGACCTTCATTCCGCGGCCGCCGCCGCCTGAGGCTGCCTTGATGAGAACGGGATAGCCGATCTCACCGGCGAGCTTCTTCGCCTGCGAGACGCTGGTGAGCGGGCCCGGCGAACCGGGGACGAGGGGCAGGCCGAGCTTCGCGGCCGTGCGCTTGGCCTCGATCTTGTCGCCCATCGTCCGAATATGCTCGGGCTTCGGGCCGACCCAGATGATGTTGTGGCTTTCGACAATCTCGGCGAACTGCGCGTTTTCCGAGAGGAAACCGTAGCCGGGATGGATCGCGTCGGCGTGGACGATCTCGGCCGCGGAAATGATGTTCGGGATGTTGAGGTAGGATTCGGTCGCCGCCGGCGGGCCGATGCAGACGGTCTCGTCGGCCAGCCGGACGTGCATCGCGTCGGCGTCGGCAGTCGAGTGAACCGCGACGGTGCGGATGCCCATTTCGTGGCAGGCGCGGTGGATCCGGAGCGCAATCTCGCCGCGATTGGCGATCAGCAGCTTCTGAATTTGCATCAGCCGATAACGACGAGCGGCTGATCGAACTCGACCGGCTGGCCGTCGGCGACGAAGAGCTTCCTGATGACGCCGCCCTCGGGCGCGGTGATCGGATTCATCACCTTCATCGCCTCGACGATCAGCAAAGTGTCGCCGGCCTTCACCGTGTCGCCAGCTTCCACGAATGGCTTCGCCCCGGGTTCGGGCGAGAGAAAGGCGGTTCCGACCATCGGCGATTTGACGGTGTTCCCGGAGACTTCCTCTTCCGCCGCCCCGAGATCTTCCTTGGCATGGATCGGAGGCGCGCTTAGCGCGGGCGCAGCCGCCGCGGGCGCGGGAGCAGGCGCCGCACCAAACACAGGCGCGGCCTCGCGCGCGACCTTGATCCGGCGGTCGCCGTCCTGGACCTCGATCTCGGTCAGCTCATTGTCGGAGAGAAGCTTCGCAAGCTCGCGAACAAGCTTGGGGTCGATACGCATTTCGCCGTCCTTCGCGCCCTTCGGCGATTGGGCCATAACATCCGTCCCCTATTCGATTCCGGCTCTTCACCCGTCTCGGGCGCTTCCCTTGCAGAGGAGCGCCGCCGCGTCCAGTGCGGGCGGTGACCGCGCGCATCCTCATTTGCGCCGCCGCGTGGACCTTCCTATCTGCCTTTTGTCAATGAGTCTCGACGACAACCTCTCCGTGCGCGTCAACGGCGAAGACCGGCAAGTGCCCGGGGGGAGCAGTGTGGCCGCGATGGTCAGCCTGCTCGGCCTCGACCCCAAGCGCGTGGCTGTCGAACGTAATCTCGAAGTGATCCCGCGGTCCCTGCTGGCGACGGTCTCAGTCGAAGACGGCGACGCCTATGAAATTGTGCATTTCGTTGGAGGTGGTTGAGTGAACGCCCCTCAGTCGTTCAATTCGGACACGTGGACGGTCGCTGGCCGTACCTTCACTTCCCGGCTGATTGTCGGGACCGGCAAATACAAGAGCTTCGAGGAGAATGCGGCTGCGGTCGAGGCTTCGGGCGCGGAGATCGTCACGGTCGCGGTCCGCAGGGTGAATATCTCCGATCCGAGCCAGCCGAAGCTCACGGATTTCATCGATCCGAACAAGACCACCTACCTTCCGAACACCGCCGGCTGCTTCACCGCGGAGGACGCGATCCGGACGCTTCGCCTGGCGCGCGAGGCGGGCGGGTGGAACCTCGTGAAGCTCGAGGTACTAGGCGAGGCAAAGACGCTCTACCCCGACATGCGCGAGACCCTTCGGGCGACCGAGACGCTGGTCAAGGAAGGTTTCGAGCCGATGGTCTATTGCGTCGATGACCCCATCGCCGCGAAACAGCTCGAGGAAGCGGGCTCGGTCGCGATCATGCCGCTGGGGGCTCCGATCGGCTCGGGCCTTGGGATCCAGAACCTCGTCACCATCCGGCTCATCGTCGAAGGCGCGAACGTGCCCGTGCTGGTCGACGCGGGGGTCGGGACTGCCAGCGACGCGGCGGTGGCGATGGAGCTAGGCTGCGACGGCGTCCTGATGAACACCGCGATCGCCGAAGCGAAGGAGCCGGTGCTGATGGCGCGGGCGATGAAGGGCGCGGTCGAAGCGGGACGCCTCGCCTATCTCGCCGGGCGCATGCAGAAGCGCCGCTACGCCGATCCATCGAGCCCGCTGGCGGGGCTGATCTAGCAACGCGGGCGGCCGCTCATGCGTTTTGGCCGCGTGGGCATCCTGACGACAGATTTCGCCGCGGAGCGCGAGGCGATGGTCTTGCGGCAGCTGGAGCGCCGCGGGATCACCGAGCGGCGGATTCTCGATGCTTTCCGTTCGGTTCCTCGCGAGGCATTCGTCGGCGCCGCCTACGCCCATTCGGCCTATGGTGACCACCCGCTGCCGATCGAGGCGGGGCAGACGATCTCGCAGCCGTACATCGTGGCACTGACGATCCAGGCGGCAGGCATCGAGGCTGGTGACGTCGTTCTGGAGGTGGGCTCCGGCTCAGGCTACGCGGCAGCCGTCATCAGCCGGATCGCGGATAAGGTCGTCGGGATCGAGCGGCAGCATGAGCTGGTCGAAGTCGCCCGTGAGCGCGTCCGGCGTCTTGGCTATGACAATGTCGAGATTGTCGAGGGTGACGGGACCCGTGGCTGGCCCGAGGCCGCACCCTATGACGCAATTGTCGCGGCTGCGAGCGGGAGCCACATCCCCGCGCCGCTCATCGATCAGCTAAAAGTGGGCGGAAGCATCGTCATGCCGGTCGGAAGCCCGGGCTGGGTGCAGAACCTCGTCGAGGCGACCAAGCGCGAGGACGGGACGATCGAGCAATCGGACCTTGGCGGCGTTCGCTTCGTTCCCCTGATCGGGGAAGAAGGCTGGAAGGATGCTTGATACCGAACTCGAAAGCTTGCCGCGGCTAATTGCCGAAGCGGCTCAGCCGCTGCCCGATATTGATGACGAAAAGTTCGGCGCCTTCTTCGACAAATTCGGCGATGCGCGCGTGGTATGCCTCGGCGAGGCTAGCCACGGGACGAGCGAATTCTACCGGGCCCGCGCTGCAATCTCGCGCCGGCTGATCGAGCGCCACGGGTTCAACATCGTCGCGGTCGAAGCAGACTGGCCTGACGCCTCGACGATCGACCGCTACGTCCGGCATCGCGAATGGCGCTCGGGCGAGCTAAAGGCGTTCGAGCGATTCCCCTTCTGGATGTGGCGCAACGAGGAATTCGACGCGTTCGTCCGCTGGCTCCACGGTCACAATCAGGACCGCGCGTACGAGCAAATGTGCGGCTTCTACGGCCTCGATCTCTACAATCTTAGCGGGTCGATGCGGGCGGTCATCGACTTCCTCGACAAGAAGGATCCGGAGCTCGGCCGGCTCGCGCACCGCCGCTACGGCTGCCTCGACCCGTGGGCCGAAGATCCGGCTCTATACGGACGGCACTCGCTGATCGAAGGCTATGCCCGTTGCGAGGTCGGAGTCATCCAGATGCTCCAGGACCTCTTGAAGAGGCAGATCGACTGTTTCGGTCCGGAGTGCGACGAGTGGCTCGACGCCGCCGCGAACGCCCGCCTCGTAAAGGACGCGGAGGCCTATTACCGGGTGATGTATCAAGGCTCGGCCGAGAGCTGGAATTTGCGCGACAGCCACATGTTCGATGCGCTGAAGATGGTGCTCGACGCCAAGGGCCCGAACTCCAAGGCAATCGTCTGGGCGCACAACAGTCATATCGGCAATGCCGCCTACACCGACATGGGGATCAACCGGCGCGAGCTGAACATCGGCCAGCTGGTGAAGGAAAAATGGGACTCGCGCGCCCGGCTGATCGGGTTTGGAACGCATACCGGGACCGTCGCCGCCGCTGACGACTGGGACGAGCCAATGAAGGTGAAGCGGGTTCGACCCTCGCTTGCCGAAAGCCATGAGCGGATGAGCCACGAAAGCGGGGTTGACCGGTTCCTGCTCGACCTGCGTGAAGGCGAGGTCGGCCGTGACCTCGGCGAGAGCCTCAAGGTGCCGCGGCTCGAGCGGTTCATCGGCGTCATCTACAGGCCGGACATCGAGCGCTGGAGCCATTACAGCGAGGCATTATTGTCGAAGCAGTTCGACGCCTGGGTGTGGTTCGATGAGACGAGCGCCGTAACGCCGCTGCCGGGCGAAGCACGCCCGGGCGAGCATGTGGAGACTGAAGAGACCTATCCGTTCGGACTATAGGGGAGGGCGATGAGCGACGACGAACGCGCGATCCGCGAGCTGGTCGAGACGTGGATGGAGGCGAGCAAGGCGGGCGATACCGCGGCCGTGCTCGAGCTGATGACCGACGATGTTCTCTTCACGGTGCCCGGGCGCGAGCCGTTCGGGAAAGACGAGTTCCGCACCGCGTCGGAATCGATGCGGGGTCTCAAGATGGACGGACGCGCCGAGATCCAGGAGATGGAGGTGCTCGGCGACCGGGCCTGGATCCGCAATCGCATCGACCTCACTCTGACGCCCCCAGAAGGCGAACCGCTGCACCGGTCGGGCTACACGTTGACGATCCTTCGCAAGGACGCTGACGGCCGCTGGCGCTTGTTCCGCGACGCAAATCTCGTGAGTTGAATCGAGACATTTCTTCACTTTGGACGATGATTTCGGGAGCGATTCCACGCACTCGCGCGTATCTCCTTGTGAGCTCGGCAGATTTGTCGCGGGAGGATCTATGCCGCACAGGCGCAAACCCGAGAAAGGCAGTTTCGGCGGCCATTTCGACGAACTGGTAAAGCATTTTCACGGCGAGCAGCGCGACGCCGCAAAAGACCAGGAGCAATCGAAAGAGGATCGCGACTTTCACGATCGTCTGTTCGCGATCGCCTGGCGCGCGTCGCACGAGGGAAAATCTCCGCGCTGATTAGCGCGCTTTCGCCTTCTCCCGAAGCTTCGAGATTGTCGTCGCGTTGCTGATCTGCTCAACGTCGGTCCTGCAGTGGAGCAGGCGGATGCCCTTGCGCTCCAGCGCTTGATCGAAGGCAGACGCGAAGTCAGCAGTCGTTTCGACCGTCTCAGCCCAGCCGCCATAGGCCCGAGCCAACGCGGCGAAATCCGGATTCCTTAGCTCGGTCGCGCTGATCCGCTCCGGATATTCGCGCTCCTGGTGCATCCGGATCGTTCCGTAGCTGCCGTTGTCGACCAGCACGATCATGAGGTCTGCGCCATATTGCGCAGCCGTCGCCAGCTCCTGCCCGTTCATCAGGAAATCGCCGTCACCCGCGACGCAGATCACCGGCCGATCCTTGAAGCGAAGCGCGGCCGCGACGGACGCGGGGACTCCGTAGCCCATCGTTCCGCTCGTCGGCGCAAGCTGGGTCGGCATCGGGCCGTAGCGCCAGTAGCGGTGCCACCAGCCGGAGAAATTGCCCGCGCCGTTGCAGATGATGCTGTTCTCAGGGAGCTTCTCGCGCATCTCCGCGACGCATGGGCCAAGGTCGAGCTTGACGCCCTCACGCGGCTTCGGCTCCGACCATTCAAGCCATTCCTTGTGCGCGTCATCGCCGCGCGAGAAGCGGACGAGCTCGGGGTCGATCCAATCGTCGACCATCTCCGCGAATTCGCCCATGTCGGCGCAGATCGGAAGGTCCGCGTGAAAGACCCTGCCCAGCTCGTTCGGGTCGGGATGGACGTGGACGAGCGTCTGGCCCCGGTGGTCGGGCGTGATGAGTGTGTAACCGTCGGTGGTCGCTTCGCCGAGGCGCGGGCCGACGGCGAGGATCAGATCGGCGTCACGAATACGCTGCTGAAGCTTCGGGTTGGGGCCGTAGCCGAGCTGGCCGGCATAGACCGCGCACTTGTTGTCGATCGCGTCCTGGCGGCGGAAGGCGGCCGCGACCGGAATTCCGTAGCGGAAGGCGAAGTTGGCGAAATGATGCGCGGCGCGCGGGCTCCAGTCGGCGCCGCCGACGATCGCGACGGGCGAGGCGGCTTCCTTCAATAGCTCGAACATTGCCTGGACCGCGCCTGGGTCGGGTTCTTCGGCCAGCGGAGGGACGCAGGGACGGTCGGGCACGTCGACCTCGTCGCGGAGCATGTCCTCGGGCAGCGCAAGCACGACCGGGCCTGGACGGCCCGCGGTCGCCACGCGATAGGCGCGATAGATATATTCGGGGATTCGTCGGGCGTCCTCGATCCGCGCCGCCCATTTGGCGATGGGGCCGAAGAAGGCAGGGAAGTCCACCTCCTGGAAGCCCTCTCGGTCCCGGTCGCCGCGCGCGACGTCTCCGATGAAAAGGATCATCGGGGTGGAATCCTGAAAGGCGACGTGGACTCCGGCGCTTGCATTGGTCGCTCCGGGACCGCGGGTGACGAAGGCGATGCCAGGGCGGCCAGTCATCTTGCCGTCGGCGTCTGCCATGTAGGCGACGCCTCCTTCCTGGCGGCAGACGATCGTCTCGATCTCGGGCGTGTCATGGAGCGCATCGAGGACGGCGAGGAAGCTCTCGCCCGGCACGGTGAAGATGCGGTCGCAGCCCTGGATTTTGAGCTGATCGACGAGGATCCGGCCGCCGGTGCGCGTGGTCATGAGCGGCCGGTTAGCCGCCGCGGGAGGTTTTGACAAAGCACGATGGAAATCTAGGCTCTGCCCCGGTCGGGGAGATGCGATATGGGCGCGTGGGGGAGCGGAAATTTCGAGAACGACACTGCGTTCGACTGGGCTGCCGACGTCAGCTCCGTCGATGATGTTCGAAGGCCATTCGATCGCCTGAAGCGCGACACGGATGCGCGAAAGGGCAAGAGCCCGCGCATTCTCGATGCCGACTTTGGCTGCGAACTGCTCGCGGCCGCGGAGTGCGTGGCGTTCATGCTCGACCGCCCATCTCGCGACTTTCCGCAGAACCTCGCGGACCGCCTGCGCAACGCGGGCAAGCCCGACAACCTGCTCTTCCACCAAGCGCGAAACGCGGTTCTCTACACTATGCGCCACTCGGAGCTTGCCGAGCTCTGGGAGGAAACGGCCCGGGACTCCGGCGCGAATGAATGGCTCGTTGTTCTGACCGATTTAATCGAGCGGCTGAACCCCGAGCTCGAGCCGCCCACCACCGGTCCGGGCCGGCTGCCGCGATCGCCGGGCGCGCCGACCGACATCGTCGGAACCTGCGCCTTCTGCGACGGTCCAATCGAGCGTCAACAGCTGTGGAGCATGCATGTCGATGATGCCTACGAGCCTGGCCGAGCTCGGAAGAAAGGCTTCTCGTTGCATTTGCGGTGTCTCAACGCGCGGCTGCATCACAAACATGCGATCGCGGATATGAAGTTCGATCCGGACAATATGCCCGACCTCGATAAGCTCTAGTCGGCGGCGGAGCGCACGTTCCTCGCCCAGGT
>Ga0157369_10004055_pt1 | contig 17344 bp, 17 predicted proteins | sample C25metaG_FD_113461 | JGI IMG/M metagenome (GOLD analysis project Ga0157369, IMG submission 113461) | Corn rhizosphere microbial communities from Kellogg Biological Station, Michigan, USA - C2-5 metaG | ecosystem: Host-associated > Plants > Roots > Rhizosphere > Soil | place: USA: Michigan... | reverse complement strand
TCGTGCCCTGCCCCTATTGCGACGGCTTTGAAGTCGCCGGCCAGCATTGGGGCCTCGTCTGGTCCAGCCCGCAGTCGTACCAGTCTGCCAAGCTATTCCGCGATTGGACTGACAAATTGACTGTCTTCGCCGATGGTCATGACATTGCGCCCGATATCCAGGCCGATCTGGCGCGCCGCAACATACCTTTCGTCGATGGCCGGATCGTCGAGATCGCCCACCAGAAAGGCCATATCACCACCGTCAATCTCGATACCGGTCGCAATGTCGCGGTCGACATCCTGTTCGCCAATCCGTGCAACAAGCCGTCCGCAAGCCTGCATGAATCATTGGGCCTCGCCACAGTGGATACGCCCACCGGCATTGTCCTCAAGGTCGACGAGCGCCGCCAAACCAGCATGCCCGGCATCTACGCCGCTGGCGACCTCGCCACGCCCTTCTTGCCCTCGGTCACCCAGGCATCCTCGCAGGGCGCGATGGCCGGCATCTTCGCCCAGCAGTCGATGGTGGTTTGAGAGCACAGATTCCCTTCTCCCGTTGCGTCGTGGCGCGTTCGAAATGGGTTTTCACACAGCCTCGACCCACTGCCGCCAGTGACGCGGTCGCGCATCCACAGGCAGCTAACAGAGTGGTCCCGTCGTCTGCGCCGGCCACACACGGTTCCGCCGTTGCACCCGGCGTTTCAAGGGCGTGCGTCGCCTGTGACCACATTTCGGTTTACGGCATCCAGGATTGAGGCGCCCAGCATGAAATGCCTTTGCGTCCCAATGCCGCACGGCGATATCACCCGATAACCTTGCAAAATGCTTACAGATGCGCTCTAATGGAACGACTGCCAGCATTCTTGATTTGATTACTCGCTGGCCACTGACTTGAGGTCATAGTCGTGCTTTTCATCCCGCGTTCTCGCCTCGCCTTGTTCTGCACTCCTGCACTAATGGGGGCGCGTACTGGCGGGCACTGGAAAACCGATACCTCTAGGCGCACACAAAACCGCGCCAGCTGCGCGGATAAGTCGGCACTTTCTCCTGCCCGGCTCTCCGAATAAACCAAAAGCCAATTAAACGAGAGCCGGGCCCACCATTTTTCTGTTGACCACCGACGGTGCTCCATCGCGGCTTGCGTGATGGGTGTCCGCTCGCGTGCCGAACGAACTCGAGATCCATTGCGCTGCCTGTGCGCCGCTCCTTAGCCGCGCGACCTAACTGCAGCGGGATGGGATCGTCGTCGAAGGATAGAGAAGCCATGAGAAAGCAAACCAGACATCTGAATGAGACGCCGACGCTCAGTCGGGAACGCTCCGTCGCAATCATCGGCCCTGTCAGTTGTCAGGCCCAATGCCAGGGCTACCGGTTGACGGCCCGAGCAGAACCCGTGAAGAGTGCGTTGCATGCAGCCCATCTTGTGATCGAACGGCCAGGCTGCCCGACGCAGCGCTGCTTCCACGCGCTGGATTATTTTTACGACCCAGCACAGGCCTTGCAGTACGCGATCCGATGGGGGCGGATTTGGGTCGAGCACCGGCTTGCGAAAGTCGCCGTACAGCGCGTCATATCAACAAGCCCGGCAAGCAACGCCGAACTGCTTTTGAAAGAGGAACGCACTAACCGGGCAGGTAATCATGAATGAATTGTCAGGCGAAAAAACAGTACGCTTCATTGCGCGAAAGCCAGGCAGTCCAACGGCGGCGCTTGTCTACTGGCTTGACGTGACGGAGCCGTCCAGTGAGGTGAGCTTCACCGAGATAACCCAGCGCTTCGCTCCCCTGATGCAGGTCGTCTTTCCTGACGATCGACCCGGTGCGTTCGTCAACCGGAGCGCGTTGCTCGCCATACAGCACTTGGGAACCATCGATCGACTTGTTTTCCTGGACGGTTCGTCGCTCGACGTCTGGAACGACCGCGATTGCGCGGATATCTGTAACCTGTATTCCAGCCGGAGGCACACATGTTGTCTGCCAATCACCTGACGATCACGGCGATGACCGGCCGCGCGGCGTGCCAGTCGTTCGTTTGCGGATCCGACATGGAATGGTGGTTTCGGAGGGGACCAGCCGTTCGACTGTGCGCTTTATAGCTCGGGCGAGCGGCAGAAGCTGGCCGGCAAGCGACTGCTCGCCGGCCGCCATGCGATCAAACCTCGGTCAGCTCCGCCATCTCGAGGGCATCGTCGACCCCATTCCCAGGTAGCGAACCGTGCTTTCCAGCTTTGTGCCTCGGAGCGGCAACTGCACCGCTCGAAGGTCCTTCCTCCGCCGGTAGATCAGCGAAGCTTTCGTGCGGCACATCGTGTGGATACCGTATGCGGGATCGTCGAGGCCAATCGCTGAGCCCAGCGGTGTAGCCGCCGGGCGTATAGTGCGTCGAAAAGTACGGTGACGTAGGACCCCCGGCATGAGAACAGAAAACCCGCCGCCTTTACGTCCACGGGCTTCGATGTACGCTTCGAGGTTCTCCCGGGTCTATTCCGTGATCTCAAATTGCACTGGCCGCTGTGTCTTCCGCTGCATGACTGTTGCTCTCGACGCCACTTGGCTTCGGTGACGGACGTCCTGGCCCCACAACCGCGTACGGTCGCACGCCTGCAGCTTGCTATCAATCGTGAGATTGAACATCGCGTGCTCACGAACGTTCGACGCCATCTGCAGTCTCCTCCGAATCGTCGAGATGTCCCGACGCTTTAACGGTCCCTCCCTGGTCCAACTCCCCGTCCGCGGTGCAATTTGCTCTCCATCTGTCCCCAAGACGAACTTTATTACACCGGATCAAAACCTGATCCGAGACAATAAAGTCCGTCTAAGGGACAGTTCGTAAGTCCTTGAACGGGAGGGCCTCAGCTTAGAAGCGTGCTCCAGCGCAAAGTCCGTCATGACGAGCGGAAACAGAGGTTCGGTGATCCTGCCGCGGAATAAAGTCCGTCCCGCGGCATTTGAGACGCCCCAAACCTGCGATGGGACAACCCTCCCCGACGCGGGGCAGCAATCGGCCATTAAGCGACTCTCCCTCGACGGTGACATATCGACGAGACTCGCCGCCTTGCGGTCATTCGTATCCATTTGACGCCGGCTATCCGCATATTTGCCCCGTCCCGACACATAGAGCGCATGGCTCTGCGCGGCGAACTGTTCACTCACGCGGTCCATGTACCCCCTATCAGGACGTCGTAGCAGATGGCGAGCGTACTGAGTCGCCCTGCCTTACGGAAACGACGACCGTGTTAGGGTAGCGTTCCGCCAGGCCGATTGCGAAGTCTTCTGGTATATGGTCCATGCCCCTTGTTATCCACACGGCAGTCCATCCCATAACGGAGGAGCCATCGATCGTGGGCGAGACTTCATCGAATGGAATAACCCGGTTCAAACCATGATCTATACGCTATACGCATGCCTCGAAGGCACCCGAGGCCAGGATAACGAAGTCACGTTGACGCTTGTCGTTGATCGCCCCGCACCGCCGCACTACCTCGCGGATTTCGTGGGCGGCAGCGGTGCCATAGCGGACGGATATAGCGACACGAAGCAGATGTTTCAGATAGACGACTATAAATACGATGCACAGCGCCTTGAACTATCGTTCGAGGATGGTCGCCGCCATGTCCTGAACCCTGCCTTTCAGCAAACGTCCGCAGGCGAAGTCGTGCGCTCCCTCGTGGTTCTGCCGCTTGCAAGCGCACAACGTCTGAATCTGAACAAGTCCGATTTCGAAAACTCCCAGTATGTCGTCACCCATGCTAGCTGGTGGCAGCCCATCGGTATACATAGGCGATAGGCAACATTGCTCCTACTTGATTGGTAAGGGTGATATGCACATCATATGATGCCTTTTCCGTATGCTGAGTCACTGCTAGTTGCCGCGAAACTGCCTTCACGGACGCGTCAATGCATGGAATCATTCTCGCTTGCGTTGTGCCAGTTGCATGAGGTGCGCACCTTGCGAAAATGGGTCGGGCTCGGCCGTTGGACGCAGAGCGGCCACCATCAGCCCTTCGACATCACGGCGTGGATCGTCGACAATCGAGTCTCCTAATTCCCTGGAAGGTTCCAATGCCACTCAATCCTGATGCGAAGGAGCTTGCACAGACGCTCATCGACGGCTTGGAGAGGACCGTCCAAAATGCGAATGAACTCTATGATGAAGCTGTGCATCTGACCGGGAAGGGAGCAGTAGCGCGAGCTGTGCTGCTTCACCAAATTTCCCTTGAGGAGTGTGGAAAGGCTGACATGCTTTGCGTGGCAGTATTTTCGCTTCTGCGAGGCGCGAAGATCGACATGAAGCGTCTGACACGAGCCTTCTCCCGCCATGAGGCCAAGAATAAGACCAATGCCTATTTTCTACCGAAATCCGCATCGGAAGTGGAATTTGAACAGAGCAACGATACCGCAGCAGCGCACGCAGCCTTCAAGGAATTACAGAACAGTTTTCACCAAGAGTCTAACGATCTGAAAAACGCATCACTCTATGTCGACTTCGACGGCAAATTCATTTCGCCGCGCGATGTCATCAATGGTGGGCATCTTGCTGATATCCGGCAACGCAACGCCGAGTTCATGGCGATGGCACACCACAAGGTGAGCGTCGTCACTAGATGGAAGACGGACCTGGACGCGGCGGCAGACCAAGTGGCGCAGATGTCGATGGCCCTGGGTGTCGAGGCCTTGGACAGAAATGATGCTCAAACCCTCAAAGATTTTATGGATTCGTTGCCTGCAAAACTAGAAAAACTTGCAAAGGAGCAAAAGGCGCCCTCGTCGGGTGGCACTGATCGTGGTTAGCGAACGGAAAGATTAAAGATGACGAAAGGAAGAGCGGGCTTCGCAAACTCGGTTAATGTACGTATAAAGGATAGCGGGCGTGCAAGTCACCCTGTTCTGCTCGCAAGAGCCATATATCAGCCGCTGTTCATTATGTTGACGCGCTTACGACGTCACCGCGATGGACCATCGTCCGAGGACTGATAGTCCGCTTCGGGTCCGGTCTTTGCCTCGTATATGACGCGCACGTCCGAGAGACGATCATCGCGCTCGGGTATGATGCGCCGCTCCGCGAAAAGCGGTCGATCGTCTCAAGGCGAGCCGACGATTCGCTTTCCCGTCCCGCGCTTCGATGGCTTAGCCACCGACTTAGCGACCTTCTTGCCCTTCTTCTCCGCCTTGGTGTCGATGCCGCGCCGCGTGAGATCTATGCCTATCACCCGAATGTCCTCAACGCCGGGGTAGTCGTTTGAGATCAGCATCCAGTGCCGCTGAAGCTCGTCCACTAGCGTCTCGAAAGTGTCGGCTCGGCGCCCGTTCGGCAGGTCCCAGGAGGATTTCGTCCCGAGATAGACGATGACGAAGATGCCGCGGCTTGAGCGGACGTCGCGCAGATAGTCGCCGCACAGTTGGATTTCGAGGCGCTCGAAAAGATGGGGACCAGTCCAATTGTCGGCAAGCTTGAGCTCGGCCGGCACTGGAGCGTCGAAGCCGACGCCGAGGAACCGGAGGTCGGGACGCTTCGCGTCGGCAAGTTCCTCCTCTTGCGGAATGACGTATCGTCCAGCGGCGCGGTCGCGACACCATCCGCCTAGGAACTTCCTGAAGTCAGTCTCCCGGTCAACCGCTTGAAGGATCGAGGCGATGCTCGAATCGCCGTTCTCGAGATCGTGCTTTAAAGCGTCCAACTTGTCGACAGCGTGATACCAGAGTTCGCGGTGATTCGCCGGCGTAGCCACCAGCGACTTGGCGAACTCCTGAACCTGCGACAGCGTCCACGCATCGACGTCGGCATCCGCGGCGGCCTTCGTCTTCGCGTGGAAGCTCATCCAAGGCCGCGAGTGCTCGTCAGGGTGCGCGCGCCCCATCTCGAGGAGCGCGAGAAACGCCTCCTTCCCCGGCGTCTCTTGTATGAATGCCATGAGCGCGTTTCGCGCGTCCTGCGCATCGTCCCGCAAACCTGGCGAATAGACGCCTTTTCCTGTACGGTCGATGTCGTCCTGCTGACGGATGTAGCGCGCCATAAGCAGATAGAGCGACTTCATGTGCTCCACCGTGCGGAATGCCTGTCGGGCTCGGCCTTCCTGCGATCTGCCGCCCACGAGGGCGACGATGAAGGCAAGGGCCAACTTCGGCTGCTGGACCGGGTCATCCATGCTGGCGAACCGGGCGACAAGCGCTGGGATCGCCGCGGCAGGATCGACCCCGACCCAGGTGGCAAACCAGATCGGAGCAAAGATGAGGTTGCGGGTGGCGTTAGCCTTCCGTGAAGCAATTGCGGCGATCGCCTTGTCGGCAACCGATGATCGGTTGACGATCGCCAGGAGATGGCCGAGGTTCCGTGTATTGACCCGTTTCGCGCGCAGCTCGGGCAGGAGCGCCAGCGCGATTTGATCCCAGAGCCAATCGCCGTGCCAAGCGACATCAGCGAGCACGTAGTGGCTGTCCCCCGTCGCCGTTTCGGAACAAAGCTCGTATTTGATCTCCTGCAGCAAAATGTCGAGGACCTGCGATGGGAATGCCTTGTGCAACAGAGGGAGCCAAACCGGAAAGCCGTTAAGCTCCTGCAGAGCGTATCGGGTCGCGATCTCCGCTTCTACCGAACCAAGGGATGATGGCCAGGCAATCGTCTCCCGTGCTTCGATCGCCAGGCCGGTGAGACCAAAGATCGTCGAGAACGGCGTGGTGTTCGCCGCAGCACCCTCGGAGCGAAGTAGAGGACTATTGTGTCGCCAGTATCCGACGGCACCGTCCCGGAATGCGACTGCGACTTCCTGGCCGAACTCTTCGATGAGCGATCGCCAGTTACCCTCTGTCCACCGATTGTGCTGACCTTCGGCGCCTCGCATTTGATCGTGAAGGTAGTGCTGGTCGCCGGAGATCACGCCGGGCTTTCCGGGGTCACGGATTCCCTCCACTCGGCCAGCCAAGATCTGCTTTGCCCTTTCCCTGCCCGCCGCCTCCGTCTTCGCTGCTTTCTCGGACTGGCGCTTCCAGGCCGCCTCCTGGCGCCTGAACTCAGTATGGGCACCCTTGGGCGGCTTTAGCAACTTGTCTAGCTCAGCAGCCACGTCAGGATCGGCCGACGACACCGTTTTGAGCGCCTCTCGCCACGCCCGAGGACGGCCGTTCTGATGGTAGAGCATCACGGCGAGCGTCAGCGCGACGAGTTTGTCGTCTAAGAGCGGTCGAACAGAGATCTCGTCGCGCATGTAGTCGAAGTCCGAGCCGTCGAAGGCCCAGTAGGCGCCGAACATCGAGACATGCCAGTAGTCGGTCAATCGCTCGCCATTCTTCCCCTTCCGCCACGCCCGCTCCTCGGCAACGCTGTGCCAGAAAAGCGCGCGGTTGAGCGCTGGCCATTCACGGACCAGTTGTGGCAGCGCGTCACGCCCCGCCTCGGATGCGCTGTTCCCGTAAGCCTCGGCGATAGGGATCTGTCGCAAAATCGAAAGCGCAGTCTTCTTCAGTGCGGCAGTATCTCGGCGCTCTATCAGCAGGATCAAGGCTTGGCACGCGGCCTGGCAGAGCCATCCATATCGCTTGGAAACTTCGCAATGACGTCGCTCAACGACTGGCTCGCGGCTTAGGAGGTTGGCGAGTCCATCGAGTAGCACCGGGAGCAGTGTCGCCGGAAGTTCGGCCACGTAGCTGGCTAAAGAGTCCGAGAGCGGATCAGTCTCGTAGCGCTTTGGGGAAGCCACATGCTCAAGGGCCGCGAGCAGCCAGTTCACGTCGGTCTGCATCTGGCTGAGGCCGCCGACAAGCTCCCCGAGCCAACTCCGCCGAAGGGGCGGCGCTTCGGCGAGGAACGCCTCGCAGACTTCCAAGTGGTCCTGCCGCGACCCGACTTCGATCATTGCCCGGATAGCGGCTAGCCGCGTATATTTCTCGCGCGAGATGAGAGCGAAGTGTTTGGCCCTGTCCGCGAGTGCGGCGATACCTCCCTGCTGCACCATGCGGAGAAGGAACCAGACGATGTCTTCGTCGTTACTGTGCTTGTCTAGGAGTTCTCGGATGACTTCCGCGAGATCCGGGTTCGCGAAGCGCTGCACGGCCGAGTATTCGGTGACACTTCGGTTATGCGCCGGCTGAGCGAGGTGCTCACAAGCTTCGCGCAGAATTTGGGCACGTGTATCCACTGGTAGCTGTGCGGGGTCTCCGCCCTCAAACAGAATCTCGGGCGCGAGGCGTATTACGCGTTCAAGGATCCGCCGATCAAGCAGAGCTAGCCAGGGAAGGATTGGGCGCATCGTGGGAACCACGACCTCGATGCCGTATTGGTGACGGAAGAAGAGGTTCTCGATCTTCGCCCGCGACCCTTCGTCGACAATCATGGCGGTGAGCCACTCGGCTACGAGGAATTCGCGGACGGAACGGTGGTAGAAGCGCACCGTTCCGTAAATGCCTTCGTCGAATATTGGCCTCGTCAGAAGCGTTCGGCAATCGGTGTCGTTCCAGTCGGTGAGCACGTCCTTAACCGGCAGGCCACGGTCGTTCTGTTGACCGTCGGGCACCCGGATGGCGGACTGCTTAGCAAGCGTCGCTGCGGCCGCGACGAGACGCGCACCCTCTCGGATGCGGTCTTTGGAGATCGGATTGGCCTCGGCGCGATCCTGATTGCGCTCCTCTAATCGTTTGTCGATGCTCGCTCGCATCAGCTCCAGCCGCGAGCCGATCTTTTTCTTGACGATCCAGAACTCGACGGTCTCAGCGAGATCGAGTGGGCGGGCCATAAACGACCATGCGTCGGCGCGTTCCACCGCCTTTTTGAAGGCTTTGACGTCGGTGACGCCCTTGGCGGCAGCAAAGAGGTCGACCTGTTCGCCGGTCAAATCGTCAAGCGCGACAATGCGGAACGGCGACTTTGGGTGCTTCGACACGGCGGCGTCGGTGGCGGTCACGGCTTTGTGAGCATCCTGGTCCTCGCTCGGCGCGGTCGTCGGCGGCGTCCACGGTAGCGCTCGCCCGCAGATCAGGAGATCGGTGGTTGGACGCCAGGCATCCGTGCGCCCGGTGATGAGGATGCGCGTGCGCTGAAGGACACCGCCGAGCTCCTGTCCGATCTTGCGTATAGCGCGCTCGAAGTCCTTCGGGTCTTTCAGCCGAGCCTCATCGACGGAGTCCAACAGGAGCCAGCCGTCCTCGTTGGAGGACATCCACTCGCCAAACTCCTTTGGTGTTCCTTCCTCGAAGGCCGTGTCGAAGTCTTGAGCGACATGCTCGATGCGCAAGAAGAAAGCTTGCTTTGCGCGCTGCAGCAAGTCGCGGCAGACGTGGCGGATCTCTTCGGTCTTTCCGGACCCTGCCTCCGACAGGAGAACGACGCGAGGCTCCTCAAGTAGGTCGGGCCACTGGGTGGGCTTGTTGCGGAGCATCAGCCGGAATAGCTTCGACTCCTTGCCTTCCTCCTCGCTCACCGCGAGATCGTGAAACGTCCGGTGAAGCTGGACAAACTCATCGAGGTCGTCGGACATCTAATTTTCCTTCGCATCGTCACTGCCAAAAGACGGTGCATCTGTTTGCTCATCGTTGATTTTTCCATTATGACGTGAGCTGGACTTCACGGGATCATTACATCCCAGATGCCCTGGAGAGAGCTAAGTCGGAACCGGTGGACTGCAATATATCACCACGAACTCGATGACGACTAAGCCCCCCCTTCCCGACACACATAAACCGCAGCACTTGCGTCAAAGTTTTCGCCCCCATCAAGTGTTGAATTGTGTGACTATTTAGCGCTATTGACAGCGCCTGGCCGAAGTGGCTTGATAAAAAGACGGCTGAGCAGGCAAACAGGCGTCCACCGAACGGGGTGCAACGTGGCGGAAGACAATAGAAAGCGCAGCTATCCGAAAATCGCAAAAGGCAATTGGTTCGGGCTTCGCGAAAAGTTTAAGCAGTAGGTGCCGGCGGAGGTGTCGCCAAGCTGCCTAGCATCGGCGATGGATATGTCTGGTGGCTCGTCGCGGCATGTCGCGAGAGTCGCTCGTCGGCATGCCTTCGGATCTTGCGCGTTGATGCGCCCCAAGAGCGCAACCTCGGAACCAGAGGACTGGTTGCTAAGCACCGAAGTGGGAATAGCCGACGCAGACTTGCTGGCGCGCGGCGAGTGCCGCGCGGACTACGCGATCCGTTTGAACAGCGTCGGATAGTCTTCGACCAGCCAATTTGCATCGACCGCCAGCTCCGCCTGAAATTGCCGGAACAGCCCCTCGTACAGATAGCGCCGCCGCGGCTCGATGCATGTGTACGCCTGATCGGCAGGCTCGACCGTCAACGCCGGCAGCGCCAGATAGGCTACGCGGATTTCGCGCCGCTCGCCTTTCATCAGCCCGAGCCGGCGGATTGGCAGGGTATTCGTGAATGGCGTGGCCGAAATGTCGACGTCGATGCAGCCATCGAGCGCCGCCAGTGGCTTGCCGTCAATGTCGTGCCAATGGCCGTTGCCGTCAGCCGATACGACCAGTGTGCGCCCGTTGGTAAGCGCGACCAGCACGCGGCGCACCGTCCAGTCGGGCGCCATCTCAACCCGGTAGTGCGCTCCATACGGGGTGCCGAAGCGCGTGCCGACGACCACCGCCTCGCCGGTCACGCGATCCGACCATTCATTCAACACTAGGTGCTCGGCGCCCACACCCTCTTCCGCCACCCACTGAGCAACGCACGTCATCTCTGATTCCTCCACAGGTTCGATTGGAGCCGTAGTGGCGGTGGATATCACAGTTTGCTGCTGGCGGTCACGGAGCAACGCGAAAAATCGCCTGTGGGACTGGTAGAGCCTGGTCCGACCTTTCAAACGCGACAGGTATCCGCGGCGCAGATCGGCGGATCCGCGCATAGGTTGATCACGTGTGACGCGTCGTTGTCGGGGGCGTCGACCTTGCCAGGATTTCCGGGTTCGGCCAGGGATCTGCCAGTCGACGGGCGAAGCAGAATCGTCCCCCCATTGGCGGGCCCGGGTTCAAGTGAACAAACAACGCCCTCGACTGCGAGCAGCCGACTTCAATTCCACAAACCGAATGCAGTAACCGAGCGCACCTCGCGGCTTCGATTCATGGCTGCGACAGTTCGCTCCACACACCTATCAGGCTCGAGTGAATCTTCGCCGCCCGTCAGCCTGGTCTTAGGGATTCGACATGGTGGGTAGTGTTGGTTTGCCATTATCATTGCCTGACGCTGACAACAACAGTCCGACTATGGCCGAGCAACTGACAAAAGAAGACCGATTGCTACATATGCGGCACACGATCATCCCCTTTCACGTGAGAGGAGTGATGGCAGGGTTATCGGCACTGGATCTGGGGGCGAAGCACGACCTCTTTACGCTTGTAGAAATCCATATCGAAAGCCCGAATCCGGAGGTGCAGCGCGAGACGCTTCTAAGCTACGCACAACCTATTTGGTGCATGGGCGCCATACATTCGCGGTTTCTTTTGGAATTCGTGGGGCTGAAAAGCAAAGCCTCACCGTCGCGTCTGGAAACCATAACCGACAAAGAGCGTAAGCCGAGCGATATCGGGATCGAATGCTATCACCGTGCAGACGGTACATTCCTACGCAGGCTTGAGCCGTCAGTCGTTGACTATGGACCGGACCCGGAGGTTGTGCGGCGTGCGTGGATTGGCACCTGTGACTTCGCTGGGCAACGGCTCGCGCACGCCACCGACGACTACAAGTTGCAGAACGGCGACGTAACGGCGATGCTGCGGCGCACGTTCGAAACCATACCGGACTTGATTAGCCATTGTTTTCACAGCCAACTAGACTAGACCGCACAGAAGTGCGGTAGTTGCGGCGTCAATGAAAGAGTCACGCAAGGAAAACGGGGAAAACAAGATGGATAGGCCGACGATCATAAACACCGTCGTCATCGTTGTCCTGGCCGTGCTGACAGCGGCATCGGGTTTCTACGCCGCTAGGTTATGGTACGTAGCAAGCAAGAAATCGGTGCGTCCGCGATCAAGCGGCAGAGGCTATGGACTGGGTTGTCGGAATCAATAACTACGTGAGCGAGAGCGGCGAAGCCAACCAAGCCGCCGCCAAGTGGACGGCTATTTCGGTTGGGATAGGTGCGGCCACAACCCTTATGGGGGTGGTGTTGCCGCTTGTATTGCGTTGGCTCATGACCCGCTGAGGCTCTACCGGGCGTTGGCCGCGCGCAGTCAATAAATTGAGATCTGACGTCCGCAACGACTGCGTACAAGTTGGATCGAACGGCCGCCTTCGGGTCAGTCGTCTGTCTCCTTCCGGTCCCAGCCATGCCGTGTCTGGTAGGCGACAATCAGTTACCGCGCTTAGTTTTCTCCGGGGATTTTTGGAGAGGGCTGCGTCAGGCAAGATCCATAAAGATACACAAGGGGAGTTGAGATATGAAAAGATGTGCGTATTGCAACATTGCGAATGAAAAATTTACGAGAGAGCATATCTGGCCCGCCAATATACTTCGCAAATGCGAATCTCTTCTGACATACAATCCGAAAAATGAGAATTTTCACAAAGGCGAGCCTGTTATTAAAGATGTTTGTGGGCAATGTAACAATAGCCACTTAAGCAAGATTGGCGTGTACCTAGCAGACTTATTCGATCATTATTTTGCCGACTACATTGAGGTCGGACAGCCTGCTGATCTCACCTATGAATATAATACGCTGCTTCGCGGCCTGCTGAAGTTTCATATAATTCAGTACGATCAACAGCAAATGAAAAACAGAGAAAACTGTTATCACGATTCGCAAAGCAGATCCTTCGAGGCGGGGCATTTCCGTCGGTGATGGTGCGATTGCAGATCGTAACGACATCGAAGGCCACTACCGTGATTGGACATGAAGTTGGAGTGCTGAGACCCGAAGTATTGCGGTGCGCCACCGTTGCCTATGACGGGCGATTTAGCAATAGATTTTGCATTAGGTTGGTTGCGTTTAGAAGTTACTGGTTCTACATTATCATCCCTTACAAAAATGAACCCCAGCATATTTGGAAGGAGTTCATTAAATGTCTTGAAGACTGGGTGACCCCGATGGGCGTGCTTTTAGAGCCGGCCAAGAATGTGGTGTCTATTCCGGTCAACAGAACCACATGGGTTTCACCAACTCTCCTCGGCAAACTCGCTCGCGATCTGGAAGAAATCGAGCGGTAACCGTTTGTACCATCTGGAATTCGCTGGTCAGTAGGGCCACGCCGTCGGCCAACTCACCGAAAGCTCATTAGTCGAATGACCGTTTGGGACAAAGGCCACCACTGATCTGTGGCGGTGTTCAGCGACCGGTTGAATCCGCCGCCAACAACGGTCGTTCAACGTTTTAAGCCGAATGACCGCGTTGTTGCCTGGCCGGGGGCAATGGCGATGTACAACGCGACGACCGCTGCCGGACGAGCACACATTGAATGCGAAGCCAGCAGCCTCAGCTAGAATCGGACATCACACAGCTCAAGGAATCGAAAGATGCTCGGCCAAACTCAGATCATGTTGTGCTCCGCATTCGAGCTTGGCGACGATAGCGGACCGGTTTCTGTGTTGGAGCTGCCACTGCGCCCCGGCGATTTCTTCCTCTACGGAGACACAGTTTTTGTGATCGAGAATGCCTTTGCGACGTTAGACGTTCCCGCTCCCTGCGCTGGTCGTGTGGTTCAGGTCTTTGCGAAGGTCGGCGACAAGGCGACGATCAACACACCAGTTCTTGAGATTGAGCCGATGACGAACGTTCTCCGAAAAGACCTCGACTCATACGGCCACGAGGAAGACTCAGCGCCTCAGTCAGCGAACAAAGCGGTGTTCTTGGTTCACGGGCATAACGACCTAATCCGCGAGATGGCCGCACGCGCCATAGAGAAGGTCGGCCTGACAGCCATCATCTTGAGCGAGCAAGTGAGCCGCAGCGAGACCATCATTGAGAAACTGGAACGCTACGACAACGTCCACTTTGCGGTCGTGCTGATGACAGCGGATGATGTTGGCGGAAAGAAGTCGCCGACTCCTGCACTGCGGGACCGCGCTCGTCAGAACGTCATCCTCGAACTCGGCTATTTCATGGGCAAGATCGGTCGCAAGCAAGTCTGTGTCCTCTACGAAAAAGGCGTTGAGCTTCCGTCCGATTACTACGGTGTTGTCTACATCGAGATCGACGACCGCGGTGCTTGGCGCTATGCCCTGGGCAAAGAACTCAAGGAAGCCGGCCTGCAGGTGGACTTGAATAAGCTTTAAGGCGCTAAAAACCATGAACTCCGAAATTATTTTCACCCAAGACTATAGCTACAGCGTAACGGCGACTCACGCGACACTTGGGCAATTAGGAGATGGTAAGCTTACTTTCGGACCAGGCAAAGGCACCACCCTTCAATTCAGACTGAGCACCATAAAGCTCACCGAACGCCAAACGCTTGATGAGGTTCATGCAGTCACCGAGGCCGGTCAGCACTTCACCCTCTTTGACTGCCAGTTTGAACTGCTATATCTCTCGTGCCAATACATCGTGAGCATGGAGACAACCGATGCTTTCGTTCTGGCGGAAGTCGAGGTTCTTAACATAGCCCCCTGGTTTTTTGAATACCAGCGCATAGAAGGCAAGCCAGGAGAAAAGCTAGAATGGGTAAATACACCTCGCGAGATAAGCGCGGGTCTGACGCTTGATGACAAAAACCTGACCTTCAAAGCTTACCCGCATACCACCATCGACCAGACAAACGACGGTCATTTAATCAAGGATTCGGTCCTCTTCAGCATTGAAAGCACCGACACCTTGAGCATAAGTAAGGTGAGACGATACACGACCGACCTGTTGGCTTTGTTGAGTATCCTTCTCGGCGTACCCGCATCAATTTCAAGCGTTAGTATAAAGTCTGAAAACGGCAATTCGAGCTACGCTTTCTTTCCGTATTACGAGCTTGAATCGGACACCGGCACACGCAAGAAGGGGAGCCAAGACTACTTCCTCAAAAAACAGATCTTTGAAGCCACGTGGCAGACGATAGTCCAGAACTTCCTTCCCTCGGAGTTGCGCGATCCGCTTTGGTTGCGATTATCAGGGATGAAGCGATACAAAGACTTCTGGGAATACAAGGTCCTGGGCTATGTCACCCTCTGGGAAGCTTACGTCTCATCCCAGACACAGAGCCTTGGTAAGAAAACCATCGCGATACCCACGAAGGCAGTCAAGCGCTTTCATGAAAAGCTGGCCAAGAGTGAACTTACCCTGACCAACGAGCAAGTTCAGGGGGTGAAAGATTTAGCCGACTCAGTGTTCAAGACTCGTGAATACACGCTCCAGGAAAAAACCGAGATCGTCATCTCTCAGGCCGACCCCGACATAGTCAAAATCATCAATCTGTCTTCGGATGCTTTTGTCAGACTCAGGAAAATCCGCGATGAGATAGCGCACGGCGACATCATCACCATACCTCCCGATGAACATCCTCTTCTATCCACGCGCATCGAGAAGCTAACCTTGCTACTCACCTACTTCGCGTTTGTCGAGTTTGGCCTGAAAAAGGACGACTTTCTTGCATGTCTGCGTTCGACATGGAACAGAATGGTCAGAGGTGCCAACCTCAACGAAGCGCACCTGGATAAGGTAGTGGGAAATGCGGAGTTCATCACTCTGACAAGCGAAAACCTCCTTGCGCTAAAGCCCGTAGCGACCGGTCAAGCGTTTTGCTGTTTCTACCGGAACGACCACGGGGAGGTCTCCTATTCTCTAGATGATACGAAGACTTACTTCGCCAAGCTTCAGTCCAACACCTTGGGTAACAACCCGGATTACAACGAGGTATTCAACAACCACGAGAAGAAGATCCGGTACGTCCCCAACCTCTACTTTGAGGATGGTCAGCACAACCTTCATTTCACCGCTGTCATTCTTTTTGAGTGATGCGATGCTAATGTGAGCGTCCGCTTTAGAGAAAATCGACTGTCCCTTGTGGGTCGCTTTATGCCCTTTGCATGAAAGGCCGCGCCGGCGGCGATCGTCGCGCTCTGTCGTCGGGCGCTAGCCGGCCATAAGCGGTCCGTCGGGATTCCCCCCATAGCGGACGTTGTTAATTTCCCACTTGTAGGATTGGCGAGCGACGGTCAATCGCTTAAAGTCCGACGTGTCACATCAATCGCTAACAATCACAAGAACCCGCCATGCTTTCACCTTACGTAATTCACCACCTCCTCAAACATTTCGACGCAATCGATAGGGCCGTCACTCGACCGATGACGTATCCTAGACCCAAAGACGAAGAACAGTTAACCGGCACCCTTGTCGATCTAGTTGACGAAAAGGTTCAGGTTGCGGAACATGTCGAATACACTATCGCAGCATTGCGAGCGGACCTAACTCAAGCGTCTGAGCCAATCGGTGTTGAGTTCGATCTTGAAACGCACAAGTACACCAAAGAGTTCGAGAACAGAATATCGCAAGCGGACCTCGGCTTAATCGTGAAGTACGAAAACAACTTTGAACCGCAGCTCTCGGGACAAAGATCGTGGCTCTTGCAAGCAAAGCGCTTGTATCCAACAGATCTAAATCCTACGAGATACGAGCCTAAGGCGAAATTTGGTGCGGTCGATGTCCAACAGGAGAAGAGGATCCGCGAGTTAATCAAGTTCGTTGACGCAGATTTCTTCCGGTACTTGTTGTACTGCCCCAGACCGGAGTCACTTGAAGATGAGAACACTCGCCTAGAGCTGTCTTATTTTCGAGGCAAAGCGCTTAGCGAGCAGATCTTCGATTTTGCCTATGGGTTGGAGTTAAGGGATGACATTCGCAATGGGTCGAAGACTGTCGCATCCGGTATGTTCATCAGCACAGTGGATAATCGTCCGAAGTGCTTTGGCGACGTCCATGCTGGCATTTTTCAGTCAGTTACCCCTTTTGCATGGTTCTTGATTAGACATATCCCGGGTTATACGCCACACCACTGGGAACCGGAGTCGCTGCTCGACCAACACAAGGATAGCGATCTAGTATCACAGATTGTTCGGGGAGACCCTAACGTGGTCGATGTCATTGCTGACGCACTGTCGGACAAGAACTGGAGTGGTGCGATACTTCCAGCCGCAACGCTGACGATAACCATCTCCGCCGGACCTCGATCAGTTCGTGACCGCTACCGATGGGAACGCGACCAATGAGCGATGAGACGGTTGCTCGACGGGACTACTCGCGCGTCGCACATATCGGTACCGTTTGTGCCTCGCGGTGTAAGCATTCGATGACGTGGAGGATTGAGCGTCCGCTTTCCTAAGCGGTCACTGACAGCAATGGGTGGCGGATTCAACCGGTCGATGCAACGATTTGGTTAAATCGCTCAGCCGGCGTATCGAAGTCTAGTGTTTTTCGGGGACGTTCGTTGAGCCGCCTGGCTATGGCATCCAGCCTGGCCTGTGAG
>Ga0157369_10004053_pt1 | contig 17357 bp, 10 predicted proteins | sample C25metaG_FD_113461 | JGI IMG/M metagenome (GOLD analysis project Ga0157369, IMG submission 113461) | Corn rhizosphere microbial communities from Kellogg Biological Station, Michigan, USA - C2-5 metaG | ecosystem: Host-associated > Plants > Roots > Rhizosphere > Soil | place: USA: Michigan... | reverse complement strand
GAGGAAGGCGGCTTCGTCGGCGATCACGACCGCGAGACGCGCATGCCGCTGCCGGATCACATCAGCGCCCGGCCCGAGGATCTGCCGTCGCTGATCGACGGCATCGTCGCGCTCGACCGGGGACCCGCCCTCAGGCTGGATCCGGTGATCGCCGCCGCCGTGCTCGCATTCGGTTTCGTCTACGTGCATCCGTTCGACGACGGGAACGGCCGTATCCACCGCTACCTCATTCACCATGTCCTGGCAGAGCGGGGCTTCAATCCGCCCGGCGTGGTCTTCCCGGTCTCCGCGGCCATCCTCGACCGGATCGACGACTATCGCGCGGTGCTCGAGAGCTATTCCGCGCGGCTGCTGCCGCATGTCCGGTGGGAACCGACCGAGCGCGGCAATGTGCGCGTCCTCAACGACACGGGCGATTTCTACCGCTTCTTCGACGCCACGCCGCACGCTGAATTCCTCTACGAATGCGTGCAGCGGACGATCGAAACGGACTTGCCGGCCGAAGCCGGTTTCCTGCGCCGCTACGACGCATTCCGCCAGGACGTCGAGGCGCTGTTCGACATGCCCGAGCGCACGATCGATCTGCTCTTTCGCTTTCTTCACCAGAATGGCGGGCGGCTGTCACAGCGCGCGCGCGAGCGCGAGTTTGCGCAGCTGAGCGACGACGAGTCCGGGCGGGTCGAGGCGATCTATCGCGACCGGTTCGTGGAGGACTGATCGAGAAGGCCGCCGGGTTCGCACACCGATTGAACGGGAACCAATCAGCGCCGGTCAGGATCAATCAGTCATGACACCCCGCGTACGCGAGATCCTGGGCTGGTATGGCGCGGACAGCCCGGGAACCCTCACCAACCTGGCGCGGCTCCTCAATCACGGGCGGCTGGCGGGAACCGGGAAACTCGTCATCCTGCCCGTCGACCAGGGCTTCGAGCACGGACCGGCGCGCTCGCTCGCGCCCAATCCGCCAGCCTACGATCCGCGATATCATTTCGGACTGGCTGTCGAAGGGGGCTGCAACGGTTTTGCCGCCCCCTTGGGCCTTCTTGAGGCCGGCGCCCGCGATTTTGCCGGCGAAGTGCCTCTCATCCTCAAGCTCAGCAACAGCGACGTGCTTCGAGATGACAAGGACCCCGACCAGGCGTTGACCGCCGGCATTCAGGACGCCCTTCGCCTTGGCTGCTGTGCGATCGGCTTCACCATCTATCCCGGATCGGCCCACGAGCTCGCGATGTACCGGCAGGTGGCGCTCTGTGCCGAAGAGGCAAAGCGCAACGGGCTCGCCGTCTTCATCTGGGCCTATCCCCGCGGCTCCGCCTTGAGCAAGGCGGGCGAAACGGCCATCGACGTCATCGGTTATGCCGTCCAGATCGCGGCTCAGCTTGGCGCGCATGTCATCAAGGTCAAGCTGCCGACCGCGCACATCGAGAAGGACGCCGCGCGCGCTGTTTACGAAGAGCAGTCGATCCCCATCGCCACCCTGGCGGACCGCGTCCGCCACGTGACCGACTGCGCCTTCGCCGGCCGCCGGATCGTCATCTTTTCGGGCGGCACGATGATCAGCGACAATGACACCCTGCTCGACGAAATCCGCGCAATCCACGCCGGAGGCGGGTTCGGATCGATGATCGGCCGCAACAGCTTCCAGCGGCGAAGAGAAGACGCCCTCGGGATGCTCGCCGCCATGATGGACATATATGCTTCGGCGGACGCCAGGAGCTAAACGCGTTCCTCGATTGCGCCAAGGACGCTTCCAACGATTGCCCTGGCGTCCTCCTGGATCTCGCTCAGATGCCCGGCGCTTCGAAAGCTTTCCGCATAGATCTTGTAGATCGCCTCGGTGCCGGACGGCCGCGCCGCGAACCAGCCGCTCGCGGCCGTGATCTTGATCCCGCCGAACGGGGTGCCGCCTCCAGGCGCTGCGGTCAATCTGGTCTGGATCGGCTCGCCCGCAAGCTCCGTCGCGTGAATCCGGTCGGTCGAGACCTTGCGCAGCACGTCAGCCTGCTGCGGAGTCGCCGGGGCGTCGACCCGCTCATACCAGGACTGGCCGAGCTCCGCGGTCAGCCCATCATAGACCTGGCCGGGATCGCGGCCGGACCGGGCCTTGATCTCGGCCGCCAGCAGCCCAAGCGCCAGACCGTCCTTGTCGGTGGTCCAGACCGAGCCGTCGCGCCGCAGCAGCGATGCGCCGGCGCTTTCCTCGCCGGCAAAGCCGAGCGCGCCCGTAAACAGCCCGTCGACGAACCATTTGAACCCGACCGGGACTTCGACGAGCCCGCGCCCGAGGCGCGCCGCGACGCGGTCGATCATCGCGCTGCTCACCATCGTCTTGCCGATCCCGCAGCGTTTTTCCCACGCCGGGCGGTGATCGAACAGATAGGAGATCGCCGCCGCCAGATAATGATTGGGTTTCATCAGCCCGCCCGAGGGAGTGACGATGCCGTGGCGATCGGCGTCGGTGTCGTTGCCGACGGCGAGGTCGAAGCGGTCGCGAAGGCCGATGAGGCGGGTCATCGCGTAGGGCGACGAACAGTCCATCCGGATCTTCCCGTCCCAGTCGGCGGTCATGAACCCGAATGTCGGATCGACCTTGGTCTCGACGACCTCTCCGTTCAGTCCGTAGCGATCGATGATCTCGCCCCAGTAGCGAACGCTTGCGCCGCCGAGGGGGTCGACTCCGAGCGCCAGGCCCGACTCCCCGATCGCCTCCATGTCGATGACGCTGGCGAGGTCCCTCGTGTAATGGCCAAGATAGTCATGGCCGTGAACCGAGGGCGAATGCCGGGCGCGTTCATACGGGACGCGACCGACGTCGCGAACCCCGCTTTCGAGCAACCGGTTCGCCGCCGCCTCGATCCAGCCGGTCACCGCCGAATCGGCCGGGCCGCCGGTCGGCGGGTTGTACTTGAAGCCGCCGTCTTCCGGCGGATTGTGCGACGGAGTGAGGACGACGCCGTCGGCGAGCCCTTCGGTGCGGCCACGATTGTAGGCGAGGATCGCGTGCGAAATGACGGGCGTCGGAGTGTAGCCGTCATCGACATCGATCATCGTCACGACCTCGTTCGCGACGAACACCTCCAGCGCCGTGGCGAAGGCGGGGCGGGACAAAGCGTGCGTATCGATGCCGATGAAGAGCGGGCCATCGATTTCATGTTGCCTGCGATAGAGGCAGATCGCCTGGGCGATTGCGACGATGTGCAGCTCGTTGAACGACGTGCGGAACGCCGAGCCGCGATGACCCGAAGTGCCGAAATGGATGCGCTGCGAGGGTTGCGACGGATCCGGCACGCCGGAAAAATAGGCGCCGATCAGGTCGGCAGGTCTGATCAGCCGGGCCGGGTCGAGGAGCTTGCCGGCGAGCGGGCTGATGCGCGCGCCGGTCACGCCGCGACCCGACAATGGCGCTGGATGCCGATCAATAGCATCAACAATTTTGACCTCAACCTACAATAATATTCATTTGCTAGATTAGAATAGCAGGTAGATGATGCAAGACGCAAGGCAGGTTTGCGATCGCCGATCTAAGCATCCGCAAACCGCTGTTCTTGAAGATCCGAGCGATCGGACCCAAGTTGAAAGCGCAATGGTCAGTTTTTCAAAAACTCGACGTTCTGAAATCCATCCGGGCAGCAGTACCGCACGCCTCTAGGCTCTGGGCTGTCTCGCTCGCTACTCGACGAGCGACGGTCTGGGGCGCCAATCGCCGCGACGGGACATTTCCCGATCGTCGTTGCGAGCACCGGCCTTCGCGACTTTCCACGAAAGAATTGAACGAGCCGGCTTGCCCGGACCGGTCGGTCGCGTCGGCTCCGCGGGCAGCCTCGTCAGCGAGGTGCCCATTGGACTGGAGGCAATCGTGTCTGTCTGTTTTGCGACCCAAGCTCGACACAAGGTCAACGGAGCTGCGGTGCGCTGTCGCGGCGTTTTGCGCGCCTTTCCTTCCGATCCGGCCCGCCGAAGGCTGGAAAACGGGACGATCCGGAATGCCCGAGCGGTCGTCCGCTCTTCTGCCCGGCGCGGAGCGCCGGCATGAGCGCTCGGGCCGCCGCCGGCTATGAAACCGGCTATGAAAGTCGCTCCGATCTCGAACTTGCGGCCGGTATCGCGCGCCGCGATTCCGGGGCCGTGCGTCTCGTCATGCAGCGCAACAATCAAAGGCTGTTTCGCGTCGCATTGCAGATATTGCGCAATCGCGAGGATGCCGAGGACGCGGTGCAGAGCGCTTATCTGAAGGCCTTCGCGGCGATCAGGAGCTTTGCCGGCCGGTCCTCGCTCTCCACCTGGCTCACCCGCATTGTCATCAACAATGCCCTCGTCCATGCCCGCTCCGCGAAGCGCCGGCGGGTGTTGCTCGACGAGAGTGAAGTCCCGATCGTCGACGACTATCGCGAAATGCTGATGCGCGGCTCCATGTCCGTGTCGCCGGAACGGGTGGTTGCCGGCGGGCAGGTGCGGCGGCTGCTCGACCAGGCGATCAAGCAGCTCCCCGCACCCTTTCGTGCGGTCTTCGTCCTGCGCCAGATCGAGGAGCTCGACGTTGCCGAGGTCGCCGAAAGGCTGGGTATTCCGGCGGCCACCGTCAAGACGAGGCATCTGCGCGCGCGGCGGCGGCTCCAGCGCCTGCTTGGTCCGGGCTTCAACGCCGGGGAGAACATGGCATGAGCGAATATGGCGATCCCATCTCGCCCGAGCAGATCGAACTGGCCGTCAGCAGGGTGCTCGAGCAGCACGAGCGCGCGCCCGAACTCCCGCTCGACGGCCAGGTCCTCGAAGCGGTCGCGCAGACGATCTGCGCATGCGTGCTCGAAATCGAGGATGATCTGGAGCTCCACCTGTCCGGCACCCACGCCGGGATATTGGAGGAGGTGAGGCACCGGGTCGAACAGCGGCTCGCGGCTGCGGCCGCCAGGGCGAACGACATCTCGGTCGACGAAGCCTCTCGCGAATCCTTCCCGGCCAGCGATCCACCCGGATGGATCTGGGAACGGCCCGATCGCCGGGTGCAGGAGGAGTAGTCAAATGGTCATGCGGACAGCAGCGGCGGAATGGCGCGGGCGAGTGCGAGACGGCGGCGGGACGGTCAGCCTCGGCAGCGGCGCCTTCGAGGGTCCTTATTCGTTCGGCTCGCGATTCGAGGAGGAACCGGGGACCAACCCGGAAGAGCTGCTGGGCGCCGCCCATGCGAGCTGCTTTTCCATGGCCCTGTCGCTACTCCTCACCGAAGCAGGCTACACGCCGACGCGGATCAGGACTGTCGCCAGGGTCACGATCGAGCGATCGGGTGACGGCTTTGCAATCACGCACATCGAGCTGGTGACGGAAGCGGAAGTGCCGGGGATCGATGCGGCGGCCTTCTCCGGCCATGCCGAGGCCGCCAGGAGCAGCTGCCCGGTGTCGAAGGCGCTCGCCGCAGTCGACATCAGCCTCAGCGCGGCCCTTCTGCAAGTTGCAGGCTGAGCCCGCGGCTCGTCACTGGCGCCGCCGCTCGAGCGGTGCGGCGCTGATGGAGAGCCGGCCCTTTCGAGCGCGCTTTCCGGCGCGATGGATTCGGTTGCGCAGAGCGACTAGATCGAAAGCAGACTTGCAGAGCAGAGATCTGATGCAGATGTCCGTTGCCGGACTGGAATCCTGGTTCCGGAAACTGCCGCGCGACCGGCCCCTGCTGGGGCTCATCGCCGGGGGCGCCTTCTTCGTCCTCGCCTCCTTCCTGCGCTGGATCCTCGGCGGAATCAGCGAAGGCTTTGGACCGATGACCTTCCTGCCCGCAATATTGCTTGCGGGACTGTTCGGCGGAATCCGTATCGGCCTCGCGGTCGCAGCCCTTTGCACGATGGTCGCCTGGGTGATGTTCTTCCCGCCCTACGGGACGTTCACGCTGGATCATGCGCAGCGGATCACCATGGTGATCTTCGTCTTCACGGCGGCGCTCGAGCTTTACGTCATCCGCACGCTCAACCTCGCAATCCAGGCACTGTCGGAATCGCGCGAGCGATCGAACATCCTGTTTCGCGAGCTGCAGCACAGGGTTGCCAACAATCTCCAGTTCGTCGCCTCCTTCCTGTGGCTGAGACGCAAATCGCTGCCGGCCGGAAGCGCGGGGGCGGACGCGCTCGACGCGGCGCGGGCGCGCCTCGATACGATGTCGCGCGTCCACCGGCGCCTGCACGATCCCTCGTCCGTGGATCAACCCATCGGAGACTATCTCAGAGCCCTCTGCATGGACCTGATTCAGACGAGCGATACGCCGGGCGTCCGACTGGTCGTTCGGGCAGACCCGGTGACGCTCAATCTCGAAGCCCTGATGTCGGTATCGCTGATCGTGGCGGAGCTCGTCACCAACAGCCTGAAGCATGCATTCCGGGGACAGGAAGACGGCGAGATCCGGATCAACGTCTCGTTGGACAAGGGACATTATTCGGTCACGGTCGCCGACGACGGGCCCGGAATCTCGCTGAAGGACGTAGCCGCGAAGAGCGCGCAACTGGGGCGAAGCATTCTCGACAGCCTGGCCCGCCAGTTGCGGGGGCAAATTTCCTACGAATCCGGGCGCGGCGCGGTGGTGAAGCTGCTTTTTCCCGCCTAGTGCTAGGCAATCCCTTCGAGCCGGCGCGGATCGGGAACCTTGCCGCATGCGCCGCAGTCAAAATCAGGAAGGGGCCGCCGGGGGCCCCGGCCGGGCGGACGTCCGGATCAGTTCCCGCAAAAGCCGATAAGGAAGACGTCTTGAAGCCAATAGCGCAATGCCTCTGTCCTTGACCCTTGCCCTGGCGCCTTTTCTCGGCCGCGCATTCACGCGCGCGCACGCACAGCCGCCCTGGAACGATACCGCGGCCATTCGCCAGGAACTGGCGAGCGCCGAGCGGATGGAGGAGCATGCGCGAAGCCTGGCCCGCGCCCAGCGGGTCAAGCCGCAGCGCCAGTTGGCTCATCCGCTGCTCGACCGGCTGAAGGCCAACGAAGCGAGCCTGATCGATTCCTATCGCTCGATCTGCACGGCGGTCGACGACAAGGCCGCGATCACGCCCGCCGCGGAATGGCTGATCGACAATTTCCATCTCGTCGAGCGCCAGATTCGCGAGGTGCGGCTGGACCTTCCGCCGCCTTATTACCGGCAATTGCCCAAGCTCGCCGACGGTCCCTTCGCCGGCCTGCCGCGGGTGTTCGGGCTGGTCTGGGCATTTGTCGCGCACACCGACAGCCGCTTCGATGTCGACAGCTGGTCAAATTTCATCAAAGCCTATCAGGAGGTGCAGCCGCTCACGATCGGCGAATTGTGGGCTTCGGCGATCACCCTGCGCATCATCCTCGTCGAGAATCTGAGGAGGATCGCCGAGCGCATCGTCTACAGCCGCGACGAGCGCCGCAAGGCCGACGCGATCGCCGATGATCTGCTGATTGCCGATAGCCCCGGGCAAACGGAAGATGACCTGGTCGACCGGCTCGGGCGCGAAGCGCCGTCCGATGCGCTGGCGCTTCAGCTGATCCACCGCCTGAGGGATCAGAGCCCGGTGCTTACTGCAATGCTCCGCCGGCTCGACGAACGCCTGTCGGCGGACGGACGGACGAGCGACAGCGCCATCCATGACGAGCAGCAACGGCAGATCTCCGCCAACGTCACGGTGCGCAACATCATCACCAGCATGCGGCACATCTCCGATGTCGACTGGTCGGTCATCTTCGAACGCGTGTCGCTGGTCGACCCCGTGCTCGCCGAAGGCTGCGATTTCGCGCAGATGGATTTTGCAACGCGCAACCTCTACCGGACCGCGGTCGAGGAGCTTGCCCGGGGATCGGGCCTCGACGAGCTGGAGGTTGCAAATCGCGCAGTCCGGGCCGCGGCGGCCGCGACCGAGCGCCGGCGCAAGGATCCCGGCTATCATCTGACCGCCGAGGGCCGCCCCGCGTTCGAGACGGCACTGGGCTTTCGTCCGTCCTTCTCGACCACCGCGAGCCGCGCCTATCGCGCGCTCGGCGTCGGCGGCTATGCTGGCGCCGGCGCGCTCGTCGCCTTGCTGCTGCTCGGCTTCCCGATCCTCTTCCACATCGAGGCCAGCGTCGACTGGATCCTGCTCGCTGTGCTCGGGGTGCTCGGCGCGGTGCCGGCGATCGATTCGGCCGTGTCGCTCGTCAACCAGGGCGTGACTCGCCGCTTGGGCGCCACGCAGGTCCCGGGCCTCGAGCTCGAGGGCGGAGTCCCCGCCCATTTGCGCACACTGGTCGTGGTGCCGACCATGCTGACCCGGCGGGAAAGCATCACGGAGCAGGTCGAGCGGCTGGAGATCCATCATCTCGCCAGCATCGGCGGGGAGATCCAGTTCGCCCTGCTCTCGGACTGGGCCGATGCGGCAACCGAGACGGTCGAAGGCGACGACGCGCTGCTCCAGACTGCCCTCGACGCCATTGCCCGGCTGAACCGCCGGCACGCACCCGCGCCCGGCGGGGACCGGTTCCTTCTGCTCCACCGGCGGCGGGTGTGGAACGAAAGCCAGCGCCTGTGGATCGGCTGGGAGCGCAAGCGCGGCAAGCTGCACGAGCTGAACCGCCTGCTTCGCGGCGCCCGCGACACGACCTTCCTCAGCCTCGGCGGACGGCCGCCGACGGTACCCGCGGACGTCCGATATGTGATCACCCTGGACGCGGACACGAGGCTTGCGCCCGACACGGTGCAGCGCCTGATCGGCAAGATGGCGCATCCGCTGAACCATCCGATCGTGGATTCCGCGAGGCGGCGCGTCGTCGAGGGCTACGCGATCCTCCAGCCGCGCGTCACACCCAACCTTCCGGTCGGCAATGAAGGCTCGGCCTATCAGCGCGCATTTTCCAGTCCCAACGGCATCGATCCCTATTCAGCCGCCGTTTCCGACGTCTACCAGGACCTGTTCGGCGAAGGCTCCTATGCCGGCAAGGGCATCTATGCGGTCGATGCCTTCGAGGCCGTGCTCGCCGACCGGGTTCCCGACTCCACACTGCTCAGCCACGATCTGTTCGAAGGCGTGTTCGCCCGCGCCGGCCTTGCCTCGGACGTCGAGGTGGTCGAATCCTATCCGGCCCGCTACGACGTCGCCTCGCTGCGCTACCATCGCTGGGCGCGAGGCGACTGGCAGCTGCTGCCCTGGATCCTCGGCTGGAGCGCACTTCTCGGAAAGACCCGGCAGCTGCCGGCGAAGATGCCCGCAAGCGGCCGCTGGAAGATGGTCGACAATCTGCGGCGGTCGGTCACGCCCTTGACCTGCGTTCTGGCGTTGCTGGCGGGCTGGGCGCTGCCGTTCGATGCGGCGCTCGTATGGACTCTCTTCTTCCTCGGGACGATCGCGCTTCCGAGCGTGTCGCCGGTGCTTGCGTCCGCGGCCGCCCGGCACCCCGGAATCCGCGCCCGCGTGCACTTCGCGAGGGTCTTCTCCGATCTCGGCGGCGCGCTCCTGCAGGCGCTACTCATCCTGACGCTCCTCGCGCACCAGGCCTGGCTCATGGCCGATGCGGTCCTCCGAACCTTGTTTCGACTGTTCATCACCCGCCGCAATCTCCTGCAATGGACGCCGGCGGCGCAGGCGACGATCGGTTCCGATCCCTCCCTCGCCACCTACTACCGGTGGATGGCCGGTGCGGTGGTCACGGGCGCTGCAGCGCTCGCCGGGACATGGCTGTTCGGCGACCGGACGGTGTATCTGGCCGCTCCCTTCGCTCTGCTGTGGATCGCGTCACCGGCGGTCGCGCACCGGGTGAGCCGGCGATCGAGCGCAGTGGCGGAGCATGTGGCAAGCGAGACCGACCGGCGCGCGCTGAGGCTGATCGCGCGGCGCACCTGGCGCTATTTCGAGACCTTCGTCACGCCCGCGGACAACATGCTTCCGCCGGATAATTTCCAGGAAGAGCCCTCGCCGGTTCTCGCTCGCCGCACGTCGCCCACCAATCTCGGCCTCTACCTCCTCTCGACTGCCAGCGCGCACGACTTCGGCTGGGCGGGCGCGCTCGACACGATCGAGCGGCTCGAGGCGACGATGGCGGCGATGGCGAAGCTCGAGCGATATCGCGGCCATTTCTACAACTGGTACGACACGGAAACCCTCCGCGCGCTTGACCCGCAATATGTCTCTTCGGTCGACAGCGGCAATCTGGCCGGACATCTCATCGCGCTCGCCAATGCCTGCGAGGATTGGTGTGGGACGCCGCTCGAAGGTGCGAAGCGCCTCGCCGGGATCGCCGATGCGCTCGATCTCGTTCGCGAAGAGGTCGAATCGCTGCGCGACCGCCGCCGCACCGAAACCGTGACCTGGCGCCAGCTCGACGAGTCGGTCGCTCATCTGCTGGCGGAAGCGGGCCGGGTCGGCCCCGAGGGCGAAACGCTCGCCGCTCGCCTCGCCGCGCTTGCGGAACCTGCGGAAACGCTTGTCGATCTTGCGAGGGCATTCGCGATCGAGCGTGGCGAGGACGCTTCGGGCATCCTCTTCTGGGCCGAGGCCGCGTGCCACTGTGTGGCCAGTCATCAGCGCGATCACGAATCCTCCGACGATCTCGCGGCCAGATTTTCCGCCGTTGGCAGCGCGGCGCGGGAACTGGCATTGGCCATGGAGTTCGATTTCCTCCTCAACGAGGAGCGCCTGCTCCTGTCGGTCGGCTTCGTCGTCCGCGACGGCGCACTGGACGAAAGCTCCTATGACCTGCTGGCTTCGGAAGCGCGCCTCGCGAGCTTCATCGCAATCGCCAAGGGCGACTTGCCGGCGCGCCACTGGTTCCGGCTCGGGCATGGCGTCGCCCCGGTCGGCGGCGGCGCGGCCCTGCTGTCCTGGTCCGGCTCGATGTTCGAATATCTGATGCCGTCGCTGGTCATGCACGCGCCGGCCGAAAGCATCCTCGGCCGGACCAATCGCGCGATTGTCCAACGACAGATCGAATATGCAAGAGCGCTCGGGACGCCCTGGGGCATATCGGAGTCCGCCTACAACGCTCGCGACCTGCAGCTTACCTATCAATATTCCAACTTCGGAATCCCGGGGCTCGGGCTGAAGCGCGGCCTGGGCGAGGACGCCGTCGTGGCGCCTTATGCAACCGCGCTCGCCGCGATCGTGGACCCGGTCGCCGCTGCACGCAATTTCAGGGGACTGGCGGGCTACGGCGCCCGCGGCCGCTTCGGATATTATGAGGCGCTCGACTTCACGCCACGCCGGCTGCTCGACGGACAGAAGGTCGCGATCGTCCGCGCATTCATGGCCCATCATCAGGGGATGACGGTCGTCTCCATCGCCGACGCCCTGCTCGGGGGGCTCATGCGGAAGCGGTTCCACGCGGAACCGATCGTGCGCGCGGCGGAATTGCTGCTGCACGAGCGCATGCCCCGCGAGATCGCCGCAGCGCCGTCATGGGCGAGCCAGGCGAAGCCGGATACAAGGATCCGCGAGTTCGAGGCGCTCGGCAGCTGGCGTCAGGGCGACCCGCACGCCGCGTCTCCGGATACGCACCTTCTTTCGAACGGGCGCTACAGCGTCATGCTCACCGCGGCCGGGTCGGGTTACAGCCGCTGGCGGGACCTCGCGGTGACCCGGTGGCGCGAGGACTCGACCTGCGACGACTGGGGGTCCTACATCTATTTGCGGGACGTCGAGACCGACCGCTTGTGGTCGGCGACCTACCAGCCGACGAGCGTCCGGCCGGATCAATATCGCGTTGCGTTCAGCGAGGAGAAGGCGACTTTCTCCCGCCAGGACGGCGATCTCCACACGACGCTCGAAGTGGTCGTCTCGACCGAGGACGACGCCGAAGTTCGTCGCCTCACCATGACCAACAACGGCAGGCGGGCTCGCGAGATCGAGGTCACCTCCTATGCCGAGATCGCCATCGCCTCCCAGGCGGACGACAGCGCTCACCCGGTCTTCTCCAAACTCTCCATCGAGACCCAATATGCCGCCCGCTTCGGGGCCATTCTCGCAACCCGCCGGCGGCGCTCGCCGGAACAGCCGGAAGTCTGGGCCGCGCATCATTCGGTCGCCTCGGGCGAAGGCGTGGGAAAGGCGGAGTTCGAGACCGACCGCGCCCGCTTCCTTGGCCGCGGGCTCGGCGTCCGGACGCCGGCCTCGGCGATCGACGGACGCCTTCTGTCACGGTCGACCGGAGCTGTTCTCGATCCGGTGTTCGTGCTGCGCAGGCGGGTGCGCCTCGAGCCGGGCGCGGCCGCGCACATCGACTTCTGGACCTTGGTCGCCGAATCCCGGGAAAAGCTGCTCGACGTTGTCGACAGGACCAACGACATCAGCGCCTTCGACCGTGCGGTCACGCTGGCCTGGACCCAGGCGCAGGTGCAACTCCATCACCTCGGCATCGATCGGGACGAGGCAAACCAATTCCAGCGTCTCGCCGGACATCTCATCTTCGCCGGGCCTTCGCTGAGGCCTTCCTCGGAAGTGATCATGCGCGGAGCCGGACCGCAGTCCGGCCTGTGGCCGCAGAGCATCTCGGGCGACCTGCCGATCATCCTTCTGCGCATTGCGAACGTCGAGGACATCAGGATCGTTCACCAGTTGCTGCAGGCCATGGAATATTGGCGGGCCCGCAGGCTCGAGGTCGACCTCGTGATCGTCAACGAACGCTCCTCCTCCTACCTCCAGGACCTGCAATCCGCGCTCGAGACCGTCCTGCGGACCAGCGAGTCCCTGCCGCCGTCGTCGGCCGAGGGTGCCAAGGGACAGGTGTTCCTGCTGCGCGCCGACCTCCTGCCGCCGCAGACATGCGCGTTGCTGGCGTCGGCCGCACGCGTTCGGCTGACGGGCGACGGAGGCGGGCTCGCCGAGCAGCTCGGTCGCATCAAGGAGCCCGTCCGCCCCGCGCGCGCGGCTCGCAAGCTTTCGCTCCGCAGCGCTCAGCCCCCGACCGCCGGCCCCGAGCTCGAATTCTTCAACGGGATCGGCGGGTTTGCGGACGATGGACGGGAATATGTCGTCACCCTCGGACCCGGCCAGTCGACTCCCGCGCCCTGGATCAACGTCATTGCCAATCCCCGCTTCGGATTTCAGGTGTCGGCGGAAGGGTGCGGCTTCACCTGGTCGGTCAACAGCCGGGAGCATCAGCTCACTCCCTGGTCGAACGATCCGGTCACCGACCGCCCGGGCGATGCGATTTACCTGCGCGACGAGGAGAGCGGCGATCTCTGGTGCCCGACGGCGCAGCCGATCCGCGACGATCTCGGCGTCTATGTCGCCCGGCACGGCTGGGGATACAGCCGGTTCGAGCATGAAGCGCACGGCATCCAGTCGGAGCTTCTGACCTACGTGCCCGTTGCCGACCCGATCAGGATCTCGCGCCTGAAGCTCCGCAACACCGGCGACCGGCCGCGGCGCCTGTCCGTCACCAGCTATGTCGAATGGGTGCTCGGCACCTCCCGCCCGGGCTCGGCGCCATTCGTTTCCACGGAGATCGACCCCGTCCTCGGGGCGATGTTCGCTCGCAATCCGTGGAACGCGGCCTTCGCCGGGCGCGTCGCCTTTCTCGACCTTGGCGGCCAGCAGACGAGCTGGACCGGGACCGCCGCGAGTTCATCGGACGCAACGGCTGCCTGTCGGATCCGGCGGGCCTCGCCGCGACGGCGCAGCTTTCCGGCGCGATCGGTGCAGGCCTCGATCCCTGCGGCGCGATGGCCACGGCCGTCGAACTGCCGGCGGGCGGCGAAACCGAGGTGGTGATCCTGTTGGGGGACGCCGCCGGACCGGAAGAGGCCGCAGCGCTCATCGCCCGCTATCGCGATTCTGATCCGGACGCCGTGCTGGCCGAGGTCCGCGAGCAATGGGAAGGGCTGCTGGGTACCATCCAGGTCAAGACGCCCGACCGTTCGATCGACATCATGCTCAACGGCTGGCTGCTCTATCAAACCATCGCCTGCAGGCTGTGGGCGCGTTCGGGCTTCTACCAGGCGAGCGGCGCCTACGGCTTTCGCGATCAGCTCCAGGACGGAATGGCGCTCACCGCGATCCGGCCGACCCTGACGCGCGAGCATCTTGTCCGCGCCGCCGGCCGCCAGTTCGCGGAGGGCGATGTCCAGCATTGGTGGCTGCCGCATTCAGGCCAGGGCGTGCGCACGACCATCTCCGACGACAGGGTCTGGCTCGCCTTTTGCGTCGCCCATTATCTCGAGACGACGGGCGATGCCTCGGTTCTCGACGAGGACGCGCCTTTTCTCGAAGGCCCGGCGCTGAAGGAAGGCGAGGATGCCAGCTTCTTCGCCCCCACCGTCTCCGACAGGAAGGCGAGCGTTTACGAGCATTGCGCGCTCGGCCTTGATGCGAGCCTTGCGCGCGGCGCCCACGGCCTTCCCCTGATCGGCGGCGGCGACTGGAACGACGGCATGAACAGGGTCGGGGAGGGCGGCAAGGGCGAAAGCGTCTGGCTCGCCTGGCTTTCGCACATGTCCCTGACCGCCTTCGCGACGGTGGCCAAGTCGCGGGGCGAGGCGGCGCGCGCGAAGAAGTGGCGCGACGAGGCTTCGGCGCTGCTCAAGGCGCTCGAGCGTGAGGCCTGGGACGGCGGCTGGTATCGGCGGGCATGGTTCGACGACGGCACGCCGATCGGCAGCGCTTCGAGCGACGAATGCCGGATCGATTCGATCGCCCAGTCGTGGGCGGTCATGTCGGGCGCCGCCGATCCCGAGCGCGCGACACGGGCGATGGCGGCGGTCGAGCGCGAGCTGATCCGCGTCGATGACGGCCTCGCATTACTGTTCACGCCGCCGTTCGACCGAACCGACCATGATCCCGGCTACATCAAGGGATATCCGCCCGGCATTCGCGAGAATGGCGGCCAATATACCCATGCCGCGGCCTGGTCGGTCATCGCCCTTGCGCGGCTCGGCGAAGGAGCGAAGGCCGCCAGCCTGTTCTGGATGCTCAACCCGATCAACCACGCCCGCAGCCGCTCCGACCTGCGCCGCTACAAGGTCGAGCCCTATGTCGTCGTCGCCGACGTCTATTCCGCGGCGGACCATGTCGGCCGCGGAGGCTGGACCTGGTATACCGGCTCGGCCGGCTGGCTGTATCGCGCCGGATTGGAAGAGATACTGGGTTTGCGCCTGACCGCTTCTGCGCTTCATCTCGATCCCTGCATTCCGGAGAGCTGGCCGGGCTTCGAGATCACGCTCCGCCGCAATTCGACGCGATTCGACATCCGCGTCGACAATCCCGGCCATGTCGCAAAAGGGATTGCATCGGCGCGGATCGACGGAATCGAGGTCGCTGCGCGGCCGCTTCGCTTCGACCTCGCCGAGGATGGGAAAAGCCATGAAATCCTCGTCGTAATGGGCTGAGCGATGTCGGCGTTGAAAGAGCCCCACACGGCAGTCGAATGGCGACTGTTCGACGACGCGGAAGCGATGGCGCTCCGAGCGGCGGACCATGTCCAGTCGGTCATCGGGTCGGCGATCGAGGCTCGGGGCGCCGCCGTCATTGCATTGCCCGGCGGCAGGACACCCGTGCCGATATTCGACAAGCTGGCCGCGGGCGATCTCGACTGGCCGCTTGTGACCTTTCTGCCGACCGACGATCGGCTGGTCCCGATCGACGATCCGCTCAGCAACGCCGGGCTGATCCGCGCCCATTTCGGAAGGACCGGCGCAAGGCTGCTGACTCTGTTCGACGCTCCGGTCGACCTCGAGGGTGTCGCCCGATCGGCGGAAAGCAGGCTGCGCTCGCTCCACTGGCCCCTGGACCTCGTCTGGCTGGGCATGGGGGAGGATGGTCACACGGCTTCCATCCTCCCCGGTCCGGACTTCGAAGTGGCACTGGCCGCGGCGGCCGGCCGGCGTGCCTGTGTCGTCACTCCCGACCCGCTGCCGGCCGAAGCGCCCGTCGCCCGTGTCACGTTGACGCGCGGCGCGCTGGTGGCGACCCGCTCCCTGATGCTGACGATCACCGGGGAGAAGAAGCGTTCGGTCGTCCGGCAGGCGATGGAGGAGGGGGCCCTGTCCAGTCTCGCCATCGGCCGCGTGCTGGCGTCGGCGCGCGTGCCCGCCGAAATCTACTGGAGCCGGTGATTCCCTCCGGCGCCACCTTCTAGACCGAGGCTGCCTCGCGAATGCCGGCAATCGCAGCTGCATAGTCGGCGGCGCCGAATATCGCGGTTCCAGCGACGATCACGTCGGCGCCGGCTGCGGCGGTCGCGCGAACCGTGTCGACATTCTGGCCGCCGTCAGCTTCGATATGCGGATCGAGGCCGAGGCCCGCGCAGCGGGCGCGAAGCGCGGCGATCTTGGGCAGCGTTTCCGGCAGGAAGGCCTGTCCGCCGAATCCCGGATTGACGGTCATCACGAGGATGATGTCGACCAAATGGAGGATTGGCTCGATCCACAGAACCGGCGTCGCCGGGTCGATCACCACGCCCGGGCGGCAGCCGAGCTCGCGCACGCGGCTGAGGACACGATGGAGGTGAACGGTCGACCCGGGCTCCGCCTGGACCAGCAGATGATCCGCGCCAGCCCGGGCATAGCGCTCGAGCGAGCGTTCCGGCTCGACCACCATCAGATGGACATTGAGCGGCTTCTTGGTGACCCGGCGCACGGCCTCGACCATGCTGGGTCCGAAGGAGATGTCCGGAACGAACCGGCCGTCCATGATGTCGAGATGGATCCAGTCCGCGCCCGCCGCCTCGACTGCGCGAACTTCTTCGCCCAGCCGCGTGAAGTCGGCGGCGAGAAGCGATGGCGCGACTAGCAGCGGCCGGCTCATCGCCGCGAGATTTCCGGGCGAATGAAATGGACGATTGCGTCGGCCACCCCGGCTTCTTCGTTGGTCGCGGCGGTGGCGGTCGCCGCCGCACGCACGCAGGCGGGCGCCTGTCCCATCGCCACCGACAGGCCCGCGCGGGCGAACATCGGAAGATCGTTCGTCATGTCGCCGAGTGCCGCAACCTGCGTCAGCTCGACCCCGAACGCCTGCGCCAGCGCGGCGATTCCGTCGCCCTTGTTGGCCAGGCGGTGCGTGGCATCGAGATAATAGAGCTGTGAGCGCGCGACGGTCGCGCGGGCACCGATCATGGATTTCGCCTGCTTCTCCAGCCGCGCAAGCAGCTCATGATCGTCACTCACCCCGACAATCTTGTCGATGCGCCCGTCGAGCCCGGCGAAATCCTCCCGGATCACCGGCTCGACCGCGGCGGCGAGCCGCTCGCGCGCGAGGTGGGGATTGTCGAGGCCGGCGACGAGCCAGGCTCCATCGGCATAGACCCAGCGCGCGACTCCCGGCCGGTCGAGCAATCGCAGCATCGCCGCTGCATCGGCCGCCTCGAGCCGATGCGCGAAGCGGATCATGCCGTTGGTATCGAAGAGCGTGCCGCCGTTGAATGCGGCCATTGGACCGGCGAGGCGCAATCTCTTCGCCAGCTTC
>Ga0157369_10004049_pt1 | contig 17368 bp, 17 predicted proteins | sample C25metaG_FD_113461 | JGI IMG/M metagenome (GOLD analysis project Ga0157369, IMG submission 113461) | Corn rhizosphere microbial communities from Kellogg Biological Station, Michigan, USA - C2-5 metaG | ecosystem: Host-associated > Plants > Roots > Rhizosphere > Soil | place: USA: Michigan... | reverse complement strand
TCCTTCGTGAGCACCAGCGCGTCGATCTCGTCGCCGACCGAAACCTCGTCCGCCGGGTTGACCGAACGGCGAATCGAAAGCTCGGAGACCGGAATGACGCCCTCCGACTTGTAACCGATGTCGACGAGCACCTCGTCCTTGTCGACCCGGACCACGGTGCCGTGCACGACCTGCCCCTCGTTGATCTCGGGGAACGTCGAGTCATAGTCGGGGATCAGCTCGCCGTCGGGGCCCTCGACCCAGACGCCGGGCTCCTGCTGCATGAGGTCATTGGTAGCCAAGCGGCCGGGAAGTATAGCCAGGTGTGGGAATCGTCCGGAAGCGACCTCCCGAGAACCCCGCGATGCCGCTCAGGACTTGGCGTCGGACCAGTTGTCGCCGACCCCGACGTCCACGGCGAGCGCCGGGTCGAGGTCGTAGGCGCCGCACATCTCGCTGCGCACCAACTCACGCACAGTCGACACCTCAGGCTCGGGCACCTCGAGCAACAGCTCGTCGTGAACCTGGAGCACGAGCCGTGCGCCCCGCCCCTCGTCGCGCAGCCGTTTTGCGATCCGGATCATCGCCACCTTGATGATGTCGGCGTTCGAGCCCTGCATCACGAAGTTGACCGCGATCCGCTCGCCGAACCCGCGCGTCTGGCGGTTCGACGCGCGGATCTCGGGTACCGGCCGCCGGCGCCCGAGCAGCGACGTGACATAGCCGTCGCGGCCGGCCTGCTCGATCGTGCGCGCGATGAAGTCCTGGACGTGCGGGAACCGCGCGAGATACGCGTCGATATATCGCTGTGCTTCGTCGCGCGGGATCTCGAGGTTCTCCGAAAGCCCGTACGCCGAGATGCCGTAGACGATCCCGAAGTTGATCATCTTGGCGATGCTGCGCTGCCCGCTCGTGAGCTTGCCGGGCTCGATGCCGAGCACCTCGGCGGCGGTCGCGGTGTGGATGTCCTCGCCGCGCGCGAACGCCTCACGCAGCTTCGGCTCGCCCGACACATGGGCGAGGATGCGCAGCTCGATCTGCGAGTAGTCGGCAGAGAGGATGCGATGCCCCTCCTCGGCGACGAACGCCGAGCGGATCTCGCGACCGAGCTCGGTGCGAATCGGGATCGCCTGCAGGTTCGGGTCGGAGGTCGAGAGCCGGCCGGTCGCGGCCACGGTCTGATTGAACGTCGTGTGCAGGCGGCCGTCGACATCCGAGAGCAGCGACGGGAGCGGGCGCAGGTAGGCGTTCAGCAGCTTCGAGAGCTCGCGCCACTCCTCGATCACGGGGACGATTTCGTGCTCATGGCGGATCGAGCGCAGCACCTTCGCGTCGGTCGAGTAGCCCGTCTTGCCCTTACGCCCCGCGGTCAGCCGGAGCTGGTCGAAGAGCACGCGGCCGACCTGCTGGGTCGATCCGATCAGGAACTCCTCGCCCGCGAGCTCGTACGCCGTGGTCTCGAGCTCCTCGACCCGGTCGGCGAGCCGCGCGGTGATCTCACCCATCCGGTAGGTGTCGATCTTCACACCGGCCTGCTCCATCTGCGCGAGCACGTCGGAGAGCGGCAGCTCGATCGTGCGGTACAGCTCGGTGAGCCCCCGCTCCTCCAGCCGGTCGAGCAGCAGCCCGGCCAGACGGCGCGGTGTCTCGGCGCGACGAACGAGCGCGGTCGTCTCCTCGTCGGCCGGCGGGGCGGGCACGAGCTCGACGCCGTATTCGGCCGCAAGGTCGTCGAGGGCGTACGACGCGCGGCCGGGGTCGATCAGGTACGCCGCGAGCAGCGTGTCATCGCGCGCATCGACCCCGAGCGCCTTCGCGTCGTGGACGACGAAGTCGCCCTCGGCGTGCGGCGGGCGCGCGCCGATCACCACCTCGTCGCCGGCGGCGACGGCCGCACGGTCACCGTCGACGGCGAACCCGACCAGTCCACGGAAGTCGAGTGCGCCCTCGCGCCACGGCACCTCGACGCCGGTGAGCTTCATCGGTGCGGAGGGCACTGCCGCGTCGAGCTCGTCGACCCGGTTGAGCAGGTTGCGGAACTCGAAGCGGCGGAAGATCTCCTTCAACTCGTTGCGGTCGGGCGGGTCGAGGACGAGCTGAGCCGGATCGCACTCGATGTCGAGGTCTCGGCGCATCGTCGCCAACTCTTTTGACACGCGGGCGAGCTCGGCGTTCTCAGAGATGTTGCGCGCACGCGCCGGCGACAGCTCGGCCGCGTGCTCGATCACCGACTCGAGCGAGCCGTACTGGGCGATCAGCTGACCGGCCGTCTTGTCGCCGATCCCCGGGACTCCGGGGATGTTGTCGGATGTGTCGCCCTTCAGCCCGATGAAGTCGGGGATCTGGGCCGGGGTGACGCCGTAGCGCGCGTACACGCGCTCGGGCGTGTAGACGTTGACGTCGGCGACACCGCGCGGCGTCATCATCAGGCAGACGTTCTCGCTGCAGAGCTGGAACGCATCGCGGTCGGTCGAGACGACGCACGTCTTGATCCCCTCGGCGTCGGCACGCGTCGCGAGTGTCGCGATCACGTCGTCGGCCTCCCACCCCTCGAACTCGAGGTTGCGGTAACCGAACGCCTCGACGATCGGCCGGAAGTGTGGGAACTGCTCGCGAAGCAGGTCGGGCGTGGGCCGGCGTCCTTCCTTGTAGACGACGTCGGCCGCCTCCGCGACGGCGGCACGGTGCACCGGGCGCGAGTCCCAGGCGACGGCGACGCCCTTCGGCCGGTAGTCCGCCAATAGCTTGAAAAGCATGTTTGTGAAGCCGAGCAGCGCGCCCGTGGGCTGGCCGTCGGTGGTCGCCAGCTCCTCCGGCAGCGCAAAGAACGCCCGGTAGGCGAGGTTGTTCCCGTCGACGATGAACAGGCCGACGCCGCGGGCCGGCGTGTCGTCGAGGTCGAGCTCCGCTCCCGTCAGGGTTTTGGGCACAGGGCCACGGTATCGTCCGGCGCCGATGCCGAAGCTCGAATTGCACGCCGCCCAGCCCCGGTGTCTGACACCGGTTTTGGGTCAGACACCGTTGCGCCCGCTTGACACCGCACGGGGTAACTGATGCCGTCGTCGTCCGCGCTTGCGCTGTTCTGCATCGCCTCGATCGCTCTCGCGGTCGTGCCGGGGCCCGCGGTGACCTACATCGTCACGCAGAGTGTCGACAAGGGCCGGCGCGCCGGGCTCGTCTCGGCGCTCGGTGTAGCAAGCGGCGGTCTCGTGCACGTTGCCGCGGCGACCGCAGGGCTCTCGGCGCTGATCGCCTCGTCCGCGACCGCATTCACGATCGTCAAGCTCGGCGGCGCCGCCTACCTGATCGCGGTCGGTGTGCGGCGCATCATCACCCGCGACGCAAGCGAGACGGAATCCGCCGCCGAGGGCGCGCCGCCCATCCTGCGCCAGCTCTACCGGCAGGGCATTGTCGTGAACGTCCTCAACCCCAAGACGGCGCTCTTCTTCGTCGCGTTCGTGCCGCAGTTCGTCGACCCGCACCGGGGCTCCGTGCCGCTGCAGGTCGTGCTGCTCGGGCTGCTCTTCGCGACGATCGCCTTTACCTCCGATGCGCTCTACGCGCTCCTCGCCGACCTGCTCGCGAGCAGGTTCCGGCGCAGCGGCGGCGGTGCGACGGTGCGGCGCTGGCTTTCGGGCAGCATCTTCGTCGTGCTCGGAGTCGTCGCAGCCGCCGCGCATCGATCCTCGTGATGCGCCTCCCGCTGCTCTCCGACTCGCGCGTCGTGATCGCAGAGATCGGGCCTGACGACATCGTGCTCCGCCCACCGCTCCCCTCGAGCCGCATCGAAGACGTCGGCGCGGCGGTGCGCGAAGCGCTGGCATTCCCGCTCGCCGGACGGCCGCTGCGGGAGCTTGTGACTCGTGGCGGGTCGGCGACGATCGTGATCGAACAGCCGTCGCTGCCGATTCCGAGCGCGCAGTTCGGGCCACGGCACGACGCAATCGTCACCGTGTCGGATGAGCTCGTCCGGCTCGGCGTCGAACAGCTGACGATCCTCGTCGCAGGCGGGTTGTTCCGCCGGACGACGCACGAGATCGGCCTGCTCGTGCCCGCCGAGTTCCGCCGGCGCTTCCGCGGCCGCGTGATCGTCCACGATGCGGAAGCGGAAGATCTCGTCACGCTAGGCGACGAGGGGAGCATCTCGCTCCGCGTCAACCCGGCGCTGGTCGAGACCGACCTCGTCGTCACGGTGACTGCGGCGGAGACCGTGCTGCACGGCGGGCCTGCGGCGCTCCTTGCCGCAAGCGGCCGTGATTCGCTGCGCGCGGCCGGTGCCCTGTCGCTGCTCGAGACGGGCGCCTCGCAGGGCTGGCGGCTGGCGCTCGCGCTCGAGCGCAGGCTGCAGGCGAGCGTGCCCGTCACCGGCATCTCGCTCGTGCTCAACCCGCCGCGCATGGCCGGCCCGTTCGCCGGCTATCCGTACGACCAGGAGGCGATCGAGCGGTTCGTCGGCTCACGGGCCCGCCGCGTGTTTCAGCTCGCGCCCGCACGGGTGCGGGAGCGCGTGCTCGAAGGGCTGCCCCGCGAACAGACCTGCGCGGCGGTGTACGGGGGCACCCCGTCGGAGGCACACGCCGAAGCGCTGCTGCGCGGCACCCTCTTCAAGGGCATCGAGCTCGACGAGCAGCTCGATGCGCTCGTGATCGGGATCCCGCCGACCACACCGTTCATCCCGCGCGAACGACCGAACCCGGTCAGCGCCGCCTACCTCGGCCTGGGCCTCGCGCTGCGGATGTGGCGCAACCGGCCGCCACTCGCCGAAGGCGGCACGGCGATTCTCGTGCACCCATTCCCGCGACGCTTCCCCCGCCCTACACAGACTCCGTACCGCACGCTCTTCTTCGATCCGCGCACCGCGCGTGACAGCAACGCGATGCGAGAGTCCGAGCAGGCGGCACTCGGCGACTCGCATGCTCTCGCCGAGTACCGAGCCGGGCGCGCCTGCCACCCGCTGCTGCCGTTCGTCGAGTGGAGCGCCTGCGACGTGTCCGCCCACCGGCTGGGCGCCGTGCTGATTGCGGGCTGCCGCGACGCGCACTCGGCTCGGCAGCTCGGCTTCGTGCCGGTGCACGGCCTCGGCGCGGCGCTCGAGATGGCCCGCGGGCGTGGCGCGCGGCGGATCGGCTACCTGCTCGCACCGCCGTACGTGCCGCTCGTCGTCTCTCCGGCTGACGTCTGAGAGCCTCTCCGCCTCAGGGCGGAGGCGGCTGCTGCGCGCGCGAGGGACAATAGGCCGAGATGCTCAGGAAGATCCCGAACTGGTTCGTCGACCTTTGCGTCGTCCTCGTCGTCGCCGCGTTCTCCCTGGCGAACGTCTTCCACCGCGGCGACGAGGTGTGGCTGCTCGCGCCGCTCTCGCTGCTCGGCGCGCTGCTGCTGTTCCGGCGGCGCCGCTACCCGGTCGCAGTGCTCGCGGCCGAGACACTGCTCGCCACCGTCCTCGGACTCTTTGGCGCGTTCTGGCTCGTCGCGGCGGTGATCGCCGGAGTGTGGACGGTCGCGGGGCAGCTCGATCGCAGCCGCTCGTTGCGGCTGAGCATCGCGGCAGCTGCGATCGTCGCCTTGCCGGCCCTCGGCGGCAACGGCTGGCGAGCCTGGCACCTCGTCCCCCAGGGCATCTTCTTCGTGGCCGCCTGGCTCTACGGCGAGAACCAGCGGGCCTACGACCTCGAGCGGGAAGAGCGGTCGCGCAAGGCGGTCGCCGACGAGCGTGCGCGCATCGCCCGTGAGCTGCACGATGTCGTCACACACAACGTGAGCGTGATGGTCGTGCAGGCGGCCGCCGGGAACGACGTCTGGGACACGCATCCCGAGCGGGCGCGTGAGGCGCTCCAGAACGTCGAGGACACCGGCCGGCGCGCGCTGGGCGAGCTGCGACGCTTGCTCGACATCTCGGCCGACGGCGAAGGGACGCTGCCCCAGCCCGGGCTCGACCGGGTCGACGAGCTCGTCGAGCAGGTTCGCCATGTGGGCCTCGCCGTCGGCGTGACGGTCGAAGGGCCGCGACGCCCGGTACCGCAGGCACTCGACCTGTCGGCATATCGCATCGTCCAGGAGGCGCTCACCAACACGCTCCGGCACGCCCATGCCACCCACGCCGACGTGCGTGTGCGCTACGCGCCCGATGCGATCGAGGTGGAGATCGCCGACAACGGCGTCGGGCCGGGCGGTGGTGCGAGCGACGGTCGCGGCCTGATCGGGATGCGCGAGCGCGTGGGACTGTTCGGAGGCGATCTCCGCACCGGCGCCGGGCCGGACGGGGGCTTCTCGGTCAAGGCACGCATCCCCCTCGGAGCGGCGTGATCAAAGTCCTGCTCGCCGACGACCAGGCGCTCGTGCGTTCCGGCTTCCGGATGATCCTCGAGGCGCGCGACGACTTCGACGTGATCGGCGAGGCGGAGAACGGGCGCGAGGCGGTCGAGCTCGCCACGGTCACCTCTCCCGACGTGATCCTGATGGACGTCCGGATGCCCGAGCTCGACGGTGTCGAGGCGACGCGCTTGATCCTCGGCGCCGGTTCGCCGGCGCGGGTACTGATCCTGACGACGTTCGACCTCGACGAGTACGTCGTGCGCGCGATCCGCGCCGGGGCGAGTGGCTTCATGCTCAAGGACGTGCGACCGCAGCAGCTCGTCGAGGCGATTCGCATCGTCGCCGGCGGAGACGCGCTGCTCGCCCCGAGCGTGACACGGCGCCTGCTCGACCGCTTCGCGCGCGACTATCCAGCCGTCGACGAGCAGGCCCCACTCGACGAGCTGACGAGCCGTGAGCAGGAGATCCTGATCCTCGTCGCACGGGGCCTCTCGAACGCCGAGATTGCCGAACGCCTGGTCGTGGGCGAGTCGACAGTGAAGACGCACGTCTCGAGCATCCTGCGCAAGCTGAAGTTGCGCGACCGCGTGCAGGCGGTGATCGCGGCCTACGACGCCGGTCTCGTCCGCCCGGCTGGACGGTAGGACAGGATCTGCACGCGCTCGACGGTGACCATCCCGTCCTCGACCATCTCGTCGAGCACCGGAATGACCCGGTCGATGTTCTCGGCGGTGTCGACGATCTCGATCACGACCGGCAGGTCTTCCGAGAGCCGCAGGATCCGCGCGGTGTGGAGGTGCGACTTGGCGCCGAAGCCCTCGGTGCCGCGCAGGACGGTGGCTCCCGCGAGACCCTCCGCGCGCACGCGCTCGACGATCGCCTGGTAGAGCGGCTTGCCGTGCCAGGTGTCGGACTCGCCGATGAAGACGCGCAAGAGCTTGCCTTCACCCTCCAGCCGCGGCGTCACAGCACTCTCCCGAGCACGACGCCGAGGTAGACCGCCACCAGCCCGGCGGCGCACGAGCCGAGCACGTTCAGCGCCGCCAGACCGAGCGCGCGGTCGGAGGCAAGCCGGTAGCTCTCGAACATCAGCGTCGAGAAGGTGGTGTAGGCGCCGAGGAAGCCGACCGTGGCGGAGGTGCGAAGCCACGGCGCCACCATCACGCGCTCGCTGGCGACCGTGAAGACGACCCCGAGCACGAAGGCGCCCGTGATGTTGACGACGAACGTCCCGAGCGGAAACGCGCCCGGCCAGCGACGGCTGATCGTGCCCTCGAGCCCGTAGCGGCTGAGCGCGCCGAGCGCGCCTGCCACGGCGATTGCAACGCCTGTCCGCACCGGGCGAATCCTACGCTGCGATGGAGAAGTACTAGGTCTCGCCGAGGTAGGTCTTGCGAACCTGCTCGTTCGTCTTCAGAGCAGCGGCTTTGTCGGCCAGCACGATGCGGCCGGTCTCGAGCACGTAGCCGCGGTCGGCCGCGTCGAGCGCCATCAGCGCGTTCTGCTCGACGAGCAGGATCGACGTTCCCTCGTCGTTGATCTGGCGGATGATGTCGAAGATCCGCTCGACGAAGATCGGAGCGAGCCCCAGCGACGGCTCGTCGAGCAGCAAGAGCTTCGGGCGTGCCATCAACGCGCGGCCGATCGCGCACATCTGCTGCTCGCCGCCCGACATCGTCCCCGCCTTCTGGTCTCGACGCTCTCGCAGCCGAGGGAACAGCTCGAAGACGTGATCCATGTCCGCGCGGATCCCGGCGCGATCGTTGCGCTGGAACGCTCCCATCTCGAGGTTCTCGACCACGGTCATGCGCGGGAAGAGCCTGCGGCCTTCCGGCGACTGGGCGATCCCGCGCTTGACGATCGAGTGCGCCGGGACAGACGTGATGTCGCGTCCCTCGAAGCGAATGGAGCCCTGCCGCGGGCGGTTGAGCCCGTTGATCGAGCGAAGGGTCGTCGACTTGCCGGCGCCGTTCGCGCCGAGCAGCGTCACGACCTCGCCCTCGTGCACCTCGAGTGAGATGCCCTTGAGCGCGTGGATCGAGCCGTAGTAGGTGTGGACGTCCGTCAGCTGGAGGACGGGCGTCTTCGCCGCCATGCTCACCGGCGCCTCCGCTCTCTGGCGAGCTCCGTCAAGCCGACGCTCACGACAGGCCCCGGTTCTTCATGTCCTCGACCGCCGCCTTTCCGAGGTAGGCCTCGATCACGCGCTCGTGCTTCTGCACTTCCTTCGGCGTGCCCTCGGCGATCTTCTCGCCGTAGTCGAGCACCGAGACACGGTCGGAAACGCCCATGACGACGCGCATGTCGTGCTCGATCATCAGCACGGTCAGCTTCTCCTCGTCCCGCAGCCGCGACACGAAGGCGGTGAACTCGGCCGATTCCTGGGGGTTCATGCCTGCGGTCGGCTCGTCGAGCAGCAGCAGCTGAGGCTCGGTGCCCAGCGCGCGCGCCACCTCGAGGCGCCGCTGGTCGCCGTAGGGCAGGTTGCGCGACACCTCCTGCGCCTTGCGTGCGAGCCCCGTGAACTCGAGCAGCTCCATTGCCCGTGCCCGCGACGCTTTCTCTTCGCGATTCACGAACGGCGTGCGGAGGATCGAGTTGAAGAGGTTGGCCTTCATACGCGCGTGCATGCCGACCATCACGTTTTCGAGGGCGGTCATGTTCTGGAAGAGCCGGATGTTCTGGAACGTGCGCCCGATCCCGAGCGCGGTGATCGCGTGCGGTGGTTTGCCGGTGACATCGGTGCCGAGGAACACGATGCGGCCCGCGGTGGGCTTGTAGACGCCGGTCAGCATGTTGAAGAACGTGGTCTTGCCGGCGCCGTTCGGGCCGATCAGCGAGATCACCTTGCCGCGCGGCACGTCGAAGCTGACGTTGTTGACCGCGACCAGGCCGCCGAACTCCTTGCGGAGATCCTCTGCGACGAGGACGTAGTTGCCGTTCTCGGTGGTCTCGGTCATGCCTCTGCACCCGCATGCTGGGTGTCGTAGAGCGGGTCGTCGTGCACGCCTTCGTGCAACTCGGCCGCGCGGCGCCTCGATGGGATCATCCCCTCGGGCCTGAACAGCACGACGACCAGGATGATCACTCCATAGATGCCCGATGCGTAGAGCGGCACGTCGAGGTTCGGGTGATGGCTTCCGAAATGGATGTTGGCGTTGATCCACGCGCCGGTATTCGCGAGTCCCTCCTGGTTCAGATATGCGAGGAACGCGCCGCCGACGATCACTCCCCAGATGTTCCCCATCCCGCCGAGGATGACCATGCAGAGGATGAACACGGAAATGTTGAAGAAGAAGTCGCCGGGAAACGTGGCGCTCTTGAACACGGCGTAGAAGGCTCCGGCGACGCCGCCGAAGAAGGCGCCGCTCGCGTAGGCCCACGTCTTCGTGCGCATCAGTGGGATGCCCATCGCGGCAGCGGCGGTCTCGTCCTCGCGGATCGCGATCCACGCGCGGCCGAGGCGCGAGAACTGCAGGCGGAACGAGCAGAAGACGGTGACGAGCAACAGTGCGATCGCCGTCCAGAAGAAGAGATCGGTCGACTGGATCTGGTGGCCGAGGTAGGTCGCGTTGCAGCACTGCAGGTAGTTCGCGGGCAACACTCCGTGCGTGAAGTTCCCGATGTGGCTGCCGAAGCCCATCGAATCGAGTGGCGTAATGCCATTCGGGCCGTTTGTCAGGTTGAAGCCGGTGCCGAGGAAGTTGTCGCTGTTGCGCGCGATCTGCGGGAGGATCTCGCCGAAGCCGAGTGTCACGATCGCGAGGTAGTCGCCACGCAGACGCAGCGTCGGCAGGCCGATCATGATTCCGAAGAACGCGGTGATCACGCCGCCGAGCAGCAGCAGCAGCCAGATCGTCACGTGGATGCCGGGCAGGTTCGGAGTGATCCCGACTGCGCCCATGTGGAAGGTCGTCTTGGGGAACTGCAGCGACGCGAACCAGGCTGCGGTGTACGCACCCGTCGCGTAGAACGCGACATAGCCCAGGTCGAGCAGCCCGGCATAGCCGACGACGATGTTCAGCCCCACCGCCATCATCACGAACACGAGCATGTAGACGCCCGTCGCGATATCGGGCCACACGCCGAAGATCGGCATCACGAACATCTTCGGTTGGTAGAAGGGGTACATCACCGCGAGCAGGATCGCGACGACCGGCAGGACGCGCGAGCGAAGCGGCTGCGGGACCCAGAAGACGGCGAAGATGATCGCGAGCCCGGCCGCGAGCGTCGGCACCGGGTACGCGAAGATCGCGATCAGCGCGACCTGGCCGGCCACCTTCCACGGCAGCGGCGGCAGGCGATGGATCCAGTAGAGCGCCGAGACCGCAGCGACGCCGTAGCCGAGCGAATGGTCGACGAAGAAGAACAGGATCGCGAGCGCAAGCTCGAGCCCGACCGAGATGGCGATCCGCTGGGCGATCGGCAGTGCCTTCCAGCCGGCACGCAGCTGGTTTCGGAAGCCGATCTGCTCCGCTGCGCCCTCTTCCTGGATGTCGGGCTGGGTCATCCGCCCTCCGGTGTGCGCTCTCCGAGCAGCCCTTCCGGCCGGAACACGAGAATCAGGATGAGGATCGTGAAGACGATCGACTGCGTCCAGTCGGAGCCCGGCGCATGCCAGTTCAGGCCTTCGTTGAAGGCCTGGATGAGGCCGATCAAGACGGCGCCGAGCACGGCGCCGGGCAGATTGCCGATGCCGCCGAGCACGGCGGCGGTGAACGCGATCAGGCCGAGCTGGAAGCCCTGGTCGAACCGCACCGTCGTGACGTAGAGCGCGTAGAGGACGCCTGCGGCGCCGGCCAGTGCACCGGCGATCAGGAACGTGAACGAGATCGTCCGGTTGACGTTGATGCCCATCATCGCGCTGGCGTCCATGTCCTGTGACGTTGCGCGCATCGCCTTGCCCTGCCGCGTCTTCTGGACGAGCCACGTGAGCAGCAGCAGCACCGGCACGGTGATCACGACGACAAGCAGCTTGTTCCAGTCGTAGTGGACGTTCCCGATCGAGAAGACGGCCGAGTGCGGCAGCACGTCAGGTGACGTCACGTAGTTGGGGCCTTTCCACGCCAGGCCGACGTCCTCGATGATGAAGCTCACGCCGATGGCGCTGATCAGCGGCGCCAGCCGCGACTTGCCGCGAAGCGGCCGGTACGCGACCTTCTCGATCACGGCGTTCAGGATCCCGCACGAGAGCATGCTCAACACGAGCGTCGCGAAGATGATCGGGATGATCACCATCCCCTGCCCGTGGTGCAGGTTGAAGAAGTGCGTCGCGTAGGTGATCGTGAACATGCCGCCGAGCATGAACACGTCGCCGTGGGCGAAGTTGATCAGCTCGAGGATGCCGTAGACGATCGTGTACCCGAGCGCGATCAGCGCGTACACGCAGCCGGTCGTGATCCCGATCAGCATGATGTCGAAGAAGTCCGTGGGCGCCTTGACGGCGTTGATCACCAGCCAGGCGACGAGTGCCACGACGAACATCCCGCCGACCGCGCTGATGGCGCTGGGGCGACGGAGACGGGCGCTAAACGCTGGGGCGGTAGCTTCTGAAGTCATCGGTTCGATTGAACGGGCCTGACCGTCCGCGAGACATTACTGCGCCGGAGGAGAAATTCCTATCTGGCAGTTGCGGGTTAGCCTCCCGGCCGGCCAAGCCGGCCTCCGGCGAGAACGCCCAACCCACCCGGCTACGATCCTCCCGCAAGCCGAAGTGGCGGAACCGGCACCACGTGGGGGAACCCATGGTTCCCCCACGACCCCCTCCTCCGCCCTCAACAACACACAGCCCACCGAGCCTCCCGGCCGGCCAAGCCGGCCTCCGGCGAGAACGCGCGAACCAACCCGGCTACGATCCGCCCGCAAGCCGAAGTGGCGGAACTGGCAGACGCGCCGGACTCAAAATCCGGTTCCCTCCGGGGAGTGTGGGTTCGATTCCCACCTTCGGCACTCGTACTCCGTGACAGGCGGCGGACGTAAACTCGGATCGATGCGGATCGGAGTTCTCACAGGCGGCGGCGACTGCCCTGGGCTGAACGCCGTCATCCGCGCCGTCGCGCGCCGCGCCTGGGCCAAGGGCGACGAGGTGATCGGTGTGCGCGAGGGCTGGCGCGGAATGGTCGAGCAGCTCTTCGAGCCGCTCGGGCGTCGCGAGATCTCCGGGATCCTGCCGCGCGGCGGGACGATCATCGGCACGACCAGGACCAACCCGTACAAGACCAACGGCGGCATCGACGGCGTGAGGAAGTCGTTCGAACAGCTCGACGCGCTCATTGCGATCGGCGGCGAGGACACGCTCGGCGTCGCGGCACGCGTCTACCGGGAGTTCGGCGCGCCCGTCGTCGGCGTTCCCAAGACGATCGACAACGACCTCTCCGGCACCGACTACACCTTCGGCTTCGACACCGCCGTCTCGATCTGCACCGATGCGATCGACCGTCTGCACACGACGGCTGAGTCACACAACCGTGTCATGGTCGTCGAGGTGATGGGCCGGCACGCCGGCTGGATCGCCGTCCACAGCGGCATTGCCGGCGGCGCCGACGTCGTGCTGATCCCGGAGCGCCCCGTCGACATCGACGAGGTCTGTGAGGACATCCGCCGGCGGCACGCGACCGGCAAGAACTTTTCGATCGTCGTCGTCAGCGAGGGCTGTGAGCTCCCCGGCGCCGAGGACAAGGGCGAAGTCGACCAGTTCGGGCACAAGCTCCTGGCCAAGCGTGGTGTCGGCGACCGGCTCGGCGAAGAGCTCGAGAGCCGCACCGGCTTCGAGACGCGCGTCACCGTGCTCGGGCACGTGCAGCGCGGCGGAACTCCGACCGCCTACGACCGGATCCTCGCAACGCGCTTCGGCCTGAAGGCCACCGACCTCGTCCACGCGGGCGAGTTCGGCCAGATGGCGTCGCTGCAAGGAGACAACATCGTCTCCGTCTCGCTCGAGGACGCAACCGCCGAGCTGAAGACGGTCACCGACGACTGGTACGACGTCGCCCGCGCCTTCTTCGGCTAGCAAATGGGAGGAGAACCTGCGGTTCCCCTCCCATGACCCGCCCCTCCCTCGCTTGTAGCTGTCTCGCAAGCCGACGAGGCCTCTCGCCCGGCCAAGCCGGGCTCCGGCGAGTCCCGCCCTGGCTGTCCTCCAACTAGACTTCGGCGAGCGGGAACGCGCGATGCCGGCGGGGCGGCACGAGGAAGTTCTGGCGATGCGTGGTCGAGAGCACGGAGTTGAAGCCCTGCCCCCGGGCGCGCGGCTCGAATCCAAGCTTCTTGCCCTCGGGCAGCACACCGTCCATGGCCTTGCGACCGCGGTTGAAGTCGTCGCCCGTCGGGTTGAAGATCACGAAGTGCACGCCGGCCGCCGGCAGCTCCCCCACCTCGTCGGCCCGCTCCGACCAGGCGAACGGGTTGTCGAGCGTGTTGAAGTCACCGCGCACCGGGATCGCGGCACCCTTCGGATAGACGGTCCCGTCGGGGCCGATCTGGTCGGACGACAGGCGCGAAGCGGTCTGGATCGCGGCGCTGTGTCCCATCCGGCCCGTCTTCTGAAAGACCTTGCGCACCTCGGCGGCCGTCGAGACATCCTCGGGACCCTGGCGGACGGTCTGCGCTCCCTGGCGCACGTCCAGATTCGGCCTGAACGCCGTCGAGACCCGCTCGTCGAAGTCGAAGTTGAGGTACCACGCCTCGAGGTCCTCGTGGATATGCGAGAGGTGCATATGGGTGCCGTGCCGGAAGTAGTCGCTGCCGCGGAAGTCGACATAGCCGAGCGTCTCGAAGTTCGCGATCTGGCCCGGCCCCATTCCCGCCTTCTGCGTCGACGTGAAGCCGAGGAAGAGCTCGGACGTATCCGGGATCAGGTCGGCACCCGGGATCTGCGCGGCCTCGGCCATGCGCTTCGGCAGCGAACGGCCGCCGTCGAACCCGCCGCCGGCGAACCCACGCCTGATCGACGTGACCCTGAAGAGCTTCGTGTCGCGGATCCGCTTCGCGGCGTCCGTGATCTGCGCGAGCGAATCGGAGCGGAGCAGGATCGCGACATGGTTCGCTTCGAGCCGCGTGTCGAACGGGTCGCTCTGGAAGCGTTCGGCCGGAAGCAGTACCGGCTTGCCCGCGCGCCGGTCGTACGGCAGCATGCGCTTCGCGGCAGCCGGAACGAACGTGTCGAAGTACGGCAGACCCCACGCGAATGTCACCCCGAGCCCGGCGGGGGACGGGACGTAGTCCCGGTCGAGCCCGGCGAGCACGCGCTCGAGCTCGACCTGAGCGTCATGCAGGTCGGCGCGGTCGACGGCGAGCTTCGCCGTCAGGATCTCGTGATGCAACGGCGGCACGAGCACCTCGATGCCGTCCGAATGCACGACGCGCACTCCGTCGAGCAGGTGCTGTTCCGGGAGGCGGGTCACGTCAGCGGGCCGAGTCGGCGAGCCGCCGGTGAGCGAATCGACGAGCTCGTAGATCCCGGCCGCACCGGCGGCGCCGGCCGCCGTGCCGACCACGAACTGCCTGCGCGTCAGCTTCATCAGGCCGGCTTGATCAACACGAGTGAGCCGAGCTCGTGCTTCAGGTACCGCACGACATGGTCGAAGGTCAACGGCGGCGCGACGTGCTCGGAGAGCGTGTACAGGGTCCCGTGCGCGCGCCAGAGCAGCAGCGCATGCCACTCGTCGGCGTCCTGGTTGACGGTGTAGAGACGCGCGACGATGCCTCCCGCGGCGATCGTACGGCCCGGGTCGGCGAAGCACGGCACGTTCTGGCTGTCGACGCCCCCGGTGCGGCAGGTCGGGATCGTGGTTCGGCCCGGATAGGCGCGCAGGTTGACGTGCAGCTCACCGCCCGCGGCGCCGCCACCGGTCTCCTGCCAGACGAAGCTCTCGAGGTAGCTGCGGTCCTTCGAGACCGAGTTGATGTTGTTCCAGCGGCCGCCGATCTGGCCGATCAGCGGGTCGGGCAGCCAGCCTGGGCAGTAGACGGGGGCCTGAATCCGGTTCGCGAGCGCCCGCCAGCCGGCGGGATGCGCGCAGACCGGCTTGCTCGCCGCCTTCGGTGCCGCCGACACCTTCTTCGCACCGCCGGAGCAGCCGGCGGCCAGGAGCGCGCAGGCAGAAAGGGCGACGAGCGCGGCCGCGATGCGTCTCACGCCGGGGATCGTAGCCCGCTAAACGGGAAAAGGTCTATGGCCGACGAGCTCGTCGATCCGGCCGCCGCTCACCAGCACGGCATCGATCCCGGCTCGTTCGAGCGCCAGCACCTCGTCGCGGCCCGAGACGTCGACCCGCGCGATCGCCAGCTTGCCTGCGGGCACGTCGGGCAGCAGCTCGAGGACCGCGTCGAGCGGGTCGACAGATTCGTCGCCGTGTGCGGAGAGTAGGAAGATCTCCGGATCGAGCTGGGCGAGCACGCGCGACAGCTCCTCCTCGTCGCGCACCTCGACGACCGACTCAGGGCCGTCCTCGTGGTCGACCTGCTCGAGCCGAAGGGCCACTGCGTCGGCATCGCCCGGGGGCGCGTCGCCGATCCACAGCAGCGGCAGGTTCGTCGCAGCCCGGATCCCGTCGATCGCCCGCGCGACCGCAAGCGCTTTCGCACCCTGCGCTTCGGCGTCTCGCGCAGCGCCGGCGTCGTCGACGCGCGCGATGATCGCGATTCCGTCACCTTCGGAGATGGATTGGCTGAGGCGGCGTAACCCGGGCACTGCTCCGCCCAAGGGTAAACGCTAGAGCGACTTCGGGGGGCTGGGTGCGAGCCGTTCGCGGTCGCCCCAGTCGTCCCGCCGGGGGACGAAGACCTCCACCAGGGTGGCGCCTTCCGGGCCCGAGCGCACGGAGTGCGGCACGTGGGCGGGAATGACCCAGGTACCTCCCGGCCGCAGCTCTCGCTCTTCGCCGCCGATCCGGAAGGTCATCGAGCCGCCGGTGAGGATCCCGATCTGCTCGTTGACATGCGAGTGCTCGGCCAGCTCGGTGTCGGGCTCGAGCTCGATCGCCGAGAGCGTCGCTTCGGCGCCGTGCAGCGAGCGGCCGATCAGCCCCGGTGAGAGCTGCTGGGGTGCGATGTCACGGAGATCGTCGAAGTGGCTCATCGGTCGGAGCCTCTCACACGCCGATCGGGTGCCAGACGGTCTTCAGCTCCAGAAACGCGGAGATCTCGTACAGCGACTGGCTGTCCGGCTTGCCCCGGACGACCCGCTTCACGTTCTCGGCCGCGGCAGTCTCGAGCTCGGTGCGCAGACCGTCGGCGCCCGTGACGTCGAGCGCGTTCACATCCATGTGGCTCGCAAGCCACGGCGCGAGCTCGGCGCGCTGCCCGGTGAGCAGGTTGACGACGCCACCCGGAACGTCGCTCGTTGCGATCGCCTCGGCAAGCTCGATCGCCGCCAGCGGCTGCGTTTCGGACGCGAGCGCGACCACGGAGTTGCCGCCGGTGAGCGCCGGCGCGATGCGCGAGACGAGTCCGAGCAGCGGCGGGTCGTCGGGTGCGACGAGCGCGACGACGCCGGTGGGCTCCGGGATCGTGAAGTTGAAGTACGGCCCCGCGACCGGGTTCGTCGACCCGAGCACCTGCGCGAGCTTGTCGGCGAAGCCGGCGTACCAGACCCAGCGGTCGATCGAGCGGTGCACCTCGTCCTTGCCGGAGCACAGCTCCGCGAACTCCGGAACGCGCGCCTCCATCATCTCCGCGATGCGGTAGAGCACCTGGCCGCGGTTGTACGCGGTCGCTGCCGCCCACTTCGGTTGCGCGCCGCGCGCCGCCTGCACCGCGTCGCGCACATCTTTGCGTGACGCACGCGCGACGTTCTGCCCCTGCGCCTCGTAGGTGCGCCCAGACTCGCTGCGCGGGAACGCGCCCCCGACGAACAGCTTGTACGTCTTCTTGACCGGGAGCCTTGTCATGCCCGCTCCGGCGCCGGCCAAGCCGGCGCCTCCGCTCCTTGTGAGCCTCCGTCAAGCCTACGGCTCCATGCCCGCTCCAGCACCGGCCAAGCCGGCGCCTCCGCTCCTTGTGAGCCTCCGTCAAGCCTACGGCTCCATGCCCGCTCCAGCACCGGCCAAGCCGGCGCCTCCGCTCCTTGTGAGCC
>Ga0157369_10004048_pt1 | contig 17368 bp, 13 predicted proteins | sample C25metaG_FD_113461 | JGI IMG/M metagenome (GOLD analysis project Ga0157369, IMG submission 113461) | Corn rhizosphere microbial communities from Kellogg Biological Station, Michigan, USA - C2-5 metaG | ecosystem: Host-associated > Plants > Roots > Rhizosphere > Soil | place: USA: Michigan... | reverse complement strand
GCTGATCGGAGCACTGGGCGCCTCGTCAGAGGTGCTCATGACGCCGCCCGAGATGACCGCGTCGGCCGGCGAGGCCGCCGTCCTGGTGAGGGGCTCGCCACCGTCGAATCCGGCGGCGATGACCGTGACGCGCACCTCGTCGCCGAGGGTGTCGTCGACGACCGCACCGAAGATGATGTTCGCCTCGGGGTGCACGGCCTCCTGGACGAGTTTGGCGGCGTCGTTGATCTCGAAGATACCGAGGTTCGAGCCACCCTGGATGGACAGCAGGACACCGTGGGCGCCCTCGATGCTCGCTTCGAGGAGCGGGGAGGCGACGGCGAGTTCGGCCGCCTTGATGGCACGGTCCGCGCCACGCGAGGAGCCGATACCCATGAGGGCGGAGCCGGCTCCCTGCATGACCGACTTGACGTCGGCGAAGTCGAGGTTGATGAGGCCGGGGGTGGTGATGAGGTCGGTGATGCCCTGGACACCGGCGAGGAGCACCTGGTCGGCGGTCGCGAACGCCTCGAGCATGCTGATGCCGCGGTCGCTGATCTCCAGCAGGCGGTCGTTCGGCACGACGATGAGCGTGTCGACCTCCTCCTTCAGGCGGGCGACGCCGAGCTCGGCCTGGGCCTGACGGCGACGACCCTCGAAGCCGAAGGGCTTCGTGACGACACCGATGGTCAGCGCACCGATCGACTTCGCGATCCGCGCCACGACGGGTGCGCCACCGGTTCCGGTGCCGCCACCCTCGCCGGCGGTGACGAACACCATGTCGGCGCCGGCGATCGCCTCTTCGATCTCCTCGGCGTGATCCTCCGCCGCACGGCGTCCGACCTCGGGGTCGGCACCGGCGCCGAGGCCGCGGGTGATCTCGCGGCCGACGTCGAGCTTGACGTCGGCATCGCTCATCAACAGCGCTTGCGCGTCCGTGTTGATGGCGATGAATTCCACGCCTCGGAGGCCGAGCTCGATCATGCGGTTGACCGCGTTGACACCGCCGCCGCCGATACCGACGACCTTGATGACGGCGAGGTAGTTCTGGTTTGTAGTCACTTCAGGCCTCCGTGAGAACTCTCAACCTCTAGTTAAGGTTTAAAGTTATGCTGCGTATGCATTTTCTGTCCTGAGCACGACGTTAGGGCCCAGCCCCCAACCGTGTCGGGACGCTTCCGGGCGTGTCGGCACATCGACGGGAATATCCCGGTGCTCTTCCTCAGCGGACGATGGCGGCGGACGGCGACGACACGTCGTACTGGTTCACCTGGGACGGGTCGGTGGCCGCCATCGTGGTCGCGAGGATCCGCGCTTTCAGGACCGAGTCCTCCGCACTCCCCCACACGACTTCGGCGGGCGAGTCCACGAGCGTGAGGGTGACGTCGTCCGCGGTCGACGCCGAAACGGACGCCACGCGGGCACGCAGATCCGTCGGCAACGCCCGGATCACCGCGGCCGCGGCGACGAAGCCCTTGGAGGTCGGGCCACCGGTGACCATGAGCGTCGGATACCCGGCGATCGGCTGGTCGCTGCGCTCGATCGTGACCCCGGCGGCGTCGACCAGGGTGTACACCGATCCGGACTGCAGCACGCCCACCGGCTCGCGTTCGACGATCCGCACGACGAGTGTGCTCGGAGGCTGGGATTCGAGGGAGTAACTCGCGATGAGCGGGTATCCGACGAGCACCGCCTTGACGGCTCCCGCGTCGACCAGTGCGAGTGGGCGACCCAGCTGATCACTGAGCGCCTCGGTGATCTCGGCCTGGTTCACCCGGCTCGCACCGACGACCTCGATGGACCGGACTGCCAGCAGCGGCGAATAGGCTCCGGCGACCGAGACGACGATCAGGACGCCGAGGATCGCGGCCGCGATCACCCAAGGACGGTGGCGGCCACGCTTGCGGGCCGTGAACCGACGGATCTCCTGGCGTTCGTGACGACGTCGCAGCTTGGCGGCCTCACGCGGGGTGAGGAACGCCTCGTCAGCAGGTTCGTCCGGGCGCTCCAGGGTCACCGTCGCGGAGGCGGAGGACGTCGCCGTCGGTTTCGCATCGACCTTCGACGACGGGGACGGCGTCGCTGAGGGTGCAGCCGACCTCGATGTCGACTTCGGGCCCGACGGCCGGGCGGATGCGCCGGCACCCGACCGCTTCGGCCGGAGCCGAGCGGCGTCGAGCGCGATGACGTCCGTCTCCTGCTCGGCGACGGGCTCGGCGGTCACGCCGTCGCGGTCGACCGGGGCCGACACCGCCGGCCGTGTCTGACGCTCGGGGCGCGGACCGGCCGCGGGGTCGAAGCCGTCCGGGCGCTTCACCGGACGCCCATCAGACGGACTCGCGACCGGCGATGGCCTCGAGGAGCTGCGGAACGATCCGGTAGACGTCGCCGCATCCGAGCGTGATGACGAAGTCGCCTGGTCGCACGACCGTCGCCGTGTAGTCCGCGGCGCGCTGCCAGTCGTCGATGTACGCGACGCGGTCCGCGTCGGAGAACCGGGTCGACACCGTGGCACCGGTCACACCGGGCTCGGGGTCCTCGCGCGCGCCGTAGACCTCGAGCACGACCGTGTGGTCGGCGTACCGTTCGAGGGCGTCGGCGAACTCCTGGGCGAACAGACGGGTCCGGCTGTACAGGTGCGGCTGGTGGACGGCGATGATGCGACCGTCGCCGACCACCGTGCGCGCTGCGGCGAGGGCTGCGGCGACCTCGGTGGGGTGGTGCGCGTAGTCGTCGTAGACGCTCACACCGTCGACGACACCGTGCAGTTCGAATCGGCGCTGCGTCCCGCCGAAGGCGGTGATGCCTCGGAGCGCGTCCGCCGGATCGAATCCGACACCGACGAGGACCGCGAAGGCGCCGGCGGCGTTGATGGCGTTGTGGCGCCCGGGCACGCGGAGGGTCGCCGCGTAGCTGGTGCCCTCGTAGCTGAGCTGGAACGAGACCGGACCGGTCGAGCCGACGTCGTGCAGTCGGACGTCCGCGTCGGCGGCTTCTCCGAAGGTCAGCACACGCTTGCCGTCGGCGGCCTCGCGAAGCGCCGGGGTGATCCGGACCGCGCCGGCGTCGTCCGAGGAGATGACGACGAGTTCGCGTGCCTGCTGGGCGAAGGTCACGAACGCCTGCTCGAACGCTTCGAGCGAGCCGTAGTGGTCCAAGTGGTCCGGGTCGATGTTCGTGATGAGCGCGACGGCCGTGTCGTAGAGCAGGAACGAACCGTCGGACTCGTCCGCCTCGACGACGAACAGTTCTCCGGCGCCTCTGGCCGAGCTCAGCCCGAGGGATTCGATCACGCCACCGTTGACGAAGCTGGGGTCGGCGCCGAGCTCCAGGAGCGCCGTGATGATCATGCCGGTCGACGTCGTCTTCCCGTGGGCCCCCGCGACGGAGATGAGTCGCTTCCCTGAGGTCAGCCACGCGAGCGCCTGCGACCGGTGCAGGATCGTCAGACCCCGTTCCTTCGCGAGCAGGTACTCGGGGTTGTCCGCCCACAGCGCTCCGGTCACGACGAGTGTGTCCGCATCACCGACGTTCTGCGCATCGTGGCCGATGGCGACCGGGACCCCGAGTTCGCGCAGGGCGTCGATGTTCTTCGACTCGCGCACGTCCGAGCCGGTCACGCGTGATCCGGCGCTCACGAACAACCGTGCGATGCCGCTCATCCCGCTGCCGCCGATGCCGACGAAGTGCACGACGCCGAGGTCGGCGGGGATCTCGACGGTGGGGTCTGGCTTGATCACGGTGTCACGCTTTCTGGGAAGACTGGATCACCGGCCGCGCACGCGCTGCACCGATGGTTGGAGCGCCTCATCGATGAGGGCGATGACGCGAGCCGTGCCGTCGGAGACACCGACGCTCTTGGATTGGGCGGCCAGGTCGTCGACCCGGTGCCGATCGCTCAGCAACGGGACGAGGTGCTCATGCACCCAGGCCGGCACGAACTGCGCGTCATCTACCATAACCGCTCCCCCGGCCCGCACGACGTCGGCGGCGTTGAAGCGCTGCTCACCGTTGCCGACCGGATAGGGCACGTAGACGGCCGGCAGCCCGACCGCACACAGCTCGCTGACCGTGGCGCTGCCTGCACGCGACACCGCGAAGTCGGCTGCGGCGATGGCGAGCTCCATCCGGGAGCAGTACTCGAGCAGGTGGTAGTGGTCGACACCCGGATCCGAGATCTCGCTCTTCGCACCCGTGATGTGGAGCACCTGCCAGCCGGCCGCGACGACGTCCTCGGCGCTCTGACTCATCGTCGCGTTGATCCGTCTCGCGCCGAGCGAACCGCCGGTGACGAGCAGCAGCGGTCGGTCCGACACGAGGCCGAACTCGGCGAGGGCCGCCGGCCGGAGCGTCTCGCGGTCCAACCCCTCGATCTCGCGACGCAGCGGCATGCCGACGAAGCGTGCGTTGCGGATGGGCGTGTGGTGGAAGGCGACACCGACGTAGGGCGTGTACCTCGCACCGAGTCGGTTCGCGAGGCCTGGACGCGCGTTCGCCTCGTGGATGACCAGCGGGACCCCGGCGCGCCTGGCCGCCGTGTACGCCGGCGCGGCCGCGTAGCCACCGAAACCGATCACGACGTCCACGCGGTGCTCTCGGATCATCGCGACGACGGCTGCGACCGCCCGGCGGAGGCGACCGGGGAAGCGGAGTGCGTCGATGTTCGGACGGCGGGGGAAGGGCAGTTTGGGGATCGTGAGCAACTCGTAACCGCGTTCCGGGACGAGTCGAGCCTCGAGGCCCTCCGCCGTGCCGACGACGAGGATCGTCGCTTCAGGGTCTCTGGCGCGGAGTCCGTCGGCCACCGCCAACAGCGGATTGACATGACCGGCGGTGCCGCCGCCGGCGAGGAGGTAGGTGGTCATCGGGTGACTCCGGAGGATTGGGGACGTCGAGCGGGTGACCGGCGGGACTGCTGGGGCGTGGGACGCCCCCGCTCCCGGGCGAACGACAGGACGATCCCGATCGCGACAAGGGTGGTGAGCAGCGCCGTGCCGCCCGAGGACAGGAGCGGTAACGGCACGCCGAGCACCGGGAGGACTCCGAGGACGACGCCGATGTTCACGAGTGCCTGGCCGATGATCCAGGCCATGATGGCGCCGGTGGTGATCCGGACGAAGGAGTCGTCGCTGGTACGGATCACCCGGATGAACATGACGGCGAGGAAGACGAACAGTCCGAGGACGAGGACGGCGCCGATGAGGCCCAGCTCCTCGCCGATCGCCGCGAAGATGAAGTCGTTCGAGATCGCCGGCAGCCAGCCGTACTTCGCGCGCGAGTTGCCGAGACCGACGCCCCAGAGGCCGCCGTTCGCCAGGGCCCACGTGCCGTGGGTCGACTGCCAATCGGCGTTCTCGTAGTCGCCCTTGCCGTCGCCGAAGAACGCCATGATGCGCTGCATGCGGTTGGCGCTCGTGACGGCCATGATGAGGAACAGCACGGCCCCGGCGACCACCGGGATCGCGATGTAGCGCAGTCGCACTCCCGCGAAGTACAGCGCCGAGAACACGATGAGTGCCATGATCACGACGGTACCGAGGTCGCCACCGAGCAGGACGAGGCCGATGGAGAGACCGGCGAAGGGGATGACCGGGATCAGGGCGTGCTTCCACTCGAGGAGACGCGGCTGCTTGATCGTCAGCACGAGCCCGAGCCACACGACCAGCGCGAGCTTGACCGCTTCCGAGGGCTGCGCGGTGAAGCCGCCGATCTCGATCCAGTTGCGGTTGCCGCCGATCTCGTAGCCGAGCGGTGTGAAGACGAGCAGTTGCAGGCCCATTGCGACGAGGAGGAACATCCACGCCCACTTCTTCCAGAACCGTGCCGGGAAGCGGCTCACGATCAGCATGAGCGGGACACCGATCATCGCGAACGTCGCCTGGCGCCAGAACAGCCCGAAATACCCGTCGCCGGCCTCGTAGGACTCGACGGAGGACGAGGACAGCACCATGACGAGCCCGAGCCCGACGAGGAAGAGGGTGACGCCCAGCAGGAGGAAGTAGTTCTTCGACTCCGGACGCAGCACCTTGCCCAGCGAGATCCGCGCACTCGACATGCCTCTCGGCGACGTCGGCGCGTCGGGTGTCCCACTACCTGAGGCGGTCGCCGTCATCCGGGACGACGACGACCGCACGCGGCGCGGGTCAGCGCGAGGCGGATCGATCATCCGCCTCACCTCCCAGCTCTGCTTCGACGGCGGCCTGGAACAGGCGACCACGGTGCCCGTAGTCCGTGAACTGGTCCATCGAGGCGGCTGCAGGAGCGAGGAGCACGGTGTCCCCTGCCTGCGCGACCTCGGCGGCCCGGCGAACGGCCTCCGGCATGACGTGTTCAGTCTCCGCTGCGTCGACCTCGATGACGGTCAGCGTCGGCGCGTGTCGCGCGAATGCCGCGAGGACCTCCGAGCGGTCGGCGCCGATCACGACGGCCGCGCGCAGGTGGTCGGCGTGCCGCTCCACCAGACGATCGATCGAGACGCCCTTCAACAGGCCCCCGACGATCCACACCACCGAGCGGTAGGCGGCGAGCGATGCGTCGGCGGCGTGCGGGTTGGTGGCCTTCGAGTCGTCGATCCAGTCCACCTCGAGTCTCCGGGCGATGAGCTGGATCCGGTGCGCGTCCAGGCCGAACGACAGCAGGGTGTCGCGCACGGCCTCGACCGTGATGCCGGCGGCCCGGGCGAGTGCGGCTGCCGCCAGGATGTTGGCGACGATGTGCGGGGCGGCGAGCCCGCGCTGGGCGAGCGCTTCGACCGTCGTGATCTCGAGGGCGCTCGTCCGACGGTCGTCGAGGAACGCGCGGTCGACCAGAATGCCGTCGACGACGCCGAAGTCGCTCGGTCCGGGGACGTCGAGGCCGAACCCGACGGCGCGGGCGCCGTCGACGACCTCGGCCTCCTCGACCATCGACATCGTCGCCGCGTCAGCGCGGTTGTAGACGCACGCGACCTTCGTGTTCTCGTACACCACGGCCTTCGCCGCCCGGTACGCCTCGGCGGAGCCGTGCCAGTCGAGGTGGTCGTCGGCGAGGTTCAGGCAGACGCTGGCGAGCGGTGAGACGATGCTCCGACCGCCCTGCAGGCCGAGGGTGTGCAACTGGTAACTGGAGAGCTCGACGACGAAGAAGTCGAAGCCCCGCGGATCACGGACGGCGTCCAGGACCGGGACGCCGATGTTGCCGCAGGGCGCCGCGCGGAAACCCGCCTCGACGAGCATCGACGCCGTCAGCTGAACGGTGGTGGTCTTGCCGTTCGTGCCGGTGACGCAGATCCACTCGGCCGGCGTGCCGACCTTGTCTCGGACCCGCCAGGCGAGCTCGATGTCGCCCCAGACGGCGACCCCCGCCGCCTGCGCCCAGGTGACCACGGCGTGGTCGGGGTGGAATCCGGGTGAGACGACGACGAGCTCCGGAGCGAACTCGACGAGCTCGGACGGCACGGTCGACAGGTCCCGCTGGATGAGCCGCGCACCGATGACGCCGACGAGTTCGGCGCGTTCGTCCGCCGCCTCGCCTGCCAGGACCAGTACCTCCGAGCCGAGCTCGGCGAGGGTGTCGGCGACGGAGAACCCGGTCATCCCGAGTCCCAGGACGGCGACCCGCAGACCACGCCAGTCGGCGTGCCAGCTGCGGAGCCCGTCGAGGCGCTCAGCGCTCATCGGCTCAGCCACTCGAGGTAGAAGGAACCCACACCCGCGGCGACGAGCAGACCGCCGATGATCCAGAAGCGGACGACGACGGTGACCTCGGCCCAACCCTTGAGCTCGAAGTGATGGTGGATGGGGCTCATGAGGAAGATGCGCTTGCCGTGGGTCGCCTTGAAGTAGACCCGCTGGACGATCACGGAACCGGCCTCGATGACGAAGAGACCACCGACGAGCACCAGGAGGAGCTCGGTCTTGCTGAGGATGGCCAGAGCCGCGAGCGCTCCACCGAGCGCCAACGACCCGCTGTCCCCCATGAAGATCTGCGCCGGCGAGGTGTTCCACCAGAGGAACCCGATGAGCGCACCCACGATCGCCGCTGCGACCACGGCGAGGTCGAGTGGATCCCTGACGTCGTAACACTTGTAGGCGACGTCGGAGGCGAGCGAGGAGCTGAAGCACGACTGGTTGAACTGCCAGAAGCCGATGATGATGTACGAGCCGATCGCGAGGATCGATGCGCCGGTGGCGAGCCCGTCGAGCCCGTCGGTGACGTTCACGCCGTTCGACGTCGCGGCCACGATCACCGAGGTCCAGAGGATGTACAGCAGGATGCCGATCACCGGGATGCCGATCGCCATGAAGTTGATCGGGATGTCGCGGATGATCGAGATGTTCGTCGACGCCGGGGTGAACCCCTCGGTGTTCGGGAAGTTGATCGCGAGGACGGCGAAGACCGTCGCGACGATGAGTTGCCCGGCGACCTTCGCCCACCCGCCGAGGCCGAGGCTCTGCTTCTTCCGGACCTTCAGGAAGTCGTCGATGAATCCGACGATGCCGAGGCCGACCATCATGAGCAGGACCAGGAGCGCCGAGACGCCGACCTGCTCCTGGAAGATCAGATAGCTCGCGAAGAAACCGACGAGGGTGCCGACGATGATGATGACGCCGCCCATCGTCGCGGTCCCGCGCTTCGTGTGGTGGCTCTGTGGTCCGTCGTCACGGATGAACTGGCCCCAGGCCAGCTTGCGGAACGCTCTGATGAACAGCGGGGTCAGGAAGAGGGAGAACGCCAGCGAGATCGCTCCCGCAGCCAACAGGACTCTCATGCGTACAACTCCCCCAGTCGATCGCCCAACAACCGGAGTCCGGCCGCGTTGGACGATTTGACGAGCACGGTGTCGCCCGGGGCGATCTCCGCGCTCAAGTACGCGAACGCCTCGTCCGCGGTCGCGAAGTACACCGACTCCCCGTCCCACGACCCTTCGTTGATCGCGGTGATGTGCATGCGGCGGGCCTCGGGGCCGACCACGACGAGGCGGCCGATACCGAGCCGGACGACCTGGAGCCCGATCCGGTCGTGTTCCTCGCCCGCCCAGTCGCCCAGTTCGCTCATGGCGCCGAGGACCGCGATGGTCCGGCCACGTTCAGCACCGATCTGGGCGAGGGTCCGGATGGCGGCCGACATCGAGTCGGGGCTGGCGTTGTAGGCGTCGTTGATGATGGACACGTCGTCGCGTCCGCCGAGGGGCTCCATCCGCCAGCGCTCCGCCCGACTCACGCTCTCGAGGGCGTCGACGATGAGGTCGATCTCCACACCGAGTTCGTGGGCGGCTGCGGCCGCGGCGAGGGCGTTCATGACGTGGTGCTCACCGAGCACCTTGAACCGGACGGGCGCAGAGGAACCGTCGGGCAGGTGCAGCGTGAACGCGGTTCCGGACGCCGTCGCGACGATGTCGGTCGCGCGAACGGCGGCGCGGTCGTCGAGGCCGAACCACAGCACGCGTGCCTGGGTGGCATGCGCCATACCGGCCACCCGTGGATCGTCGAGGTTGAGGACGGCGACGTCCTCCGGGAGCAGCTCGGACACCATCTCGGTCTTCGCCGTGACGGTCGCTTCGATCCCGCCGAACTCCCCCGCGTGCGCGAGTCCGACCTTGAGGACCACGCCGATGTCGGGCTTCGCCATGCGGATGAGTCGGGCGATCTCACCGATGCCGCTGGCACCCATCTCCGCGACGAGGAATCGCGTGTCGTTCGTCACGCGCAGCATGGTGATCGGCGCTCCGACCTCGTTGTTGAAGGAGGCCTTGGGGCTGACCGTCTCCCCGACGCGCTCGAGGACCGCGGCGAGGAGGTTCTTGGTCGTGGTCTTGCCGTTGGAGCCGGTGATACCGACGATCCGGAGTCGTCCGAGCGCGCGCACCCTCGTGATGACCTCGGTGGCGAGGGCACCGAGCGCGGTCACGGAGTTCTCGACGACGATCTGCGGCACGGCGACGGCCAGTTCCCGTTCGACGATGAGCAGGGCGGCGCCGTTGGCGACCGCCGCATCGGCGAACAGGTGTCCGTCGGTCTCCTCGCCGGGCTTCGCGACGAAGATGTCGCCGGGCGTGATGAGTCGGGAGTCGGTGTCGGCGACGCCGGACACGACGAGGCCGGGGTCCGCCGGACCGGGGATCAGTCGGCCGTCTGTCGCCGCGGCGATCTCGGTGAGGGTCAGGTCGATCATCAGAGCCACCCTGCCTCACGCAGCGCGTCGCGCGAGTCGTCGCGCGCCGAGTACGGGAGCTTCACGCCGGCCACCTCGTGGTAGTCCTCGTGCCCGGGTCCGGCGTAGAGGATGGTGTCGCCCTGACCGGCCAGCGCCAGCGCCGTGCGGAACGCGGTCGCCGGGTCGGCGACCTCGTGCAGCTCGCCGTCCGGTGCGGCTTCGCGGGCGGCCTCGAGGAGCACGCGTCGGATCGACGCCGGGTCCTCGCTCCGGGGATGGAAGTCGGTGACCACCACGATGTCGGCACCCCGGGCCGCGATCGCGCCCATGTCGCGACGCTTCGTCGTGTCGCGGTCTCCGTCGGCGCCGAACACCATGATGACGCGGCCCGGCGTGACGGCGCGGATGGCCGCGAGGGTGTTGAGGAACGCGTCGGGGCTGTGCCCGTAGTCGATGTACACGACCGGGCCGCGGTCGCCGCTGATCCGCTCGGCACGCCCGGGGATGTAGGCGTCGATCCCACCGTCCCGTTCGAGGGCCTGGGCGATCATGTCGAACTCCACACCGGACTCGACGAGCATCACGATCGCGAGCGCGGCGTTCGCCGCCATGAACCAGCCGAGCAGCGGCACGCTCGTCACGAGCACCTGGTCGCCGGGGCCGTCGAGGCGGAACGTCGTGGAACCGGCGGTCTCCTCGAGGATCGTCATGCGCCAGTCGGCGTCGACCTCTGGGCGGGTCGTCAGGGTCGTCACCGGGATCCGGCTCTGCTCGACGAGTCGACCGCCCCACTCGGAATCGATCGTGACCACTCCTCGTCGGGCGCGATCGGGCTCGAACAGCTCCCGCTTGGCCGCGAAGTACTCGTCGAAGTCGCCGTAGTCGTCGAAGTGGTCGTGACTGAGGTTGGTGAAGCCGACGACGTCGAAGACGATGCCGTCGACGCGGTGCCTGGTCAGCGCCTGGGCGGAGACCTCGATGGCGACCGCGCGCACCTCGGACTCGCGCATGCGCGCGAGCAGCGCGTGGAGCTCGCTGGCCTCCGGCGTGGTGAGGGAGCTCGTCACCGCGAGGTCGCCGATGCGCCGCTCCGCGGTCGAGCTCAGCCCGGCGACGATCCCGAGTTGCGCGAGCATGCCGCTCAGGAGGTAGACCACGCTCGTCTTGCCGTTGGTGCCGGTCACGCCGAACAGCGTCGGCGGCTCCTCGGCGGTGCGGTAGACCCAGGCGGCGAGGTGGCCGAGGGCGGCACGCGGCTCCGGCACGACGATGATCGGCAAGCCGGCCGCTGCGGCCAGGTCTCGTCCGGTGTCGTCGGTGAGCACCGCGACCGCGCCGCGTTCCTTCGCCTGCTCGGCGTATGCGGCACCGTGGGCGCGGACACCCGGCATGCCGATGTAGAGGTCACCGGGCTCGACGGCACCGGAGCTCAGACTGACGCCGCTGATCTCCACGCCGTCGGCTGATCCGTGCAGGTCGAGGTCGAATTCGGTCACCAGCTGCGAGAGCGCCCGCCGTTGCGGATGTTCCGGCCTGAGGCTGATCGGGCCCTGATTGTTCACGCTGAGCCCATCCTTCATGAGGTCGTTCAAAATCTGAGCGGCAGGTTCGGTGCCGGCTCCGTGGACGGCTGCACTCCCCTGCTCTTCAGCACCTGGGTGGTCACATCCCGGAAGATGGGAGCGACTGCAGCCGATGAATTCATCTTAACCGGGTCGGCCAGGTTCACCGAAACGACGAACTGTGGCGCCTCTGCTGGAGCGAAACCGGCCATCGAGACGAGGTAGCTCGAGCTGTAGCCACCGTCGCCGTCGGGCTGCTGTGCGGTACCGGTCTTCATGGCCACCCGGTAGCCGGGGACGTCGACGTTCTTGGCGACCCAGCTCTCCTGGTCGACCATCTCGAGCATGTCGCTGACCTGCTTCGCCGCGTCGGCGGAGACGACCTGGGTTCCGGTCGCGTCGGGGACGTCGGTCATGGTGCCGTCGGCGTTCCGGCACCCCTCGACCAGCTGGACGGGCATGCGGACACCGCCGTTCGCGATCGTCTGGTACAGGCTGGCGCCCTGGATCGCGGTCGTCGAGAAGCCCTGACCGAACATGGTCGCGTAGTCCGTCTGGTTGTCCCAGTCCGCAGGGTCCGCCATGAGGCCACCGGACTCGCTCGGGAAGCCGACCTCGGTCTTCTGGAGCTGACCGAACTTCTGGAAGTACGCGTAGCGGGTGTCGGCGCTCATCTTCTCGCCGAACTGCGAGATCCCCGTGTTCGACGACTGCACCATGACGCCCGCGAGCGTGAGGTTCATGTCCTCGTGGAACTCGCTGTCGTTGATGTCGGCACCGTTCGAGGGCTTGTACCGGAACGGAGCGACCACCTGGGAGTTCGGATTCGCGACACCCTGGTCGATGAGCGCCGCGGCGGTGAGTGACTTGTACGTCGATCCCGGTTCGAACGGCGCGGCGAAGGCCCGTGAGCCTCGGTCCTCGGACGGCGTCGCGCTGACGTTGCCGGGGTCGACGGCCGGGTACTCGGCGACGGCGAGGAGCTTGCCGGTCTTGACCTCCATCACCGTGACGACGCCCCAGCTCGCACCGACCGCTTCGGCCTGTGCGGCGAGCGACTGCTGCGAGAACCACTGGATGTCCTTGTCGAGCGTGAGCACGACGTCGCCGCCGTCCTTCGCCGGCTTCGTCACCGTGGTGCCGGGGAGCGGGAGACCGCCACTGCCCTTCTCGTACGTCGTGCGACCGTCCTTGCCGGCGAGGCAGGAGTTCTCCATGAGTTCGACGCCCGCCTGGGCCTCGCCCTCCTCGCCCACGAAGCCGACGATGTTGCCGGCGACAGCACCGTTCGGGTACACCCGGTACGGCTCCTCCTTGAAGGTCGTCCAGGGGATCTCCAGCGCCTTGAGCGCTCGGAGCTGGTCGAGGGTGAGCTTCTTCGCGATGAGGGCGTAGAGCGAGTCCTTGTCCGCGGCGAGGGCGTCCGTGATGAGCGCGAGGACCTCCGGACCGGGCTTGCCGATGATCGCGCCGATCTCGTTCGTCGCCTGCTCGAGGGTGATCGTCTGCTCAGCGCCGTCGACGTCGCGTTCGAACGGACCGGCGTCCTTCGGAGATGCCGCCATGCTGTACCGCATGACCGCTTCGGCGAGCACCGAACCGTCGGAGGCGAGGATGTTGCCGCGGGTGGCGAGGATCGTGTCGCCCGTCTCGGTCTTCTCGAGGGATTCGGCGCTCAAGGCACTCGCGCGGACCACCTGGATGTCGACCAGACGGAGGACGAAGAGCGTCATCACGATGGAGACCGCGACGATGGTGAACGCGAGGCGTCGGCGCGTGGTCTTCGTGTGTCTCACCATGATGCCCGCACCGCGTCCTCTCCCGACGTCGCACCTCCGAGCAGGGCGTCGTCCTCCACCGTGAGCCGTCCGGTCATCGTGTGGTCGGCGACGGCAGCCCGTCCTGCAACGGTACGGGCGGGGTGACCGCTTCCTGGCTCGACGCGCCGTCTGCGGCGGCAGCGTTCTGCCCGCCGACGAGCGGGAGCGTCGCGGCCTGTGCGTTCGGCACGAGGGCGGCGTTGAAGATCGGACTCGTGCTCGCCGACGCCGGCGTGGGCGTCCCCAGCACGGCACCGTCGGAGAGTCGGAGGTAGGTCGGGAGCGAGTTGCCCACCATGCCGAGTGCCTGCGCGTTCACGGCGAGGTACTGGGGCGAGGCCAGGCGGTCGAGGTCCTCGGCCAGCGCGGCCGAGGTGCGGCCGAGTTCGACCTGCTTCCCCTCGAGCTGCTGGATCTGGTATGCGCCCTGGCTCAACCCGACGCTGAGGAGCAACTGACCGACGACGATGGCGACGACCGCACCGACGACGACGACCGCGTACATCGGCCGTGGTCGGAGCTTCGAGCGCGCCCCGGTCGTGACCGCACGGATGTGCTGCCGTTCGGGGGCCGTCCGGGTCGGCTGCGGCCGAGCGCGTCCGAGCCGTTCTGGTGCGAGATCGAGTGCTGCGGTCGCTCCGCTCATGCTGGCCTCCTCAACCGTTCGGCCGCGCGGAGTCGCACGGGTTTCGCTCTGGGGTTCTCGTCGATCTCGGCCTCGGTGGCGAGTTCGGCGCCCTTGACGAGGAGCTTCAGCTCCGCACTGTGTTCCGGGAGTTCGACGGGCAGGCCCGCCGGAGTTGTCGACTTCGCCCGGGCCTGGAGCTCGCGCTTGACGATCCGGTCCTCGAGCGACTGGTAGGACAGGAACACGATCCGTCCTCCGACCCGAAGCAGGTCGAGCGCGCGGGGCACGGCGGACTCGAGGACCGACAGCTCCGCGTTGACCTCGATGCGCAGCGCCTGGAAGACCCGCTTGGCCGGATGGCCGGTGCGACGTGCGGCCGCCGGCGTGGCCCGATCGATGAGCTCGACGAGCTGACCGGAACTCGTCAGGGGTCGCTGCTGGCGTTCCTCGACGATGCGGCGCGCGTAGCGCTGCGCCAACTTCTCGTCGCCGTACTCCCAGAAGATCTTCCGAAGCGCGACCTCGTCGTAGGTGGCGAGGATCGTCTCCGCCGTCAGCTCGCTCGAGGCGTCCATCCGCATGTCGAGAGGAGCGTCCTGCGAGTACGAGAAGCCGCGTTCGGTCCGATCGAGTTGCAGCGAGGAGACACCGAGGTCGAACAGGATGCCGTCCACCTGTGGGAAGCCGAGCTCCTCAACGGCCTCGTCGATGTCGTCGTAGACGGCTTTGACGAACCGGGCTCGCGACCCGAAGCGCTCGAGCCGCTCCTGGGCGATGTCGAGTGCATCGAGGTCGCGGTCGAGCCCGATGAGGGTCAACTGCGGGAACCGCTCGAGCATCGCTTCGGCGTGCCCCGCCATGCCGAGCGTGGCGTCGATGAGGACCGCGCCCTCGTGTGACACGGCGGGGGCGAGCAACTCGATGCATCGCTCGAGGAGGACCGGGGTGTGGATGTCGTCGATGGCCATATGTGTAATCCGGACGGTCCCTGACCCCTGATCCCCATCCGTTCCGACCTGGCACCGGGGAAGTGTGTCAGGGCGGGACGGCTGGGAGTCAGGGGGCAGGGCACTAGAAGAGTCCGGGGATCACCTCCTCGGCGGTCTCGGAGAAGACGCTCTCCTGTTCGGCGAGGTAGGACTCCCATGCCTCGGCGTCCCAGATCTCCGCGCGGCTGCCGGCGCCGATGACCACGAGGTCGCGGCTGAGCCCGGCGTACTGGCGGAGGTTGGACGGAATGGTCACGCGGTGCTGCTTGTCGGGGGTCTCGGCGCTCGCTCCGGAGAGGAACACGCGCAGGTAGTCGCGGGCCTGCTTGCTGGTGACCGGAGCCTGGCGGATCTTCTCGTGGAGCGCCTCGAACTCCCGCGTGCTGAAGACGTAGATGCAGTGCTCCTGGCCTCGGGTCATGACGACCCCGCCGGAGAGCTCATCGCGGAACTTCGCCGGCAGGATGATGCGGCCTTTTTCGTCGAGTTTGGGGGCGTGACTACCGAGGAACATACGCCCCCGCCCCCAATCGTTCTGGCCAACATCTTGGTTGGGCTCCACTTTACTCCACTTTGCCCCACCAATGCAGCACATTCCTCCATATTGGCTCGATTACCCACGAAAAAACCCCGCAAAGTCGGGACTTTGCGGGGTGGAGGGAAATGGAGGGAGTTCGCCCTATCCGGGACGGTCAGGGAGGGCCTGAAACGACGAAACGGGGCCGATCCGAAGATCGGCCCCGTTCGGAGTCGTGGTGCGGCGGCGCCGCGAGGGAGGGAAGTGGAGTCAGGCGGCCGGACGCGGAGCGACCGGGAGGCGCGGCATCGTTACTGCTCGTCGCCAGACTGACGCTTGTCCCAGCGGTCGTTGAAGCGGTCCATCAGACGGGACGACTTCTGGCCGGCCGGAGCAGCCTGACGAGGCCGCGGCTGTTCGAGTGGAGCCCGGGTCGGTTTGGTCGCCACGAGCACGCCCGTGAGCATGATCGCGAACCCGAGCAGACCGACGATGGGCTGCTGGATCACGACTCCGAGCACGAGGCCGATCGCCCCGACCACCGCGATGAGGGAGCCGAGCGCGATTCCGCGGTAACTCGGTTTGCCCGCTCCAGCGCTGACCTTGGAGACGAAATCGGCATCGCTGCGGTAGAGGTGGCGTTCCATCTCATCGAGGAGCCGTTGCTCCTGCTCTGAAAGTGGCATCTGATTCCCCTCAAGGTCACACGACGCGACGTTGTTGATCGAGTCTAGCCACCGAAGCATGACTAGGCTAGGTGCGTGATCGAAAGCAATGAACTCGCCACCCTGGTGGGCCGCGGGCTCTCCGACTTTCTCTCCTCGCGAAGCTCCATTGTCGCGCAGATCGGCCCGGAGCTCTCCCCGTTCCTCGACTTCTCCCGGGAATTTCTCAGCGGTGGGAAGCGGTTCCGAGCACAGTTCTGTTTCCGGGGCTGGCAGGCCGTCTCCACCAGCAGGCACGCCAGTGGTCAGGGCGGCCTCGAGACCGTCATCGCGACCTGTGGAGCGCTCGAACTGTTCCACGCCGCAGCACTCGTCCACGACGACATCATCGACAACTCCGACACCCGCCGGGGTGCACCGTCGGCTCACGTCTCCTTCGCGGAGTTGCACCGCCGCAGCAGATGGGACGGCGACCCGACCACCTTCGGCACCGGAGCCGCCACGCTCCTCGGCGACCTGCTCCTCGGCTGGAGTGACGAACTCCTCGACGACGGACTCGACCAGCTGGACGACCGCACCGCCGCTCGCGCAGCGCGGGCCGAGTTCAACCGGATGCGGACCGAGGTCACGGCCGGCCAGTACCTCGACATCCTCGAGGAGCGCGCCTGGCGCGACGCCGCCGACGACGAACAGCGCCGCCGGGCCGAGCGCGTCCTCATCTTCAAATCGGCCAAGTACAGCATCGAGTCCCCGCTCGCGCTCGGAGCACTCCTCGGTGGCGGGAACGAGCAGCAGCTCGCGTCGCTCCGCGGGTACGGCCTCCCCCTCGGCATCGCCTTCCAGCTGCGCGACGACCTCCTCGGCGTCTACGGCGATCCCGCTGTGACCGGCAAGCCGAGTGGCGACGACCTCCGCGAGGGGAAGCGCACCATCCTCATCGCGCTCACGAGGGAGGCCCTCCAGCCGGGCGCGCGCGCCATCCTCGACGAGCTGCTCGGGGATCCCGAACTCGACGACGACCAGATCGGCCTGCTCCAGGCGACCATCCGCGACAGCGGGGCCGTCGACCAGGTG
>Ga0157369_10004047_pt1 | contig 17375 bp, 10 predicted proteins | sample C25metaG_FD_113461 | JGI IMG/M metagenome (GOLD analysis project Ga0157369, IMG submission 113461) | Corn rhizosphere microbial communities from Kellogg Biological Station, Michigan, USA - C2-5 metaG | ecosystem: Host-associated > Plants > Roots > Rhizosphere > Soil | place: USA: Michigan... | reverse complement strand
CCGCCGCGCAGGCGCCGCGGGATGCGCCACGTGCCATGCGCCGTCAGCGTGGCAGCGGGCTGCTCGATCTTCAGCGTCTCAAGCGTCCAGACGGGCGCGCCCTCGGTGATCTGGCTGCGCGCCTTGATCTCCAGTTTGCCGAGCGCCTTGCCACGCAGGTCGAATTTGTCGGCGACGAGGTCGAGGGACGGAATTTCCTGCGAGCTGCTGGCCAGCGATTCGGTGAGCGCCGTCTCTTCCTTCGCGTCTGGGATGCTCATGCGAGACAGCCGCATCGTCAGCTCGCCAAAGGGCACGGCGGCGCTTTCGGCGTGCCAGCGCGCGCTACCTGCAATTTCGCGTGAATCGATGGTCGATTGCCAGTTGGCGCCGTCGCGCGTGGCATCGATGCGCACGGCGTTGAAGTCGCGGCCCAGGATGCGCAGCGTTTGCGCGCGGGCGCTCAGGCGGCTGGGCAGATACGCGCTATGGCTATCGGAGGCGTTGGTGGCATTGGCCGCATGTTCGGTGGCAATCTGGCTGGCGCTCTTGTCAGCCGCGGGTGCGGCAAAGGCATGGCGCCAGGCGTCGACGTCCAGCTGATCCAGCGCCAGGTTGGCCTGCACGCCGTCCTGCGGCTGCGGCACCGGTTGCCGTACGCCGATGCCGCCTCGCAGCACCTCGATGCCGTTGCCTGTGCTGCGTTGTTCGTAGCGCGCGCTGACGATATTGCCGACCTGCAGAACGATTTCGTCGATGGCGTTGTTCGAAGCCAGCGGCTGCATCTCGAAGCGCACCGGCAGCGGTTGCCCGGCGGCCTTGTTGAGCGGCGCCGGCAGACGCACCGTCATCGGCGTCAGATCAGACTGCACCTGGATGAGAGGCCGATGCTGCTTGACGCTGATGATCGCGCTGTACGGTGCGCTGCCCTCCAGCGAGCGGGCGACGGCGGCCACCGGGCTGTTCTCGGGCGTCGTCTCACGCAGCCCTTGCGCGGAAGCGGTGCCCGCCACCTGGATGCGGATCGTGCCATCGGGCGTGGTGCCCCCCGTGGGGCGGATTTCGCCGCCGGCAAAGCGCGCGCGCAGGTTATCGAAACCGATGCCCTTCTGCGTAAAGGTCAGCGCGCCGTTCACATCGGTGAGCGGCGGCGCCTGCGGCACGAGCGTGACGTCATTGCGCAGAAACGTGACGCTGCCCTGGGCGCGCGTCGAATGCATCTCGTGCAGAGGCAGGTCCAGCTTGAGTGCCAGCGTAGCGTTGCCCTGGGCGCGTGCGTCCTTGGTGAAATGCCCGATCCACTGGCCGATGGGACTGGCCTCGACATATTGCAGGAAGTTTTGCGTGGCGCCGTCACCGCGGCCGTCGATGGTGAGCAGCGGGTTGTGGTCGCCCATGTCGGGCAGGCTGCCATTCACGTCCTGCAGGTTCACGCCCATCACCTTGGCGCGCGCCACCTTGAACGCCAGGGATGCCCGATCGAAGATGACCGTGCCGTCGATGTTGGTGAACGCCGGCCAGTCACCCGGGTGCGTGGGCACGCGGCCCGGAGGGTTGTGCGCGGCTTCGGGCGGCGCCGATTGGTATGTCACGTCCTGGATCGGCACTTCCACACGGAAGACGCCCTTGTGCGGCGGCCGGAACGGGAAGTCGTGCAGATCCCCCGCCAGTGCGAAATCGACGTTGCTGGCCGTACCCGCTTGCAACGCACCGCCCAGGTAGTCGCGCAGATGCTGGCCAATCGACAGCGGCAGGTAGCGCGGCACACGTGGAACGTTGGCGCGGTCCAGCGTGCCCTTCAGGTCGATGGTCCCGAGATGGCTGGTGTCTGGTGCGTGACGATAGCTGCCCGTGATGCGCGCCGACAGATCATCGTTGGAGAACGCAAGGTTGTCGCTGCTGACAACCAGTTCCTGCTTGCGATATGTCCAGTTGAACGTGCCTTGCAGCCGGTCCAGCGGCACGCGGGCATCGGCAAAGGTGCCGGGCAGCAGCAGCGCGGTGTCGTTGGACTCGATGCGCAGCGTGCCCTTGTCGTTGGAGAAGACGGCGTTGCCGGAGACGTTTTCAACGCCGGGCACGGCTGGCTCGGGATGCTGGCCCGGCGGCACCGCGGGCAGCGCGCCTGGGCCAAACGACACTTGACGCATCGTGGCGCGGCCGGTGAAGTGCACGGGCGCCGGCGCATTTGGCCGCCAGCGGGAAACATCGCGCTGCCAGTTGATGTCGAGATCGTCGATGCGGCCGGACGGTTGCTTCGAACGCAGCGGTTCGAGCACGCCGGCAGGCAGCGGCAGCGCGGTGGCGATGTTGCGCAGGTCCGCCAAATCCAGCGTTGTGGCTTTGACTTGCAGGCTGCGCAGGGCGTCGCGCGAGTCGAGCGCCCACCCCACGGTGACATTGCGCAAGCCGCGCGGCGTGCCGGCTGGGTTGGCCGGCGCCTGGATGCCGGGGCCTGCCAGTTCGGGCACCGACGGCGGTTGGGCGGGCGGGTTCAGCGGCTGCCAGAGCAGCGTGTCGAGGCGCAAGGTGTGCTCACCGCGCGCATTGCGCTGATGCGTGGCCAGCGCCTGGAGGCTGCGCAGCTGCAGCGGGTCCAGATCCTTGCGGACCTGCAGATCGAGCTGCTGCCCTGTCAGCCGTGCCTGGCTGCGCGTGAACACGCCGTCGGCAAACTCCACCGAGCCGTCGGAGGTGAGCGTGCCGCTGTTGGCGGCGGCCAGCACGGGCACATAGCGCTGTACGGAGGCTAACTGAAGCGTATCGACCTGCCAGGAGGCCTGGCCGTGCCAGTGGCGCCAGTCGCCTGGGCGGGCCAGCAGGTCGTGACGGAAATCCGCGTGCAGTTTGATGGGGCCGTTGAACAGCGTGGGCGAGGTCCCGCTGGCCTCCAGCCGGTGCCGCGTCGGGCCGCTGCGTAGCTGCACCCGCACATTGCCCAGCGCCACTTCGGGCAGCTTCTGCTGCTCGTCGAGCCAGCGGACGGCACCTTGCTGGAAATCGATGTCGCCTTGGGAGAGGAGCTGGTCGAGGAAATCGCTGTCGCCGCCGGTGCTCGGGCCGAGCGGCATGCCCGCGACGAGCAAGGCACCCTGCGCATTGCGCCGTACCAGCACGTCGGCCTGGCTGGCGTGCAGGGCGGCAAAGGTGATCTGCATGCGCAGCAACGAGCGCCAGGACAGCCGCGCCTGCACGTCCTGTACCGCGAAGGTGCGACGGCCCGCGGTGTCGTGCGCGTCGATGCGCTGGGCGCGGAAGGCCGGGTGCCAGCCCTCCCAGTAGGTCTCAAGCGAGCCGATGCCGACGGTGGCGTGCAGTGCGCTGGACGCCTCGCGCTCCATCCAGTCGCGCGCCAGGCTTGCGCGCGGCCAGAGGATGAAGCGCACCGCCAGCATGCCCACGACCGCCAGGACGGCCAGCGCTGCCGCCGTCTTCCAGAGCACGCGCCACAGCTTGCGCCAGATCGGGGCGCGGAAAACAATCCCAATGCCCGTGCCGATCCGGCTGACGAATCGCACCAGCCACGCCCAGGCCGTGGGCCGGCCCACCCCGCGTGTGGACAGGGTGCTGGCGTGTCCACCATCGGACTTCGGCGATTCTGGGGGCTGGGACGGGCGGGGCATGATGCGGATTATCCGATATTCAGGAGGCGGCGCCATATTTGGAGTGAGGCGTCGCGCCTGCCCAGCGGCAAGCACGCCCAATGCCCGTGAACGTTGGTGATCACGAATTGGCCTACTTATACCGGCGCGCATTTCAGCGAGAATGGACGTTTCCGCCAATGCTCGACGCGCCCGCATGACTGATTCCGCCTTGTCCGCCCAGCCGTTTTTGCAAGCTCCGGCCCGCGCGCCGGAGGCTCCCGCTGCTGCACTGCCTTTTGCGCTTGCGTATTCGCGCTATCTCCAGCGCCAGGCGCAAGCGCGCGAGGGCTGGGCCGAGCGCGTGCAGGCCGGCGCAGGCCGTCCGATTGACATGGCGTGGCTATCCGCGCGGTTTACCGAGCTGTTCGACACCCTGGCCGTGGAGGTCGAGGCTGCGCTCAAGCGCGCCTTGCGCCTGCTGCGCAATGAAGTCTTCGGCACACTGGTCGAGCGCGATTTGTCCGGCGCCGCGACGCTCGATGAGGTCACGGGCACGATGACCGACCTGGCCGAGTTTGCGGTGCGCACGGCCATTTCCGTGATCGGCCAGGAACTGAGCGCACTGCACGGCCAGCCGATCGGGCAATCCTCCGGCGAGGTGCAGGAGTTGGTGGTGGTCGGCATGGGCAAGCTGGGCGGGCGCGAGCTGAACGCCTCGTCCGACATCGACCTGATTTTTCTCTACGACGATGACGGCGACACGCAGGGCGGCCCGCGACCGCTCTCCAACCACGAATATTTCACCAAGCTTGGCCGGCGGCTGATCAACGCGCTGGCAGATGTGACGGAGGACGGCTACGTCTTCCGCGTCGACATGCGCCTGCGCCCGAACGGCGATGCGGGGCCGCTCGCGTGCAGCCTGGGCATGCTCGAGGAGTATTTCGTCGTGCAGGGCCGCGAGTGGGAGCGCTACGCCTGGATCAAGGGCCGGGTGATCACCGACCCGGCCAGCCCGCATGCGGCCCGGGTGATTCAACAGTTGGAGCGCGTGACCGGCCCGTTCGTCTTCCGGCGCTATCTCGATTACGGCGTGATCTCCGCCATTCGCGCGCTGCATGCACAGATCCGCAGCGAGGCCGCCAAGCGCAGCAATGGTGCCAACCAGCAGCGCGATAACGCGGGCCACGTGCAGGCGCGCTCGCCCAACATCAAGCTCGGGCGCGGCGGCATCCGCGAGATCGAATTCGTCGCGCAGGTGTTTCAGCTCATTCGCGGCGGACAGGACTTCGGGCTGCGTGTGCGGCCCACGCTGGAGGTGCTGCGGGCGGCGTCGGAACGCGGCCTGATCGACGCCGAAGCCGTGGCGCGCCTGACCGAGGCTTATCGCTTCCTGCGCCAGCTTGAGCACCGGCTGCAGTACATCGAAGACGCGCAGACGCACAACCTGCCGGGCTCGCCAGAAGACCAGTTGCGCGTGGCGCGCATGATGGGTTTTGACGACTATGTGGCGCTGGTCACCAAGCTCGAGGCGTATCAGGATGAAGTCGCCCAGCATTTCGAACAGACCTTCTCCGACAAGCAGGACAGCCAGCCGCCGTGTGCCGCCGTCTGGCACGCCGACCTGCTCGACGACGAGCACACGGAAACCGCTCGCGCACAACTCGCCGAACTCGGCTATGCAAATCCGGAGAGCGTGCTGGAGCGGCTGCGTGCGACGCGCAATTCGCCGCGTTACCGGGCGTTGTCCGAAGTCAGCCGCCAGCGTTTCGACTTGCTGATCAACCGCGCGCTGGACCAGGCTTCGCGGCAGACCGATGCCGATGTCACCATCGCGCGCTTTCTCGATTTCTTTGATGCGATCAGCCGGCGCTCCTCGTACCTGTCGCTGCTGAGCGAATATCCGCAGGCCATGGAGCGCGTGGCCCACACGCTGCACGCGTCGCGCTGGGCGGCGGACTACCTCACGCGCCATCCGCAACTGCTCGATGAACTGCTCGACGTGGAGGCGCTGTCAGCCGAGCCCGACTGGCCGGCGTTCAGGGCGCGCGTGCGGGAACGCCTGGAGGCCGCGTCCGACCATGTCGAAATGCAGATGGACATCCTGCGCCAGGAGCACCATGCAGAAACCTTCCGCGTGCTGCTGCAGGACCTGCAGGGCATGCTGAGCGTCGAGCACATCAGCGACCGGCTTTCGGATCTTGCCGACGCCATGCTGGACCTCACGCTGGAAACGGTCTGGAAGCAGGTCGCCACGCGCCACCGGGAGGTGCCGCGCTTTGCCGTGGTTGCCTATGGGCGGCTGGGCGGCAAGGAACTCGGCTATGCGTCGGACCTCGACATCATCTTCCTGTATGACGACGATGACGAACGCGCGCCCGATGTCTACGCGTCATTTGCGCGCAAGCTCATCACGTGGCTGACGAGCCATACCGCCGCGGGCATGCTGTTCGACGTCGATACGCGCTTGCGGCCGAACGGCGCCGCGGGTTTGATGGTCACGCACTTCGAAGCCTTCCGCCGTTATCAGATGCGCGAGGGCGACAACGCTGCGTGGGTGTGGGAGCACCAGGCGCTCACGCGCGCACGCTTCTGCGCGGGCGATGCGGAAATCGGCGAACGCTTCGAGGCGCTGCGTACGGCCGTGTTGCGCCAGGAGCGCGAACGCGGCCCGCTGCGCGACGAGATCGTGGCGATGCGCGAGCGCGTGGCGGAAGGCCATGCGAATCCGACTGGGCTGTTTGATCTCAAGCACGATCGCGGCGGCATGGTCGATATCGAATTCACCGTGCAATTTCTGGTGCTTCTGCACAGCGCAGCGCATGCCGAGCTGACCCTCAACAAGGGCAACATCGCGCTCCTGCGCATGGCTGGCGAACTCGGGCTGATCGATGCGACGGCAGCTGCGCAAGTGGCCGATGCCTATCGGGACTTCCGTGCGCGCCAGCACAAGTTACGGCTCGACGGACAACCCGCTGCGCGCGTACCGGTCGACACCTGCGCGCACGAGGCCGCTTACGTACGTGCGTTGTGGGAGCAGGTGTTCGGGCCTGCGCAATGAGGGTGCATCGACACACGTTGCACACGTGGGGCGCGTGCACCGGTGTGGCTGCGCTGTCGGCGACGTTCTCGTTCGTGCCGTGGCTGTACGCGGTTGGACTGTATCAACGCGAGGCCGTGCGCGCGGGTCAGTGGTGGCGCATCGTGACCGCCATGTGGGTGCATCTGGGCACGTGGCATTGGTTGGCGGATGCGATGGCGGCGGCAGGGCTCATCTTGCTGCTCGCGCGCGTGTTGCGGCCGCATGTCATCGTTGGAGCGCTGGTGGTGTGCGGGGTGCTCGTGCAGATCGCACTGCTCAATCAGCCGACGGTGCAGTGGTACGGCGGTCTCTCCGGTGCACTGCATGGCCTGGCGGCATGGGGCGGCCTGCGGTTGCTGAAGCCGTCCGCGGACGGGGCCGAGGATCGTTTCTCACGCTGGATTGGCGTGGCGCTGTGTGTGGGCGTGCTGGTGAAGGTGTGGCTCGAACAATCGTGGCTGTCGCCGATCGCCTATGACCCGCGCTGGGGGTTTGGCGTGGTGCGCATTGCGCACGCCTTTGGCGCGGCGAGCGGATTGCTGATTTGGGTGCTGGGGGAGTGGCGCCTCCGCGGAAATCGGCTGCGTCGGTGAGCAGCGAAACGCGCGAGGAGGGGCGAGGGCGGAATGCCCGCGCCAATGAAGGCGCGGGCCAAAAGACCTACTAGGCTTACTTCACGCGCCGCCGACGGCCGGCCAAGCCCGCAGCCAGCAACAATGCTGCGCCGCCAAGGCCGATAGCGCCGCCGCCACCGCCGCTGCTGGACGTCGTCGCAGGCGGGGTAGTGGTGCCGGTTCCGGTGCTTGCTGCAGCAGTGACTGTCACGTTAGCGGTATCGGTGGCGGTCGCGCCGGTGTTGTTCGTCAGCGTTACCGTGAAGGCGTAGGTGCCCTCGGCCGACGGCGTGAATGTGGCGGTGTAATTGCCGTTGCTATCGGGGCCGGCAGTGGTGAGGCTGACGGACGGCCCAGAAGTTTGCGCCCACTGCACGCTCGTAATGGTATTGACGAGGCCTGCATTGCCGGTTGCTGTGAGCGTGACCGCGTTGTTTGCGACCACTGTGCTTGCCGACGTCGATGCGTGCACAGTCGGATTGCCCTTCGCCAGCGCAACGGCCGCACCCGCATCCAGCATGCCGGCGCCGCAGACGCCCGTATGCGTCGCGCAGTATGTGCCCGCCGGGAACGGTCGAGCGGACTGCTGGAGGACGGTGGCAATCTGATCAGGCGTCAGCGAGCTGTTGACCGAGAGCATCAGCGCCGCGACGCCTGCGACGTGCGGGGTCGCCATCGAAGTGCCGATTTCCGTCCCATACGTGTCTGCGACCGGCCCTTGCGTGCCGGTATTTGACAACGACGTGATCGGGGTCCCGCTACCAGGCACTATCGTGCCCGAGCCGCCGCCCGGCGCGCTAATCGTGGTGCCGGTACCGACATTGGCATAGTTCGCACTATCGCCATCCATCGTATGTGCCGTCACCGCGATGACGCCGTTACAGTTGGCCGGCGACCCAATGACGCCTGCGCCATCGTTGCCAGTCGCGACAACGATCGTGGCACCTCGTGCGCGTGCCGCCGTGATGGCTGCCTGCTCGGCGGAGAGGCAGTTGCCCGCTCCACCAAGGCTCATGTTCACCACTTTTGCAACGGGCGAGTTGACCGGTAGTGGCATGCCGTTAGCGCCAAGTACGCTGCTGTCGCCGGTTACCCAGGCCATGGCGTCAATAATGTCAGATGCTACGCCGCCGCACTTGCCGAGGGCGCGAGCCATCTGGATGGTTACGCTGGGCGCAATGCCGGCAACCCCAAGCGAATTGTGTTGCGCAACGATCTGGCCCGTCACGAACGTGCCATGCCAGCTGCTGTTGCGCTGGGTCGAGCCGCAGTAGGTCGGATAGTTGGTGGTATCCGTATTGCTGACCCAGTCGCCCGGATCCGACGGGTTGCTGTCGCGACCAACTGGCGTGTCGGACGGATCGTTCTCGACGAAGCCCAGTGGGACAGTGTTGTGGCTGGAAGGATCGGGCGTGCCGTTGTAGACGTTGTGGCTGATGAAGTCGTATCCAGAGCGGATCTTCGCGCCCGCGAGATCTTCATGGTTGGCAAGCAGGCCGGTATCGATGACGGCGACGTAGACCGAATTCACACCCTTGGTCTTATCCCATGCGGTCGTGATGTTCGCTCCGCCGACTGCTGTCGTCGCGGGTCCGTTGGCGACCGTCGTGCTCGGCCACAGGTTCCACTGATTGGCAAATTGAGGGTCGCTGGCCACCGCCGTAGCACGCATGATCCGGTCGGGGGAGACATACTCGAATTGGCCGCTCGCCTCCATTCGATGTGCCACCGTTTGAGCGTCTGCAAACGACATGACGTTGGGTAGCGTGACCACATGAGCGCCCCCTGACATGGGCCGCTTATACGTCACTTGAAGTTGTGCGGCGGCCGACCAGCGTTGCACCGTTGCGACGTCCGGGCGCGCAGCCGTGCTATCAGTCCCATTGGATGGCGGCTTCAACCCGCTGCTTTTTTCCTTCACGATGAGCTGCGTCACCCACTGCAATTGGGCTGTTGGTGTGGCGACCTTTCCGACGGCCAGCGCCGGCGCAGCTTGATACGAAATCAGTCCGAGCGCGACGAGCGCGCGGACAATACCCCCCTGGGCAATCAATTTCATGTAATCAACCTATTATTGTAGGAAACGGAGGCGCAATTATCACAAGAATTGCGCGTTTCCTCCCTTAAACAGGCTAACTGTGTTGTTTAGTAATTTTTATATCTAGCTCGAATCACACGTGCGGTACGGTCAATTGGCGTCACCCGCCAAGGGCCGCGTACCGCGCCGCGTTGCACGCGAAAACCGGAGGCGCCTGTTGGGAGGTGCGTACGCTTAATGCGCCTTCGGGCGACGGCGACCGCCGTACATGCCGACCGCCAACAGCAACGCCGCCCCAACCAGCGGCACGGCCCCGCCGCCTCCGCCACCACCGCTGCTGGTAGTCCCCCCGGTTGATCCGCCCGACCCCGTGCCGCTGCCCGCGCCGGCCGGCGCCGTGTTCTGGGCATAACTGACGGCTCCGGCGGTATCCAGCAGGCCTGCACCGCAGATGCCGGTGTTCACGGCGCAGAATGTGCCGCTCGGGTGCGGCCGCGCGGTCTGCTTCAGGCCCGCCAATACCTGCGCATTGGACAACTGCGGTTGCACGCTCAGCATCAGCGCGATGGTGGCCGCTGTTTCAGGCGTGGAGAAGCTCGTACCAGCCACTGACTTGACCGTGGGGTTGCCGACAGTCTGTGCACCGTCGTTGGAGTCGGCCTGGATAACGGAAACGGGTTCCGCGCAAGTTGCCGGATTTGTCGTTGTGACGACCTTCGAGTTGCCGCAGCCGCCCCCCGGCGCGGACAACGCCACCTGGGGCCCCACGTTTGCGTAGCTGGCGTTCTCGCCGCTGTCGACGTGCGCGGTGACGGCGATGGCGCCCGTGCAATTGGCCGGCGCGTCAACGGTCTGTGCGGCTTCGTTGCCCGCGGCGGCCACTACGATGGCGCCACGTGCGGCCAACTGGTTGACGGCGTCCTGTTCTGCCGCAGAGCACTGCGTTGTGCTGCCCAGGCTCACGTTCACCACGCGGGCCGGGTTGGCGTTGGTCGGCACGCCTGACACGTTGATGCCGCCTGCCCACAACATGCCGTCGACCGTGTCAGACAGCAACGCGCCGCATTTGCCCGACACGCGCACCGGCACGATCGGCGTGTTCCAGCCGACCCCTGCGATATCCAGCGTGTTGTTTGTCTGGGCGGCGAGCACGCTGCTGACCTCCGTGCCGTGCCAGCTGCTGTTGGCGACGTCGTTGCTGGTGCAGCCCGAAATGTTCTGCCATTGCGTGCTGGTTACGCCATCGCCCAGGTCATGCGCGTCCGTGCCGCGACCGAAGGTGTTACCGGCCCGCGCCGGGTCCGAAATGAAGTTGTAGCCTGGCAGGATCTTGGCTGAGAGATCGGGATGATCGGTGTAGCCGGTATCGACCACCGCCACCACGATGCCCGTCGAGCCCTGCGTGATGCTCCACGCCGCGGCCGCGTTAATGCCGCCGGGCACCAGCGCCGGTGCGGCCAGGTTGTTCTGCGTGGCAAACAGCGGATCGTTCGGAATGGTGTTGGGCCGCAGGATGCGATCTGGCACCACATAGGCCACGCGGGCGTCCTTCGCGATCTTGTCGACGGTCGCCTGGATGCTGGCGGCATCGGTCAGGCCCGTGTGCATGAGCTGCGCATTGGTAGCCAGCGTACGCTTGATCTGCAGCGTGCTCCCCGCCGCTTGCGCTACCGACAACAAGCGGTTGCTAGCCTCGCTGGCAGAGAGCGCCTTGCGCGTGCCGCTCGTGTCGTCACGCCATTTGATGATCAGGTCACCGGTGTATTGCGGCTGCGGTGTGGCAGCTGCGGCGACTTGGCTGCCCATCGCCGAGGCAAGGCAGACAAGGCCGGCGCCAGCGCACAGCCAAGACTTCAACCGGAAGAGGGAGGGGGTCATCAGCGCGTGCTCCGTGGTGTCTCGTTGGAATGAGAAACGTCGTCAGGATGTGATCGTTGACAGACCGTTACACAAAACCAAAGGTAGCATGCGACTCGCCCGCTTGGTGTGGTGGCGGTGGCCGATCACGTTTGCGAGGGGGAAAAGGCCGGTCTGTGCGCCGGCCCCAGCAGAATGCAGGCCTGCCAGGGGAAATGAGATGGAAGCGGGCCGCCCCGCAGCGCCCGATCATTCACAGTGTGGAGTGGTGCTGGGCAGTTCAGCGTTGGATCTTCATGATGCGATCCGGGTCGGCCGAGGCGATGCCGGGCGTGCTGCGCAACGCTGCCACCGCGCCATCCAGCGTGGCCGATGCATCGCCCGAGCTGGCGCGCACCACCCAGAATCCACCCGACATCGGACGTACCACCGCAAACGCAAGCCGTGGCGTTGCGCGTGCGCCCGCAGCATCCAGCACGCCTTGCACGGTGGCGGACGAGGTGGTGGGCGTGCTCAGGCCGATGATGACGTCGCCCAGACTGTGTGCAGCCGACACGGAAGCCGGAGGCTGGGTGTTGACCGAGGCCGGGTCCATGGCAGGCGGCTTGCCCGGGTCAATGGCCGGCACGGACTTGCACGCGGCCAGCAGGCACAGGCCTAGAGCCACCGCCAGCGCGGGCTTGACGGTCGACAGCAGGGATCGAGGGCGGGCAGCCGGTTGGATCGTGCGGGCCATGCGGGCCATGAAGTTCTCCTTGGATTCGGTAGAGGATGTTTGTCGCGTGTGCAGCCGGAACCGTTGTGCCAACTCTGGCGGCAATGGTTCCGGTATAGATGATCACTGTGCCGCGCGGCGGGATTTCCGCGCTGAAGATTCCGGTGCCGATGGCGCACGGCCCGCGGTAAGCATCTCGTCTGCATGACGGCGCGTGGTGTCGGTGAGCGACGCGCCGCCCAACATGCGGGCAATCTCATCCACCCGGCCCGTGGCGTCCAGCACCACGAGGTCGGACCGCGTGCTGCCTGCCACCGTCTGCTTGGCGACCTGAATATGGTGATTGGCGAGCGCGGCCACTTGCGGCAGGTGCGTGACGCACAGCACCTGGCGGCGCATGCCGAGTTCGCGCAGGCGCCGGCCCACGACTTCTGCCACTGCACCGCCAATGCCGGAGTCCACTTCGTCGAAGATGAGCGTGGGCGTGGGGCTCGCCTCACTGGCAATCACCGAGATGGCCAGGCTGATCCGCGCCAGCTCGCCGCCTGAGGCGACTTTCGCCAAAGGCCGCGGCGAAACGCCCGCATGCCCGGCGACGAGGAATTCGATCTGCTCCAGCCCCGCCGCGCCGCTGTGCTCCAACGCATGCAGCGCGATGTCGAAGCGCCCGCCGGCCATTGAAAGACCTTGCATGGCGCCGGTCACCGCGTCGGCCAGCTCGCGCGCGGCCTTTGCGCGGTCGCGCGACAGCGATTGCGCGACCACCATATATGCGGCGTGGGTTTGCGCTTCCTGGGCCTGCAGCGCCTCAAGATCGGATGCAGCTTGAAGCGCGGCGAGTTGCGCCTGGCGTTCCGCCAGTTCAGCTGGCAGCGTTTCGGGGGCGACGCGGTATTTGCGCGCCATGGTGTGCAACGCTTGCATGCGCGCGTCGACTTCGGCCAGGCGGTCCGGGTCCAGCTCCGCGCGATCGGCATAGCGGGCAAGCGTGTGCACGGCTTCCTGGATCTGCACCTCGGCCGGCTCCAGCGCGGCCAGCACATCGGCCAGCGCCGGGTCGATCTCGGCCAGTTCACGCAGCGTATGGAGCGTCGCGCCCAGTTGCGTGAGCACCGCACCTTCCGACTCGGACAAACCGTCCAGCGCCGTGCGCGTGCCTTCGATCAGGCTGGCCGCATGCGACAGGCGGTGGTGCTCGGCCTGCACCTCTTCCCACTCGCCCGGCTGGGGGCCAAGCTTCTGCAATTCGTTGACCTGCCATTCGATGCGCTCGCGCTCGAGCTGGACTTCGCGCGAGTGCTGCTCGGCAGCTTCGCGTGCGCGCACCACGGCGTGCCATTCCCGGTAGCGTTCGCCGACCACGCGCACGGCACCTTCCAGGCCCGCGTGAGCGTCGAGCAGGCTGCGCTGCGCATCCGCCTTGAGCAGCAACTGATGCGCGTGCTGGCCGTGGATGTCGACCAGTTGCTCGCCCACTTCGCGCAGTTGCGCCAGTGTGACGGCCGCGCCGTTGATGAAGGCCTTGCTGCGGCCTGCTGCATCGACCGTGCGGCGTAGCAGAATCACGCCCTCGTCGTCGTGCAGTTCATGCGCCTCGAGCCATGCGGCCACCTGCGGGTGCACGTCGAACTCGGCGGTGATGTCAGCGCGCGGCGCACCTTCGCGCACGACGGCCGCATCGGCGCGCTCGCCCAGCGTGAGCGCGAGTGCATCGATCAGGATGGATTTGCCCGCGCCGGTCTCGCCCGTGAATACGGTAAAGCCGTCGGCCAGATCGAGATCCAGCGCGTGAACGATGACGAAATCGCGGATGGTGAGGCTGCGCAGCATGGAAAGGGTCAGCGTGGAGTTTTAGAACCTGCCCATGATTCGTAGCGAGCGGCTCGATGTTGAAGCGAGAAGCGCAGCTGTACATGCGTACGGCGAGCATCGCAGGTTCAAGATCGGGCTGCGCAGTAGGATCATGGGCAGGTTCTTAGAGCCGGTTGTCTTCGGTCGGGTACTCGTGCCAGTGCAGCTTCTTGCGTAGCGTGGCGTAGTAGTTGTACCCGATCGGGTGCAGCAGCCGCACCGTGCGTTCCGAGCGGCGCACCACGATGCGGTCACCGGGTAGCAAGGACGTGAGCGACTGCATGTCGAAGTTGACGCTGGCATCGCGCCCGCTGGTGACCTGAATGACCACCTCCGCGTCTTGCGGAATGACGATCGGGCGGTTCGACAGCGAGTGCGGTGCGATGGGCACCAGCACCAGACCCGAGAGCGCCGGATGCAGGATCGGCCCGCCTGCGGACAGCGCATACGCCGTCGAGCCCGTGGGGGTGGAAACGATCAAGCCGTCCGAACGCTGGTTGTACATGAAGAAGCCGTCGACCGACACGGCCAATTCCACCATGCCCGAAGTGCCCGAGCGGTTGACCACGACGTCGTTGAAGGCGAGGGCAGAGAAGATGACTTCGTCGTCTCGCACGACCTGGGCCTGCAGCAGCGTGCGGGTTTCGGCCTCGTAGCGGCCCGACAGCATGTCGGGCAGCACGGTGTGCACGTCGTCGAACGGGATGTCGGTCATGAAGCCGAGCCGCCCGTGGTTGACGCCGATCACGGGAACGCTGGCACCGGCCAGGTGGCGCCCGATGCCGAGCAGCGTGCCGTCGCCGCCGAGCACGACGGCCACATCGGCGTGGCGCGCCATCTCTTCGGGCGGCAGGGCAGGGTAATCCTGGACGCCGATGTTGAGCGCCGTTTCGCGCTCGAACACGATGTCATGCCCGCACGCGGCAATGCACGACGCCAGTTCCATGAGGGGGCCGGCAATGTTGGCGGCCGAATACCGGCCGACCAGCGCAACGGTCTTGAAAGGCGAAACAGGCGAAGACGAGGCGGCGGGAGCTTGCGGGGCCACGGCAGACGGGGGAATCGACATGCGCGCATTACACCATATCGATATGACCGTCGCCACGTCAGCGCGTGTTTAGTGGAGAAACGCCGACATCACCCGTAGATTGGCGCCGATTTTGCGTAAAATTGAAGAATTATGGACAAGCGCGCCACCATCCTCCTCAAGACCCTGATCGAACGGTATATCGCCGAGGGCCAGCCCGTGGGCTCGCGCACCTTGTCGAAGTATTCAGGGCTCGATCTTTCGCCGGCCACTATCCGCAATGTGATGTCCGACCTCGAGGAGATGGGCTTCATCGCCAGCCCTCACACCTCGGCCGGACGCGTGCCGACGCCGCGCGGCTACCGCCTCTTTGTCGACACGATGCTGACGGCCAGCCCGCTGGATGTGCTGAGCACGCAGGACCGCATGGCGCAGCAGATGGTGGGTGCGATTGCAGAGCAGGTGCGCACGCAACTGGCGTCGCATGGGTCGGAATCGTCGCAGCGGGTGATTGCGGCGGCGGCGCAGACCTTGTCCAACCTCTCGCAGTTTGCCGGCATCGTGATGACGCCGCGTCGCACACATACGTTCCGGCAGATCGAATTCCTGAGGTTGTCGGAATCTCGCATCCTGCTGATCGTCGTCACGCCCGAAGGCGACGTCCAGAACCGCATCATCCATACCGATACGCCTTACACCCCGTCGCAATTGGTGGAAGCGGCCAACTACATCAACGCGCACTATGGCGGCCAGACGTTCGATGCGGTGCGCGAAAGCCTGCGCGGCGAGCTGTCTGCGCTGCAGGCCGACATGACCGCGCTGATGCAGGCGGCCGTGGAGGCGGGCAGCAGCGCGGCGTCGGAGGAAGAACCGGTCGTCATCTCGGGCGAGCGCAAGCTGCTGGATGTAGAGGACCTGTCTTCGTCCATGGACAAGCTGCGCCGGCTCTTTGCCGTGTTCGAGCAGAAGACCGGCTTGCTGCAGTTGCTCGATGTATCGAGCCGCGCCGAGGGCGTGCAGATCTTCATCGGCGGCGAAAGCAGCCTTGTGCCGCACGAAGACATGGCGGTCATCACCGCGCCGTATGAGGTGGACGGCAAGATCGTCGGCACACTTGGCGTGATTGGGCCGATGCGCATGGCATATGAGCGCGTGATCCCAATTGTGGATATCACGGCCAAGCTGCTGTCCAGCACGCTCAGCCAGTATTGAGGCAGCGCGGCCTGCGGCGGGCGAAGCGGCCCGCCAATGTCTCAGGCCGAGAATTGCTCAAACGCCGCCAGCGCATGCGTGGCGTACATCATCGAAGGGCCGCCTCCCATATAGACGGCTGTTCCCAGTACCTCTTCCAGTTCAGCGCGGGTTGTGCCGAGTTTGACCAGCGCCTGGACATGGAAGCCGATGCAGTCGTCGCAGCGGCTGGCGATGGCGATTCCCAGCGCCACCAGTTCTCGCGTCTTCTTGCTCAGTGCACCGTCTTTTGTGCCGGCCGCCGCCAGTTGGCTGAACGCAGCCATCAGCTCTGGCTGCGATTCGCGCAAGTTGCGCATGTGCGCAGACACATCTTTGACCACGCTTTTGAATTCGGGCATGCCGCTCATGACAGTGCTCTCCTGGGCCGGGTGTGGAGTGTGGGAGTAGCGGGCAGGGCGTATCGGAGCAACCCGCCGCGCATCCTTTCCCTTTCGAGCATTCTCGTCCGCACCCAGGGACAAGGTCATGATGTAGCGCAACGAGGCGCTCAGAAACTGCCCGTGAACTGATAACGCCCGCCCGGATGCCACATCGTCGCCACCGAGGCGACCTGGCCTTGCGACAGCGTCTTCCGCCGCAGCATCAGGCAGGGTTCACGCACGTCCATGTGCAGCATCTCCGCAATCTCGCGCGGAGGCAGTCGGGCCTCGATGCCGTAATCCACACCCTGCAACGGGGCGGCACGCATCACGTAGGCGTTCGGCGTGGTCTGCGTGAAATCCTGCTCCATGTATTCGGGCGCCAACGCCGCGTTCACCCAACGGTCTTCCACCTGGATCGGCAGGTCGTTTTCGAAGTGCACGATCAGTGAATGAAAGAGCACGCGGCCGGCCGGCACGCCAAACGAAGCCGCCATCGCTTCGTTGGCGCGGGCGCGCTCCAACTTGTGCAGTTCGGCGCGATGTTGATGACCGCGCGCTGCAATTTCCTCGGCGATGTTGCGAATCGCCACCAGCGTCGCCTGGTACTTCTGCTGCGCGACGAACGTTCCCAACCCCTGCACGCGCGTGAGGATCTGCTCGGCGGTCAGCTCGCGCAGCGCGCGGTTGACCGTCATGCGCGAGACGCCAAAGGTCTGCGCGAGCGTGGTCTCTCCCGGAATCATCTCGCCCTCTTGCCACTCGCCGCTGCGGATGCGCGTGAGGATGTCTTCCTTGATGCGCTGGAAGGCGGGGGTGTTGGCGGACGGGTCGTGTGACATGGGCGTGGCTTGCGGTGCGGTTAGGGCCGCGGAAGTGATGTGCGGATGGCGGTCATCATCAGGGTTTGCTCTTAGCTTGTAAAGTTTTCTTGCCTAAGTTGTATATACAACATAAGATGCGCTCCATGACAAAGGAGTTCGCAGGAGACCTCACATGAACGCCCCGACCAACGCTG
>Ga0157369_10004045_pt1 | contig 17377 bp, 11 predicted proteins | sample C25metaG_FD_113461 | JGI IMG/M metagenome (GOLD analysis project Ga0157369, IMG submission 113461) | Corn rhizosphere microbial communities from Kellogg Biological Station, Michigan, USA - C2-5 metaG | ecosystem: Host-associated > Plants > Roots > Rhizosphere > Soil | place: USA: Michigan... | reverse complement strand
GGCTACACCGATTTCTATTCGTCGAAAGAACACGCGACCAACGTCGGCTCGATGTTTCGTGATCCGAAGAACGCGCTGCTGCCGAACTGGTCGGAGATGCCGATCGGCTACAACGGACGCGCGTCGTCGGTGGTGGTGAGCGGCACGCCGGTGCGTCGTCCTAACGGACAGTTGAAGCTGCCGGATCAGGAGCGTCCGGTGTTCGGCGCGTGCCGCAAGCTGGATATCGAGCTCGAAACGGGCTTCGTGATCGGCGCTGGCAACACCCTGGGCGAGCCGGTTGCGTGCGCGGATGCCGAAGCGCATATCTTCGGCATGGTGCTGCTGAACGACTGGAGCGCGCGCGATATCCAGCAATGGGAATATGTGCCGCTCGGGCCGTTCAACGCGAAGACATTCGCGACCACGATCTCGCCGTGGATCGTGACGCTCGACGCGCTCGAACCGTTTCGCGTCGCACAGCCGGCGCAAGATCCGCAGCCGCTCGACTATCTGCGCCACGACGGCGAGCATGCTTTCGACATCACGCTGGAAGTGACGCTGCGCCCAAAGCAGGCAAAGCGGGCGAGCACGATTACGCGGACCAACTTCAAGCACATGTACTGGACGATGGCGCAGCAGCTCGCGCATCACACGGTATCGGGCTGCAATACGCGCGTGGGCGACCTGATGGGCTCGGGCACGATCAGCGGGCCGACGGAAGATTCGTTCGGCAGCCTGCTCGAGTTGACGTGGAACGGCAAGAAGCCGCTGGAGTTGCAGGAAGGCGGCACGCGCAGTTTTATCGAAGACGGCGACGAGTTGACGCTCGCGGGTTGGTGCCAGGGCGAGGGTTATCGAGTGGGCTTCGGTGTGTGCGCCGGGGAGATTTTGCCGGCGTTGAAGTGACGCTGAAAGACCGCGCGAGCAGCACTCAACCCGCATGACAAAAAACGGGGAAGCCAGGATGAACGGCTTCCCCGTTTTGCTATTCGCGCATCATGACGCGCTGACACCTTCAAGGCAGGCTATCAGCCGACGCTCCCCACCGGCGCATGCCGCTTCTCCCACCAGACCGCGCCGAGAAACGCCAACGCCGCAGCGAGCAGCACGCCGACCATCGCGTCGTTACCCACAGTCTTCATCAGCGCACCGGCCACCAGCGGGCCGCCGAAACTGGCCGCGCTCCACGAGGCGCCCACCAGCGAGCTGGCCGACACCAGCGCGACACCGCGAAAGCGTTCACCGCAGGCCACCAGCGAGAGCGTGTAGATCGCGCCTGCCGCCGCGCCAAGCACATAGAGCAGCGGCCAGCAAAGCCACGGTGAAGTGGCCGCCCAAGGCAGAAACGGCAGCAACGCTACGACGACCACACCGCAACCGATATGCACCCGCTCGCGGCCGAGCCGGTCGGCGAGCCAGCCGATCGGAAACTGCATCGTCGTATCGCCAAGGAGCAGAGCCGAGGCGAACAGCACGGCCACCTCGCTCGTGATGCCGTGCGACATCGCGAAGAGCGGCAGCAACGAGAGCGCGATCGTGTCGAACAACGCGAAGAAGCCGGTGCCGATCACGAGCGCCGGCATCTGCGGTAAGACACGACGCCAGCTGCCGTGCGCCGCGTGCTCGTCGTCGGAGGCTTGGGGCGTCGTGCGGATCGCGGCAAGCATCGGCAGCGCCAGCAGGAAGATCGCGCCGCACAGCAGGAAGCGCCAGTGCGCGAAGCCCGCGATCTGACTCACCAGCACCGGCCCCGCCATCTGGAACAGCGTGAAGTTGGTGGCGTAGATGGCGACGACGCGGCCGCGCGAGGCGTCGTCGGCCAACTGGTTGACCCAGGCTTCGCCGATCGTGAAGAGGAGCATCAGTGCCGCGCCGCACAGCACGCGCAACACGGCCCAGAGCCACAGGTTCGCGGTGAGTTGCATCAGCGCGGTGGCGAGCGCCACCAGCAGCACGGCACCGACGATCACCTGGCGGCCGCCGAAGCGCGCCGCGATCCAGCCGGCGAGCGGCACGATGACGAGCCCGCCGCCCGCTTGCGCGGCCGTCAGCAGACCGACCACGTCGGTGCCATAGCCGGCTTGCGTGAGCGCGAGGGCCGTGAGGGGAAGTGTCGCGCCGCTGCCGAGCCCGACAACGGCGACACTGAGGATCAAAGCGAGGAAATCGCGAGTGAGGATGACTTTCATCGGCCGAGATGCTACTACGGCCGCGAGTCATGCGCAGTCTGGATCGAGGTTGCGATGTGAGCCATTGCTGCGCCAACTCGCCGGCACGAGTGTGGCCGTGAGTCGTCGCGCAGGGTACGGATAAGCGCCGATAAGGGCGCCGATCAGGCCAATCAGCCCGCCACGGCGACCCGTTGCGCGCGCCGGTCGATCGACACCGACCACAGCGTCAGCACGAGCGCGCCGATCGAGGTCGCCACACCGACCCACGGCAGCGTCGTGAGCGGCGCGCCCGCGCCGATCGCCATGCCGCCGAGCCACGCGCCCGTCGCATTGCCGAGGTTGAAGGCGCCCTGGTTCAAGGTCGAAGCCAGATTCGGCGCATGGCTCGCGCGGTCGACGATCAACATTTGCAGCGGCGGCACGATGGCGAAAGCCAGAACGCCCCAGGCGAAAATCGTGATCATCGCCGGAATTTCGGCATGCATGGTGCCGGCAAAGATGGTCAGGATGACGACGATGGCGAGCAGAAACGCCACCAGCGAAGGCATCAGCCGCCAGTCGGCGAGCTTGCCGCCCAGTGTGCTGCCCACCGTCAGGCCGAGACCGAACAGGAGCAACACGAGGGTCACGGCATGCGGCGTAAAGCCGGTCACGTCTTCGAGAATCGGCGTGATGTACGTGAAGGTGGAAAAGAGACTCGCCGATGCGAGCACGCTGATGCCAAGCACCATCAGCACTTGCGGGTTCTTCAACACGCTGAATTCGCGGACGAGGCTCGCCTTCTGCATTTCGATCTTCGCCGGCAGGCACACGGCGAGCGCGGCTGCCGCGACGAGGCCGATGCCCGTCACCGCCCAGAAGGTGGCGCGCCAGCCCACCGCCTGGCCGAGCGCGGTGCCGAGCGGCACGCCCAGCACGTTGGCGAGCGTGAGGCCCGTGAACATCAGCGCGATGGCTTGCGCGCGGCGGTTCGGCGCGACGAGGCCCGCAGCCACCACCGAACCGATGCCGAAGAACGCGCCATGGCAGAACGCCGTGACGATGCGCGCGGCCATCAGCACCGCGTAACCCGGCGCAACCGCGCACAGCAGATTGCCGACGATGAACACGCCGATCAGACTCATCAACGCCTTCTTGCGCGGCATGTTGGCAACCGCGATCGCGACGATCGGCGCGCCGATGGTGACACCGAGCGCATACGCCGACACCAGCATGCCGGCGGCCGGGATCGACACGGCCAGGTCACGCGCGACATCGGGCAGCAGCCCCATGATCACGAATTCGGTGGTACCGATTCCAAAAGCGGCAACGGCAAGGGCGAGCAGAGGCAAAGGCATGATGAAGGAGCGTGAATCGGCGCGACGGGGGAGCGTCGCGCGGCCGGCGCGCGTTTTCGGGGCGAGAACGCGTGCGCCGGACAAGGGGCAAAGCAGTAGGGGATTCTACCTAAGTCAAAACAGCCTTGCTGACCGTCAGGGCCGTTGTTGTTTTTCGCTGAAAACCGCGGCGGCTCGAACTCGCTTTTTGGCTAACGCGGGCCGTCGCCGGTATCGAAGATGTTGCCGTGGCGGCCTGCGCCTCCGGCGAAACGCGCCGCGCCGGCCACGCCTTCTTCGAAGACGGCGTGATAGCCGCCCGCGCCTTCGCGACGCAGTGCTTCCGCGAAATCATCCAGCATGCTGTTTTCCAGCACGGAGCGGCGATCGGCGAGCAACGCCGCCTGCGGCAACGCGGCGAGCTCCGCCGCCAGCTGTTCGGCTGCCGCGCGCGCCGTGCCTTTGGCTACGACGCGGTTGGCGAGGCCGAAGCTGAGCGCTTCCTGCGCGCTCACCGCGCGGCCGGTCAGAATCAGGTCCAGCGCGCGTGACAGCCCGATCAGACGCGGCAGGCGGATCGTGCCGCCGTCGATCAACGGAATCCCCACGCGGCGGCAGAATACGCCGAGCACCGCGTCGTCTTCGACCACTCTCAGATCGCACATTGCGGCCAATTCCAGACCGCCCGCGACCGCATAGCCCGCAATCGCGGCAACGACCGGCTTGCTGAAGCTCGTGCGCGTCGGTCCCATCGGGCCGGGACCGCGACCGTCGGCGTGTATCTCGTTGCGGCGGGTGTCGTCGGCGAGAGCGGTCAGGTCCGCGCCGGCGCAGAAGGTGCCGCCCGCGCCGAACAGCACCGCCGCGCGCCAGGCCGGCTCCGCTTCGAAGCGGGCGAACGCGGCGCTGAGCGCCTGCGCGACAGGACGGTCGACGGCATTGCGACGCGCGGGCCGCTCAAGAACGATGGTGGCGACGCCGATATCCTGATTAGCTTCGATGCGCACGTGGTCATTGAAATTATGCGTGGTTACCATCGTTGTCTCCGTATCGATCCGCGTTACCTGCTCATTCGGGTTTTCGCGCGGTGTGTTCATGCAGCGTAGTTAATACCGTGGCCTGTCATGCTTCTTTCACAATCGGCTCGTAGCTTTAGCGCTCTCCTAACGCGCTGGCGATATTTCGCCGGCTTATCGAGCCTGCCTTTGCCCTTGTCCAATTCATCGTCAACCGCCGCGCCGGCTTGTGCCGAGACGGTCTGGACCGTGCCGCTGCAAGAGCATTCATGGTACGACCATGTGCGCCTGAAACGCGTCTTCGTCACGGATGGCACGCGCCATCAGGTCGTTCTCGTCGACGTGCGCAAGCTGCTCGTGTGCGCCGATCGCGACAACACCGATTATGTTTTGAAGCCGGTCGCCGAATGGCATTCCGGCAAGGTGCGCGGCATTCGCGAGTTTCTCGATCCGGAGAACCCGCGCATTCCGCAGATGCCGTACGTGACGATCTCGACGCGTCGCGGGCCGGGTCTGCTCGGCTGGTTCGGGCTGGAGCGCGAGGGCGTGGTGGCCTTCCGCAATGGCCAGCATCGCGCGCGCTATCTGGCCGACGCGGGCGCGCGCTGGTTTCCGGTGGAAGTGCACGAGCGCGAAGCGATGTTGCTGCGTGAGCTTTGCGGCGCGGCAGACGATGCGCGCACGGCGGTCCGCGCGACGCCGCTGAACGGCAGCGGCGGAGTTTAAGCGGGCGTGCGCATGGCAATCCAGGCGACACCGCAAAACACCAGCAGTGGAATCTAAACCGCTGCGCGCACCACGTTGCGCGGCGTGCCGGCCTGCCACGCCGCGACGTTCGCGAGCGTGGTCTGGGCGATCTCGCTCATCGCCTCGCGGGTGAAGAACGCCTGGTGCGCGGTGACGATCACGTTCGGGAACATCAGCAGGCGCGCCAGCACGTCATCCTGCAACGGCAGGTTCGAGTGATCCTCGAAGAACAGGCCGCCTTCTTCTTCATAGACGTCGAGCCCGAGGTGGCCAAGCTGGCCGTCCTTCAACGCGCCGATCAATGCATTGCTTTCGACGAGACCGCCGCGGCCCGTGTTGATCAGCATGGCGCCGCGTTTCATCTTCGCGAGCGCGGCGGCGTCGATCAGGTGGTACGTGCCCGCCACCAGCGGACAATGCAGGCTGACGACGTCGGACTCGGCGAGCAGCGTGTCGAGCGGCACATAGCGGGCGCCGAGCGCGAGCAGGTCGTCGGCGGGCGTGCCGGGATCGTGCGCCAGCACCTGCATGCCGAAGCCCGCCATGATGCGGCCGAACACGCGACCGATCATGCCGGTGCCGATCACGCCCACGGTCTTGCCGTGCAGATCGAAGCCGAGCAGTCCATGCAGCGAAAAGTCGCCTTCGCGCGTGCGTGCGGCGGCGCGCGGCAAACGCCGGTTCAGCGCCAGGATCAGGCCGACCGCATGCTCGGCCACGGCGTGCGGCGAGTAGGCGGGCACCCGCGCGACGGTGATGTCGAGGCGTTCGGCCGCGCCCAGATCGACGTGATTGAAGCCCGCCGAGCGCAGCGCGATCATGCGCGTGCCGCCGGCATGGAGCCGCTCCAGTACCGCCGCATCGACGCTGTCGTTGACGAACGGGCACACCACTTCATAGCCTTGGGCGAGGACGGCGGTCTCGCTGTCGAGGTGTGATTCCTGGAAATGCAGCTCATAGCAGTGTGACGCATTGGCTTCGCTGAACGTGTCGCTGTCGTACTGGCGGCTGCTGAAAAGAATCATGCGCATGTCGGACTCCGAAGATGGCGTGCCAATGCTAAAGATCATTTTTTGCGAAGATGAATTGGCCAGGAGTTGAAAATAATATTGACAGCTTCGCCGAACTACAATATTTATTAAAAAAGCAGTCTTAAGAAAGCATGTTCACTCATGCTGTAATAATTGGCCATCAGCAGACTAAGTCTTTTTCACGGCGTTGGGCTACTTCGCGAGGAAAGAGTGACTGTCGAGCTATCGAAAATCCGTTCCACTGCCACGGTCGCCGTTGCAATGCGGCATCTCCCCTTGGACGCGATTCGCGTCATTCAATTGCCATAAATTGTGTTTTCACTCAGTCGCTATGCCGGTTGAGTAATGTGGCGCGACATACTGGGTGAAAATGAATTCATTGGTATTTGGGGAATGAATCTTTCGGCATCCTGCTAATCAACCCAAAAATCGGCGAACCAACATGATCGGTGAATTGCTGAGATCTCAACCCGAGATCGCGCTGTTCGCAAGCCTTGCAATCGGATATTTCATTGGCTCGTTCCGCATCGGGCCCATTCAGCTGGGCGGCGTGTGCGGCACGTTGATCGTCGCGTTGCTATTGGGCCAGACAGGCGCACGCCTCGCTCCCGATCTGAAGAACATCGCGTTCGCGTTGTTCATCTTCGCGCTGGGCTTCACCGGCGGACCGCAGTTCTTCGCCAATGTCGGGCGCGGCTGGCGCTACGGTCTGCTGTCGGTGGTCGAGATCGTTTCCGTGCTGGCGCTGATCATGATCGCGGTGGTCGTCATGCGGCTCGACGCCGGCACGGCAGCCGGTCTGCTGGCCGGCGCGGCGACGGAATCGGCCGTGATCGGCACGGCGTCCGAGGCGATTTCCAAGCTCGGCTTCAGCGATTCCGAAACGCTGCGCTTGCAGGCCAACATCGTGACCGCGTACAGCGTGAGCTACCTGTTCGGCCTGATCACCATCGTGCTCTTCACGAGCCAGTTCGCGCCGCTGCTGTTGCGCGTCAATCTGCGCGACGAAGCCGAGCGAGTGTGGCGCAAGCTCGGTGGCGACGGCGCGTATGGCGAGGGTCAGCGCGCTGCCGCGCCGGCGCTAGTGGGCCGCGCGTTCGAAGTCGGCGCGGCGGCCGGCACGACGCTCCGGGCATTCGAACAGCAGTACGGCTTCAACCTGACGGTCGAGCGGGTCCGGCGCAATGGCGCGGAGGTGCCCGCCGAACCGCAACTCACGCTTGCGCGAGGCGACGTCATTCTGGTGGGCGGGCGGCGCGAAGCGATCGTGGCGGCCGCCGCGGGTCTCGGTGCCGAAGTGGACGGCGCGGACTTCGGCCAGGTGATGGCCGAGAAGCTCGACGTCGTGCTGACTCGCCGCGACCTGCACTGCCTGACGGTCGCGCAGGTGCGCGAGCAGGCGACGCCCGAAAACGGCCGCGGCGTCTACATCGCGGCGGTCACGCGACTCGAGACCACAGTGCCCGCGCTGCCCGGCACCGAACTCAATCGCGGCGACGTGCTCACGCTGGTGGGCGGCAAGGCGGATGTTCTGCGCGGCGCGAAGCGTCTGGGCTACGTGGTCGTGGCCACTCAGAAGACCGACTTCGTTTATCTGGGGCTGGGCGTGCTGGTCGGCATGGCGATCGGTCATCTTGGCGGGCGGGTCGGCGGCGTGTCGATCGCGCTCGGCACGGGCGGTGGCTGTCTGCTGTCGGGGCTGCTGTTCGGCTGGATCCGTTCGCGTTATCCGGTGATCGGCTCGCTGCCTTCGGCGGCGGCGCAAATCCTCAAGGACTTCGGTCTCGCCACTTTCATCGCCGCGGTGGGTTTGTCGGCGGGACCGGACGCCATCAAGCTGGTGCGCGAGTACGGACTCGCATTGCCGGTGGCCGGAATTCTGATGGTGCTCGTGCCCGGTCTGCTGTCGCTCTGGATCGGCAGCATGTTTCTCAAGCTCGAGGCGCCCATGCTGCTCGGCGCGATTGCCGGCCAGCAATGCAGCACGCCTGCGATCAGTGCACTGGTGGGCGTTACCGGCAACTCCACTCCGGTGATCGGCTACACGATCACGTACGCACTCTCGAACATTCTGTTGCCGCTCATGGGGCCGGTGGTCGTCGGCCTCGCCGGGAAATTCCACTAGGCGGCCAGATGTGCCGGATGTGGTGCGCCATGCCATGCCACGTTTGGCCGATGCAGCAGACGGCACGCGCGGCGCGACACGATTGCGTTCGCCTGCGCAGGCAGCAACCAGTACTCAGTATCGCAAACTATCCAGCGAGGGCACGATGGACTGGCTACATCATATTTTTCAGAAATCTCCGGAGATGGCGCTATTTCTGTCGCTCGCGGCGGGGTACTTCATCGGACAGATCAACTTCGGCAAGTTTCAGTTGGGCGGCGTGGGCGGCTCGCTGCTGGCTGCGGTGGTGATCAGTCAGGCGGGCGTGACGATCGACAACGGCGTGAAGTCTGTCATGTTCGCCGTCTTCATCTACGCGGTCGGCTACGACTCCGGCCCGGGCTTCTTCAACTCGCTGAACCGCAAGACGCTGCGTGAGATTGCCATGGCCGTGTTTCTGGCGGTCACCGCGCTGATCACCGTGGTGGTGTGCGCGAAGCTGTTCCACCTCAACAAGGGGCTCGCCGCCGGACTCGCGGGCGGCGCGCTGACGCAATCGGCGATTATCGGCACGGCGGGCGACGCGATTGCGCGTCTCGGCCTGCCCGCCGATCAGGTCAAGTCGCTGCAATCGGACGTGGCGATCGCCTACGCGGTGACCTATGTGTTCGGCTCGTTGGGCGCGATCATCGTGTGCGTGAATATCCTGCCCAAATTCATGGGCCAAAGTTTGCGCGATGCCTCGCTCGAAGTGGAACGCGAACTGACCGCGGGTGCGACGGCCAGCGGGCCGGGGCAACTCTCAGCGCTGCCCGAGATGGTCGGCCGCGCGTACACGATCGATGTCAGCGCCGGGAAAACGGTGAAAGCCGTCGAGACGCAGCATCGAGACCTGTTGACGATCGAACGGATCAAGCGTGACGGCCAGCCGCTCGACCCGGCGCCCGATCTGGTGCTGAAGCCCAACGACGTGGTCCTCGTGGTGGGCCGCCGCGAGGCCGTGGTCGAATTCGGCGCGGCAGGCGGCGAGGTTGCCGCCGTCGAAGATGTCGGCGTCGTCATGCAGACACGCGAAGGCGTGTTCACGCGCAAGGGCATGAATCACACGACGATCGCCGCCGCGCGGCAAGTGGTGGATCGCGATATGCGGCACGGCGTCTACATCCAGAGTATTTCGCGCGCCGGTCAGCCACTGCCGGTCCTGCCGGAAACCATCCTGGAGCACGGCGATGTCATCACTTTCTACGGTTCGCCGAAAGACACCAAGCGCGCTGTCGAGGCAGCCGGCTACGAACTGCCGTACACCAACAAGACCGACTTCATCTACATGGGCGTCGGCCTCGTACTCGGTCTGCTGATCGGGCTGATCGTCGTCGACGTCGCCGGCATTCCGCTCACGCTCGGCTCGGGCGGCGGCTGCCTGCTGGCCGGGTTGCTGTTCGGCTGGATGCGCGGCAAGTATCCGATGTATGGCGTGATGCCGACGGCGGCCTCGCAACTGCTGAAGGACTTCGGCCTCGCGGCCTTCGTGGCGGTGGTCGGTTTGAACTCCGGCCTGCAGGCGGTAGTCACCGTCAAACAGAGCGGCTTGACGATCTTCCTGCTCGGCGTGTTCGTCACGTTGTTTCCGTTGTTGCTCACCATGCTGTTCGGCCGCTACGTGCTGAAGTACAACAACGCGGCCATTCTCGCGGGGGCGCTGACCGGCTCGCGCAGTGCGAATCCCGCCTTCGGCGGCGTGCTCGACAAGGCGGAAAGCTCCGTGCCGACCGTGCCGTTCGCGATCACGTACGCGATCGCGAACGTCGCGTTGACACTGCTCGGCCCGCTCGTGGTCGGGCTCGTGTAGCGCGCGTCTATCGATCTCTGTTACGCCGGCGCTAACCGGGCGATCGTTCGCCGCGCCGGCATCTTTCACCAGGCTCATTGGAGAACGCATCATGGCAAAAGAGAAGGGCGACAAGAAACGTGCGGATATGGCGCAACCGGGCATGTCGGCGCTGAGCCCGTTCGAGTTGAAGGACGAACTGATCAAGGCCGCCGGCGGCAGCGCCGTGGAACGACCCGCCAATGCGTCGATGCTCAACGCCGGGCGCGGCAACCCGAATTTTCTCGCGACGATTCCGCGCCACGGCTTCTGGCAACTCGGTCTCTTTGCGATGCGCGAGTCGGAGCGCTCGTTCGCCTACATGCCTGAGGGCGTGGGCGGCTTTCCGCGGCACGACGGCCTCGAAGAGCGCTTCGATCTATTCCTGCGCGAGAACAAGGGCGTGGCCGGCATCGACTTTCTGCGCGGTGCGGTGTCGTACGTGCGCGATCAGCTGGGTTACTCGGCCGGCGACTTTCTCTACGAAATGTGCGAGGGCATTCTCGCCTCGAACTACCCGGTGCCGGACCGCATGCTGAAGCTGTCCGAACTGATCGTCGGGCAGTATCTGCGTAAGGAGATGATCGGCGACCATCCTTTTGTCGGCGAATTCGACATATTCGCGGTGGAAGGCGGCACGGCCGCGATGACGTATATCTTCAACACGCTGCGCGAGAATCACCTGATCAAGGCGGGTGACACGATCGCGCTCGGCATGCCGATCTTCACGCCGTACATCGAGATTCCGCGCCTGAACGACTACCGGTTGAACGTCGTCAATCTCGAAGCCGACGTGGCCAATGGCTGGCAGTATTCGAAGAAGGAACTCGACAAGCTGCGCGATCCGAAGGTGAAGGCGTTCTTTCTCGTGAACCCGAGCAATCCGCCTTCGGTGAAGATCAATGACGAAAGCCTTCAATACATTGCCGAGATCGTCAAGGAACGGCCCGATCTGATCCTGCTGACCGACGACGTGTACGGCACCTTTGCCGACGACTTCGTGTCGCTGTTCGCGCTCGCGCCGAAGAACACCATTCTCGCGTATTCGTACTCGAAATATTTCGGCGCGACCGGCTGGCGCCTCGGCACGATCGCGACGCATCGCGACAACGTGCTCGACAAGTTGATCGCCGAGTTGCCGAAAGACACGAAGAAGCAGTTGCACGAGCGCTACGAATCGATCACGACGGAGCCGGACAAGCTCAAGTTCATCGACCGGCTGGTGGCCGACAGCCGCACGGTCGCGCTGAATCACACCGCGGGTCTGTCGACGCCGCAGCAGGTGCAGATGGTGCTGTTTTCGCTGTTCTCGCTGATGGACACGCCGGACGCCTACAAGAACGCGTTGAAGCGTTTGATTCGCAAGCGCAAGCAGGCGCTTTACGAAGAGGTCGGCATTTCCTTCGAGGACGACGATCCGAATCAGGTCGACTACTACACGATTCTCGACGTCGAGTTCCTCGGCGAGCGGATGTTCGGGCGTGAGTTCGTCGATTGGCTGCTGAAGAACACGCAGCCATCCGAAATGCTGTTCCGCCTTGCTCGCGAGGCGCGGGTCGTGCTGCTGCCGGGCCTTGGCTTCGGCACGCAGCATCCGTCGGGGCGCGTGTCGTTGGCGAACCTGAACGAGGCCGATTACCGTCAGATCGGGCGCGCGTTGCGCAAGCTGATCGAAGAGTATGTCGAGCGTTTCAACGCGGCGACCGGCAAGAAACTCGACAAGACCGCGGTGAAATGACAGCGTTGCCGAGGGTATCGCGGCGTCGCGCATAGTCAAAAAACTTGCGCAACTGCGCGGATCGGTGAATGATCGAACCGGCGGCCTCGCCAGCGTCCATGCTGGCGGGGCCGTTTGCTCCTTCGCGTCCTGACATTCACGTACCGATCATCATGCCGACTTCATCATTCACATCCGCCTCTTTCGCAGTGCCCTGTCCGGTTGTCGAGTCGCTCGACGCCATTCTTCCCGAAGAGCCGCTCCTGATGATGGGCGCCGGCCCCGTGCCGATTCCCGCGGCCGTGGCGAAGGCCAACGCGATCGTGATCAATCACCTGGGCGCAACGATGGTGAAGGTGATTGGGCAGGTGAAGTCGATGGCGCGCTATGTGTTCCAGACGAATTCGAAATGGGTGCTGGGTGTGGCCGGACCCGGCTCGGCCGCGATGGAGATGGCGATCTCGAACCTGGCGTGGGAAGGCACGCGGGTGCTGTCCATCAAGAACGGTTTTTTCAGCGAACGGATGGCGGAGATGGGCCGGCGCGTCGGCGCGCGGGTGAGCACGCTCGAAGTTGCTGACCGGACGGTGGCGAGCCTCGAAGAGATTGCCGAGGCGATCCGGCGCGAGCGTCCCGAGATCGTGACGGTGGTGCAAGGCGAGACGTCCAATACGGTGTGGAATTATCGGCTGAAGGAAATTGCCGCGTTGGCGAAAGCGGCCGGCGCGCTGGTGATCGTCGATGCGGTTTGCACGTTGAGCACGATGCCGCTGGAGATGGATGCCTGGGGGATCGATGCGGTGATTACGGGTGGGCAGAAGGGGTTGTCGTCGATTCCGGGCGTGTCGTTGATTGCGTTTTCAGATGCGGCGTGGGAGAGGGTTAAGGGGCGCACGGCGCCGAACGCGCATTGGTGTCTGGATGCGAGGCTTGCTGAGAATTTTTGGCATAACGCTGGGTATCACTATACGGCGCCTGTTTCTGGAGTTCTGGCTTTGCATGAGGCTTTGCGGCTGGTGTGTGCTGAGACGCTCGAGAAGCGGTTTGCCCGGCATTTGAGGTGTTCGCTGGCGTTGCAGGATGGGGTGGTGGCGATGGGGCTTCGGTTGTATGCGCCGGAGGCTTGTCGGTTGAATTCTGTTGTGGGGATCGAGGTGCCTGATGGGCTCAGTCCTGCGGATGTTTGTGCGCATATCTCGCGGATGCATCAGGTGGAGATTTCTGGGTCGTTTGGGTTGCCTATTGTTCGCGTCGGGCAGATGGGGGAGCAGTGTCGGGAACATAATCTTTTTCGGACTGTGCATGCGCTCGGGCGGACTATGGTTGATCTTGGGGTTAAGGTGGATTTGCCGGCAGGGGTTGCGGCTTTGGAGAGAGGGTTGTCGGGGGGGAGGTGAAGGTTTGTTTGCCTGCTCGGCTTGGTGGTTTGCTTGGGTGGTTTTGGGGTTTTGGCCTTTTCTTGCTTTCTTAGTGGTCTATTAGCGTTGCCCCTGTGCGGGGCGGCACCTACTTTCTTTGCCGCGGCAAAGAAAGTAGGCAAAGAAAGCCGCTTTGAACCGCCAGCCTTGAAGCGGGTCCCCCGCGCAGTCACGGTAGTGGTCCATCTGGAATCGGCGTTCTCGCACACTCGGCGGCAGTGACAAGGGCGTCATACTTCCCGCCTCGCGCTCCGCGCTCGCCGGAAGGGCTTTTCAAAACCAGTGGTTTTCGTGGGGCGCGTGGGGCTGTCGGCTTCGCCTCGGCGATGGCGCTCGGCTGGTGAGGTTTAGTACGCTCCGCGCGCCGAACGCCTCTTGCATTCCAGCAGGACCGCGGCGGCCCATCATCAATTTGTGCGCGGCCGGACTGTCGGCTTCGTCTCGGCGGTGGCGCTCGGCCGATAAACTTCAAAGCGCCCCGCGCGCCAAGCGCGTCTCTCATTTCAGCACAATTGAGATGGCCCATGCCAATTTGTGTGCCCGCAGGCCGTCGGCTTCGACTCGCAGAGGTCACGCGGACGGTAAAGCTCAATGTGCTCCGAGCGCCAAACGTGGCTCGTACTTCAGCAGCGCACGTCGGTCCATGAATGGTCGCTGATTGTTGAAGGCAACTGGACGCATCTCGCCTCCCAGAAATGTCGTCGGGCATGAATTGATCATGCATATCGCTAATCGGATTGGGCACACGCCTCGCGAATCATTCGCTGCAGTTTTTGCGGAAGTTTCTTCTGCGTCGTAGTCTTTTACTCTGGCAGAGCGTTGGGCAATTTCGGAATTGGTTGCCGCGTACGCGTTTTAGCTCGTTCGGGTGATCGCTCGCAACGCGATATGTTTAAACTCGTTTTGTCGTGTACTTCACGACAACAGGTTTCGCAGCCTGCATCTGATCCTACCCGTGTGCTTGCATGAGCAGGTGCGCGACTGCCTTTGCACGTCTGATTTCATTGGGCGGGCCTTGGCGGGGGAGCCTCACGGCTCGCCGGTGTTTGGTTGGATCAGCCGGTCTGCGAATCCCGTCAATGTGCCCGCTCACCACCGTGCTCGCGCGTGGTGAGCGATCGAGACAAGTTTAGGGAGATCGCGCCATGAGTAAATCTGTCAAACGTTCACGGACCACAACGCGGCCGCCCATTGACGCGGTTCAATACGAGAAACTGGCGCTGTCCGCATTCGGATTGATCGAACGGCAATTGAGCCAATTAGACAAATTGGCGACGCTTGTGGCCTCGATAGTTAGGAGTCCGGCTGTGACAATGGAGGAGAGACATCGCCAGCGACGATTGCTGGAACTGTTGCTCGACACAGTCGAGGACTACCAATACGAAGTCGAGGCCGACCGTGAGCTATATCAGGTCATTGCGTTGGACGCGAGGGGAGTGGTGCAAAGCCGGATCACAGTGCGCCATGCAGCGAAGGTTCTTGCCAAAGCGACGCGGAGGGCATCCGAAACCCGAGAAGACCGTAACGAAACGCAAGCCAAGCACCGCGAACCAGCACGATTCAGAACGATCGCTCGAACGAGAGCGACTGCGCATTGAGAGTCACGGAACACTGCTGCGCCGGACCGGACCGGACCGGACCGGAGCTAGGGCCAGCGCCAGGGCCAAGGCCAAGGGCTAGGGGCCGGAAGCCGACCGTTCCGACGAGCGCGAAGCGCGAGGCGGGAGGTATGACGGCCTTGTCACTGAGTCTGAATGCGCGAGAACCCTGATTCCAGATGGACCACTACCGCGGCTGTGCGGGGGACCCGCTTATGAGTTGGCGGTTCAAAGCGGCTTTCTTTGCCTACTTTCTTTGCCGCGGCAAAGAAAGTAGGTGCCGCCCCGCACAGGGGCAACGCCAATAGACCACTAACAAATCAAGGAAAGGCCACCACCCAAGGCCCACAACAAAACCGTGCCGATCGCACCCCTTCAAAGCGCCGCAGGCAAATTAGTGACCTTAGCATTCCGAAGATAAAGAAGAGTAGACAGCCCAACACCCGCAGCAGCGGCAACCGCCGCAAAAAGAAACACCGACCCATACCCAAACTCGCCAGCGATATACCCGGCCAATGGCCCAGTAATCCCCAACGAGAGATCGAGAAACACCGAATAAGCCGACAAAGCCGCCCCACGACTAGCCGGCGGCACAAGCCCAACCGCCTCGACCCCAAGAGCCGGAAACACCAAAGCAAACCCAAACCCGGTCAAAGCCGCGCCAGCAAGCGCAACATGAGGCTCAGGCGCCAGCCACAACATCAACAACCCGGCGCATTCAAACGAAAACGAAGCAATCGCGACGCGAAACCCGCCATAAGTCTTGATCGTATTGGCAAACAGCAACCGCGCCCCGATGAACAGCGTTCCGAACACGGTCAACGACAGAGCCGCATTCGGCCAATGCTTCGCCGCATAAAACAGCGTAATGAAAGTCGCGATCGACCCAAATCCGGCCGACCCGAGCGCCAACCCAATCCCATGCGGCAGTACGCGAGTAAAAACGCTGCGATACGACATCCGCTCGCCATGCACGATCGGCACCGGCGCAATCGGACGAGCGAGATAAAACCCGAGCGCCGCGAGCAGAATCACCAGAATTCCCAACGCGGCAAACCCAACCGTGTGTTCAATCGCCACGCCCAGCGGCGCACCGATCGCCAGCGCGCCATACGTCGCGATACCGTTCCACGAGATCACCCGCGCATTGTTGCTCGTGCCCACCCGGCCGATCCCCCACAGAATCGCACCCGTGCCGCACAAGCTCTCGCCGAATCCCAACACGAGCCGGCTGCAGACCAGCAAACCCAAGCTCAGCACGGGCCAGCGCCCGCACAGCACAGCCAGCAACAGCAAAACCCCGCTCGCGCCACACCCCATCAAACCAATCGTCACCGTCCGCTTCGGCCCCAACGTGTCCGCGGAACGGCCAGCCAGCGGCCGCGACGCCAGCGTCGCCAGATACTGCACGCTGATGGCGGCACCAGCCAGCACGGCGCTGTAACCGAGGTCGTCGTGGACGTAGCCCGGCAACACCGCAAGCGGAATTCCGATCGTCAGATAGCAAAGAAACGTGAAAAAGACGACCGGAATGATCTGCATGGTCGTCGCAAATTCGCTGCGAGGTGTCGCTGAGTCGGTGGACATGGGGAAAACGAGACTTGAATTCGGCGGGAAGGCGTGATTTTCCCATGGAACCGGTTTTCTTGCAGGACTTGCTTAATAATTCATCCGACAAAAACGCCTTCCGGGAACTCCATAGTGGGCCATTTTCGACCCCTCGGCGCCTATTTTTTCAGCAGGTCCGCCCGAGACGCGCTAACTCAGATTGGCTTTTATTCCGTATAAAAGTAAAAAGTACGGCAAAAAGTTCAGATCACCATAAGTCAGCTGCCCCCCAAACCCATCTCGATATCGTTCTGCGGATATGTCCCGCATGCGATCACCGCTATGGGTTGTATTTATTGACGGTGATAGTTTTCGAACCATCCCTGCTGCACGTCCCACGGACACAGAACATTCGAGAGTAACGAGACATGACTGAGCCGATTCGCTTCTATCACCGCAACGCGATCCGTGAGATCAAGGACGCGCCCGTCACCCGCACCGTGCTGCAGTATCTGCGCGAGGACGCGCATTGCACGGGCACGAAGGAAGGCTGCGCCGAAGGCGACTGCGGCGCGTGCACGGTCGTGATCGGCGAGCGCAACGAAGCGGGCGGCGTCGACTTCAAGGCGGTCAACGCCTGCATTCAGTTCGTGCCGACGCTCGACGGCAAGGCGCTCTTCACCGTCGAAGACTTGCGCCAGCCGGACGGGTCGCTGCATCCCGTGCAGGAAGCGATGGTCGAATGTCACGGCTCGCAGTGCGGCTTCTGCACGCCGGGCTTCGTCATGTCGATGTGGTCGCTCTACGAAAAGCACGGTCACGAGCACAGTTGCGCCAACAAGACGGTGCCGTCGCGCGAGGC
>Ga0157369_10004039_pt1 | contig 17394 bp, 13 predicted proteins | sample C25metaG_FD_113461 | JGI IMG/M metagenome (GOLD analysis project Ga0157369, IMG submission 113461) | Corn rhizosphere microbial communities from Kellogg Biological Station, Michigan, USA - C2-5 metaG | ecosystem: Host-associated > Plants > Roots > Rhizosphere > Soil | place: USA: Michigan... | reverse complement strand
CTGCTCGCCGTGCTGCCGGCGAGCGTGCTGGCGCAGGGCCTCGAATGCGACGGAACGGAGGGAGAGCGCGAGGTGCGCTCGCTCGACTTCAAGGGGAACGAGGCGTATTCCAGTCGCGATCTCGCACTCCGCGTTTCCACCACACCGTCGGACTTCCTGCAGCGCCGGCTGCACGTCTTCGGCACGCGTCGCTGCCTGGACAGCGATGCGCTGCGGCTCGACGTCGGGCGCCTGCGCGTGTTCTACCAGCGCCATGGCTATTACGGCGCGACCGTGGACACGTCGGTGGTCGCCGATCCATCGGGAGGCGTGCACGTCACCTTCCTGATCGCCGAGGGACAGCCGGTGATCATCGACTCGCTGCGCATGTCGGAGTTGGACAGCGCGGTGCGCACGATCGTGGACACGAGTCGCGTTCCCCTGAAGAAAGGGGAACGGTTCGACCGCACCGTGCTCCAGGCGACGATCGACACGATCAAGACGCGGCTGCGCGACAACGGCTTCCCGCGCGCCGACGTGGCAGCCAGCTATACGGTGGACACCGCGGCGCATCGCGCGGTGGTGGGACTCGATGTGCTGTCGTGCCACCGTGCGCGCGTCGGCGAGGTGCGCGTGTTCAACGAGCCGCTGCCCGGCGAGAAACCCAAGCTCGGCGCAACCACCATCCAGCGGCTCGCACTCGTGCGCCGTGGCGACATCTACCGCGAGCGCGACCTCACCGACACGCAGCGGGCGCTGTACCAGACCGACCTGTTCACCAACGTTGAAGTCCGGCTCGCCCCCGACAGCGTGCAGCCGGCCAGCGACAGCGTGGTGATCGTGGACCTCCTGCTGCGCGAGAACTACCTGCGTCAGGTGAACACGGAGATCGGCTGGAGCGTGCTCGACTGCTTCAAGGAGCGCACGCAGTACGTGGACAAGAACTTCCTCGGCGAAGCGCGGCGGTTCGAAGTCACGGGGCAGGTGTCCAAGGTCGGCTACGGCGATCCCACGCGCATCGGCGATGGCAACCTGTGCGCACCGCCGATTCGCGACGACCCGTTCAGCGAGCAGCTGAACTACTTCGTCTCCACCGGCCTGCGGCTACCGACGCTGCTCGGCTTCCGCACCTCGCCCAGCCTCAGCATCTACAGCGAGCGGCGAAGCGAGTACCAGGCGTACCTGCGCACGACGCTCGTTGGCGGCGAGGCTTCGCTGACGCGCGACATTGCGCGCGGCGTACCGCTGCGACTCGCGTACTCGCTGGAGCTCGGCCGCACCGACGCCTCGCCGGCGCTGCTGTGCGCGCTGTTCAGCCGGTGCGATTCGGAATCACGCGCCTTCATCACCGATCGCAACCGTCGCCTCGCCGTGACGAGCGCGCACCTGGAGCGTGTGCGCACCGACAATCCCTTCGTGCCGCGCAGCGGGACGATTGCGCGGTTCGACGTGCGCACGGCGTTCCGCGAGCTCGGCTCCGATCCGCAGATCCAGTTCGCGAAGGGGCTCGCTGACTTCGCGTTGTATCGTCCCGTTTCGCCGTCCGTGACGTTCGCGGCGCGGGTGCGATTCGGCACGGTGCTCGGGCGGACGCTGTCGTTCAACGATTCCACCGGGTTCATCCCTCCCGAGGAACGCCTGTACGCCGGCGGCGCGTCGAGCGTGCGCGGCTACCAGCAGAACGCCCTCGGCGACCTGACGTACATTGCCGAAAGCGCGCCGGAGGTGATTCAGGGACAGGGGGACACGCTCTACTTCGCGCTCGGTGCGGGCACGGACAGCCAGGCGGTGCGGCGCGTGGTGCCCCTCGGCGGCAACTCGCTCATCGTGGGGAACTTCGAACTGCGGGTGCGCAGCAAGTTTTTCCCCGAGCTCCTGCAGTACACGATCTTCGCCGATGCGGGGGACGTGTGGCAGCGCGGCACGGTGATCGGAGCGCGGACCCACAAGGCGTCGGCGCTGTTCCTGAACGGCCTCAGGTGGACGCCCGGCATCGGGGTGCGGGTCTTCACCCCGGTCGGGCCCTTCCAGGCCAACGTGGGGTATAACCCGTTCCCCCGTCCGGCGGGGGCGATCTACTACGATGCGCCCCCCGATCCGGCCACCGGTTTTGCGCCGCTGTACTGCGTCTCTCCAGGCAACCGGATTCCCGCCGTCCCGAACTCGCGCGGAGTGTACGAGCAGGTGCCGGGCGCCACGTGCCCCACCACATTCGTCCCCGAGCAGAAGAACAGCTTTCTCAGTCGTCTGACCTTCACCTTCTCCATCGGTCCCGACTTCTAGGCCGCCTTTCCGCCCCCACCGCCGAGCATGACCCGACGCCGCTTCATCGCCCTCATCAGCCTGTGCATGCTAGTCGTGCTCGGGCTGATCGGCGTCGGCGTCGGACTGTTCTTCACGAAGTCGGAGACGGGACAGGCGGGACTTCGCCGAGCGATCGAGCGGCAGGTGGCGTCGGGGATCAAGGGGAAGCTGTACCTCGGCCACATGAGCGGCAGCTTCCTGACAGGGCTTTCGATCGACTCGCTGGAGCTGCGCGACGACGAGGACTCGCTGTTCATCGCCACGGGTCCGCTCCGGGTGGAGTACGACCTGCGCGACATCATCGACCGACGTCTGCATCTGCGGAACGTCGACGTGTCGCGCCCGGTCGTCGTGCTGCGCCAGCATCAGGACGGGAGCTGGAACTACAAGCACGTGTTCGGCAAGTCGGGACCGAGCCGGCCGAAGGGGCCGGAGCGCGGCTTTGGCGACTACGTGGTGATCGACTCCACGCACCTGCGCAACGCGAGCTTCCGGCTCACGATGCCGTGGCACCCCGACGACTCGCTGCACGGCGCCAAGCTGGACAGCGCGGTGCGATACAACCTGGCGCGCGACGATCACGAGATCCGCCGCGTGCGCGACGGCAGGACGAACGGCTTCACGCAGAACTACCGCTGGACGAACGTCTACGCCGCTGCGCCGTTCATGCGCATCGCCGACCCCGATTCCGCGGCCAAGCTGTTCCTCATCGACACAGTGCACGCGATCGAGTCGGTGCCCACCTTCCGTTGGCGCAACGTGACGGGGAAGGTGCGCGTGCTCGGCGATTCGGTCTGGGTGACCGCGCCGCACTTCGATCTGCCGGGATCCACCGGCCACGCCGACGGGAAGATCACCTGGGGGAGCGACCTCCCGGTGCGCTACGCCATCCGCATCTGGGGTGACTCGGTGTCGCTGAAGGATGTGGCGTGGGTGTACCCGACGCTCCCGACCACGGGCGGCGGCAGCATGGTGCTGGACATCCGGAACGAGAAGAACCTGCACCGCCTGGACTACGCCATCACGAACATGGACGTTCGCACCACCAGGTCGCGGCTCGTTGGTGACATGACCTTCGAGACGGGTGGCCCGGTGCTGAGCGTGCACGACGTGCGCATGAAGGCCGACCCGGTGGACTGGGATCTGCTGCGCACGCTGAACGGCAAGCCGTTCCCCGCCGACTGGCAGGGAAAGCTCACGGGAAAGGTGACGGCGCGCGGCGGCCCGCTGACGAACTTCTTCGTCGACGACGCCGACATCACCTTCCACGACGCACACGTGGCGGGCGCGGTGTCGCACTTCACCGGACGAGGCGAACTGGACATCCTGCAGCCGGCGTTCACGGCGTTCCACCGCTTCTTCGCGTCGACCGACCGGCTGGACTTGCGCTCGATCACCACGATCTATCCCAACTTCCCGCGCATCGGCGGGATCGTGACGGGGAGCGCGGTGCTGGATTCGTCGTGGCTGGACGTGCGCGTGTCGAATGCGCAGCTCACGCACACGGACGGACCGGCGGAGCCGACGCATGCGACCGGTGGCGGCCGGATCACGTACGGCGAGCAGTTCATGACGTACGATCTCGACCTGCAGATGGCGCCACTCTCACTGACCACGCTGGCCCGGTCGTACCCGATGCTGCCGCTGCGGGGCACGTACTCGGGACCGCTGACGGTGCAGGGAAAGGCGCCCGACCTCATGGTGACGGCCGATCTCACGGGCGCGGCCGGTCACGTGATGTATGCCGGCCACGTGGATGCGGATTCCATCGGTGGTTACGGGGCGCGCGGCAGCGGCGGGTTCGATGGGCTCGACGTGGCGGCGCTGGTCGGTCGGACGACGCCACCCTCGAAGCTGGCGGGCGAGTTCGACGTCGACATCGCTGGTGATTCGCTCGCCAACCTGAACGGATCGCTGGCGCTCCGGCTCAATCGATCGGAGCTCGATGGTGTGCAGATCGGCAGCGGCTCGTCGCGGCTCCGTTTCGAGCGCGGAGTGCTCCGCGTGGACACCCTCGTGGTGGCGGCGGCGCCGGGCACGTTGCGCGCCTCGGGGACCCTCGGTCTCACACGCCCGATCGGCGGCGACTCGCTGACGATCGCCCTGCATGTGGATTCGCTTGGCGGCCTGCGGCGATACCTGAAGAGCAGCTCGCCGGTGACCATCACCGGCCGGCCGATGAAGCCCGACTCGCTGCTCGGCACGCTGACGTTCCGCGGTGCAGTGCACGGCTGGCTCGACTCGCTGGTCGTGCGCGGTGCGCTCGACGGGCGCGAGCTGTACATGAACGGCAATGTGGCCCACGCGCTCACCGGGGCGCTGGCCCTCTCGAGCGTGCGGGGCCACGCCAGCGGCAACGTCTCCCTCCGCGCGGACACGGTGGTGGCGGGTGGGCTCCGCGTACGTTCGGCGACATTCGCCGCCAGCGTACTGGATCGCGATCACGCGCACTTCGACGCCGGTGCCACCATGCCGGGCGGTGCGTCGCTGCTCGCCGCGGGCGACTGGTTCGCGGTCGCCGACACGGCGCGCATCCGGCTCGACACGATGAACGTCACGCTCGGCGATGCACGGTGGACGCTGCGGCAGCCGTCGCTGGTGGTGCGCTCGCCGGCAGGGGTGCGGATGGACACGCTCGTCCTCGCCAGCGCGAACGGCGGCCGGTTCTCCGGCTTCGTGGACGCGCCGAATGCAGCGCCGGTGCGGATGCACTTTCGCGCCGACGCGGTACCGCTGAGCGACATCGGCCAGTTCGCACAGCTCTCCTCGCCGCTGGAAGGAGTCCTCACGTTGGACCTCGCGGCGACGGGAACGCGCGAGCGTCCGACGATGACGCTCGATGCGCGCGTGAACAGCGTGAAGTTCGACGCCTTTTCCGCGGACGCAGTGACGCTGCTTGGCCGGTACGGCGACGAGCGCGCGCAGCTGCAGGCCGCCGTGCTGCGCAACGGGCGCTCCGCGCTCGACGCGTCGATCGACTACCCGATCGCGCTCACCCTCTTCTCGGCGAACCCGACGGGCGATTCGCTGCGGGGCCGCATCCACGCCGACAGCGTGGACCTTGCGCTGGTCGAGCCGCTGTCGTCGAAGATCCGCAATGCGGCTGGCTGGCTCGCGCTGGACCTCGCCGTGAGCGGCAAGCCCGCGCAGCCGCACGTGGGCGGCGTGGCCAGCGTGCACGAGGGCGGCTTCGAGGTTCCGGATGCCGGGATCCGCTTTGCCGGCGTGGAAGGACTCTTCCGCGTGAATGCGGAGAATGATTCGCTGGCGATCGAGAAGCTCCGGCTGACCAGCCCGTCGAGCGGCGGCAGCGCGACGTTGAGCGGCTCCGTCGTGTATCGCGATCTGTCGAATCCGAAGATCGACCTCCGTTTCGACGCGCACGCGCTGCGGGTCGTGGACAAGCGCTCACTGGCGCGGCTGGACGTTTCGACCGGCAGCAAGGGGCTCACCCTGGTGGGGACGCCGGCGGAAGCGACGTTGAGCGGCGCGATGAACGTGGATCGCGGCACCATCTACATCCCCGAGCTGGTGCGAAAGGATCTCGAGGAGCTCACGCTCGATGACTTCGCGATGCTGTTCGACACCACCGACGTGCGCAATCGCTCGCTCATGCCGGCCGCGCCAAGCACGCTGGTCGAGCACCTGAAGCTGGCGGGGGTGTCGATCAACCTCGGCGACGACGTCTGGCTGAAGTCGCGTGAGGCGAGCGTGAAGCTCGGCGGTTCGCTCAACCTGACGCGTGCCCGCGACGATCGCGACGCCACCCGCGCCTTCGATCGCGACCTGCTGACCGACTCCACGACGACGGCGCCGAAGTACCGGCTGGCGCTGAGCGGATCGCTGAGCGCCGATCGCGGCACGTACCTGCTGGACCTCGGTGTGGTGAAGCGCGAGTTCCAGGTGACGAGCGGACGCATCTCGTTCTTCGGCACGCCGGACTTCAATCCGGCGATCGACGTCACCGCGCAGTACCGCGTGAAGCAGAGCAACCGCGCCGACATCCTCGTCCAGGCGCGCATCGTCGGCAACTTCTTTCCGCAGCCGGCGCTGGAGCTGACGAGCAACGATCCCACGATCGGCGCGTCGGACCTCGTGAGCTATCTGGCGACGGGCCGACCGGCAGCCGAGCTGACCGACACGCGCACGGCGAGCAACGTACAGCGCGTGTCGGAGATCGTGCTGCCGACACTCGGCGCATCGCTCAACCAGGCGTTGCGCGACCAGTTCGGGTTCATGGATCTCTTCCAGATCCAGTCGGGCGTGCTCAACGACCAGACCAACGGCAGCGCGAACGGCGGCGATCAGGGCGTGTCGAGCATCTTCAAGAGCACGCGGCTCGGAGGCGAGAAGCAGATCAGCGACCGGCTCTTCCTGAGCTTCAGCACCGGCCTGTGCCCGGCGCTCAACTACGGCTCCGACGATCCGAACAACTCCGGCCTGCGCGGACTTGGCAACTCCATCGAGGGGAAGGTGGAGTATCGCTTCCCGATCCAGGGACCCGGACGCCTGTCGCTGCGCGCCGGTCTCGACCCCTCGGCGAGCTCGCTGCGCTGCGGTGCGACGAACAACCTGCGCGGATTCGTCGCCACGCCGCAGCAGTGGGGCCTGTCGCTCTTCCGCTCCTGGTCGTTCTGACGACGCGCGTCCTGCTCATCGCCAACCCGGCCTCGCGCCGGGGCGCGCGGCTCGAAGGGGCCGCGCGCGCCGCGTTCCGGAGTGAGGGCGTCGAGCACGACGCCGTCCGCACCGAGCGGGCAGGGCATGCGGGCGAGATCGCCGCGGCGCGCGGCCGCGACTACGACATGGTCTTCACGCTCGGCGGCGACGGCACGGCGATGGAAGCGGCGGGTGCGCTCGCCGGAAGCGGAATTCCGATCGGCGTGCTGGCGGGAGGCACGGGCAACCTGCTTGGTCGGGCCCTCGGAATTCCGCGGAAGGTGGAGCGCGCCGTGCCGGCGCTCCTTCGCGGCGACGTGCGGCGCATCGATCTCGGCGTGGTGCTCGGCCGTCGGTTCGCCGTGGCGGCCGGCGTCGGAATCGATGCGGCGATGGTGGAAGAGACGCCCACGTGGTTGAAACAACGGCTCGGCGTGCTGGCGTACACGCTCATCGCCAGCAAAGCGGCGCTGCGCGGCGTACTACTCCGGCGATTCTTCACGGCGCGAATCGAACTGGAGGGCGAGGTGATCGAGCGGCAGGCAGCGGCGGTGCTGTTCGCCAATTTCGGCGCCATCCTGGAGAACCGGATCGCGTTCGGACCCGATATCGCCGTGGACGACGGACTGATCGACTGCTGCGTCTTCTCGCCGCGTCATCTGGGGGACGCGCTGCGAATCATGTGGCGCGTCACGCGGCAGGACTTTCGGCCGGACAGGTCGATACTATACAGGAAGGGCACGAAGTTCCGGATTTCCACCGAGCCGGTGCTTACCGTGCAAGCTGATGGTGAGTTGCTCGGGCCGACGCCGGCCGAAGTCACCGTGGAGCCGCTCGCGGCCCGCCTGCTCGTCCCCCGCCGTTGACATGAAGTCCAGCTGCATCTCTCCACTGCACTCGCGCCGATGACGACCGACCGGGAGCGGCCCCGCTCCGCCTTCGTGCCGCCGGAATCGGAGCGCCAGCCCGAATCGGAGGCGCTCACCGAGCGCTATCAGCGCATCCGCGACGCCGTGCTCCAGTCGGAGGCGCGATACCGCAACCTGTTCGAGACGGCTACCGACGCGATCTACACGGTGGACCTGGACGGCAGCTTCACGTCGGTGAACGAAGCCACCGTGCAGCTCACCGGTTGGCCGAAGACGGAGCTGCTCGGTCGCAGCTCGCGCATGCTGTTCGACGCCGACGAGCTCGCACTGGTCGAGGAAGAGTTCCGACGCTCGGTGGCAGGCGAGGCGGTGCGCTTCGAGTGCCGCCTCCGACGCCCGGACGGCGCGCATCGCATCATCTCGGTCACCAACACGCCCATTCGCGCCGGCCTGGAGATCGTCGGCCTGCTCGGAGTCGCGCGCGACATCACCGTGGACCGCGAGCGCGCGGCTGCGTTGGAGCGCTCGGAGGCGCGGTACACCCGCCTGATGGAATCAGCCTCGGATGGCATCTTCACCGTGGATGCGACGGGCTGCTTCACGGCGGTGAACCGCGCGTTCGAGCGCGGGGTCGGCCGGAGCCGCGACGAACTGCTCGGCGCGCGCTTCGCCGGCGTAGTGGATGCGCGCGATCTTGGCGCGGCACAGCAGCTGTTGCGCGACACGCTCGCCGGCGAGCGCTGTCGCAGCGCGCTGCGCTACCACTCCGCGGACGGCGGCGTGCGCCACGGCTCCCTCATCACGTCGCCGGTGATCGAGGATGGCGCCATCGTCGGCGCGCTCGGGATCATGCGCGACGTCACCGACGACCAGCGCCTCGCTGAGCAGTTGCTGCAGCAGGAGAAGCTCGCTGCGGTGGGACAGCTGGTCAGCGGGGTGGCGCACGAGCTGAACAACCCGCTCGCCGGCGTGCTGGCGTATGCGCAGCTCCTCCTCTCGTCGGATGCGACGCACGATGCCGACACCCGCCAGGCGGTGGAGACGATCCATCACGAGGCGTCGCGCGCCGCGAAGATCGTCACCAACCTGCTGACGTTCGCGCGTCACCAGCCGACGGAGCGCGCCGATGCCGACCTGAACGCCATCATCACGGACACGCTCGCCCTGCGTCGCTACGCGCTGCGGGCAGCGGGGATCGAGCTGGAGGTCGTGCTCGATCCGGACCTGCCGCGCACCTGGGCGGACCCGTTCCAGCTGCAGCAGGTGATGCTCAATCTCGTCGCGAACGCCGAGCAGGCGCTCGCCGAGTGGCTCGGACCGCGGCGCATTGGCGTTCGCACGCAGTACCAGGATGGCTACATCGTCGCCGCCGTGACGGACACCGGGCCGGGAGTAGCGGAGGGCGAGGGCGATCGGATCTTCAATCCCTTCTTCACCACGAAGTCGGTGGGCAAGGGCACGGGACTCGGACTGTCGATCTCCGATGGCATCGTACGCGAGCACGGCGGCCAGATCCGCGTGGAGTCCACGCCGGGCCGCGGCGCCACCTTCGTGCTGCGAATCCCGGTGCAGGCGACACCGCCGGACGACGTGCCGCCCGAGCCGCCCGCCGTGGAGGCGTTGCCTCCCCTTGGGGATGGCCGTCGCCTGCTGGTGGTGGACGACGAGCCCGCGATGCGCACCGCGATCGGCAACTTCCTGAGCTCGCTCGGCCACGGTGTCACCGTTGCCGCGGGGGGACTCGAGGCGCGCGCGCTGTTGACGCAACACGAGTACGACGTGGTGCTGCTGGACCTGCGGATGCCCGACCTGGGCGGCGACGCGCTGTATCGTGAGCTGGTCGAGCGCGATCCGCGCCACGCGCGCCGCGTGGTCTTCGTCACTGGCGACACCTACAACGCACAGGCGCGGCGGTTCCTCGCCGAAGCGGGACGGCCGAGCGTGAGCAAACCATTCCAACTCGATGACCTGGCGACGGTGGTCGCGGGCGTGACGAACTGATGGCGAAGATTCTCATCGTCGACGACGAACCGGACATCGTCACGGCGCTCGCCCGATATTTCGAGCGTGCGGGACACGACGTGCTCCGCGCGGGTACGGGCGAGGAAGGCGTAGCGCTCGCGCAGCGCGAGCGGCCCGCGGTGATGCTGCTCGACCTCTACCTGCCCGACATGTCGGGCTTCGACGTGCTGGAGCGCACGAAGGAGCACCGCCCGGTGGTGATCATGGTGACCGGCCACGGTGACATCCCGCTCGCCGTGCAGGCGATGCAGGCGGGCGCCGAGGGGTTCCTGACCAAGCCGGTGGAGCTCGCTCATCTGGGAGCCGTAGTGGACCGCGCTCTGGAGAAGGCGCAGCTGCGCGAGCTCACGCGGGTCGCGGGCGCCCGCAGCGGCCGCGCGGCAACGGAGATGCTGCTCGGCCCCTCCGCACCGATGCGCGAGCTGGCGCAGCAGATCGAGCTGCTCGCGCGCAGCGAGCGCACGGTGGCGCTGCTCGTCGGCGAGAGCGGGGTGGGGAAGGGTCGTGTGGCGCGCGCGATCCACGCGCTGAGCCCGCGGGGCGCGCGCGCCTTCCAGGAGGTGAGCTGCGCCATGCGCCCCGTCGAGGCGCTGGACCTCGAGCTGTTCGGCGCCGAGCGGGCGAACGAGGGGCCGTTGCCGGGATTGTTCGAGGCGGCGGACGGCGGCACACTGGTCCTGAACGACATCGGCGAGCTCCCGGAGCAGCTGCAGCCGACACTGCTGCGAGTGCTGGAGACGCGTCGCGTCCGGCGCACCGGCGGCTCGCGCGAGGTTGCGGTGGACGTGCGCCTCATCGCCGCGACCTCACGCGACCTCGCGACGGAAGTGACGGAGGGCCGGTTCAGCGAGGACCTCTACTATCGTCTTGGCGTGATGCCGGTGCACCTCCCGCCGCTCCGCGCCCGCTCGCCGGAAGACCTGCGCGAGACGGTGCACGCGCTCGTCACCGAGCTGCGCCGCGGCCTGCAGAACGCGCCGTACGGCGTGAGCGACGAAGCGCTCGAGGTGATCGGGAACTATCCGTGGCCCGGCAACGTCCGGGAGCTGCGCAACGTGCTGGAGCGCGCGCTGCTGCTGGCGCGCGGCGAGGAGCTGGTGGGCGTGACGCACCTCGCGGCCGAAGTGCGCGGCATCGGCGACGACGCGGCGCTGCCGCACGTGTCTCGCTCGCTCGCCGAGGTGGAACGGGCGCACATCGAGCGTACACTGCGCGCTCATGGCGACAACCGCACGCGCGCGGCGCGCGAGCTGGGCATCTCGCGCGCGACGCTCATCAAGAAGATCCGTGAGTACGAGCTCGGCGAGCGGCCGAGTGCAAGCCATCTTCGCCTGGAGGACGCATGAGCAAGTTGCAGGAGCACGACGCAATGACTTGCCGGTCGTGCGGAAACGAGGAGCGCGCGTCGGAAGGCTATCCGTGCGTGAGCTGTGGCACGTTCATCTGCCAGATCTGCAACATGCGCGGCGTGAGCAAGTGCAAGGCGTGTCGCGCCAAGGAAGCGCCGATGCCGAAATGGCTCGAGGACTGAGGCTCGGGCGATGACGGCGTCCTTCGCGCCATGCGGGCTCGTCGTCGGCCACGCCACTGACGTCGCCGGCGCGACCGGCTGCACGGTGGTGCGCGGCGACGCCCGTCCGTTTCGCTGCGCGGCGCACGTGCTCGGGCGCGCGACGGGCACGCGCGAGACGGCGCTGCTGCATCCGGCGCACATGGTGGACCGGGTGGACGCCATCCTGCTCGCCGGCGGCTCGGCGTACGGGCTGAACGCGGCCGCCGGCGTGATGCAATGGATGGAAGAGCGCGAGCGCGGATTCGCCGTCGGTGCCGGTGTCGTGCCGATCGTGCCGGGCGCCGTGGTGTTCGATCTCGCGCCCCTCGGCCGGTTCGATGCGCGCCCGACACCGCACATGGGTTACGACGCCTGCGAGCAGGCGACCGCTGCCCCGCTCGAGGGGAGCGTAGGTGCGGGCACCGGGGCCACGGTCGGCAAGGCCGCTGGTCCGGCCGGCGCGATGAAGGGCGGCGTCGGCATCGGCGCAGCTGACGCGGGCGACGTCGTGGTCCGTGCGCTCGCCGTAGTGAACGCCCTCGGCGACGTACGCGATGCGAATGGCCGCATCATCGCCGGCGCGCGTACGGCGAATGGGGAGTGGTTGGACAGCGCGGCATGGCTGGCGCACGGCGCTGGCGAGCCACGTCGGTTCGAGTCCGTAGCAGGCCACAACACGACGCTGTGCGTCGTGAGCACGAACATCGCGCTCGATCGCGTGGCGCTCGGCTCCGTGGCGCGGGCGGCGAGCGCGGCACTCTATCGGCGCATCACGCCGGTCGGCACCTCGTTCGATGGCGACGTGATCTTCGCGACGGCGCCGACGGCGAGCGAGCTGGCCGCACCGCCGGCGCAGGTGGAAGCGCTGGCCGTGGAGGCGCTGGAGATGGCGATTGAACGGGCCGTGCGTACGCGCGCACCAGGAGATACACTGAGCTGATGCACGACGACACGCCGCGCGCCACCGTGCGCACGCCCGTCGCACCCGTATTTGCCGATGCACGCGTCGCGAGCGCGCAGATCTCGCAGCTCGTCGCCGGCCGTCGCCTGGAGCTGCTGGAGCAGCGCGACGACTGGTACCGCGTCCGCGGTCCGGACGAATACGAAGGGTGGGTACATCGCGGCTACCTGGAGCATGCGTCCGACTATCACGCCAGGCTCGATCGCGTCTCGCTCGGCTGCGTGACGATCGACGCCGACGGTGCGCGGCGCGCCATGCCTCTCGGTGCGCTGCTCGAAACTGGCGAGCGCGTGGAGAGCGGGGAGGCTGTGGAGGTAGCGGAACGTCCGACCCGGTTTCCCACCAACGCGGCCGCCATCACCCGGAGCGCGCTCGATTACTTCGAGGGGACGAGCTACCTCTGGGGCGGCATCACGCCCTGGGGCGCCGACTGTTCAGGCCTCGTGCAGAGCGTGTATTCGCTCCACGGGGTACAGCTGCGCCGCGACGCATGGCAGCAGGCGCAGCAGGGCGAGCCTGGACCCGACGAACTGCTGGACGCCGAAGCAGGCGATCTGCTGTTCTTTTCCGATCGCGTGGATGGGCACATCACTCACGTGGCCATCTCACTTGGCGCACGGCGCATCGTGCACCTCGCGCTCGGACGCGGCGGCTACGCCGTGGAGCAACTGGACGACGAAGCCGATCCATACGTGCAGAAGCTGCGCGAGCGGTTCGTCCACGCGCGCCGCGTACTGGCAACGGCGCGCTGACCCTGAACGGTCAACGACGACAAGAAGAGGAAGGGGCGGGAATTACTGAAAGAGCAGAATGATCACCTCCTCGCGCCGGTCTCCGCGCGCCGGGAAGCCGGACCTTTCGCTCCGCATCAGTCAGGATCTTTCGCGACACTGCGGCCACCCTCGGCGCGCGGAGTCGAAATCGTCCACAGGACAATCCTGCTTCGGCCTTTTCAGTAGTGTCCTCTGAATCGTTGTTCGCTGCCACGGTTCACCGTCCACACGCCGTTCAGCTCATCCACACCGGTGTCGGCGCGGCTGTCGCGTTGGCTGCAGGCCGCACCTGGATCGGCACCTCGGCGCAGGTCTGGCCGTCCAGCCCGACGCGCATGAGGTAGCCTCCCGCCACGTCGAGTGGCAGGTCGAGGTGCGCGACGAGCGGAAAGTCCATTTCCACCACGCCGGGCGGTGGAGCGGCGATGCCAAGCTCGCCCTCGCTGCTCCAGAGCTCGTTGCCGCCAGGGCTCAGCCACGCGAGCGACACACGATGGTTGCCGACGTCGGCCGGCGACCCCTTGAGGTGGACGACGAGGGTGGCGCGAGGATGCAGGGCGGGGAGCGTGCCGACCTGCAGCGCGTCGAACACGCCGAGGATGTTGAGCTTTCCTTCCTGCGAGAGGTTCGCCGCGTCGGCGAAGAGTGCGAAGGCAACGTGCATCCTGCGAAGCTAGCATCCTTCCGCGCCGTTTGCGACGGAGCCATGCCCCCCTAGCTTTCGGCATGGCATCGACACTTCCCGTGACGGCTGGCCGACGCGCCGACGCTGCGCGCTCGCGCATGACCGTCACTGATTTTCTGCTGCTCTGCATGGCCCTCATCTGGGGGGTCAACTACGCCGTCGTGAAGTTCGGCGCGGCGCAGATCGACCCGCTCGTCTTCAACAGCGTGCGTGTCGTGCTCGCCTCGGTGGTGCTCGTCGCCATCGTGATGGCGAGCGCGCAATCCTGGCCGCGCGGTCGCACGCTCGTCGCCCTGCTCGGGCTCGGCGTGCTCGGGAACGGACTCTATCAGTACCTGTTCATCGAGGGCATCGCCCGCACGCGCGCCGGCGACGCGGCGCTGATCCTCGCCGCCGCACCGGCGTTGATGGCGATCATCGGCCGGCTGCGTGGCACCGAACACACCGGAGCGACGGGCGTGGCCGGCATCACGCTGTCGCTCGCCGGCATCGGGTTGGTGGTGTTCGGCGACTCGGCGGGCGGTGCTCGTGCCGTCTCGCTGAACGGCGACCTGCTGCTCCTGCTGGCCTGCCTCTGCTGGTCGGTGTATACGGTGTTCCTCCGGCCGTACACCGAACGCGTGGACGGTGTTACGCTCTCGGCGGTGACGATGGTGGGCGGCGCGGTACCGCTCGTGCTCGTCTCGATCCCGGCGCTGCGGCTCACGCAGTGGAGCGACATCGCATTCGGCGGCTGGGCGGCCTTGGCATACAGCGGCTTGCTGGCGCTCGTCGTCGCCTACCTCTTCTGGTATCGCGGCGTGCGCACGCTCGGTCCGACGCGTTCGGCGATGTATGCCAACCTGCAGCCCATCATCGCGCTCGGGGTCGCGTGGGCCACGCTGCACGAGACGCCGCATCTGCTGCAGCTCGTCGGCGCGGCGTGCATCATGGGCGGCCTTCTCCTCACGCGGCTGCAGCCGGCACCCGTCAACCCGCCCTGCGAATGAGAGTCGTCCTGTTCGACATCGATGGCACCATCCTGTGGACGGACGGTGCGGGGCGACGCGCGGTATATCGCGCCCTGGAGGACGTTTTCGGCGCGCCGGTGCCGGACGGCCACGAGTTCGACGGCAAGACCGACCCGCAGATCGTGCGTGAGCTGATGCAGCTCGCCGGCGTAACGCACGGTGACATCGACGTCCGACTCGGGCACGCGCTCGAGCGCTACGTCGAGCTGCTGCATGGCGAGCTGGGCACGCTGGAGGAGCACGATCACGTGCTGCCCGGCATCCGCGAGCTGCTCGATGCCCTCGAGACGCGCGACGACGTGCTGCTCGGCCTGCTCACCGGCAACGTACTTCCCGGCGCGGTGGCCAAGCTCACTGCGGTCGGCATCGATGCGAGCCGGTTCAGGGTGGGCGCATTCGGCTCCGATCACGCGCAGCGCCCCGAGCTCCCCGCGATCGCAATGGAGCGTGCAGAAGCGCTGCTCGGTCGGCAGATTCACGGCAGCGACGTCGTGGTCATCGGGGACACGCCGGCCGACATGAACTGCGGCCGCGGCATCGGCGCGCGCGCAGTCGGTGTCGCTACCGGCCGGTACTCCGTGGACGATCTGCGCGCCTGCGGTGCAGCGGCGGTGTTCGAGGACCTGTCCGACACGGACGTCGTGGTGCGCACGATCATGGGAGCGTAAGCGAATGCTCGAGGTGGAGCTCAAGAGCGTAGTGGACGACGTGCTCCTCCGGCGCGCGCTGGTCGAACGCGCCGGAGGAGCACTCTCGTGGGCTGGACGCCTCCTCGACCGTCGCTACGACACGGCACAGCACGGGCTCGCCGCGCACGATCACGTGCTTCGCCTGCGCGTGTACCACGGGGAGGACAGCACGCGCGCGGAGCTCGACTGGAAGGGACCGACCGGCCACGAGAACGGGTACAAAGTCCGCGAGGAGCTCGGCGTGCACGTCGCCGAGCCCGATGTCCTGGCCGAGATCCTCACGCGACTGGGCTACGAGGTGACGGTGGAGATCGAGCGCGAGATCGCACAATACGAGCTGTATGGCGCAACCGTGCGCTTCGAGCGATATCCGCGACTCGACGACCTGGTGGAGGTGGAGGGGACGCCGGAGCAGATCGAGCGCGCGATCGGCGCCATCGGCCTGCCGCGCGAGGGGTTCACGAGCGAACGGCTCCCCGATTTCGTCCGTCGCTACGAGGCGCGCACCGGAGAACGCGCGGCGCTCTGCCAATCGGAACTGCGTGGAGAGACACATTATGATTCCGCCAATGCCTGAGGAGGCGCACCTCCCCGAGCTGGCGCGCTCGCTGCGCGCGCTCGGCGCTGCGCGTGGGGCCGCGGCCGAGGCGGCGCATGCCGCCGTGTTCGGTCCATTGCTCGACGCACGTGCTCTTGCCGCGACGCGTGGACTCGATGGCGCCGTGACCGTCTTCCGCGGCCAGGCGCTCGCGGCGCGAATCGTCGCACGAGCGGCCGACGCGGCCCGCGCCGAGCAGGTCGACGCTGCGCGAGGTCGCGCTCGCGTGGCCCGTGCGCGGGAGGCGCTGGAGCCGCTGCGCGACGCGCTGCACGCTCTCGACGCAGTGGCTCCGGTCCTCACCGCCGACGCCGGAATTTCCGCGTCGTCGCCCGCCGCGGCTGCGTGGATGACGCAGCTCACGCGCGTCTTTCATCTCGCCGACGAAGCCTGCGTCTCCCTGGCGCGAGTGCTCGCCGAGCGGGACGTGGCACCCGTTCGGCGCGGCTGGCTCGGTCGTTTCGGCCGGTGATCGTCGGCATCGGCATCGATCTGGTGGAAGTACAGCGAATGCGCGAGCTCCTCGCCCGGAAGGGCGACCGGGCGCTCCGCCGCTTGTTCACGGACGGCGAGTGCACGTACGCACTCTCGCACGCCGAGCCTGAGCGCCAGCTCGCGGCGCGAGCGGCAGCCAAGGAAGCGGCGTTCAAGGCACTCGCGGGCAACGACCTCGCGCGGGGCATCGGCTGGCGCGAGCTCGAGGTACTTTCGGTGCGCGGGCGCGCACCGGCGCTGCTCCTGCACGGCCGCGCCGCCGAGCGGGCGAACGAGCTGTTCGTCACGAGGGTGTACCTGTCGCTGACGCATACGGAGAGCGCTGCCGGGGCGGTGGTGGTCGCGGAGCGGGAGTGAAGACCGGGACTTCCCTGCATTCCGCCCTTCAGTAATCCCGATTAGTTTTCTCGGCTATGGGAACTCGAACCATGCTCGGCGGCTTGCTCTTGCTCGCGGCCGGCCTCGCTTCAGTGCCGGCTGCCGCGCAGGAACACCCCGCTCGCCGAGTGGCCACCATCGTCAGCGTCGCCGTGGAAGAGTACGGCAAGGCGGTGGATGTGCGGGGCCGACTGATCAGCTCGCAGGAATATCAGGAGACCACCGACTTCCTGTCTGACGCCAGCCGGGCGGCGGAACGGCTCTCCGGCGCAACCGCAGGTTCGGCGCGGGCCCTGCTCGACTCCATCACCCGGGCGGTAGGTGCCAAGCGGCCGCCAGCGGTTCTCGATTCGCTCGAGGCTCGCTTCGCCACGCTGCTCGGCAGTGAAGCCAAGCTCGAACTGCCGTCCGGCGCACTCG
>Ga0157369_10004038_pt1 | contig 17394 bp, 15 predicted proteins | sample C25metaG_FD_113461 | JGI IMG/M metagenome (GOLD analysis project Ga0157369, IMG submission 113461) | Corn rhizosphere microbial communities from Kellogg Biological Station, Michigan, USA - C2-5 metaG | ecosystem: Host-associated > Plants > Roots > Rhizosphere > Soil | place: USA: Michigan... | reverse complement strand
TTGGCGGGGTCGTAGTAGCGGGCGCGGTAGTAGAGGAGGCCGGTTTCGGGGTCGAGCCTGCGGCCGGTGAAGCGGTAGGGCTCGCCGGCGCTGCACGGATTGGCGCCGTCGAAGCAGTTGCCATAGGAATCGTAGGTGAAAGGCCCCTCGGCGCGCGAGCCGTCGTCCGCGCTCATGGCGATGACGCTGCCCTGGTGGTTGGTGCGGAAGAACTCGTGCGTGTAGGTCGGGCCGCTGCCGGTGACCACGGCAACGGGTTCGTCGATGGCGGGGCCGGGGATGTAGCGCGCGGTGACCGCTCCGGATGCGCCATCATATTGGGCGATCTCGTCGGAGCCGTCGGAGAGATAGAAGGTGTCGGTGACGCCAGTGCCGGATTTGCGCGTGCGCCGGCCGAGCGGATCGTACTGGTAGCTCGCCGCCAATCCGGTCTTGCTCGCCGTCAGCAGCCGGTTCTCCGCGTCGTATCCGTAAGTGTAGGTGCCGTCGAAGGTCAGGTTGCCGTTGCAGTCGTAAGAGAGGCCCTGGGCGGCGCCCGAACAGCTTGTGCCGCCGGAAGTCTGCGTGCCGATGGCGGTGTACTGGTTCAGGTTGTTGGGCGTGTAGGCAGTCGAAGCGTTGACCGTGGGTAGCCAGACGAAGGTCGAATTGGTGTTGTCTTCCGTCCATAACTCGTGCGCGTTGGTGTAGGTGAAGGTGTAGTGAGGACTCCCGCCGGGCGTATGGTTCAGGGTGAGCAGGTCGCCCGCGTTGGAGTAGGAATAATTGACGCCTGTACCGTTCGGATAGGTCAGGGTGTTGCGCCGCGAGAGCGTGTCGTAAGTATAGCTCGCGAGCAGGTTGGTGGCGCAGCCGCTGTTGGTGGAGTTCTCCATCACCGCGGTCATGCGGTTCAGATTGTCGTAGCAATAGCCGACGTAATAGCCGTCCTGCCAATGGAGCTTGGTGCGATTGCCGTTGGCGTCCAGCAGGTAGGAAGTATTCTTGTTGGAGAGGCCGGGGATCTTCGTTGCAACTGCGGTCAACCGCGCGGCTGTGTCGTAGGTATAGTTGAGCGTGTTGTCGGTGCTGATGGTATCGGAAAGAACATCGACCTGGCCGTCCAGCATGTAGGTCCAGCTCGTCGTGTCGGCCGGGCTCGGCGAGACCTTCTGGGTGATCCAGTTGAGCGCGTTGTATTGATAGGTCAGGCTCTGGCCCGCGCGGTTGGTGCGTTGGGTGACGTTGCCGTTTTCGTCGAGGGCGAGTTGCTCGAAGGTCGTATCGGGGAAGGTCGATTTGGTCAGGCGGATAAAATTGTCGTAGCCATAGGTCGTGACGTTGCTATTGGCGTCGGTGATCGTGCGTTGCTCGCCATCCGGAAAATACGTCACCCGGCGGTAGCATTCCTGCAGCGAACCCGTGACAGAACATGCGGCCCCCGACGTCCAGGCGCGATACTCGGTCTTGACCTGATTGGCGGCGCAATTGGCGTTGCCGGCCGCGCAATAGGCGAAGTGCGTCTTGCGCGTCAGCGGATCGGTGACCGTGTAGGTTCGATCGTCATCGTCATAGATCGTTGACGTTGTTCGATTGTCCGCGTCGGTAACAGTCAGAACCTTCGATGTCGCGGAGTAGGTGGTCGTCTTGACCATCTGCCAGGTTGCGACCGTCGTGCCGGAGAAGGTGATGCCAACGTCGTCTTCCTTGTCGCGGCCGATGTCGTCATAGAGCGTCCGCTCGGCGGCATTGAGCGACGTGGCTGTGTTGTAGTGATCGGTTTCGGTTTTCCGGCGGTTGGCGTCGTATTGGAATCCGGTCTTGTTGCCGTTGGGATCGGTGGCGGATGTGACATCGCCTTCCGCGTTGTAGAGGAAGCTCGTGGTCAGATTGAGATGACCGCTTCCGGTCGAATAGTCGACGATGGTCGAAAGCAAATTGCCGTTGCCGCTGCCGTCATAGGTGTTCTTTGTGACGATCCCCGTCGGCCCGGTTGCGGTGTCGACTTCGCCGATGGACGTGTAGGCGAAAGTATGGACCGGCGTACCCTCCGTGATCGTGGAGCGCGTCGCAGTCTGCAGCAGCGACGTGCCGTTGCTACTGTTGTAGTAGGTCAGCGTCGTTGTGTTGTTGCGTGGGTCGGTGACCGAGGTCGGCTTGTTCCAGGTCTGATCGTATACTGCGCTCGCTGAGAGCACATGCGTGCTTCCAGCGCTGGGATTGCAGAATGAGACCTTATCGATGCGCTGATAGCTGACGGTGTTGTTGTGGCCGTCGTAGCCTAGGACTTCGCAATCGCCTTCCGGATAGACATATTGGAGCGCCCGGCCACGGCCATCGAAGATCGCGTCGGTCTCAAAGCCCAACTCATCGATATAGCGTGCGGGATGGCCGTAAACGTCGTAGACCACCCTATAAGGCTGGCCGAGCGGATCGTCGCGCTCGCCGCGCGTGCCGTCGGCAATCAGAAATTCGTACGGCCCGCGCGTGTGCTGCTGAATAGCGACGCCGTCGAGAATCTCTTTAACACGGCCCAGGGAATCGTAGTGATATTCCATGTTGGCCTGGGTGAGATTGTCGGCCGTGTAAACGTCGTTGAGTAGCCAGTGCGGAATCGGCCGCAGCGTGTCGCTTTGGGCGGTCGATGTCGTGTGCACCGCCTTTGTCAGCTTGGCCGATTGGTCGGTGAAGGTCGTGGTTCCAAGCGGATTCGACTCTGCTATCGACACGGAATGCGTGCCGTTTGAAATTCCCGTGATCGCTCCGTTTCCATCGTTCGGGAACGTGATGCTGCGCCCCAGCGTGTTACTCACCGAGACGAGTTGCTCGATTTGCGGCGTATTACAGCCGCAACCGGGCATATCGTAAGGCTGGCCGTAAGTCAGATTGACGGTGACGCCTTGTGGAAACACCCAGTTCGTCAGCCTGAAACCCTCAAGGCGACCGCACTGGAACTGCGTATCATTGGTGCTGTACTTGTTCTCATAGTAGGCAAAGTTCTGAACATCGCCATGCGCGTTGGTGATGGCAAATGACATGCCCGACGTGTCCCAGCCGCGCGACATTGCATATTGACCGGAGGGGCAGAAGCGCTCCACCTGGACGCGCGAGCCGCTAACCGCGAGCGTCGCGTAATCCGTGCCGGGCGTGAAGTATTGGCCCGGCGCCGATTGCAGGAATTGGCGTGTCGAGGTGCCAAGCGTGGCCGTGACGACGTTGCTGGCGATCTGGTGGCCCCACCATGCCTGTACGAGACCGGCGGTGACGTCGATAGCGGTGGGATATGCGGTGGTAGAGCTGTATACGTCCTGCGTTGCGTAAAACGCCACGATGGTGGAAACCGCCGCGCGCACATCGCTTTGACCGAGTGCTTCAAGGCCACTGCCCGACATCGATAGCTTGCTTTGCCAGTTTGTGGTCCAACCTGGCGTCGGCGCCGTCGGCGCGGTGACAGTGGTACCGCCCGGAAATGGGACCGGATTCCACTCGAAATTCGCGCTCAACGAATAGGGAAAATCGCCGTTGCCCGCTTTGACCGCGACGGGCGGGGTGTAACCGATCGAACCCGTGGAGAGATTGACACCCAACAAGCCAGAGCGATCGGCGAACTTCGACTTCAGCACATCGGCTGCGTCCTTTGGGTCATACGCGGATGCGGCGATACCGGCGGAGGCGCCTCCGCCGCCCTTGGTCGCATAGCTATCATCAGAAAATCCGTTCCAGGGCAGCGCCACAATGACGTGGGCCACCTCGACGATATCGCCGTTCGCGGTGCGCGTGGCAACAAAAGCCGGACCGCGCTGCTTGGTGGGGCCGTGCGTGTACAACGAGTTGTTGTTGAAGAGATAGTATTCCCCGCCACGCTGACCGGGCCCTAGGAACGCTTCCTGGGAAGTGACGACATTGAAGCCTGCATTTGTGAACCGGGTAATCTGTGCGGAATAAGCATCCACCCACCGATTGGCTTCTTGAACTCCCACTTCGATCGGAGTGCCCGCCAGAGTCACGCCATCGCCGTGATGAGAATCATCCTTCACCCAGCCATCCACCAAGCCGAGGGTCGTCGCGTTTGACACTGTGGCCGATGTATACGTGACGAACTTGCGCGGCTTTTCGGTCGATGGCGCGATCGGATCCTCGTAACCGTTTGTCGGGTCCCAGCTTCCCGCCGTGCCTGGCGGCGCGTTGCCGAATTCGAACCGCATGGCTGTCGAGGCCGTATCAGGCATGTCGTTGACCTGACCGCCCGAGGCGCCTTCGAGCGTGGCCGCCGAATTGGCAATTGAGCGGATCGCGGACAACCGCGTTGCTGAGTTCGCAGTCTTCGCCGTGACGCTTAGCGCCGAATCGACATCCAAGCGGTTGAAGGAATTGACGTTCTGATAGTAGCTACTGAGTGGGTTACCATTCGGGCTTGTTGCCACCAGCGCATCGTCTCCGAAAGCGATCCCCAGGACATGATGCAATTGCGCGACCGAGCCGGCGAGCTGCGCGTTGATCCGCGCGCTCTTGGTGTATTGTCCGAGATAGCCTGCGACCAGCTTCTCGCGATCGAAGTCGCCAGCTCCACCGGTGTAAATGCTGCCGCAATAAATATCATGATTGATCCCGCATTGCCCGGTGACCGCCGGCGCAGGTACGTTGTCGGCTTTTTCGTCTGACCATTTGTTCAACAAAGCGCTACTGGAATTCCCCCAGCCATAGGCGATCGTTGCAGGAGTAACAACCATCATCGGCTTCACGATGTTGGCATCCATATAGGTGCCATCGGCTGTTGGCGTGCCGTCCGCTTTTGCGGCGTAGGGGTGATTGCCGATGAGCGTGACGTAGGCTTGCGCGCCGCGCGAGTTCATGTTGCGGTGGTCGCCGCCGCCATCGTCCAGGTACACGATGTTATAGCTAAACAAGGTGATGCCATCGAGCGTGAGCGTCACGATTTCGCTCGTAGGCCGCACCGGACTGCCGCTGATCATCAGCGCGCGGCCATAGATTTGATCGACGAAAAACTGGCAGTTCATCGAGGTGCACGAAGTCGATGTGGTGTCGAACATCGTGTCGTACACGCCCAAGGCGGGGCTGACCTGCGTGTAGCGCCATATCTGACCTTTGACGCCGAGGCGTGAGCGGAACTGGTCCGGGATTCCGCCGGTCCACGTCCAAGAGGTCGTGTGGCCAACAAGCGTACTCTGCCGCCAGCCACCGCTTGGCGGTTGATCGGGCGTGACGACCCCGCCGCCAATGACGTCTTCCATTTGCGGCCAGGCTGGCTGACCAGTCCCGCCGTAGTGCGACCCAAGATAGTTCCGGAGATTTGCAGAGTACCCGGCAAGCGTTGTGTTCAGGTCGGTGAAGTCCAGGCTTCGCACATAGGGAACGCTTCCCGGGGTGAGCGTCCCATTCGTCATCGTGCTGACGGCCTGCTGAAACGGACAATCCACCGTTTGGCCGGTTGGGCAACCGGCCGTGTACTGCATCGCCGTCGCGAGATTGATGCCCGTTTTCCATGTGTAGGGTTTGAAGCTGGGATCGAACAGATACTCATTGCTGCCGATCATCACGGCCACCCAGATATGGGACATTGTGAGGCTTGTGATCGCGCCGCCCGCACCGGTGGCGCATACCGTAGAGACCGTTCCCCCGTTAATGCCCCCGGGAATGCCGCCATTGGCGAGCAGCCTGCACGCCGCATTGGAATCGGATATCCCGGTCCATGCGGTGAACTGTGAGACGGGTATCTGCGGGCTATCGCCGAAGTTCAGCGTTCCGCGTTTGAAGGTGGCTGTATAACCGGCTTGGCGCAACAGTGCGACCATGAGGGCAGCCTGATCATAGGGCGTGCCGGACTTTTCGATGATCGCTCCAAGCGGGCCCTTGCCTTCGCCGTATTCCCACTCGGTGTCGATATTGTCGTGCACATAGGCGTAGATGAGATCGACGTTGTTCTTGAGCGCGCGCGCAAGCTCGATGATCTCGGGCGGCGTTGGTGTCGGGTGACCCGTGATCTGCGCCAGTCCATCCGTAGACGTGGTTCCGTTCGGATAGTAAGCGTTCGCATCCGCAATGCTGATCAAAGCCGCCGTCCCGAACTTCATCGACGGCAACGTGGTCGGGAGCGGTGCGGGTGGTGAGTCCGCAAAAGCGGATTGGCAGAGCAGAGGCCATGCACCCAGCGCAATGACAGAGATTATATTGCGAAGCCACCTCGGGTTTGCGAACCATGCGCGGTATTCCCCCCGTCCAAGCACATCCATCCCGCCCCCCGTTCGGCTATTGCTCGCGCAATCACGGTATTGGCGATGCGCTAAACATGTCAATCTATACTGGAGTACATCTTCTAGATGTACGGAGCCCAACCGGAACGTGTACTTGCGCAATTGGTGTGATTGGATCAACCTACCACCGTGACTGGCGGGGCATGTGCGATGCGATTTTGTTCGTCCGCAATCGGAAGTTTGGTCCTGCTGGTTTTCTCAGCAGACGCTTCGTTCGCTGCCACGACCTACCAGTATGACGATTTGGGCCGTCTCAAAGTTGCCAGCTACGACAACGGCAAGGAGGTCGACTACAACTACGATCCGGCCGGAAACCGCTCTTCCGTCGTCATCCAGACAACACCGCATATGGCGCCTTCCAAGGCACCCGCCCATGCCAAGCGGAAAGCAAAAAAGGCGCACTAGTCGCTGTAGCGTTCTGCAGTATCGCGCACGACCCGGCGGCATTGGCGTCGTTCATCCGAGCAGAATGCGAGAGGCCGTCGAGGCGTTGCCGGCTTCGGGTAGGCTTGCCGTGTATCGGCGAATGCCTCCAGCACCGATCCTATATTGCTCGGCCGACGCAGCGCGATAGCCACCTTGTATGGGATTTTCGCGCAGCAGAACCGCGAATGCCTTGGGCCAACAATTACCCTCTCGCCCACCCATTGGCGCGGGATGGTTCCAGACGATTTGCCCTTCTTTGGTCAGGACCACTTCTTGCTCGCGAAACCGGCCACGGGTGCCGATATAGAGACCATTGGCGCGGGCAGCGCACTGCAGCGCTTGCGCAACGGTCAGGCCTTCGCGCCGTATCAAACGCGTCTGGACGTCATAGACCAGGTAAGAGCGCTGACCGGTTTCATCCAGCTTGCGCAGATGGTGGTGGTAGCTTTGCTCTTCATCGTAAGGTTGATCGCCGATGACTGCGCTTATATGGCTCGGCGCGTGCGTGTAGGCACCGAACTTGCCGCACATGGTGCACCAGCCGCGCCGCCGGATACCTTCGAGTGGGTAATCCGGTCCAAGCTCGTTCATGAAGATGGCGGAACGGGTAGCGACACGATGGGAGCAGCGGTGGCAACCCAGCCAGAACCAGCCCATCGCGGTTCGGAGCGTGACCGGTGGACCGATGGGCGCGTGATAGCGAGCCATCCATTCCCTCAAGCGCTATCCAGGGGTGCAACGATGATTGTGGGAACACGCTTGCCGCATCGCCGGCAGAAGAAGAGATTCTCTATTCGCGTCGAGAGCGGCAGATTGCGGCCGTCAGCCTTGCTTCCAATTTGCTGCACCAGCCTGAACGCATGCAGTTGGCGAATGTGGCGGCACTCTCCGCACACGAGCTGCACGGGCATGTCGGCAATCAATGCCTGTCCAAGCGTGCGGACGGGACCGTGGTACGACGGGTGGCCCATAGCGGTTCATCGGCTTAGAGACGAAATTAGTGGCGCGTGTCGGCGGTGATGAACTCGCCGTTCTCGTCCCACCAGTCGAGCCTCTGCGCGCCGTCCGAAATCAGCGCCATCAGATTCATCACCACCACTGGACTGAGCATCCAGGCCAGGACCGAACCATTTTCAAGCCGGAGCTTGAGCAACAAACCAATGGGACCACTGCCGCCGAAGATGGAGACGGCGTTGGGCGCGTGCTCGTATTCGAGCACGCCGGGGACGGGCGGTAGAGATTGCTGTAGGGCCGTTTGCATGCGCTCCAATTCATCGGGCGCGTAGGGCACGTTTTTCCACGCGCCATCTTCGCCCCACCAACCGCGCTCGTCATTGGCGACCAGGCAGACGCGCCCGAGCGCGTAAGAAACAACGGGATTGAGCATGACTGTCTGCACGGACGCATCGGCAAACCGCACACTGAGCAGAAGGCCGAAGGTGCTCACGCCAGCCACAACGGACACGGCTTTTGGAGCATCGAACGGGCTCTCAAACGGATCCATGGGCGGCAAACGCTCGACAAGCGCCCGCTCCATGTCTTTGAGTTCGGAACGGCTCAGCGTCAGTCCCATCCTGCTGCTCCATACTGCCGGGCTTCCTGTCGCGCAGCGTGCTCCGCATGCATGCGATCGAGGATGAATTCGGTCATGCGCACGCCGTACCAGCCGCGCAGACCGGCGGCGACTGCGCGCTTCAGGATTTGGTCCCGGGCGACGAAGGCGCCGAGCGTCAGCGGCGCTTCGTAAGAGATGATTTCGGGGCCGGGCTCGGTGTCGCCGACATAGCGGCCCTTGTGCGGCTCATCCATGTAGCGGAAGCGCAATCGCAGCCGGTTGTCGTCCTTGTCCCAAACTGGCGCGTAGCTGCAGTGCGCCATGATGGAATGGAACGCCTCTTCGAGGGTCAGGCCGATTTCGCAGGAATCCAGCGGATTGCCTTCGTGGACAGCCCAGCCGGTCGGGTTGTTTCGGAGCATCTTGAGCATGAGAACAATACAAGAACACTTCGACGCCAGAGTCCAGCCACTAGATGTTGGCGTCTGTTTGGGCGGCATTTCCTCCAATGGCGGTTTCAGGCCTGTCTATGCCACGTGGCACCTGCCGCTAGTTGCTCCCAATCCCCGACAACCCTCATGAGGGACTGGCGCGTATCCTCGTCCCTGGTCCGTCCGGCCGCGGCCCGGGCTTCTTCTGCTTTGGCACGGTAGAATTTGATCTGGTCCTCTTGAGACCGCTCCCGCGGTTTCATATCCATCTTATGCAACCCCGATGCAGTACTTGTGTTAGAAGAAATAGCACGCAAAAGTTGCGTGAAAACTAATTCGCGAGTTGGACCTTCTGGCGCTTAGATTTGTGGCCGTCTCTGCGGAATCTGCCTGCAACTGGCATCGCATACGCACCACTGCACCAACTGCAGTGCGCTCACCACCATCGACGATGAATTTAGAAGCTGAAACGTCGCGAGGTGGGATACCCCCTTGAGCGGCGCACGCGCAGTAATGGCGAAGCCACGGACCTAGTGCGCGCGATCGGCGATCACACCTTTCATTTTGGTGTGCTGCGATACAGCCCAATCTCGCTCGAGCTGCGCGCTCGATCATGTTGCATTACCTGCGGCGAACCGTTCTCCGGTTAGCCAAGCCGGACTCAGTGTTTCATCTGTCTGCGCCCATGCTTAGGGAAGCCTTAAAGCAGCAGGACAATGTCGGCTTCATTTCGACGCAAAGTGCAGACAACTCCTGGCTTTGGAAGAATCTAACTCTATGCATCCCACCTGACACGCTTCGAACTTCTGATCGACTTCTCAACTTTATGGACCGATCATGCGGAGGCTGAGGTGCGCAACGATGCCATACACTTTCCGTTATTATTCTGCTTCGGGGGTCATGGTTCGCATGGCCGTCATCTTGTGCCCGTCCAACGAGCAAGCCATCGCACAAGCGTACACCACGATGCGTGAACCGTTCGCAACAGTCGAGATCAGTTTAGACGACGCCCTAGTTTACCGAGGCTCCAATTCCGCTGGCGACAGTGGCATGAAGCTACTTCGCATTGCCTGACACGATAGAGCTTCCCCGACGCGATAACGGCTTAAACCCCCGTTCGAGAACGACGGTGCTGACTTATCCGCAAGCATGATTTCGCGGATGCCAGTTCTTAGAAGAGAGTAAGCTGTAGTTACCTGCGAGCCGCTTTGCGCTCAGGCCGGACAAGTTCAACGTCGGCTGTATCGCGTACAAGCTGACGCGCGAGACTCAAAAGTGCGCGACGACGCTTCGGTGACGCGATGCTCGAATAGGCTATGAGAAGTTCGCTCGCGCCGGGCTCGGCCAGCTGGGCCATCTGGCGGGAAAAACTGCCTGTGGGCTTTTTCTTTTCGAGCTCGCCGATCAGATCGGCGACACTGAACTCCAGTGCGTGCGCGATTTCCACCAGACGCGAGAAGCTGATGCGGTTGGTACCATGCTCGTATTTTTGCACCTGTTGAAACGTGATCCCGACTGCCTTTCCCAGATTGCTCTGAGAAAGCCCAAGCTCCTTGCGGCGCTGACGAACACGAACGCCAAGCGCGATATCGAGAGGATGGGGCGCGTCGTCTTCTGATTTGCGTGGCATCTGATTCCTCGTGGCGGCTCAACTATCCAAATCCCGCAATGCGTGTCTACGGGGCGTGCCCAATTTCAGCGGCCATGCGAGAGCGGCGTCTGGTATGCGCGAACCGGCACCCTAAATGGGAACCGGTTCGCTGATCGGGGGGATCAATGGAGTACCAACGTTGGTATCCAGCAATGATAAGTTGATACGATTTTCTCGCCGCGCTGTAAACGACGTACACGCGGTCAACGCTACATTGTCTATGAGCGGTGTACCGATTGTCTGATAGCGAACGCTGTTTTCAGAACTTTGAATGTCTGCACTGCTTACCGAAGCGTAAATACCAGCAGAGCGCAGACGACGCCGACCTTGGAACGTGGTTACCGGCTTTCCTTCCGTAGGACGTTGATTGCGCCAGGTACGGCAAAAAGGTCCGCCCAATCGATCTGAAGTTGATCGTCATCAATTTACAAACGTTCAAACGACGCAATGATGGCATATGCATGAGGATATTCCCTTCACGGTTCGGTACGTGGCTGAGGGCGCTCCCATTGCGGAGGAGCACCAATCCGCGCTCGGTGCGGTTCAACGCGTCGGCGCCCTCGTTGCGCATGGCGTGGGTAGCGATTTTGCGATCTGGTTTGGAGGTAGCGTGTTGATGGATCAGGTGGCGATATTCGAAAGTCTCCGGCTAACTCGCACTAGCGGATTAGACCAAAAATCCATCTGGAGGCGTCGGCTATTACCAAATCGAGATGGCTTTTAGAGAAAGCGCTAAACAATCGTTGCTGGCGCATCACACAGGCGGCGAAACCTGTATTTGGACTATCTCACGAACGGACGTGGACAGACCGGGGTTAGCGCATATTTGCCGCGGGCAAGGCCTCTGGATTTCGTATTGCTATGCCAATGACGTGGAAACAGGTCGAAAGCACAGGATAAGGGTCGACGAGGCGATAATTGGCGACTTACTCTCACGCTAACCACCGTTCAGCATTTCCTCGCTGCCCTCACGGACGGCATCAATAAACAGGCCTTGAAAGCCATGGCGTCCGGCTTGCGATTCCGCGGCCACTCGTGAATGTTGCCGGTCTGCGAGCGATTGACGCGAGGGGGGAAGTCGCTGTGTCTACAATCGAATTTCAGGATGACTGCCGCTATAACCCCGACCGTGATGCGGTTGAGTTCCAAGCCTCAGAAGATGGGCGCGAACTCATTTGCGAGATCGCAGCAGAAGCCCTGGCCACGCGCATAAATGGGGATTCTCCAGACGAGGTTACTTGGGTAGCTGCCTTCCGGCAGCATCGTTCCGAGATTCAAGAGATCGCAAAGCGTCTCATCGAGATCGGCGCTATAACGCGCACCGGGCGTATACTGATCAGCAAACCGATGCTCGAAAGCTAGCCGACTGTCCAGGCCGCCTTAGAACTCGTCGCGACCAAATGGAGGCGGTCAGTGCAGGCCAAGTTTTCGACAAGCAGCGATCAATTTCTCGATTGCGTAGGGCTTGTCTAGAAACACGCCGCCTCTTACCCGCCGTGCCTCGTCAGGCTTGTTGCCGGAAACATAGATGACCGGCAGCCCGGCGTCGATGTCGCGGCTACGTCTTGCCAGCTCCCATCCCGTCATCGCACCCTCCAGCCGGATGTCGGTGATGAGCAAGTCGACGACCGCATGGCTTTGCAAAATCGCCAGTGCGCGCTCACCGGAGGCCGCCTCGAGCACGCTCCACCCGGCGGCCTGCAATTCATCGCAAAGCGCCTGGCGAAGCAGCCATTCGTCTTCAACGACCAGGATTGTGACGGTCGGCACCGCGTCGGTCTCGCTGAATTTGCGCGAGGCGACGTGCGCCTCGAATTCGTCATAACGCTGCCATGATCCGCCGCGTTCCGTGCCCAGCCTGTCCATCGAACACACATCATCTTTGAGTACCAAGTGATAACCGCTTACCCGCATGGACGTTCCGTGGAGGGAACTTCGCGGAAACAATCCGGCCGTGAGACGTTGCCATAGGAGTGTTCCAATACATCAGCAGCGCTAGGTTTCGGCGCCGCCTCACCATCGCGCGAAATTCGCGCGGACGTATTTGCTTCTCAAGGGAGAGGGCATGTATCTGCCGCTTACCAGCGAGAATCATTCGGGAGTCGCAAACCCTGTGTCGCGCGCGGCGGGTGAGGTATTCGCCGGCGAGGCGGATACGAGTGCGCAAAATGGATCGGCCGCAGAATATCTCGCGGCCATCGTCGAATCTTCACAAGACGGCATCATCAGCAAAGACCTGAACAGTATCGTCACAAGCTGGAATTACGGCGCGACACGCATCTTCGGCTATGACGCCGCCGAGATTGTCGGCCAGCCGATCACCATTCTGATGCCGCCCGAGCAGATCAGCGAAGAGCCCATCATTATGGATCACATTCAGCGCGGCGAACGCGTCGAGCCTTATGAGACCGTGCGGAGGCGCAAGGATGGCACGCTGGTCGACGTTTCCATATCCGTTTCGCCCATCCGCAATCGCGACGGAGACATCATCGGCGCTTCCACGATTGCGCGCGACATCTCCCGCCGCAAGCGGGCCGAGCGTCTGTTGCAGCAGCAAAGCAAGCGGTTGGAGCAGCTTAATGGCGTCGCCAAGATTATCGCACAGGATTTGGATCTCGATCACACTGTGCAGACGGTGACGGATATCGCCACCGAACTCACCGGCGCTAAGTTCGGCGCCTTCTTCTAAAATGTCATCAATTCGCAGGGCGAGAGCTACATGCTCTATACCCTCTCCGGCGCGCCGCGCAGCGCCTTCGAGAGCTTCGGCATGCCGCGCAACACGGCGGTCTTCGATCCGACTTTCAGAGGCGTCGAGGTCGTGCGCTCCGACGATATTCGGTCCGATCCACGCTACGGACAAAACGCGCCGCACTTCGGCATGCCCGATGGCCATCTACCGGTCGTCAGTTATCTCGCAGTCCCCGTTATCGGCCGCAACGGGGAAGTGCTGGGCGGACTGTTCTTCGGGCATGACCACGCGGGCGTGTTCCAGCAGGAGGCCGAGGACATTGTCCTTGGGATTGCGGGCCATGCCGCTATCCCCATCGACAACGCGCGCCTGCATCGCAAGGTGCAGGACGATTTGCAACAGCGGCGCCACGCCGAAGAGGCCAAGGAGCTTCTGCTCCAAGAAATCCAGCATCGCGTAAAGAATACCCTCGGCACAGTGCTCGCCATCGCGACGCAGACCTTCCGCAGCGCCAAAAAGGAAGAGCGCGATGCCTTTACGGCGCGCATCCAAGCATTGGCCTCGGCACACTCGCTTCTGACGAAACACGATTGGAGCCATGCCGATATCCGCAGTGTAGTCGAGCTGGCGCTTGGTCCATTCCGCGAGCCTGGCCGCGACCGCTTAACCGCCCATGGACCGGACATCGCCCTGGATGCGGGAAAGTCTCTCACCCTCGCCTTGGTGCTGCATGAACTCGGCACCAACGCCGTCAAATACGGTGCGCTATCCAACGACACAGGCCATGTCGATGTGAGCTGGCAGGTCATAGAGGCTTCCAAGCATAAGCATCTGCGGCTTGTCTGGCAGGAGTTCGGTGGCCCGTCCGTCTCACCCCCGGCGCGCAAGGGCTTCGGTTCGACGTTAATCGAGCGCGCGCTCGCTGGGGATCGCGGCAAAGCAAGGCTCGACTATGCCGCGTCAGGTGTTCTCTGCGTCCTCGAGATCGGGCTGTAGCGCACCGAAGGGACTACGCGGGAGAGCGCGACCTCGGCGTAGCCGAGAGCCGCCCAGTCCCTATCGCAACGCCAGAAACAATCCGATTGCAACAACTATCTGGATGACAATCGCAGCCGCGCTTCGTTTGAGCCCGTCAGCAACGGCAAGGCGTTCGAAAGATAGGCTGCTGCTGAAATGAGGAAGAGGACGGCAGTCATTACTGCTACCACGAGGAGATTTGGACCTTCAGCGTCGTGGAAGGATGCCAACGTGAGTCTCGCACATGCGCCCGCTGTAACAAGGAGCATCAGTAGTGAGGTGCTTTTGAAACCAAAACGCATCGCGTGAGCTCCACTGGCGCGCAGCCATCATATAAGGACCTGCGCTCTCCACATCCCCTTGCAAGGGAGTACCTGCTTGCGCCAAAAGCCGATATTGATCCAAGCCTTCCTGGGACATTGAGGGACGACGAGGGCGAGAAGCCGGGCGCCGAAAAGAAGAGTTGCCACGCCGGTGCCGATCAGAAAACGAAAAACGGCGACCCGGTCAAACCGTGATCGCCCGTGCGCGTCGATCAATGCTTCATGAGTTTGCAGCTCATCGTCTCGGCAAAGCCACCGGGGCTCGCACGGTAATACACGCTGAAGCCGTACGCTCTCACGTTGGAACTCATCACGACCGACGGCGGCGTGTTCATGTTGCCGAGCTTCATGGGATACATTCGCGCTGTCGCGCGCGACTGCTTTCGAACACGTCTCCCGCTAAAGACGCGCCCTATCGCGCAACGCGCAGAAAGCCATGCCGGCCATTGTCTTTGTCCACGTAGAGACCGAGGACCGTGCCGTCATTGTTCATCGCCTGCAGAAAAGTTCCCTGCAAAGCCCCGCTGCCGGCGCCCTCGACGTCGATGATGGTCACTTTTCCAGCAGGCGACCGCACGAAGCCGTGATAGGTCGAATTCCCATCGACAAAATAACCGCCAACCGCGCCTTTGTCGTTGATGACGTAGGCCGTCGTACCCTCACCGGCGCCCGTTCCTGCGCCGGTCACGTCGACCGTGGAAATCGACCCATCCGACTCACGCACGAAACCGTGGTTCGCCCCATTCTGATCCGTGTAGGCACCGCACACCACGCCATGCACATTGATCCCCTCTGAAAGGGTGGAAGTCGATCCAGGAACGTCGAAGGTCACGGTCTTGCCGGTCGGCTTGCGAATGAAAGCATGCGCGATGAAATCGTCGCCCAGATAGTAGCCGGTCGTGACCTCCTTTGCGCTCATGTTCTGGACATAGGTACCTTCCGTGTCCGACGAACCGGCGCCTTCGACGTCAATGGTGGTCAAAGATCCATCCGCGGCACGCGTGAAGCCGTGGATGCCGTTGTTCGCATCGCCGAAAAATCCCGCAACAGTTCCTTGATCGTTGATCACGATCGGCTGGGTGCCGAACTCGCCGCCGGAGTCTGTCGGATCGAATGTCGTAAAAATACCGGCTGCGTCACGCACAAATCCATGCGAAAACCCGTCGGCTTCGAAATAATTGCCTGTTGTCGTGCCGGCGTCGTTGATGCCGAGCGGTACCGTATCGATATCCTTCTTGAGCCTGAAGGTTTCGAACGTTCCATCGGCGGCGCGGATGAATCCGCCAGCATGCGTCTTGCCCGTATAGAAACCGACCGCGTCGCCCAAACCGTTTAACCCGACCGGAACGGTTCCTTGGCTCGGTCCGACCTTCGCATGCGGTGCATCGAACTTTATGATGATGGGTTTGGCATTGACAGTTTGTGCAGTGGCCAGCACCCCCAAGCCGCAGACAACAAAGAGGGTCTTATATAGAGAGCAGTGGATGATCTTCTTCATAAGCGATGCTTTCGAAGGGCGCAGCACTCTACTACGAACGTCTTCCCTTTCAATCGACGCGGGCTGAACAAGTTTCTTTGGACCTCTGCACGTCCTGTTCGTGTTATCGCAATCCTGCCTCCGGCACAGCCATTCGTCACGACGCTGCCAGCCGGATCGGACCTAGGAATCCGCGTGAGGGACGAGCGCTACGCCATCCTTGCGCAACGTCGTCACCTCGAGCGTTCCGGCCGGCAACGGCTTGAAGAGTTGTTTGGTATCGCGCGTCAAATGGAGCCAGTCCATCCAGCTTTGCGGCGGTATCAGGCAGATCTGCCTGTCGTGATAGGGCTGGAGGTCCGGCCCCGGCTCCATGGTAAGCATCGCGAAGCAGTCATCTTTGACGATACCGGCGATCCAGAACCACTCCTCGCCCTTCAGGGTGAAGAGGTGGCGGTCCTTGAGTTTGACCCTCGGCTTTACCGGTGCCGTGTATTCGTAGAACCCCGTTGCCGGTATCAGCACCCGATCGCTCCTCGAAAAGTCGCGGCCCTCGGAAATAAAGTTGAACACGGGTTTTCCGTGGGCGCCTTTCCACGCCCAGGTCATGCTTCGGCCAAGAAGCTTCTCGTCTTTGGCTTTCACGATGATGCCCGTGTCGCGGATCTTGATGCTCGATTTCGGGCCGGTGTCGTTGGGGATCGCCTGATTTTCGTATTCGAATGGTGGCGTGTCCTTCATTTCCTCCATGTAGCGGATGACGCGCCCCATTTCGATTTCGCGCGCGTATTCATTGCACATGGTCGAAGCCTCCCGATATTTTGGGCGTCTTTGACGGAAGAAGCATCTGGATAAGCAGCATCGCTATTCCCGCGCGCGCTCCACCGCGCCCTCCAGACGTTCCTTCTCATCCGCCCAGCGCTCTTCTTCCCTCCGCAGCTTCTGGTTCAAAGCCTCGCGTTCCTCGGCGATGGCAGCCAACGTCTCGTCATGCGCTGCCCGCCCCGCATCGAGCGCGGCCCGGGCTTTCTCGATGGCGCGATCGCGCTTTTCCTGAAGCTTCTCCGCCTCTGCAGCGGCGCGGGCCGTTTCGCGCTCGCGCCGCCTCTCCGCGAGGTCGTAAAGCTTTGCCGCTTGGCGCGCCTCGGCAGGATTGCGCTGCTTTGCTTTCTTCTCGTGCTTTGGACGCTCGCGCTTTGGAGGCGCCGCCGGCGTCGGCTTCTGTTTCAGCGCCTTTTGCAGATCGGCGAGCTTCGGCAAAGCGGCGCGCTCGCTGAAGGCGCCTTTTGAGCCGACGCCGCGCCGCAGCACGACACCGGGCTTTTCCATCGTCGCTTGCACGATCTTGGGATCGTGGGTCTCACTGGCAAAGCCGCGCTGGAACATGGTGCTGCTGCCGCCCCAAATCTCGGTGGCAGCCTTCATGGAGGGTGCAGCTACCGCTAGTTCGAAGAACCCGCTAGTGGTGACGTAGGTTTTGAGCTTTCGCGGCATGTCATCAATCCATCGGCATCGATAAAGCCGAGCCTCGCGAAGAAACATCGCTGAAGGAGTCGGCGGGTAACTCCCCC